>Ga0265338_10007142_pt1 | contig 13982 bp, 13 predicted proteins | sample 42126metaG_FD_193579 | JGI IMG/M metagenome (GOLD analysis project Ga0265338, IMG submission 193579) | Rhizosphere microbial communities from Carex aquatilis grown in University of Washington, Seatle, WA, United States - 4-21-26 metaG | ecosystem: Host-associated > Plants > Roots > Rhizosphere... | reverse complement strand
GCTCACAATGCGGCCATGCGGGGCCGACGCGAGAGGGACGACGGAATGATGCGAAAACTGCGTGCGGGCTCGGTCCCCGCCCTGCTGGCGCTGCTTCTCGGCGTGCTGCTGGCCGCCCCGGCCTCGGCGGTGACGGCCGCCCCGGGAGCGGCGGCGGCCAGCTACCCGGGACCCGGCGTCGTGACCGGTGACACCAGCGTGCACGATCCCTCCATGGTCCGGGCGCCCGACGGCACCTACTACCTCTTCTCCACCCACCAGGGCATCGAGATCCGCACCTCCACCAACCGGACCAGCTTCACCAGGGACGGCTCGGTGCTGCCCGGCGGGGCCACCTGGGCCAGCGCCTACGGCAACGACACCGACATCTGGGCGCCCGACGTCTCCTACCACAACGGCATCTACTGGCTCTATTACGCGGTGTCCAGCTTCGGCTCCAACCATTCCGCCATCGGCCTGGCCACCAGCAGCACCGCGAAGCCGGGCAGCTGGACGGACCACGGCCTGGTCTACGCCACCCAGACCAGCAGCACCTTCAACGCCATCGACCCGGGGCTGACCGTGGACACATCCGGCCGCTGGTGGCTGTCGATGGGCTCGTTCTGGAGCGGCATCAAGATGATCCAGATCAACCCGGCCACCGGCAAGCAGCTATCCAGCAACACCACCCTCTACAGCATTGCTGAGCGGCCATCCCCAGACGCGGAGGAGGCCAGCTACATCTACCCGCACGGCGGTTACTACTACCTCTTCGTCTCGTTCGACTACTGCTGCCGCGGCGTGAACAGCACCTACCACATCATGGTCGGCCGTTCCACCAGCCCGACCGGGCCTTATGTGGACGAGAACGGCACCGCCATGATGAGCGGCGGGGGCACCCAGATCCTCGCCACGCACGGCAACGTGATCGGTCCCGGCGGCCAGACCGTCATGCACGACACCGACGGCGACCTCCTCGTCTACCACTACTACGCGGCCAACCTCAACGGCACGCCGGAACTCGGCCTCAACTACCTCGACTGGGCGTCGAACGGCTGGCCGTATGCCGCGTGAACCGGCCCGTCCGCGGGCTCAGCGGACGCTGGAGCCGCGCACGACGAGTTCGCAGGCGTGCCGCCGGACGCTGCCCTGACCGGGGCCGCCGTCGATGAGGGCGAACAGGTCCCGGGCCGCCGCGGCGCCGAGGGCCTCGAGGTTCATGTCGATGGTGGTCAGCTGGGGCTCGGTCTCCAGGGCGAAGACCCGCCAGTTGTCATACCCGGTGACCGCGATATCGTCCGGTACCCGCCGGCCCATCTCATCCAGCGCCACCAGGACACCGGAGGCGATCTGGTCGGATCCGCACAGCACCGCGTCGATGTCCGGCCGCTCCGCCAGCAGGGCGGTCGCCGCGGCGCGGGCCCAGCGCTGGGACCACGTGCCGTACCGCACCGGGGTGGCCAGCCGCAGGTCATGCTCAGCCAGCCGGGCCGCCAGGCCGGTGACGCGCTGGGTGACCGCCGTGGCGTGGCGTGGCCCGGTGAGATGGGCGATGCGCCGGCGGCCGGTGCCGACGAGGTGATCGACCATCAGGCCCGCCCCGTTGTGGTCATCCGGCATGTGCACCACGTCGTCCGGGTCGTCGGACTCACCGTAGACGTACACGACCGGGACATCCACGTGGCGGCTCACCGAAGCGGTCGCCGCGTTGTTGTCCCCGACGACCAGCACGCCGTCCACTTTGCGGGCCGCCAGCATCCGGGCCAGTTCCAGGCTGCGCGCCTGGTCCCCGCGGGCATCGCAAGTGATCATGGACAGGTCGATCTCACCGAGCGCGGCCTCCGCGCCGAGCATGACCGGCACGGCGAACCGGTGCGACATGCTGTCGGCGATGAGGAGCCCGACGGTGCTGGTCCGCCCGGTGGTCAGGCCGCGCGCGATGGGGCTGGGCGTGAACGCCAGTTCCCGGGCGGCGGCGATCACCCGGGCCCGAGTCTCCGCCGACACCCGGTTCTTCCCGTTGATCGCCTTCGAGGCCGTCGTCAGTGAGACGCCGGCCCGTTCGGCCACCTGGATGAGGGTGGCCGGACGTCGTTTCATCATGCGGTGAGTGTCCCATCCGGGCACCGGGGCTGGACCAGCCGGTGCCTGCACTCCCAGCCGCCACACGGCACCGCGCGGCGATTCGGGCCGGCCGCATCGGGGGTGGTTGATAACGGTTGGGTAACAGCAGAGGCCGGGTCTTGACGCGACTTCAGCCGCGGAACATTCTCGGCATACCGAGTGAGGAAGCGCTTCCCCATCGGAGTCGGAGAGCGAGCAAGCGGCCAGTGCCCGTCCAGTCCAGGACGGCGGCGGGCCGCCAGTGAGCGCTACCTGGAGCCCGGCGCCCGGTCCCGCAGCAGCCTGTCCCCCTCTCGCTCTTGGAGCAGCGCATGAAGCCCTTCCGCACTATCGGAGCCTGCGCGGCCGCCGCACTGGCCGCGGCCTGGATCCTGCTGCCCGCCGGAGTCCCGGCCGTGGCCGCCGGCAACACACTCGTGGTCAACGCCGCCTCCGTGCTGCGGCCAGTGACCCACGTGGCCGCAGGGGGCCTCTACGCGCTCGCCACCCCCACCCAGCCCGCCGCCGCGCAGCTTCCGGCGCTGCACCTGAACCAACTGGTCCAGCCCGCGCCGGGCGTGCAGCAGCTTGGCAATGGGGCAACCGTCCCGACCGGGGACGCGCTCAAGGTGGCCCCGCTGGCGACCGGGGCCGGGGCGCAGGAATACGTCCGGATGCCCGACATCTATCCCAACTTCCCGTACCAGTGGGTCAGCTGGAGCGACTGGCTGGCCAAGGTCAACACCATGGTGTCGGCCCGGCTGGCCGCCACGGCCACGACCAACATCGACGGGTGGGAACTGTGGAACGAGCCCGACTGGACCTGGAACACCGCGGCCGCGGGCTCCTTTGACGCCGGATGGGTCAGGACGTACCAGGCTGTGCGGGCCCTGGACTCGGTGACCCCCATCGTCGGCCCGAGCATCTCGATCTACAACCACGCCTGGATGGCGGGGTGGCTGGCTTACGCCAAGGCGAACAACGCGCTGCCCAACGTGATCACCTGGCACCAGCTCTCCACCGGCTCGGCCGGCACCATCGGCGGCAACGTCGCCGACTTCAAGGCCCTGGAGGCCTCGCTGGGCATCTCGCCGATTCCCATCTCGATCGACGAGTACGCCGCCCCCGCCGAGGTCGACGTGCCGGGCGCGGCCGTGCACTACCTCGCCGCGTTCGAGCGCTACGGCGTGCACGACGCGGAACGCGCGTACTGGTTCGAGTCCGGGACCGTCAACGGCCTGCTCTTCAGCAACAAGCCGACCGGCACGTACTGGCTGTACAAGTGGTACGGCGACATGGCCGGGGACATGGTCACGGTGACCCCGTCGGGCAGCCAGGACGGCATCGCGGCGTACGACTCCACCCGGAAGATCGTGAACATCGTCGTGGGCGGCGACAGCGGGAACAACAGCGTCCAGGTCACCGGCCTGGGATCGTTCGGCTCCAGCGTGAAGGTGGTGCTGTCGTCCACGCCGGATTCCGGGCGGCTGGCCAACGTCAGCGCCCCGGCCACGATCTCGACGACGACCGTGGCGGTGACGAACGGAAGCGTCACGGTGCCCATCGCCAACCAGAACGCGCAGAGCGCCTACCAGCTTCTCGTGACGCCTGCGGCCGGGCCGGCCACGAGCTACCAGCAGACCTACGAGGCCGAGAACGCGACCGTCGTCAACGCGGCGATTGAATCATCCCCGACCGCGTCCAACGGCTACTACGTCGGCCTGATCAACGGCACCGGCGACGAGCGGGCCGACAGCTTCGTGGACTTCCTGGTCAATGTGCCGTCGGCCGGCAGCTACACCATGACGATCCGCTACGCCAACGGCGGCACCGCGACATCCACCCAGGGCCTGGCCTACAACGGCGGCGCCTGGAGCACGGTCTCCTACCCTGTCACGGGCGGCTGGGGCTCGTTCGGCAAGACGGTCAGCACTACCGTGACCCTCAAGGCGGGCAGCAACGTCATCCGGCTGGCGAAGGGCTCACCCAACTTCGCGGGCGGGACGAACTTCGCCGAACTCGACTCCATCACCCTGGTGCCGGCGGCCTGACCGGCCCGTCCCGGCGGGGAGCCGGCCGCGGCGGCGGGGCAACGACAGCAAAGCGCATCAACTGTCGTTGGAACGACAGCAAAGCGCATCTCACGCGGCACGGCCTAGTCCAGGCGGCGCAGCCCGGCCCGGTGCCGCTCGGCCAGGTCCAGGTACGTGCTGACCGCCGAGCGGATCCAGTCCTGCTGCTTGGCGCCTGCCCCCTCTTTCATCGTCGCGGGCACACCCACGGCCAGCGCGCCGGCGGGGACGACGGCGTCCTCGCGGACCAGCGCGGCGGCCGCCACGACGGCACCCGCGCCGACGTGCGCGCGGTTCAGCACCAGCGCGCCGGAGCCGATCAGGCAGCCGTCCTCCACCACGCAGCCTTCGAGGTGGGCGCTGTGCCCGATGACACAATCGGCGCCGATGATGGTGGGCCACTCCTCCGTCGTGTGCACGACGGTGCCGTCCTGGACCGAGGTGCGCTCACCGATCCGGATCATGCCGTGGTCGCCGCGGAGCACTGCGCCCGGCCATACCGACACGCCCGCGCCGAGTTCCACAGAGCCGATCACGACGGCGTCGGGGTGCACGTAGGCGCCGGGGTCGATCGTGGGCACCAGGTAGTCGAGTGCGTAGACGGGCACGGCATCACTTCCTGAACTGATCGGCGGCACTATCGGGAGGGGCATGCCGCGCTGGAACGTCCCGGCCGCGGTCATGGACGGGGACGTCCAGTACCGGCGCCGGGCCTGCACACCCATCGGCTATACCCAGATGAACCTATCTTGATCATGCCATTCGGCCAGCCCAGGCACGGTCCGGGACGGTCAGCCGCGGCCAGCCAGCCCGGGGTAGACCCGCAGCGCGTGGCCGGCCAGGACCCCGCTGAGCGTCTCATCACCGAGGTCCAGGGCGGCCAGCGCCCGGGCGTTCCGCGCGATGCCTGGCACCCCGGGCCAGTCCGTGCCGAAGATGAACTTGCGGGCCAGCCGCCGCAGGTCAAAGCGTGCGTAGTAGTCAGGCAGCTTCCTGGGCGGCAGGCCGGACAGCTCGATCCACACGTTCTCGTGCAGCAGGGCCAGCGACGCGGCCGCCTCGTACCACCAGCCCCGCCCGCCGTGCGCGAGGACGATGGTCAGCCCGGGAAAATCCCTGAGCACCGGGGTCAGCAGGCCGGGATCGGCCATGGCGTTGGACGAGCCAGGGAAAGAACTCGTGCCGCAATGCACCACGACAGGCAGGCCGTCGGCCTCGCAGGCCTGGTAGGCGGGGTAGAGCATCGGATCGGCCGCGCTGAATCCGCCGTGCACCGGATGAACCTTGAGCCCCGCCGCGCCCATCGCGACCTGCCGGGCGAGCTCGGCGGCGACCGGGTAATGCAGGTGCGGGTTGATGTTCGCGAGGAAGGTGAAACGCTCGGGGTTGTGCTTGATGATCGGCAGCAGGTCCTCGACGGGCTGGGTGCCGGTGACCTTGGGGCTGTACTCGCACAGCAGGATGGCACGGTCGACCCCCTCGGCGTCCATGAGCTCGTCGAACGCCTCCGGGATGACCGCCCCGTCGGCGTTGAACACCGACTGCCATCCCGGCTGGCCGAACTGCTCCGCCCAGCTCACCCAGGAACCCCTGATCGTCGGCAGCCGCGGCGGGTGGACATGGGCATCGACCAGCAGTCGTCCGTCAAGCATGAGCTTCCTCCCGCCACCGCCTCGGGTGGCCAAGTCTAGGCATGGCCGGGCTGGTGGCCGGCCCCTCCGCCCGCCCGGCCCCGCTTGACAAATCAATCAAAACTGCATAGTATAGCAAGCACAGGAACGACCCCGAGGAGAAGACAATGACCGATACCCGCACCACGGCGAGGGAGATTCAGGGTGAAGTCCTGAACACGCTCCGGAAGAGCCAGGACGCTGTCGTTGACGCCATCAAGCGCTGGGCCGACGCGGTTCAGTCGATGACGCCGTCGATCTCCATCCCGACTCCCAGCCTGCCTTACACCGACAAGCTGCCCAAGCCGGAAGAGTTCGTGGCCAACGCCTACGACTTCGCCGAGCAGCTGCTCGCCAGCCAGCGGAAGTTCGCCGAGAATGTGCTGCACGCAGCCATCCCGGCGCAGGCCAGCAAGACCGGCACGACCGCCGCCAAGGCCGACACCAGCCCCAAGGCGGACACCGCTCCCAAGGCCGGCACCGCCGCCAAGGCGACCGGCACGCACGCCCCGAAGACGAACGGCGCTTCCCCCAGGAAGACCAGCCCTCAGGGCAAGTGACCACTGAGCCAAGCGCGGCGGACCAGGGGTTTCCCGGTTCGCCGCGCTTGCGTATCCCTGGGCCCGGTGCCGCCTGCCTACTATACTTAGCAGATCATGTTGTTCCAGCTAGACTGTCCCGATCCACCAGCAGGGGGGTTACGGTGCCAGATGCAGGGGGGGTTACGGTGCCAGATCCGTGGGCCGCGCAGACGGAAGCGCTGGGCTCGTTCATCCGCAGCCAGCGCAAGCTCGCCAACCTGTCGCTGCGCCAGCTCGCGGATCTGACCAGCCTGTCGAATCCCTACCTGAGCCAGATAGAGCGCGGGCTGCACCAGCCGTCCGTCCGCGTCCTGAAGCTGCTGTCCAACGCGCTCAACGTTTCCGCGGAAACGCTGCTCGCCGAAGCGGGCCTGCTGGATCCGGACCGCGGGGCAGGCACCGCCGCTCCCGCTGCCCCCGGCCAGTCGCCTGCTCCCCCGGACGCGGAGGCCGCCATCCGCGCCGACCAGCGGCTGAGCGACGAGCAGAAGGCCGCCCTGATCGCCGTCTATCAGAGCATGCTCCGGACCCTGTAGTAATTCCTGCATTTCCGTGGCCATGACGGCCCGGGCCTGAGTCGCGCACTGTGGCCCGTGAGGCAGATGTGTGCTCGCCAGGCCCGCAGCACGATTATGATAAAACAGGGAATACATGGGCCAGCGCCCCCGGGATGATCACAAGACCTTCTCTCAAGGCATATTTCGCCCGGCATGTCCAGAGGCGTTGGAACCGCGTCAACAGGCCGCAGGTCAGCGACAATAGTGACCTAAGCCCTTTCTTTTCGCCTGACACATGATTTAAGTTCTATCCGGTTCTTTTCATGGTGCCCCGATGATATGAGTTGATAATTGATTAAAAAGGGGGACGATGAAGACTCCGCAGACATGGCTCACACCCGGCGAGCAGGCGACGGCGCTAAAAGAGCGACTCGGCCAGCTCGGGCAGGCCGGACGGTTTAACCCGCCCGCCGCCTTCGCGCAGCGGGCCAAGATCACCGACCCGGCCGTCTATCGTGCGGCGGCAGATGGCCCGGCCTGGTGGGCCACCCAGGCGCGGCAGCGACTGCACTGGGATGTCCCATTCACCAGCGTGCTTGATGACCGCGATCCGCCGTTCTACACCTGGTTCGCTGACGGCTCGCTCAACGCGTCCTACAACTGCCTGGACCGGCACGTCGAGGCCGGCCACGGCGCCCGGGTCGCGTTCCACTGGCTCGGCGAGGAAGGCGAGCAACGGGACCTGACCTACGCGCAGATCCTGGATCAGGTGCAGCGCCTAGCCAACGGGCTCAAGTCCCGGGGAGTCAGCCGGGGTGACGTGGTCGGCATCTACCTGCCGATGATCCCCGAGGTGGTAGTCGCCATGCTCGCCTGCGCCCGCATCGGCGCCCCGCACACCGTGATCTTCGGGGGCTTCGCTCCCTCGGCCATGGCGCAGCGGCTCGCCGTGTCCAGGGCCAAGGCGCTGATCACGGTGGACGGCGCCCGCCGCAAGGGAACGACCGCCGCGACCAAGCAGGCGGCGGATGCGGCTATCGAGGACCTGGCCGACCTGGAGACGGTCGTCGTGGTCCGGGCGGCGGGCACGCCCTGCCCGATGCGGCCGGACCGCGACGTCTGGTATCACGATCTCGTCGCGAATGCCGGACCCGAATGCCCGGCCGAGCCGATGCCTGCCGAGCAGCCGCTGTTCCTGCTCTATTCATCCGGATCGACGGCCAAGCCAAAAGGAATCATGCACACCACGGGTGGATATCTCACCGGTGTCGCGGCTACCACGGCGATGGTATTCGATCTCGATCCGGACCGCGACGTCTTCTGGTGCACCGCCGATGCGGGCTGGATCACCGGTCATTCCTATGTCGTGTACGGCCCCATGGCCAACGGATGCACATCGGTGATGTACGAAGGCGCCCCGGACTACCCGGACAAGGACATTTGGTGGGACATAGTTGAGCGGTACCGGGTATCCGTCTTGTATACCGCGCCCACCGCTATCCGGGCCTTCATGAAGTGGGGAGAGCAGTACCCGGCCGGGCACGACCTGTCCTCGCTGCGGCTGCTCGGCACCGTGGGCGAGCCCATCAGCCCGACGACCTGGCTGTGGTACCACACCGTCATCGGCGGTGAGCGCTGCCCGGTCGTGGACACCTGGTGGCAGACCGAGACTGGCGCCATCATGATCTCCGCGCTGCCCGGCCTGACCGCCACCAAGCCCGGCTCAGCGGGCCTTCCCCTGCCCGGTGTGTCGGCGGCCCTCGTCGACGACGAAGGCAACCGGGTCGAGCAGGGCAACGGCCTTCTCGTGCTGACCGAGCCGTGGCCCAGCATGCTGCGCACGCTGCATGAGGACCCGGAGCGGTACGTGCAGACCTACTTCTCACGGTTCGGGCCGCGCACGTATGTGGCGGGCGACGGCGCCCGCCTGGACGAGGACGGCTACTTCTGGATCACCGGCCGCATCGACGATGTCATCAACGTGTCCGGTCACCGGCTTTCCACCGCGGAGATCGAATCCGTCCTGGTCGCCCATCCGGCAGTCGTGGAAGCGGCCGTCGTCGCGGCCAGCGATGACCTGACCGGCCAGTCGGTGGTGGCGTACGTCACCGTGGCATCCGGGGCCACCCCCGCGCCCGCGCTCAAGGCGGAACTCCTGGAATATGTGGCCGTCCACATCGGCAAGCTGGCCCGGCCCAAGCGCATCATCTGGGCCGACGACCTGCCCAAGACCCGGTCCGGCAAGATCATGCGACGGCTGCTCAAGGACGTGGCCGACGGCCGCGAGCCGGGCGATACCAGCACCCTGGCCGACCCGTCCGTGCTGACGCGCCTGCAGCAGCAGACCGCGCCGGCCGCCCCGCAATAGACCACCACCACAACCCCGCATTAGACCACCACCACCCCACTGGAGGACGCACGATGACCATCACAGCCAACATGCAGCAGAAAACAGAAGGCCCGCTCCAGGACCGGGTAGCCCTGGTGACCGGGGGGGCCCGCGGCATCGGGGCCGCCATCGGCCAGCGCCTGGCCAGCGACGGCGCCGGCGTCGCCGCCGGGTACTGGCGGCACGAGGAGCCAGCCAGGAAGTTCCTCGAGACCATGACCGCGGAGTACCCGGGCCGCCGGATCACCCTGCACGAGGGCAACATCGGCGCGGCCGACGACTGCCGCCGGGTGCTGCAGGAGGTCATCGACCAGCATGGCCGCCTCGACATCCTCATCAACAACGCGGGCATCACGGTCGACAGGACCGTGGCGAAGATGACCGACGAGGACTGGCAGCGGGTCATCGCCGTCAACCTGTCCGGCGCCTTCTTCATGGCCCAGGCGGCACTGGAGCACATGATCGCGCGCGGCACCGGGCGGATCATCAACGTGTCCTCGGTCATCGGCGAGACCGGGAACATCGGCCAGGCCAACTACGCGGCGTCCAAGTCCGGCATGTTCGGCCTGACGAAGTCACTGGCCCGGGAGGCCCTCTTCCAGCTCAGCCGCGCGGACCGGCCGGTCGGTGACGGCGTCGGGCTGACCGTCAACGCCGTCACCCCGGGCTACGTCGCGACCGACATGTTCGCCTCGATCCCGGACAAGGTGATTGACCGGATCCGGCACCAGATCCCGGTCGGCCGGCTCGGCAAGCCGGAGGAGATCGCCCGGGTGGTCGCCTTCCTGGCCGCCGATGAGTCGTCCTACATCACGGGGCAGGTCTGGTCCGTCAACGGCGGCCTGGACATGTGAGGCAGCAGCCATGAACCATGTGAAGGAGCAGTAATGAGTGACATGCGCAACCAGCCGGAAGTCCTGTTCCTGTCCGCGGTGCGGACGGGGATTGGCAAATACGGCGGCGGCCTCTCGACCGTGCCGCCGTGCGACCTCGCCGCCGCGATGGTGCGGGACGCGGTGACCCGGGCGGAGGTGGATCCCGCGGACGTGGGCCATGCCGTGTTCGGCAACGTGATCCACACCGAGGCCAGGGACATGTACCTGGGCCGGGTGGCCGCCATCAACGGCGGCCTGCCGGCCAGCACAGTCGGGCTGACCGTGAACCGGCTGTGCGGCAGCGGGCTGCAGGCCATCATCTCCGCGGCTCAGGCCATCATGCTCGGCGATACCGACGCCGCGGTGGCCGGCGGCGCCGAATCGATGAGCCGCGCCCAGTACTGGCTTCCCGACCTGCGCTGGGGCCGGCGGATGCAGGACGCGGTCGCCGTAGACGCCATGGTCGCCGCGCTCACCGACCCGTTCGAGCACTGCCACATGGCCATCACCGCGGAGAACGTGGCGGCCGAGTACGGGGTGTCCCGGGCTGACCAGGACGCCCTCGCCGCCGAGAGCCACCGGCGGGCCGCCTTCGCCACCGAGGCCGGCTATTTCGCTGAGCAGATCACGCCCATCGAGGTGACCACCCGCAAGGGCGTCACGACGTTCGCCACCGACGAGCACATCCGGCCCGGCGTGACCGCCGACGACCTGGCCAAGCTACGGCCCGCCTTCGACGGGAGCGGCTCGGTCACCGCGGGCAACGCCTCGGGGGTCAACGACGCGGCCGCCGCTGTGGTCCTGGCCAGCGCGGCATATGCCGAAGAGCACGGGCTGCGGGCCATGGGACGGCTCGTCGCCTACAGTCACGCCGGCGTGGAACCGAGGGTGATGGGCATCGGCCCGGTCCCCGCGGTACGCGGGGTACTCGACCGGGCGGGCCTGAAGGTTGACGAGATCGACGTGTTCGAGGTGAATGAGGCGTTCGCGGCGCAGGCGCTGGCGGTGGCCCGCGAACTCGGCCTGCCCGCCGACCGGACCAACCCGAACGGCAGCGGCATCGCGCTCGGGCACCCGATCGGCGCGACGGGCGCCATCCTCACCGTGAAGGCGCTGCACGAGCTGCAGCGGACCGGTGGCAGATATGGGCTGATCACCATGTGCATTGGAGGCGGCCAGGGCCTTGCCGCGATCGTCGAAAGGGTATAAATGCAGGCGCCCGGTGGGCCGGGCGACAACCCAGGAGGTTACTCATGACCGAACGTGATACGACGTGGCAGGTAGTGGAAGACGCCGCCGAGGTACTCGCGCCGGAGGCTGATCTCATCGGCGAATTCGACATGGCCAGCTTCGGCGGGTCCATATTCGCGGTGCTGAACCGGGCGATGCAACGCCCGGGCGAATTCGCCGAGGCGGGATTGCGTCTCAGCACCACCCTGGCCAGGATCGCCCAGTTCATGGCGGCCAAGGCGGCCGGGGCGGCTGCCACGCCACCGATCCCGCTCGCCGCGGACAAGCGGTTCACGGACCGTACCTGGGAGGACAACGCCGGGTTCGCCGGACTCCGGCAGGCCTACCTGGCCGTCCGGCAGTTCAACGACGACCTGCTCGCGGCCGGGAGTGGTGATCCGGTCACTGACGGGAAAGCGCAGCTGATGAGCGGATTCCTGCTCGACGCGGTCGCCCCGACAAACTTCCTGGCCACCAACCCGGCGGCGATGAAGCGGGCGTTTGAGACCGGTGGCGCCAGCCTGGTCGCCGGGGCCCGCAACTTCCTGGATGACGTCGCCCACAACGACGGGCGGCCGAGTCAGGTGGACCGGCGGCCGTTCCACCTGGGCCAGAACGCTGCCGCAACGCCGGGCAGCGTCGTCTTCCAGAGCGAGTTGATGGAACTCATTCAGTACGCGCCGCAGACCCCCAAGGTCGGCGCCATCCCGATGCTGATGAGCCCGGCGTGGATCAACAAGTACTACATCATGGATCTCGCGCCCGGCCGGAGCTTCATTGAGTGGGCCGTGCAGCACGGGCACACGGTCTTCGCGATCTCCTACCGCAACCCCGACGCGAGCATGCGCGGTGTAACGCTGGATGACTATCTCATCGAGGGACCGCGGACCGCGCTCGACGTGATATCCGACATCACCGGGGCTGACAAGATCAACATCACCGGGCTCTGCCTGGGCGGTGCCCTGACCGCGATGCTCGCCTCGTATCTCGTCAAAGCCGGTGATGACCGCATCGGCTGCATCACCCTGCTCAACACGCTGCTCGACTACAGTGAGCCCGGCGTGCTCGGGGTCTTCACCGACGAGAAGACCGTGGCCCGGATGGAACATCACATGGAGGCCAAGGGCTTCCTGGAAGCGTCGGACATGCGGACCGCCTTCGACATGCTCCGGGCGAACGACCTCATCTTCAGCTACGTGGCCACGAACTGGCTGATGGGACAGCAGCCGCCGGCTTTCGACATCCTCGCCTGGAACGCGGACAGCACGCGCCTGCCAGCGGCCATGCACTCCTTCTACCTCCGCTCGCTCTACCTGCATAACCAGCTCGCGAAGGGCGAGATGGAACTGGCCGGGCAGCAGCTGTCCCTGAATGACATCACCGCCGACACCTACGTGGTCAGCGCGGAGAACGATCACATCGTGCCGTGGACCGCCTCGTACAAGGCCACCGGGCTGCTGGGCGGCGACGTGCGGTATGTGCTGTCCAACGGAGGGCACATCGCCGGCATCGTCAATCCGCCCGGGCCCAAGGCCTGGCATGAGGTGAGCCAGGGCGGCCACGCCTCGGCGGCGCAGTGGCGCGCGAGCGCGAAGGTCATCAAAGGCTCCTGGTGGCAGGACTGGGCCGACTGGACGAAGCCGCGTTCCGGCGGGCTGGTCAAGCCGCCGACCCTGGGCAGCAAGCGCTACCCCGCCCTCGGCGACGCTCCGGGTGACTACGTCCGCGGCTGACCCGGCGAGGCCAGCAGGCCCTCCCGGAGGCGCATCGCTTGACAAATCAACCAGAGCGCGTAGTATAGCAAGCACAAGACAACATCCCCGAGGAGAAAAAAATGACCGATACCCGTAGCACCAGCCAGGACATCCAGGGCGAGATCCTGAACACGGTCCGGATGAGCCAGGACGCGGTCGTCGATGCCATCAAGCGCTGGGCCGACGCGGTTCAGTCGATGACGCCGTCGATCTCCCTCCCGACCCCCAACCTGCCCTACGCCGACAAGCTGCCCAAGCCAGAAGAGCTCGTGGCCAACGCCTACGACTTCGCCGAGCAGCTGCTCTCCAGCCAGCGGAAGTTCGCTGAGAACGTGCTGCACGCAGCCACCCCGGTACTGGCCGGCAAGAAGTAAGCAGTAACCAGATAGCCCAGCGCGGCGGACCAGGATTTCCCGGTTCGCCGCGCTTGCGCGTTCCCGAGCCAGATCGGGCGGCGATGATGTGCGAGGCTTGGACGCGGCACACGTTACCCAGATGTTGCCTCCTCGGCTGCGCAGGGAGCTCACTATGTCTACAATTCCTACATGCTTATGGGGGAATCCGGGCTTCCCGCTGACGTCCTGTTGCCGGAGCCGCAGCGGTCCGTGACAGTGATCGAGCCCCCGGGAGCCGGAACCGGCTACTGGGCCGGGGCGCCCAGCGCCGCGCTCGGCGATGACGGCATCTACCTGGCCTACCGGCTGCGCCGCCCGATCGGCCACGGCCGGGGATACGCCGTGGCCATAGCCCGGTCCGCCGACGGCGAGCACTTCGAGACGCTGCTCAGCATCGGCCGCGAACTCGTGGGCACGGACTCGCTGGAGCGGCCGTC
>Ga0265338_10007141_pt1 | contig 13982 bp, 13 predicted proteins | sample 42126metaG_FD_193579 | JGI IMG/M metagenome (GOLD analysis project Ga0265338, IMG submission 193579) | Rhizosphere microbial communities from Carex aquatilis grown in University of Washington, Seatle, WA, United States - 4-21-26 metaG | ecosystem: Host-associated > Plants > Roots > Rhizosphere... | reverse complement strand
CCTTGCGGCCCAGATCGGACAGCAGCAGGACCCGCACGCCGTTCAACCTGGCCGGCAGCACCAGCGCGGCATCGTCCGCCCGGTCAAAATCGTCCATGGCCTGCGGATGCAGGACCTGCCAGCAACCGGCGGTGTCACCCCGGCTGATGATCCGGCGCCGGCCGGGCGGCTGGTCAAATTCGGCAACAATTTTCTGATACGTTGCCGAGCGAAAATGAACCGGGCTGGTGTAAATTTCACCGACCCCAAACAATTGGTCAACCCGTTCGGCGCCGCCATTGTTTTGAACGTCTCCGTGCGTCAACACCAGCCGGGGTATCCAGTTGACACCTTGCGCCCGAAGAAACGGTTTGAGGGTGAGGTCCGCGGCATTTTCATCGCCGCAATCCACCAGCCAGTCATTTTTTCGGCCGGCGGCATCCACAAAAACGGCATGGCCGCCGTTCAGCGGTATCACCGTCAACTGGATGTCGTTCCGCGTTGCCTGCCAATGCCAGGCTCCCACCGCAACCAGCAAGACCAACGCCGACACGCTCCAGGTTCTTCGCGCGGGCGCAAACAGCCAGCCGCTCAGGCCGCCGATGAGCACCGCGTAATAAATGGCGATGGCCGGCCACGACGGCGCGGGCACATAAAAGAACGCGCCGGGGATTTTCGTTGACCATTCACTCACGGCAGTCATGGCGGACATAAAAAACCAGGCGCTGTGGTTGAACAGTTCCGTTGCCCAGGGGAACCAGGCGCCGCAGACCAGCGCGCCGAGATTACCCATCAATGCCAGGGTTCCCAGGGGCACGGCAACGATGTTGGCCAGCGGTGAAACCGGGCTGAACAGGTGAAAATACGCGGCGGACAGCGGAATGGAACCGACCCAGGCGGCCAAGGAGAGGGCCACATAGCGTGACATTACTCGCAACGATGCGTTGAGGGCTCGCCGCCAGCCGGGAAGCAGTTCGTCCGGCAGCAACGGGTCGGTTTGCAGGAGCCGGTCCGACAGGCGGTTCAGCAGCGGCAGCATCAGGGCAATGACGAGCACGACAAAAAAGGACAGTTGAAAGCTGGCTTCGAAAAGCTGGCGCGGTTCCCAGAGCAGAATGATGAACGCGGCGGCGGCCAGCGAATTGATCGTGTCGCCCGGCCGTTTCAACGCCCAGCCGCCGAGCACCACGGTCATCATCACCGAGGCCCGTATCGCGGAAGATTCCCACCCGGTCGCGGCGGTGTAAAACCAGATGAGCGGAATCGCCACGAGGCCGCACCAGGCCCGGGAGACCTGCAACACCCGCAGCAGGGCCACCAGCATTCCAGCAATCAAAGCGATGCGGAGCCCGTCAATCGCAAACAGGTGCATGGTGCCGGCGCGCAAAAAGGGTTCGCTGATGTCGGGAGTGAAGGCGGTGCGCCAGCCGAGCGTCATCGCCCAGAGCAGGCGCAACGGTTCGTCCTCCACCGGCAATCCCAACGCCAGCGTGTGTTGCGACCAGCTCAAAAAGCGATCCGTCAGCGGCGGCCCGGCCAGGGGCAGGGCCCCGAGTTGCCAGGCATTCGTGGACGCGGCCTTGAGTTGGTAGAAAATTCCGCGTGTGGCGAGATATCCGCGATAATCAAAAAGACCCTCCGCCAGCGGTATCGGCGGCCGGCCTATGACGCCGGAAATTTCCACCGGTTGACCGGCAAAAAAACGGCTATCGAGCGTACCCGGCGTCATGACCATGACGGAACCCGCCGCCGTCTGCCAGTGGTCGCCGCGCCACAACTCCTGTACTTGGATTTGCGCCAGCGTATGTTCCGCCGGCAGGTCGTCGCGCAGGGAGATTTTGAGATGCGGCGTTTCGCGCAAGGTGCCCCGGACGGCAACGATTGCATTTTCATCGCCCAGCAGCGCCCGCAAATCGTTCGGGGAAACGACGGCGGTGCGGCTGGCGAGGTTGGCCCAGCCGGTGAGCGCCAGCAACGGCCAGAGCAGCCACGGACGCAATTGGGCGGAAATGAGGGCCGGAACCAGGACTGCAAAGGCAAGTGCCAGCAGCATGACCGGTGACCGTTGAACCATCCCGGCGAGCAGCAGGCCGATGGCGTAAGCGGAAACGACGGCGACAAACGGACGTTTCATGGCGAGGTCACCAATATTTTCGCCAGCGGCCGAACAACCAAAGTGCGAACAGGCCCAACGCACCGCCGGTGGTGTCAATGAATACATCCGAAACGAGCGAAGTCCGGGTCGGAACGAATTGCTGGTGGAATTCGTCGGTGGCGGCATAAAGCATGACCAGCAGCAGGGCGAGCCGGGCCTGACTCCAGTTCCACGGGCGCGGTGCCGGCTGGCTCACGGCCCGGCGGATGAGCAACGCCAGCGCGGCATACTCGGTCAGGTGTGCGCATTTGCGAAGCAATTCGTGGAGGTCGTGAACGTACGTCTCCGGCAGGCGGGGGAACAGCCAGCGCAAGAAGGGTTCGATGAAACGCGACGAATGTTCGTAGGAATGCGAATCGCTCGATGCCGAGAAGATCAACCCCATCCAAACCAAAACCGGCAGCCAGTATTTGAGAAACAAGCGGAGCTTGAGCACGCCCAAAAATTAAAACCGGATTCCCCGCCTTGGGCAATCAGAATATGATTGAGTTTGCCAAATCGACTCGTTTTTGGCACAGAAAGGCCTATCAATGAAGAAGTTTTTTGCATTCTTGTTTTGTGCGGCACTGACGTCGGCCGCCATGATGTCGGCAGCCCAGGCAACGCCGGATTCGATTGCCCGGATTCATTTCTCCGGTGCCGGACAGGTTTCGGCCGACCCGAACGCCGCGGCCTTCACCCAATTATGGTGTTCGCCCGAAGCCCTGGCCTTGCGCCGCCAGACGCTGGACAAACTTTCCCGGGCGCCCTACGCCTGGTTCAAAACGAAGCTGGCCCCCGGTGTCGGCGACGGCGCCGCACAACTTCGGCCATTGCTCGACGATTTGTTGACCGCCGAATGGTTTCTACAGATCCGCGACGCCGCGAACGGGTCGCCGGAATACGCCCTGGCCATCCGCCTGGATGCCGGCCGGGCCCGGCTCTGGCAGGACAATTTGCAAAATCTGCTGGAGGCTTGGACGGGCATGCCCGTGCAAAAGACTGCCAACGGTTGGACCTTGAAAAAACATCTTCCGCCCGACTTGATCCGTTTCGTCCGTACCGGCGACTGGGTCGTATTCGGCATCGGCCAGGACGCCCTGCCGGTGAATGACGAGCTGGTCCGGCAGGTGACATCGGAAAAGCGGCCCGGGCCGGTGGAAAAGAACACCTGGCTGGCCGCGGACGTGAACTGGCCGCGGCTGGCACGCTGGTTCCCGGCCATCAATCCGTTTGAGCTGCCGGAGACACAATGGCAACTGGTCGGCCGCGATCGAGTTTTGCGCCTGGATGGAAAACTGGTTTTTCCGCAACCGCTCGCGTTGACCTTCGACAAGTGGCAGATCCCGGTGCAGACCATCCATGATCCGGTCATCAGTTTCACCGCCATGCGCGGCATCGCGCCGTGGCTGGAAAAGCAAGGCTGGGCGCAGCCGTATGAAATTTCACCAGTCCCCAATCAGGCGTTTGTCTGGGCCATGGCCCAGGTACCTCTTCAGACGTTTGTGGCTGTGCCGGTGCCGGACGGGAAGAGAGCCCTCAAGGAGATCGAACAAAAACTGTCGGCCAACGACGATTGGAAAAATCATCTGGCCATGTCCGTCACGATGAACGTGACCAACAATCAGGTTTCCTGGAATGGCTTGCCGTTCCTCGAACCGGTTCTGCAGGTCGTGCATGAGCCGACCGGTGACTTTTTACTGGCCCGGGTTTTTCCCAATAGTCCCCAGGCCAAATCCCTGTCGCCGGAATTATATGCGCAGCTCAACCGGCCCAATCTGGTTTACTACGATTGGGAGATCACCGCTGAACGGCTCAAAGAGTTGCCGCATTTGTCTCAACTGGCCCTGATGGTGACCAGTCATCAGCAACTCGGAGCGCAGGCTGCGGCCAATAAATGGCTGGCTGCCATCGGACCGACACTCGGCAATACGGTGACGGAGATTACGCAAACCGCCCCCAACGAATTGAGTTTCAAACGCAGCGCTCCCGGCGGGTTGACGGCGATCGAACTCACGGCCCTGGCGAGCTGGCTGGAAGCGCCCAATTTCCCCGGTTGCGATTTGCGTTTGCCTCCTCACCCGCACCGGCCGAAAAATCTGTCCCATCCCGCAACGACCGGTGCGCCGCCGCCCGTGGTGTCGCACTGATTTCATGCTCAAACTCGGCGTCAATATTGATCACGTCGCCACCGTCCGTGAGGCGCGTTATCGCGGCCGCGGTTTTGGCGAGCCCGACCCGGTGGAAGCCGCGCGCCTTTGCGAGGCCGCCGGCGCCCACGGCATCACCGCGCATCTACGCGAGGATCGCCGCCATATTCAGGACCGCGATGTCTGGAAACTTCGCGAAACCGTCAAGACCCGGTTGAATCTTGAAATGGCCCTGGTGCCGGAAATCATCGCCATCGCGCTGAAATTGAAGCCGGACATCGTCTGCATCGTGCCCGAGCGGCGCCTGGAAGTGACGACCGAAGGCGGCCTCGATGTTGTGGCGAACGAAAAGGCCATCGCCGACACGCGCAAAAAGATGAACGATGCCGGTATCGAAGTCAGTTTGTTCATCGCCCCGGATGAACAACAGATTGCCGCCAGCGCGCGGACGGGCAGCCAGTTCATCGAGCTGCACACCGGCCGGTTCGCGGAGAGTTTTTCTGAAATGGTAGGGTCATCGCGCTGCGATGACCGGATGGCGCAGCGCGCCGTCCCTACCAGTTTTCCCGAGCTAGATCGACTGATGGCCGGCGCCAAACAGGCGCACGCGCTCGGCTTGAAGGTGAATGCCGGACACGGATTGAATTATATCAACCTCCCGACCCTGCATCAGGTTCCGCACCTGGTGGAATTGAACATCGGCCACAGTATCGTCAGCCGTGCGGTGAGCGTGGGACTGGAAACTGCCGTAAAGGAAATGCTGGCCTTGATGAAGAATTATCACGGCTGAACTGCCCAAGTTTGCTTGCGCGTCAATCACAAATCGTAAATCGTAAATCGTAAATCGTAAATTCCATGATTCTGGGCACGGGCATTGACATCATCGAGGTCACGCGGGTGCAGGCGTCGCACGAGCGGTTTGGCGAACGCTTTCTCAACCGCATCCTGCGCGCCGACGAAATCGCCTATTGTTTGTCGCATAAAATGCCCGGTCCGTTCCTGGCAGCGCGCTTTGCGGCCAAGGAGGCCATCTCCAAGGCATTCGGCACCGGCATTGGCGCGCAACTGGGTTGGCGGGACATGGAAATCCGGCGCAAGGAATCCGGCGAGCCGTTCGTGGTGTTGCATGGCAAGGGAAAGAAGCTGTTCCGGCTCCGGCGGGCCAAGCGGTTGCATATCACCCTGAGCCACACGGCGAACTACGCGGCGGCAACGGCGATATTGGAAAGATAGTGGTTGTTTGGTGGGGCGAGGCTCCTGACGAGCCGGCTCGCGAGGACGCTCGCCCCACCGAAAGCTGAAACTGCATCACTGCCCGAATAGCCGTTAATTCGAACCCTTAGCGTGTTCCTTTCTCCTTTTTTTGGCGGGCCATTTGCTCCAAACTGCGTTCGTGGAGACGGTGATAGCGGCGATACTGGCATTTGCGGGGGCGAGCTTCTTTTTCGCCCTGGCGGAGACGGCCTTGTTTTCTCTCAGCAAATGGCAGGTGCGCCAGCTGGCCGAGCATCATCCCGGCGCCGGCAAGATCGTCGCCCAACTGCTCGAGCGTCCCGAAGATTTGCTGGCCACGCTGGCGTTGGGCAACACGTTTGCCAACGCTGCCATGCTGGCCGTGGCGCTGCGGATGGTGTTCGCCGCGCACTGGACGCTGGCCCTGACCATGCTGACCCTGCTGGCGCTGACCCTCATCGGTTGCGAGGTGCTGCCCAAGACGCTGGCCGTGCGGCAACCGGAACGCTGGGCGTTGCAGGTCGCCTGGCTCATGTTGATCTTCGAAAAAATCACCACGCCATTGCATCGCCTCGCCCAATGGCTCAACGCGGCGATCCTGAGACTCGCCGCCCCGCAGACGGTTTCCGGGCCCGGACCCGTGGCCTTGACGGACGCCGAGTATCAGGAATTGCTCGACCTGGCCTATCACCAGGGCACGCTTGGGGAATCGGAAAAGGAAATCATCCTGCAAATCATCAGCCTCGACCAACGGATGGTGCGCGAGGTGATGCGCCCGCGCGCCGGCATGGCGTGCATCTCGGACGATGCCACCCTCGAGGAGATGATTGCCGCGGCGAAAAAGTTCAAGCACCGCCGCCTGCCGATTTACGACGAAACCCCGGACACCATCGTGGGCATTCTCAACACCCGCGCCCTGCTGCTGGATCCGAAAATTGACCTGGCCGATGCAATCGAGTTTCCGTCTTTCGTGCCGGAAACGATGAACCTGTTGCTGCTGTTCAAGGCCCTGCAAAAACAGCAGCGCGGCCTGGCCGTGGTGATTGATGAATTCGGCGGCACGGCGGGCGTGGTGACGATGGAGGACATTCTCGGCCAGCTGGTCGGCCAGATCCGCCCCGGCGCCCCGGCCGAGGGTTTCGTCATGGAAAAACTGGCGCCAGGCCGCTGGCGCGTCAACGGCACGATGCGGCTGGAGGATTTTCGCCGCGAATTTCCGGCGCTCGGTGAGGTGGACGAAGTGGAGACCATGGGTGGATTGCTCGCGCATTTGCTCGGGGTGGTGCCCAAAACCGGCGAATCCGCATCCTTTCGCGGGCTGCAACTGACCGCGGAGGCCGCCGATGAACGGCGGGTCCGCAAATTGATTGTTCAACGGTTCAAGTAAATGAATCCCGACCTGATCAGCTGGCTGGTTCTGGTGTGTTGCCTGGGGCCGTCGTTTCTATTGTCCGGCATGGAGGCGGGCGTTTTTGCGTTGAACCGGTTGCGTGTGCGCCAGTTGGCCCGCGCCGGACGGCCGAATGCCCAGCTGTTGCTCGGTTTCCTCAAAAATCCCGAACGGTTCTTGTGGACCATTCTCGTGGGCAACACGCTCGCCAATTTTCTCATCCTGGGATGGATTGTGGTCCGGTTGCACGAATGGTTTCTGGGGCAGCGTGTGTGGAACATCGCTGTTTTTGCCGGCGCCGTTTTCTTGTTTTACGCGCTGTTTGATCTGCTGCCCAAAATGCTGTTTCGCGCCTATCCCAACCAGCTCTGCCTGTCGTCGGCGAACCTGTTCCGTCCGATCCAGTTTGTCCTGGGACCGCTGGTGCTGATTGTCGAGGAGGTGTCCGGGGTGTTGCTGCGCTGGACGGGCGGGCGGGCGATGACGGGCCGGCTGTTCGGCAACCGGGAGGAAATGCTCGCCGTTATGCAGGAATCCGCGCAGGCGTTGACGACGGACGAACGCGCCATGATCAACCGGGTGCTCGGGTTGCAGAGCCTGACCGTCCGGCAGATTGCCATGCCGCTGTCCCAAACCGTGACCGTTCAGGGCCAGATGCCCATTGCCGCGGTGCTGACGCTGGCGCGCGAAAGGAAATTGTCGCGCCTGCCGGTCTGGGAAACCCGTGATGGCCGTCCCCGCATTGCCGGCCTGCTCATGCTGGCCCCGTTGTTGTATCGCGACGACCTTGATTTGCAAAAACCGGCCGCGGCGCACATGACACCGGCGTTGTTTCTCGGGGAAGACACGCGCCTGGAGGTGGCGTTGCGCCGGATGCAGCGCGCGGGCGAGCGGCTGGCCATCGTGCTGGCGCGCGATGGGAGTGAAATGGGCGTGGTCAGCCTGGAAGACATTTTGAAACTGATGTTCGGCGAGGTGAAATTGTGACCTGGGACGCCGCCATCTTCGTCACGCTGAAAATCCTGGCCGTCCTGGCCCTGGTGCTGCTGAACGGTTTTTTTGTCGCCGCCGAATTCGCGCTCGTCCGCATCCGGGAAACGCAACTTGAGGTTCTCGTGGCCAAGGGCTGGCGGCGGGCGAAGATGGCGCAGCATATCGTCCGCCATCTGAATTCCTATCTCAGCGCGACGCAACTGGGCATCACGATGGTCAGTCTGGGCCTGGGTTATCTCGGCCAGCCGGTGTTCACCACCCTGCTGGAGCCGCTGCTCGTTCCCCTGGGCGTCGTTTCCAGCGTGTGGCTGCACTCGATTTCCTTTGCCGTCGGGTTCTGCGCCCTGACGTTTCTGCACATCACCGCGGGCGAACTGGCGCCCAAATGGATGACCATTCAAAAGCCATTGCCTGTGGCTCTGGCCGCCGCCTATCCGTTGCACTGGTTTTACCTGGCCTTTTATCCGTTCAACCGGTTGTTGAACCGCTCTGCCCGGTGGCTGCTGACCCGGATTGGCGTTGAAACGGAAGGCGCCATCGACCGCGCGCAATCGGAGGAGGAGTTGCGTCTCCTGATCACTTCCGCGCAGGGCGTGGCCGGCGGGCGAAACATCATTCTCAATGCCCTGGATTTGCACCATCGCATTGCCCGTGAAGTCATGCGCCCGCGACAGGAGATCGTGGCGTTCGACACCGCTTCACCGCTGGATCAGTGCGTGGCCCTGGCGGAGAAAACCCGTTATTCGCGCTTTCCGCTTTGCGACGACGGCGATCTCGACCGGACCCGCGGCCTTGTTCATATCAAGGACCTCTATGCGCTGCGGGACAAGGCACGGACAGGGGCGGATTTACTGCCGGTCGCACGGCCGTTGATTTACGTGCCCGAAACGGCGCGGCTCGAAAAACTGCTGCCGCTGTTTCTGGACCGGAAATTGCACGTGGCCATTGTCGTGGACGAATACGGCGGCACGGTGGGCATTGTCACGCTGGAAAACGTGCTCGAAGCGTTGGTCGGCCAGATCCAGGACGAATTTGACCAGGAGAAAACCGAATTGACGGCCCTGGGAGAAAACAGCTGGGAGGCGGTCGGAACCCTGCCGCTGCATGAATTGGAAAAAATCATCGGCGAAACCCAGCACGAAGAATCCGTGGCCACCGTGAGCGGTTGGATGACGCAAAAGCTCGGGGGCTTCCCGAAGGCCGGCGATACGCTGACCGTGGGTGTTTGTGAACTGCGCGTGGAGGAAATGGACGGACCGCGGGTGGCGCGGCTGAAAATTGTCAAACGCGCCGGGGTGGAAAAGGTGGAAATTTGATGCCCGCTCCCGGAGGAACCGACGGTAGGGCGCGTCACTCCGTGCGCGTCGGAATTTTCGTGCGGACGAGCGGCGGGCAGAGGACTGCCCGTCCTGCCGAGATTGGTTCCTACCATCGCCCGCCGCGAATTGCAAAAATTGCAACCGGAACGGCAAGGACCGCATCCAGGGCGGCCGCCGGCCACAGGCCATGCAGGCCGGCGCCAAGGCCAAAGAGCAGCATCGCGCCAAGCCAGACGGTCAGGGGATGAAAATCCGGGGTCCGCCGGACCGGGTTCTTGTTGATCAGCGCCGGCGTGGCGAAAGCCAGGATCAGCAGGGTCACCGCCCCCCAGCTGAAAAAATTGACCAGGGGCGCGCCCTGCCACGTCAGCGGAAATTTTGTCGGCAGCCAGAACCAGAGATGCTTCACTCGTGTAGCGAACGGATCCATCGCCAGGTCAAAAAACGACGTCAGCAGCGCCGACAGGCCAATCAGCCAGAAGCCATAGTTGCGGTTTTTTCGCCACGGACGCAAAATGAGCCGGGCCACGCCGCGCGAATTCAAAATCGCCACGATCCAGATCAACGGCAGCGTCCACGGCAGCGTCTTGAACAGGCGCGGGCCGGCTTCGGCGCCGAACTGGAACGGGCCGAAGGGAATTCCCATGGTCACCCCGAGCGCATGGACCGCTCCACCCATGAGCGCGATGACGAAGGCGGCCAGCAACACATTTTGCAGCGGCAACTGCTGCGCTAGAGCCGTGATCGTGCTGGCCGTGGCGAGAATCAGCAGCCCGGCTTCCAGCCAACCCGGTCTGCCCGGGAGATTGAAGGACCAGCCGATGCCGGCGAGCACGAGCGCATAAAAGCCGGCCAGCAGGATAATCAACAGCCAATGCAACCCCGCTGCCATTTTGTCCGCGAAAGCAGTCGCCGGCCGGGCTCCGCGTGAGGTGGGTTGTTGCATGCTTCGGGAAGCCTATGAATTTGGCGTTGCCAGCGCAGCAAATTTTCCGAAGCACCCTCAAAAAATATAATGGCCCGGGTAGAAAGACGGAACAAAGACGAAGTGCAAAAACGATTTTCAGGAAATGCTTTGGACAAACCATGGCCCGGCCAGACATCAAAGCGGTGCTAAAGCCACCGCAGTCCAGACGCTTCGCGTGATCAGAGCGGTGCCCGGTAATCGCGCTAGCGTTTGGACTGTGGCGGTTGACCGCTGCTCTCGTACGCCAACCACATGATCAAACCGGAACGCTTCTATTATTTGTCGAAAGCATAATCCGAAACGCTTCTGATTTCCCTTGTTCCGCGGCAGCAAACTTGCTTTGCTTTAAATTCAAACCGATTTACATCATGACACTGGACGAAGCCAAAAATCTCATCCGCAATTGCGCGAACGAAATGAATTCGCGCTATGGCCGCACCGTTTTCGACGAATGGGCGGTCGTGTCCCTCGCGGAGAACAAGGCGCGGGTGCTGGTTTACTACGGTCCGCGCAACGACGATTTCCTGAAGAATTTTGTGAAGGACTTGGGCGCCCTGCGTGCCGAACTGCTGGGCGGCAGATACGGTGACGGCGACTTTGAGTTTGCGCGGCACGGCGCCGGCACGGGTTTTGAATCCTTCATGGTCCTGGGGACCGGCGCCTATCTCATCTGCAACAACACCAAGGAATCCATGGAGTCCATCACGAAAAATCCGCGCTGGCTCAGTGCCCAGGTGCCGTTTGCCGAGCTGAGCGACAAGGTGCGGGAGAATTCGTTGATGGTATCCGGCGACACGCAACTTTTCAAAAAGCCGGTGTAACGGGGAGCGGCGGACTTCAGTTCAGCAGGCCCTGGTACAGAAAATAACCATAAGCCGCGACCAGCATCCAGCCGATGAGGCGGGGCAATTGCCCGAACACGCTGACAAAGAAAAGGTGCACCACCGTGGCGCCGAGGAGGATGAACATTCCCGTTTGAAAAAATACCGGCACGGTCATCGGGTGGTACAGCGCGTAAATCCCGATGCACAACGGGATGGAGACGTGTGCGTCGCCGACCTGCGAGGCATAAACCGTTTCCGGCTGGCCGCGCCACCCGTAATACAGCGCGAGCAAGGCATTGGGCAGCACCATCAACCAGCCGCTCAGCCAGCCCAGATATTTGGCGCTGACGAAACCGCCGGTATGGATGCCGGAAATCCAGTTCACCAGCCAGTCCGTGCTCACATAAATGCCGTACGCGCCCACGGCCAGCAGCGCCAGATCGAAGGGCAGGGTCCAGCCCAGCGATTTGCCCTGGCGCACGTTGGACTTGAGCACTTCAAAAATATGGAAGCATTGCCAGAATAAAAACAATCCGACCAGGACCAGTCCCTCGTTGAATCCGATGGTGCCGTTGCGCCCCAGGGCCCAGACGGCGCCGGAGAAAAACAAAACGGCGGTCAGGGTGAGCAGCAACGAAAGCCGGTTGAGTTCGTGGGCTTTGCTGCCGGGTTTGCCGTTTTTCTTCTGCGGGGGCAGCACGTTCATCCGCCAGAAAACCGCCGGCAGGCCGAGCACGAGCGTCATGTTCGTGACGTTGTTGACCAGTGAATTGGTCATAACGTCCGCGCCGGAACCGCCATTGCGGCCGAGGATGAAGGCGAAGATGAGGTTGCCCATGCCGGAACAGTATGGCATCACCAGCGTGCCCAGCACGGTGCCTTCGAAACCGCTTTTTGCCATCGCCTCCAGCCGCCAGAGCATCAGCAGCGACGCCACCAGGAAGAGGGCTACGAACAGCCACGGCGCATAAGGCCCTTTGGCTTCAATCCAATGAATAAAGGGGTTGAGCACGGGGACGGAGTCTAATGAAACCCATTTCCGGAGGCGATATTGAAGTTGAGAAAAGACACGGATTTACATCGGTAGGGCGCGTCACTCCGTGCGCGCCGTTCGGGAGATTGTCAACGGTGCGGATGATTCACCACATTTGGCGGCGGGCAGAGGACTGCCCGCCCTACCTTTCGCGTTTGTCTCATTTAATCAAATTCGTTACGCTCCGCATGTGGGCCTGCCTGTCCGAAAGAAGATTCCGCATGCCATTCCGCACTGGGTTGCCGAAGATAGCTGGTTCTTCATCACCATCAAATGTGTGCCGGCGGGGAAAAACCAGTTATGCCACGCGGACACCGGTAACGCCGTGCTGGCGGCAATGAAACACAACCACGAAAAGCTCGTCTGGCATTGCCGCCTTTGCCTGCTGATGCCGGACCATTTGCATGCCATCCTTGCATTCCCACGTGAGCCGGGAATGGGAACGGTAATCAAAAACTGGAAAAAATATGTGGCGGGAAAATGCGGCGTGGACTGGCAACGTGACTTCTTCGATCACCGACTACGTGACCATCACGAGCTGGACGAGAAAACCAGCTACATTTTGATGAATCCAGTTCGTAAAGGCTTGTGCGAACGTGCGGAAGACTGGGTGTGGGTCTATTGTCCCGACCACTACTCGTTGCCCAGGTAGGGCGCGTCACTCCGTGCGCGCCGCTCGGGAGATTGTCAACAGTGCGGACGACTCACCACGTTCGGCGGCGGGCAGAGGACTGCCCGCCCTACCGGATGAAGGTGGAAATGACGTACACTCTGGCCGGATTGAAAACCAGCGCATCGGATTTACTGCGGTGGTAGGGCGCGTCACTCCGTGCGCGCCGCTCGGGAGGTTGTGAACGGTGCGGACGACTCACCACGTTCGGCGGCGGGCAGGGGACTGCCCGCCCTACCAGGGGCCGTCACGACGGAACTGCAGCTCCGACGGAAGTGGGCGGGTGCGACACGGGTTTTTTATGATCTTGGAAAAGATGTTTTCGATGATGATCCAAATAAGATTGGTGGTCATCAGTCAGACCGAAAATTTTAACCGATAAGATCATGCCCATGAGCAAAAGCCGCTCCCTATATTTTTCTGAAACGAGAATGCCTCCGTCATCTCCGAAAGAAATATAGCCGAGATCAAATGCCCGATGGTAAAGCGGAGAAAGCGCGATACCATTGTAGGGATCTATGCGGTCAAAGTTGGAAGCTGTGCGCCACGGTTTTATGTGCGCCGCATCTACCAAAATATCTACACCAGTCACGGCACAACAGCCTTGCCAGCGGCTAATAACCATTCTGCGGAAGCGATGATGCCCAAGGCGCATCTGAATCTGCACCTGCTTGGTTGTGGCATCCAGTCGAGCTTCTTGAATAATGTTCAACAATTCGCTTTTATCATCTTTCTCAAGGCTGTCTTTTAATTCTGATATGATGTCATCGTATTCATCAATTAGATGTTGAAGCGGTTTCGCCGCGACAGGTTCTTCGGCTCGAAGAAGCTCAAGCGTCGCTTCGCGGCGTGCCTGAACAGCCATCATCAGAGCTTGTGTCTCTCCAAATTTGCCAACCGAAAATCTTTTGGTCGCGGGCGCCGCGCTATCTGGTCGCGGGCATGTCATCTGCCAACCACGGGCAATGTTTCCGCTTGGTAGAGTCGTTTCGGAATAATTTACGCCGAGTATTCCCGTGCGGTTATTGCTTGGAAGCTGAGTCCGAAACGGCGCCCGCAATTACAGAAGTTCTGGATGCGCCTTAAAAAATTCGTTTCGGTAACTCCGGGCTTCCTCAAGCGATTCGTCCGAGTGGCGTCCAGAATCAGCAAAGCTCTTGGTGTGATAGTTTTCGGTTCTTTCGCCGAAGCGAAACTGCCATAAATTCTCTCCGCGATAGAGATACTGAATGTCTAGCTGCTCTTTTTCTGCAGTCGTCATTGGCCAATTGTGCTGATAGCCTTTTCAAT
>Ga0265338_10007140_pt1 | contig 13983 bp, 8 predicted proteins | sample 42126metaG_FD_193579 | JGI IMG/M metagenome (GOLD analysis project Ga0265338, IMG submission 193579) | Rhizosphere microbial communities from Carex aquatilis grown in University of Washington, Seatle, WA, United States - 4-21-26 metaG | ecosystem: Host-associated > Plants > Roots > Rhizosphere >... | reverse complement strand
AGCCATCAAGAAATCCATTATGTCTGAAATAAGTTAATAAAAACCATTGCAGTGGCAAGAAAATCAAATACTTCATAGGAGTTACCAGTGTAGTCTCCTTCGCATTTTTTTGCAAATCATCTGCTATCAGAGAAATATAGCGGCTGTTTCTCTGTAAATATCTGGAGAAAGTCGGTGAGTCAAAATGATATAAGTCGTGAGCAAGCCATCCAACTCGTCCATCAACTACCATTTGTTCATGCACGTCTTTTGCGGGTAGATATGCTTTCCCTTTGCGAATCAATCGAATCACACCATCAGGATATACGCCTCCATAGCGCATATAATGTCCCAAGAAATAATTCAATCGAGGGATAAAAAAAGCAGCATAAGGGCCATTCATAGCGCCGATTGCTCCATCTCTTTTTTCAAGAAGTGACTGATGTCGCAAAAAAAGTTCTCGATGAGGAAGTCTCTGTTGATATGCTTCTATCTCATCATCGCTCATCGAGATAAGACGCATAATTTCTTTTGCTAACTCAGGACTCACTCGCTCATCTGCGTCAAGCTGCAAGATCCATTCATTTTTTGCCATCTCAATCGCTTTTTGCTTGTTGATATGAAAGATCGGATGGTTTTCTGTTACAAGAATCCTTGCTCCAAATTTTTTTGCGATATCAACAGTTCTGTCGGTTGATGTCCCGTCGACAATCACAATTTCATCAGCAATATCTTTGACTGAAGCGAGACAGTCTCCCAAAGTCTTTTCTTCATTAAAAACAGCTAAGACAACTGAAAGTTTTTTCATAAATTATCTTTAGGATCCACCAACAATATCGCCGGTGTCCCGTCAGGATTAGCAATAGTTACTTTTGGATTAATTGTTGTCGGAAAATCACTAGCTGCTCCTACATATAATATGTCTTTCTTATTTTTATCTTTACCCCAATCAATAGTTCTAAACTCATACTTATCAAAATGTTTATCGGCTCCAAGATTCTGCCCCGATAGTGCAAGCTTCTGATATTGCTGTGGTGGATACTCCAAATAGAATAAAAAGAAAATATAGGACTGATCCATTGGTGTTTTGTTGGATACCACTACTTTTTTATAATTCCCTTGTATCTTTTCTATCTGTCCAATCGCTTGCTGATACCCATATTGCCAATCAGGAGCATCAAAATAATTTAGCTGAACAAAATATTGATTGAGATAATAAGCAAAATTCCAAATGGCACAAAATACAAAAACACAAATTACGATTATTCGGACTATTTGATCTTTATGTCTTGCATTCTGTTTTTTTAATAACAACTGAAAAAATGCGATATAGCCAATCGCTGCTAAAATCAAAAGCATTGGCAGCATATTCATTGTCCTCACTGCATGCGGGACATCAAATGTAACAGATGCCGGAACCGGGGCAAGAAATAGCCATGAAACGACAACTGATTTTATCTTCTTGCCAAAATTTCCAAAGATAAAAAAATAAATTCCAATCAAGAGAAATGGCAAATCAAGTAAATACATAATCCCCATGTCTGGAGGATGATGACGGTCATTGTCGCCTTCTACAAAAAGCCAGTTTGGATCAAAGTGAGAAAGATAGCCACCAATAATTTCTTTTATATAAATAACTCTTCTATTATCAATCACCATACCGATCACGTCATGATTTTTTGTGTCGTTAGCCAATCGAGTCACATTATCTTGCACAGCTTGCGTCTTCTCAGAGAAAATACTCGTCCCTTCTGCACGCTCCAAAGAACTTGAATTAGTAATAATAAACAGTGCTGTCGGAAGCACTGCGAGAAGCCCGACAACAATCGCAAAAGAAAGATATTTTTTTGAAACTGCGAAAAGCTCTCTCCAATAAATAATTACTAATGCCACAACCAAAAGTGGAGTAAAGACCCGTTCGCTTTGATAGACTGCCAGATTTAATCCAGCAAATAATGCAGCAAGAGACAGCATCCATGGTTTCTTGAGTCCTTTGAGAAAAAAGAAACCAACCAATAGATTAAACGTCAATCCTGTATTTGTCTCAAAAGCTGTTCGAGAAAACTGTATCTGCCATGGAGAAATCGCTAAAAGGAATGCGCTTACTAACGCCAAAATTTCTGCATAATTTCCTGTCTTATTCTGCTTATTTCCGTATTCTCCAAACAATTCTTTTACGAAGAAATACATCAACAAAACTCCCAATACACCCATAACAGCAGAGGGGAACCGCGCAGCAAAAACTGTCAATCCAAAAACAGCAACACTGGGAATTGTTAAATAAGAATACAATGCCGGCTTATAATCGCCAAATGAGCGCAGAACAAACGGCAAAACTGCTCCATATTCGTCCTTTCCTGTATGAAGTATGGAATAGGCATTATAACCAAGCGCCACTTCATCCCAATCAGGAGAAGAAGGAATAGCGCCAAGTGCCCAAAATCGCAAGATACACGCAATAATCAGAATAATTCCAAGGTAAATATATGTTTTTTTCATAGTGCTGTTTGTATCTTCTTTTTCGGTGGTCTCAATTTATATGCTATCAAATCTACTGTGCCATTAAGCAAATAAAACTTTCTCATAATAATTGCATTAGAAGGAACTTTAGCTGTTTGTGCTATATAGAGCGCCTTAAAATCATCTTCTACATCTCCTGGATTATCCATAAAAGTGTATTTATTAAAACTAACGACATGAGCAAATCCAAATGTGTCAAAATATATTTTTGTTTCTTTACGATATTGTTGCGGTGGATATTTCAGAAAGAAAAGTGGATAGATATACCCTCTGCCAACGCCGGAAATATAAATACGATCATAGTGTGATTGCTGTGCCTTAATATATGAAATTATTTGATCGTATCCGTATTGCCATTCAAGTGAATATTCTTGCGGATAATACGTGTAATAGCCGTGCTGATAATACCCGACAAATAATAAAAGAATAAATAAACAACTATAAACAAATTGCTTTCTATATCGTTTGATTGCATAAGAAGCAGTAACAAATCCGTATGCAGTAAGAATCTGCCATGTCGGAAGCGTTGCTTCTGTTCGCAAGGCATGCGGAGTCTGCTCTGCAACAGCAGCAGGGATAATGCCTAAGAGCAGCCATAAAGGAACGAGCCACCATTTACCTCTCCGTTCACGAAAGAGAAAAAGGATTCCAATGACAAAAAATGGAAGATCCCACAGATACATCTGGCCAATATCTTGCGTTGAAAATTTCGGATTGGGATCACCTGTAATAAAAAGAAAACCAGGATTTAGATTGTCAAAATAATGCTTGAGAAAATCTTGTCCATAACCGAAACGGCGATTATCAATAAATTTTGACCACTTCGCATTATGATTATTTGCGATTTGTTGATTGGCTGTTTTGACAACATCAAAATCTGAAAAAATATTAACCTCTTGATATCTGAGTCTTGCATCTGAGGAGAGAAGAAATGGAACGATAGGAGCAAGAAGCAAAATGCCGACAATAAATGCCGCTACCGTCGCTTTTTTCATATTCCATAAATATTTGATATGAGTAAGGACAAGCAAAAGACAAAGCAATGGCGCAACTACTCGGACGCTGTTGAACGTGTACATGCAAAGAACAAAACTGACAACAGATAAAATAAGTATCCAAGATTTCTTTCTAACCGCAAACAGAAAAGCCCAGACACCAAAAACAATAAAAAAACTTGCGACATTTGCTTCAAAAGCCGCACGGGAAAGCATAATATTCCAGGGAGAAAGCGCCATGATCAACGCTGCTGTGAGGGCAAGATATTCTATGTAGTTTTGTTTATTCTTCTTTTCAGTTTCATGAATGTTAAACAATTCTTTTACTAAAAAATAAGTCATCAAAACTGTCAGTGTCCCAAAAAGTGCTGAAGGAAATCGCACCGCAAATGCAGTCAAGCCAAAAAGCCACACGGGAACAACGTCAAGATACGCATAAACAGGCGGTTTATAATCACCAAAAGAAACAAATGATGTGTACGGTAAAAAATGTCCAAACTCATCTCTGCCATCGATACCAACAGAGTAAGCATTGTAACCCCAGGCGACTTCATCCCAGGATAACGCAGGTGGATTAACGCCAAGTTGATAGAAGCGCAAAAAAGCTGCTAGTAAAATGATAACTACCAAAAGCCATTGAGAAAGACGATTCATTTTCATTGATGTTCGGTAAACCAATCCTCTGTATCAAAATAGATACTTTGACCGTCAACCAATCTCCAGCCCATCTTCTGTAATTTTTTCTTTGGAAGAGTATTAAGATTATAGAGTTGGAAATCGTTGATTTGCCCTTCAATTACCGGCGCTTTCAGGACGTTTTTCTTCGGTTCCACAGCGACTCCGATCTTCATCCCATTTTCATCAGACATATTCTTTGCAGCAAGATAAAGAGAAAGAATGTAATTTTTTTCTTTCCATAAATCCAGGTCTGTGTATACGGCAAATTTCTGTCCGGGGAATTTACTTGTGAGAGTTGCTACTTGCTTATCAGCCAAATCTGCACTATTGTTAAGGAATGCTCCAACCGTAAGATAATCCTGATAAAACGTCGCTCCCATAATAATAACAAGAAGCAATATTCCTACAGGTTTTTTCCACTCAAAGAGTAAATAAACCACCCATGCAGTCAAAAGCAAGACAAACGGATGGATAAAAACAAGATAACTTTCAAACAGCGGCGTATGAGTATAGCGGAGCAAAGTAATCATAAAAAGAGTACTTAAAACAAGCATCATGATTTGTTTTGTGAGATATTTTCTAAATATAAAAATGCTCACCATCAACACAATCTCCACGTATCCCAAAACAGGAAATCCACCGATAATAAATGCCCATTCTTTCGGCCAGAAGACACCAATATAGGTAAGCCATCTTCTTCCAAGCACATCAAGCGAAATTTGGTACTGGTCATGCAGATAATACTGGATCATACTTTTCGTGTTATGAAAATTATTCTGTGAATCTGCAAGAAATACCGGAATCCATGGAATAAATACACCCAAAATGAATAATAATAATCCCTTAACACTCAGTTTTCTCTTGACAATAAGAAGCGCAATGAAGAGACACCCAAGTGCTACACCAGACAAATGAATACTTGATCCTATTCCAATACAAAGTCCAAGCCAAAACAAATACTTTGGTGAGCTCTTCTTGAGATATTTTATTGCGCACCAGATACCAAAAAGAGAAACAAGTGCAAGCGGTGATTGATTGGTTAAGTTGGTACTCTGTACAATTTCTGAGGTTGAGACGGCAGCAAGTAAACCAGCAATAAGTGCAAACTTCTTCCCGCCTATATCATTTGCAAGCATCATAAGAAGAAGCACAAAGAAGACATACAGAACAGTCATAAAAATCCACGGAGTAATAAAAGAAGAGGGATAGAGAGCTGTACCAATCATGATAAGCCAATACCACTCGCCACCGGTTTGGAATGGCCCTGCAGATGAGAAAGGACCAAGAAGTGGCAATTTCCAATGCTCAAGAGCGTACCGAGCAAGCAGTGCATCATGCGCCTGATCGTAGGCAAGTCCAAAACGATTATGATAATCGGTAAAACGCATAAGTATTGCAAGAACAATGACTCCTGTTCCCAGCCAAAACGTGCGTTTATCAATTTCGAAACGATAGCGAAGAAGTGTCAACACAGCGCGCCTTCCATCTCTGAAAGTATCAAGCTTTTTCCCTTCATCAACTGAGCGAGGATTGGTACTAATAGGAATCTCGAGTATCTTGTATCCTCTTTTCAATAATTTTGCTGTTATTTCGGGCTCGAACTCAAAACCTCTAGCATTGATAGTCATACCATCAACGGCTTTTTTCGGAAATAATTTGTAACAAGATTCCATATCGGTAATCCAACTAAAATATAAAATGCTTGTTAACAAACTAAGGAATTTATTACCAAGATAATGAAGCAAGAACTTTGGTGTCCTTTCATCTCTTGAGAAATTTGGCAAGCGTTTGAGCCGTGTACCATAAACAACTTCAGCCTTCCCTTCTTCTATTGGTTCAATCAATTTATTGATTTCGGCAGGATCATATTCCAAATCTGCATCTTGAATAACGAGATAGTCTCCCGTTGCCTTCTGAATAGCAGTTCTGACAGCAGCACCTTTTCCTTTATTTTTTTCGTGCTTGATAAAAGTAACATGCGGATGAGTTTTTGCAAATTTGGCAATAATTGAGGCTGAACTATCAGAAGAACCATCATCAACAACAAGAAATTCAACATCCTTTACTAAGAAGTGTATTGACAAAACTTTTTTAAGAAGCTGCTCAACTGTCTTTTCCTCATTATAAACAGGAATGATAATAGATAATTTCTTCATTCGTCTTTTGTAAAAAGATATAATAAATTATAGCAAATTTTTCACTGAACCGTTGTACCACTACAAATTAAAACAACTGCTCTGAAAATATAATCTCATGCTTTCCTTTCGGAATATATACCCCTCTGAAGTTATAATCCGTACGGTAAATGTGGGATTCTTTTCCATCAACAGTCACCTGCCACGTCGGATAAAAAGTATCGGTTAGAACTAAAAATGATCCGTCTGAACTTTTTGTTGTAATCGAAACTAAATTAGCCTGATAATTGGTTATACTTGCTGAACCATTCGTAAAATTCTTCTTTGAAGAATCCCATCCTTCAACAATTGCTGTGTTATGCAAATTTGTCTTAGGATCAAATAACGCAGCAATCGCCTCTTGTTTATCCGTGACTGTCTTTATGTTCGTAACCAAAAATGCTCTTGGAAATGCTTTGGTATTTTCATAAACACGTGTCTGCCCTTCGGTAAACACTTTTTGCAATTTGGCATCATGCAAATCAGAAAGGCTCAGAATATATTTCACACCGGACAAATCAATCAGGCGGGAATCAACAGAGGTAGGTGTGATGATGCGATTAAATCCAAACGGCGTATGTATATCCGGCTTATTTCTACCAATTGCCACCATCAATTCTCCATATCGCTGCAAATAAAGAGGATCATAACCGGAAAGATCTTGCAAATGATACATTACGGAAAAATTTGGAGGTAAAATCTGTGAATCCGTTTCCATGATCCGATATTGACCAGGTTGTTTCTGCAGATAGGCAAGCGCCTGCGTTTGCGGGAAAAGATAATTCGGATCGGTAAACGGATTGAATTTCCATGAGAACCGCAATAAATCAAAAAGTACAATAAGAATAAAAAGAGATCCCACGATATATGGGAGTCGCCTGGACATATATTTTCCCCTTGCGATCCAGGAATAAAATACCAACAAACAAGCACTAATAAAAAATAAAATCGTTGGAAAAAGAAGGTTATGTTTGGCAACAGAAAGATTTGCTGGAGAAATCGGAATTGTATAGGTAAAACCTTTTAGAACATAAAACCAAAGTATTGCAAACACCAACCCAATAAAAAGTACTGGATAAAAAATCTTCAGCTTCTTTTCTTCACGGAAATAGTAATCAAAACCAAGAGATGCCAAAATACTTAATGAAAAATCTGTAAGAAACAAAAGCCGTGTTGGTTGAGAGGTAGACAAAAACGGTAAATTCCAGATAAACGGAAGTTGAGCAAAAATTGTCGGCAACGCAAAAATTAATGAGAGGAAAAAAATAGTGCCAAAGAATAAAGTCTTGCGGTCTTTTCTGAAAAACATCCCAAAAAGCGCAAAAATTAAAGGAGCAATACCGACATAACCGACCAATTCCCCATAATTCCATGTCCCCCAATAATTCAGCGTTGCAGGATTGCCAAAAAAATCAGGAGCGACAAACTGAATCAAATGTTGCCATGGGATAAACCATCCTGACTGTTGCCATGCGTTTAATTGATCAGCATTACGCGCACTTTGTAAAATAAACTGAACTGTCGGCAACCACTGTATACACGTCAGCAGTAAGAAACAAAAAATAAGAAGTGAAAACAAGATGAGAATGTTTTTCTTTTCCCCAAATTGTATCCATCGCGCAAGAAAATAAAGAAATGAAAGAATAACTAAATAGAAAAATATTTGTATGTGTCCCGCAAAAAAAGAGAAAACTAAACTCAAAATAAATATTACAAACCAAATTTTTACGTCATTACGAAGCCAGAGAGCTTTAAGAGAAATGGCTGAAGCAATCTCATGATTTTTTTCTCGTGGGGATTGCTTCGTCTCTCGATTCGATCGAGATCCTCCCAATGACGAATAAAACAATTTATCGATTGAAAGCAATACTAGAGGTAACCAAAGCGCTGTATTCCCTATTATTCCCCATTCAAGCCATGCTGTTGAAAAACCACAAAACGCAAAAACAACACCCCCAAAGAATGAAGAAAGTGCAGATAAACGAAGGTTACGTAAATAGAAATAAAGAAAGATGCCGGCAAAAATCGGTTGCAGGAGAATCAGTATAGACCAGCCAATTGCAAACGGAAAAATAAACAACAAAATATTAAGCGGATAAAATGCTGCTGTCTGGAAATTTGCAAGAAGCGGCGTCCCACCAAAATTATACGGATTCCACAATGGCAATTGCCCCATTTTTTCAACGGAAATTGCAAAAAATCGCCAAGGATATTGTTGCCTGACAGGATCAGTAATTAAGAAATTTTTATAGGGAATACCATTGGGGAATTCTTTTGCATAGAGATCGCGAAAGGGATGATATAACCCAATGATCGTATCGGAAGGGATTGGCAATTTGCCATGCAAGATAAATTGATACGAAAACAAACCAACGATAACAATAAATAAAATTGAAATGATAAACTTAACTTTTATCATATTATAGTTGTCATTCCGAGCGAAGTCGAGGAATCTCATGCCATAAACAAGCAATTCAGTTTAATAGATCCTTCGACTCCCTTCGGTCGCTCAGGATGACAAAAAACTACTTTATAAATTCTCTTACTTTCTCAAAAAACTTATCTTCACTAAAATCCTGTGCCCGTAGTATAGCGTTTTGTGATAATGTATGCCAGAGCTTTTCATCATCTACAACCTTTTTTGTCTTATCTAAAAATTCCTCCTCAGTATTCCAGAGTAAACCATTTTTCCCGTCTGTCACAATTTCTTTCTGTCCGCCGCAGTTTATCACAACAGGAACGACACCTTCTCCCATCGCTTCAACGGTCGACATCCCAAAGTGTTCAGCAAGCTCTGGATGTTTCTCAATATCTTCACCATATCCTGATGCATGCCAATAAATTTTTGCCTTTCTATATAGATCAAATAATTCATTACTGGTTTTATTAACATGAAATGCAACCGGATAGCCTTTTGCCTTTTTTTTCAAAGTCTCGAATAATTCCTCATCCTCCTTTTTAACACTTGCTGCAACCCAAAATTGCCAATTCTTTAATCCCTGATCAACTAACTTTTTAAATGCTTCCACCATAAATCCCTGTTTCTTATAATCCGTTGTTGCCATATTGCTAATTCGAAATCTCCCAACGTGCAAAATAATATTTTCTCTCCTATTCCCTGTTCCCTGTTCCCCGTTCCCTAACGCCACCGGCGGATAAATGACCGTATTTTTCACTCCCGGAAACAGTGGATCATTAAAATGTTTGGTAAACTCGGAGTTATAAAAAATCGCAGAAATATGTTTCCGTTTTATCTTGTCTTTAAAATTGCGGTTCTTGCTGATGGATAATGGTTGTTGGATATGAAGGAATAATTTTGTAGGGAAAATAAAAGGAATACTCCCGTCACTTAGAAAAATAATACTCTCATAATTGCGAGTCTCTTTTATTCTCTCAAAAAAGCCAACTTTTGGAGAAAAGATGTTTTTGGTTATGTGGATTTTATCCATCGGTAGACCAAACCGCTTTTTCAGAGCTTCAATGTCCTCTTTGTTATCCCAAAAAACTGTCACATCATGTTTTTCTGCCAGACAGGATGCCAGCATCATCATATATTTTTCGCCGCCACCCACATCATCAAGATATGGATCAAAAACACCTATTCTCATACTTCCATTATTCTATCAATTTCTTCGCCACTTGCATACACATGCGTGGCATGCTACGATACACCATATGGATCAAGTATTCTGGATTAATGTTGCCGTCTATGTCCTGTATGTATGGTCTCTCATTTGGAAAGGACTCGCTCTATGGCGGGCTTCACAATTCAAGCAACGAAACTGGTTTGTAGTTATTCTTATTCTCAATACTGCCGGCATCCTAGAAATTATTTATCTTTTCAGATTTTCGAAGAAACGTTTGACCTGGCATGAAATAAAAGACTGGAAAAAAATCTTTTTTACGAATGCCCCTGAGAAGAAGTAAGATTACTCTCTTTTCTTTTTGTTTCATTTTGTAATTCCCATAATCTTGCGTAAGTAATAAACATGCTGTACGTCTGAAACAGGCTTTCAATCAATCCTGCTGTTCCTACTTTATAGCCTTTTTGTCTGATATATGAATCGTAAAATGCCGTTAGCATGACTCGCGGAAATCGCCACCACGTCATCTTCGGATGATGAGCATTAAATCGCAATTCTGCCTCAATCTGTGACCACTGGATAGTTTTCTCAAGCATACTTCCCAAATCACGATGGGTGTAATGATTGATAAACCCGGAAGTCAAATCGCCAATATCTCCATTCACTCGCGGACTTTCATGGAGATCTCCATACCATTCTTCAAGTTTGGATTTTTTAAAGAGCCGCTCTAACTTTTCTATCGTTTGCCATTCGTTATTACCGAGATAAAAATTTTTTCGTTGGAGCCGATATGCAGAATAAATATCATTTTTCCGCTTCAGTACTTCCTGAATCGCAGATTTTAATTCAGGTGTTATCCGTTCATCAACATCAAGATATAAAAGCCATTTCCCTTTCGCTTTACTTAAACCCAAATTCCGTCGCTTAGCAAAACTTTCAGAAGTATAAGGAAAAACGCTTGCACCTAAATGCTTTGCAAGCTCAGCTGTCCTGTCGGTTGAATAGTCATCAATAACAATAATCTCATCTGCAAATGAAATCGAATCGATACAATCGGCAATCAAATCCTCTGCATTTTTGGTAAGGATAACAACAGATAAATTTTTCATTTTACTTTTTCACTGCTCCGTAAACAAACTTTGTAATGTTTTTCATTTCTTTATGTGCGATGAGCGAAAGAAAAGCTATATAAAAAAGACCAGCTAGCAGCATAATAACAGCTAAAATCACGAGCGAAGTAATCATATGTCCTACCAATAAGACAAGTCCTCCCATTAAGGCAGAAGCAATAAATTGCTTCCAGATTGGACCGAAAAAAGAAAATGGCACATATTTTTTAACCTGCGGAAGTATCAGAAGAACGCTTGCCGCGACGAGAAAGGAAGCAACAGCAACGCCGTTGTACCCATACAGTTTGATGAAAAGTGCTGTTAGTCCCCAATTAAGAACTGTCCATAATATCATATATCGCAAAACGATTTTTACTTTGCCGATAGCATTTAATAAATTAGTCAAAGGGACACTGATTGACGCAAAGAGTGTATTCAGAGAAAAATAAATAAGAGCAAGTAGTGCGGGTTCCCATTTTTCGTGCCAACGAGGAATCAATTGAATAAGATACGGTGAGAAAACAATAAAGCCCGCAACCGTCGGGAAAATAAAAAAGGCGATTAAATATAATGATTTCTCAACGAGTGTTTTTAACGCTTGTTTATCATGCTGCATGCGGGCATAAGAAGGAAATGTCACTTGAATCACATTATCCATAACCAATCTTAAAGGCATAGCTGCCCATTTCTGACCGAAACCGATATACCCTACTTGTGCTAAAGGCAGCGCAGAAGCAATATAAAGATTTACTAAATCGTCTTTTAATAAACCAAGGATGCTGTTTGCCTGAAAAGGTGAACCAAAGGAAATGAGTTGTTTAAATAAATTCTTTTTAAAAGCAAAACCGATACTCCACGGCTGAATGTAATAAATAATTGGCAAGCCTACAATGCTGCGAAGCAGAATCGCGATCGTAAAGGTGTTGACTCCCAATCCCCACATCGCACCAATAATAAGTGCCACACTATACGTTACTCCTTCAGCAATTTGCGGCATAACAAGTTTATGGAAGTCAAGTCTGCGCTCCAGAAGTACTGTCGGAATAGTCTTAAGGGAAGATAAAATAAAAGAAATTAAATAGGCATACAGAACATCCATTCCTTCCTGATTAAGATGAAAAACTGGTTTGATCACCGGTGATAATGCAAACGTGATAATGACAATTGAGATAACAAGAATTTGTTGGATGGTAAATGTCGTTCGCAATTCTTCAACTGTCGGTTCTGTCTTCTTTTGGATAATAAGAGCGGCAAGACCAACATCCTGAAAATATGAGAGAAAAACATTGATCGTACTTGCCACAAAAAAAACGCCCCACATTGACGGCTCAAGATAGATCGTTAAAACAAAATTGCTGACCACCGTCAACACTTGCACAAGAAAAGTACGGCCTACAAGAGCAAAAATGCCACTCACCGATTTCTTTGCGACTAATTCCAAATCAAATTCTTCCATATGAATGATATGAAATACTTATTCTCCCTCTCTTATTAGGAGAGGGATACCCCGATCTAATCGGGGAGGGTGAGGTCTAGGTAAAGAGAAACCTCATCCTAACCTTCTCCTAAAAGGAGAAGGAAAACTATTTTCTAATCTTTTTCCAGGGTTGGGTAAAGAATAATCTCCCCATCACCTGTAAATCACCAAAAATAGTGCTCACCAAACGCACGGTTGAGCCTGGATTATCTACCCAATGTACTGGCTCTTCATATATTGTATACCCACTTTTATTGCCGACAATAAGCAATTCTCCATCAAAAAACCAGCCGTTATCCTGAATTTTTGGAATGAGATGTTCGACTACATTTTTTGTAACTGCTTTAAATCCACACTGTGCATCAGTGATATGAGTTTGGAAGAAAAACTGAATAAAGAAAAAATTGAGTGTCCGTGACGTTATCTCCCGAAGAAGCGTCCGTCCTTCAACTTTCGCTCCTTTTGCAAGCCGGGAGCCAATCGCGATATCATATCCACTCTGAAGTGCATCAAGAAGTTTTGGTAAATGAACAAGATCTGTTGATAAATCCAAATCCATATAAACGCAAAAATCCGCATGACTACTGCGCCAGGACCTTTTTACCGCACGTCCCCTGCCCTTTTGTTCAAGTCGCAAAAGGTTGATTCGTGGATTCTTCTTTACAAGTGTCGCACCAATAATCGGAGTATTATCCCTTGACGCATTGTCGGCAATCGTGATACGCCAATCATATGATGAGAGATTCTTTGAACAAAAATTGGCAAGTTTTGTTATATTATCAGTAAGTTCTGCCTGCTCATTGTATACGGGAACAGTAATCTCAACTTTACTTTTTTTTGCTGCCATAAGTAGTTATTTTAGAACAAATTATACCAGCGAGTATGACCAAAATACCAGCCATAGAAAGAAAATCGGAAAAGAGTTCAACATTGGTCTGATGATATTGTAAGTTAATTATGTGTGTTCCTTTAGGTAAAGTAAAAATTATTCCCTTATTTGAATCTATTTCCGATATTTGTGTTTTATCAAGAAATAATTTCCAGCCTGGGAAAAATGCTTGATTGATACGTATCCTCGTTTGTTTACGAGCTGAAATTTTCGCAAAGATATTTTTGGGACTTGTATTGACTGAAATTACACGAAACGGATTTTCTACTTGTGAAAACCGTGATGTCGGTATGCTTTGTATGCTTGTTGGTTTAGCAAAATTTTTCGGTAGATATTCATCTGACATTTGTGATGTTTCCCATTCTAATGTTCTTAGATTAGTATAATCGATTGTTGTTTTCTGAAGCACTTTCTGCGGCACAAAGAGTTTTGCATTAGTCATAATAATTCCCAATGTAATAGTGATTGAGAAAACAAGAAAAACTAATTGCATTATTTTTCTTTTTGCAACAATATTCGAAAGCATAAAAAATAAAGCTCCAGAAAGAAAAGAGGTAAAAAAGGAAATAATCACAAGG
>Ga0265338_10007139_pt1 | contig 13984 bp, 16 predicted proteins | sample 42126metaG_FD_193579 | JGI IMG/M metagenome (GOLD analysis project Ga0265338, IMG submission 193579) | Rhizosphere microbial communities from Carex aquatilis grown in University of Washington, Seatle, WA, United States - 4-21-26 metaG | ecosystem: Host-associated > Plants > Roots > Rhizosphere... | reverse complement strand
CGGCTCCGGGCGCCTTCGTGATCGGCTCCGACACGGTGGTGGCGCTCGGCAGCCGCGTCTTCGGCAAGCCAAAGGACGAGGCGGACTCCCGGCGCATGCTGGGTCTGCTGTCGGGTCGGGCGCACCGGGTGCTCACGGGCGTCGCGGTGCAGGCGCCGGATGGCCGCATGGCGTCGCGCCTGTCCGAGACCCGCCTTCGCTGGAAGCGTCTGACCGCGGCCGACATCGACGGACTCATCTCGTCCGGCGAATGGCAAGGCGTCGCCGGCGCCTACCGCATCCAGGGCCGGGCGGCGGCCGTGACGCTGGAGCTGCAAGGCTCCTACACCGGCGTTGTCGGCCTTCCGCTCTACGAAACCCTGGCGCTGCTGGAAGGCTTGGGCTACCGGGGCCGCTGATGGCCGATCGCCGCATATATATAGACAGGTCGCCCGGCGAAGCCCGGGGCGTGATCACCGTGGCTGGCCGGCCCGAGCGTCTCTTCATCGAGAGGGACGGGGAGGGCTATCCGCGCCTCGGCGCCCGCACCCGCGCGCGGGTGATCGTGGTCGACAAGACCCTGGGTCTGGCCATGCTGGACCTGGGCGATGGGCTGCAGGCGTCGCTGCGGCTCAAGGCGGACCGGCCGCCGCCCGTGCAAGGCCAGACGCTGGACGTCGAGATCGCCATCGAACCTCAGGGCGGAAAGCCCGCCGTGGCGCGCAGCTTCGCCGACGAGGCTGGAGCATCCGCGATTGCGCCGGCCTCGCTTGAAGCGCGCCTGACCGCGCTTGCGCCGGGCGCTGCCGTCGTCGAAGGCGCCAAGGCCCGCGCCGTCATCGATCAGGCGGAGGACGAAGCCCTGGCCGTCGAGCATCCTCTTCCCGGCGGTGGATCGTTGGCGATCGAGCCTACCCGGGCGCTGGTGGCCGTGGACGTCGACCTGGGATCGGGGGGCGGGCGCGACGCCAAGCGGGCCGCCCGCCAGGCCAACATGACGGCCCTGGCCGAACTCGGCCGGCTGCTGCGCCTGAAGGCGCTGGGCGGGCTGGTGGTGGTGGACCTCGTGGGACGAGGTCACGACGGCCCGGCCCTGGCGCGGGCCGCCCAGGGCGCCTTCGCCGCCGATCAGCCTGGGGTCGTGCTCGGGCCGGTGACCCGATTCGGAACCCTGGAGCTGGCCTTGCCGCGTCGCCATCGCCCGGTGCGCGAGATCCTCTGCGGCTCCGACAGCCGGCCAACGGTCCAGACCCTGGCCCTGCGGCTTGTGCGCGCGATCGAGCGGCAGGCCGTGGCCGACCCGGGCGCGCGCCTGCGGGCGGTCTGCGCGCCTGACGTGGCCGCTGCGGCGGCCGGTCCCGCCGCGGCCTTGGCCGGGATCGTCGGGGCCCGGTTCGAGATTGTGACGGATTGCGCCCTTGCGAATGACCGATGGGACATAGCGGCCCGATGACCGACCCTGCATCCGCTTCCCGCCCGTGCCCGATCTGCCGCAAGCCGGCGCAGCCGGCCTATCGCCCGTTCTGTTCGAAACGATGCGCCGACGTCGATCTCCAGCGCTGGCTGGTCGGGTCCTACGTCATTCCCGGCGGGTCCGGCGAGGACGCGGAAGACGCGCCTCAATCGCCCGATGACGAGGGATGACAAGAGCGGCTGGACAGGTCTTTCGGCCTCCCGTATAGACGCACTCCGCTGCGGCGGCCCACGGGCGCCGACGGCGAACGACCCGGGCCTGGGTAGCTCAGTTGGTAGAGCAGCGGATTGAAAATCCGCGTGTCGCTGGTTCGATTCCGGCCCCAGGCACCATCTTTCCCTCCCTGAAAATCACACGCTTGCGACAGGCAGAGCCATTCTTTGTGCGTCTGCGTGCGAACGCCCCGAAGTTGACACCTCAATTCCATATTGAATGCGATGGAAAGACTATCGGACGGCTTGAGAAAGCAGAGTTCAGGGCCAGATGGTGCAAAGGTCGCAGGTGGCCAGCATGTGTTCGATTATCGATTGAAACGCATAGAAATGCTGCATTGCCGCATAGAAAAGCGTCATCAACCTGTGATTATTTCTCCGACCGAGCAAGGTTTTTGTGCGGTGCACAATCGATCGCGTCACTCAAACTGAACGCGAATGCATAATTGCTCTCGACGCCCCTTGACGTTGCGGTACGGGGTTGTCAAAGGTCGCCAGCCGCAGATTTTTTCGACGGTGTGACTTTGCCCTCACAGGCAAGTCGACGGACGCCTTCGGGAGTCTCCAGGAACGCCGCGAGGCAAGGAGGCGATGGGGTCGTACGGGCGTGAGCGGATCCAGGGTTCCCTTATGGGCTCTCGGAATTCGCTGAGTTAGTGGGGTGGAGACGCTCGTGCGCGACGACCCTAGCCACACAGGTGCTAGACCAACCAGGAACTGGCGAAAGATGCTCGATATTAAAAAAACCAATTCTCTTGCGGCTCTTGTTGGCGCTCTGGCGCTGATGACTGGCGCCCCGGCCCTGGCGCAAGCTCCGGCCGCTGCTCCTGCCGCTGCGGCTTCCGACGCCGCCCCGGCCTCCGACGCCGCTGCCGCTCCGGCTGCTTCCGGCGCCGTCAATAACGGCGGGGTGATAGCCGCCCCGACGGAGATCAAAAAGGCCGCTGGGCCGATCCAGATGTTCCTTGACGCCGAAGCGGTGGTTAAGGTCGTCATGATCGGGCTGCTGCTCTGCTCGATATTTACCTGGACCATGCTGGTCACCAAGCTTCTCGAGTTCCGCTCGCTGAACAAGACTTCGGACAGCTTCCTGGAAGCTTTCCGCAGCGCGCGCACGGTCAGCGACATGGCTCGGATCGCCACCTCTGAAGAGTTCGAAGGCAACCCGATGGCCGACATGGCCGCCGCGGCCGCCCAAGAAGTCGAGCTGTCCCGCCAGGCGGGCCTGCAGGTCGGCGGGGAACACCGCGACTCCACCATCAACCGCGCTCAATTGGCGGTGTCGGCGGTGCAAGCCGGTCTGGCCAAGCGCCTGTCCGCCGGCATGACCTTCCTCGCCTCGGTGGGCTCGTCTGGTCCGTTCATCGGTCTGTTCGGTACGGTGTACGGGATCATGGTGTCGTTCATCGGCATCGCGAACACCAACACCACCAACCTGGCCGTTGTCGCGCCCGGTATCGCCCAAGCGTTGCTGGCCACCGGTATCGGCCTGTTCGCGGCCATCCCTGCGGTCGTCATCTACAACTTCTTCCAGACCCGCATCTCCGCCTTCGGCACGCGGTCTGAAGGGTTTGTGGCCGAGTTGATGAACGCCATCTCCCGCCAGCTCGACAAGGGGGCGTAGTTTCCGATGGGAGCCAAACTCGCAGGTGGCGGGGGCTCGAAGTTCAACATCGAGCAGAACAGCGAGATCAACGTCACACCTTTCGTTGACGTCATGCTGGTTCTGCTCATCATCTTCATGGTGGCGGCTCCGCTCGCCACCGTGTCGATCCACGTGGAACTTCCCCCCTCGGCGGCCAAGCCGTCGCAGAACCCGCCGAAGCCCGTGTACATCTCGATCCAAGCGAACGGGAACACCTACATCGGCGACGCTCCCACGGACTTGGCTTCCATTGGCGACGATCTGCGTAAGGTCGTCGGCAAGCGGGACCCGTCCAAGGAGCGGATCTTCATCCGTGGGGATCAGGACGCCATGTACAAGGACTTCATGGGCGTGATGAATGCGCTGCAGGACAACGGCTTCTACAGCGTCGCCCTGATCGGCCTGGATTCTAACCGTCCGGGAGTATCTTCATAATGGCAGCTGAAGAGAAACCCCACCACTACGACCCCCTGACCGCCGACGCGCCTCCGCGCCGCAAGGGCAAGGGGGGGATGACGATTCCGATCATCATTTCCGTTGTCGTGCACGGCCTTCTGGGCCTGTACATCTGGAAGTCGAAGTTCGAGCCGAAGTACAAGGAGTACTCGGACGAAGCGGTGAAGGTGGACTTGATCAAGCCACCGCCTCCGCCGCCTCCGCCGCCTCCGCCGCCGCCTCCGCCGAACACGCCCCCGCCGCCGCCGCCGCCTGTGCAGCCGCGTCCGCCGGTGGCGCCGCCGCCGGATATCGCACCGCCTCCGCCTCTGGCGCTTCCGCCGGTCGAGAAGCCCATCCAGGCTCCTCCGCCGCCGGCTCCGCCGCCGCCTCCGGCGCCGCCCCACGTGGCGGTGATCACCAATCCGGAGTGGCTGAAGAGGCCGAACGGTGACGATCTGACCCAGTACTACCCCACGCGGGCGATGGACCTGGGCAAGGCCGGCAACGTGACCTTGAAGTGCTCGGTGAAGGCCAATGGCACGCTCGAGAACTGCCAGGTCACGAACGAGGATCCGCCGGGTTTCGACTTCGGTTCGGCCTCGGTGCGGATGTCCAGGCTGTTCAAGATGAAGCCGAGGACCGCCGACGGCCAAGCCGTCGAAGGCGCCGAGGTGACCATCCCGATCCGCTGGCAGCTCGCCGGCTGAGAATCGGAAACCAAGACAAGCGAAGCCCCGGAGAAACCTCCGGGGCTTTTCTGTATGGCGATGTGCGCGGCGCTGGGCCGCCCCCGCGGGCCTGGGCTCTGGCTGCGAAAGCCGGCAATTTGAAAAAGGCGCGCGTCGGCGCCAAAACTGGCTTCCACTTTTGGCTGGCGCGCTCTAGAAAGCGCCTTCCGAAATGCCGCCTTAGCTCAGTTGGTTAGAGCGCTAGATTGTGGCTCTAGAGGTCCCCAGTTCGAACCTGGGAGGTGGTACCATCGGAAACCCGGGCGCTCAGGCCCGAATTGCGCCCGTGCGATGGCGCGTTTCGTCCTTCCGACATGATGTGGTCTGACGCGGCCCGGCTTATCCGGGCCAAGCGGCTGAGCCGGCGAGCAGGCCGCCGTCGATGTTGAACTCAGAGCCCGTGACATAGCCGGCCTCGTCGGACGCCAGCAGCACCGCGATCGCCGCGTGCGCCGCGCCGGTGACGACGCAGGTCTTTCCGGTCAGTCTGTGCATGGAGGAGCCTCGTGATTGTCTCGCCCAGGCGCGCAGCCACATTCAATCCGATGCGTCCGCGAACAAGGCTTACTTGTCTGGCGGGATCACGGACCGATGCTGCACGTCCTCACAGGGAACCGGGCTCGGCAGCGCGGGCGATTAGCGCCCCCAAACCGAGTTCGGAGCCTCTTGGCCAGGCCGTGAAGATCTTCCTGCGCCTGCGCGTTTGTTGGCGCTTTACATCCTCGCCTAACCACGCCAAAGGTCTGCGCTAGAGGCATTCGATCGGTCGCTGTGCGCGGCCCCTATGGGAGATTACGCATGGCGGCTAAGTTGGCTGGTGGCGGCAAGGCCAAGTACGATCTCGGTCAGAACGCGGACATCAACGTCACGCCCTTCGTCGATGTCATGCTGGTGCTGCTGATCATCTTCATGGTCGCCGCGCCGCTGGCGACCACCGCCATCAAGATCGACCTGCCGCCGGCCCAGGCTCCCAAGAATCCGGACCAGAAGAAGCCGACCTTCCTTTCGATCACCAAGGGCGGCGTGGTCTACATCATCGCGCAGAACTCGACCCAGAAGGTCCCGGGCTCGGACCTCTCGCAACTGATCCCCATGCTGGCGCCGGTGCTGTCGGGCGACGGTCCGGTTCAGGATCGGACGGTCCTGATCCGCGCCGACCGCGACGTGCGCTACAAGGAATTCATGGCGGTGGTGAACCAGCTGCAACGCGAGGGCTACTACAAGGTCGGCCTGATCTCTGAAGAGCTCAACTAACCTCCGCGCCAGACGCGAACCAGACAGACGCGAACCAGACAGACGCGAACCAGACAGGCGCGAATGAGACCCAAAGGGGCGGCTACGGCCGCCCCTTTTTCTTTGCGCGCCGCCAGGGGCGGGCAAGCCTGGCGGTTGCGTGCTGCGGTGCGCACATTTTCTTGACGTCCATGCTGCACCGCGAAGCGTTGCCGTGGGAACCGAGCCTTTTGACCCTCGTTCGGTATAGGTGGAAGTCAACGGACAGGCGCTCCGATGTGCGATGTAGTGGTCGAGTTGCCGGTGCGAGACGCCGAGGAAGCGCAGTTGTTCGGCGATTATCTCTCCCGCTTCCTGCACGGCCGGGACCTTGAGGCGGAACTTTGGGCCGCCAATAGCGACGCGCCCTATGTGATGATCCACTCTGATCCGCGGTCCGACCTGGAGATGAAGGTGATCACCTTCCAGGAGCGGCGTGCGGCGGCGGCCTTCTCCGCAGGCTGGGCCATGGCCCGCACCGCGCTCAACCGCAAGGCCTGAGCGCGCGCTCAAGTCGCCTTCAGGCGGTAGCGTGAACGAAAAACTCCCCCCGCCGGGCGTCTCGACAGCGGGGCCACGGCCGGCTAACCCACCGTCATGAGCGAAGTCAAAGGGCTGCGCGTCGTCGTCGCTGGCGCGGGCGCGATCGGATCGGTCTGCGCCCTGATTCTGGCCCGGCGGGGCGCCAAGGTCACCCTGGCCGATCCGACCTCGGTGGGGGACAACGCCTCGGGCGTGGCCGCGGGCATGCTCGCTCCGGTCTGCGAAGCCCTGCTCGACCCCAAGTCGCAAGACCATCTGCCTCTGCTGCTTCAGGCCCGCTCGGCCTGGGATCGGCTCCTGCCCGATCTGGCCGGCTCGATTGACCGCTCGGGCGCGGTGATCGAGGCGGCCGATCCTGAGGCCCTGCGCGCCAAGGCCCGCGCCGCCGGCGCCGAACTGGAGCCGATCGCTCTGGACGAGGCGCGCCGGCTTTGCCCCGGACTGGCGCCGTGCGGGCCGTTCCTGTTCACGCCGGAAGACTGGCGTCTTGAGCCGAAGACCATGCTCGCGGCCTTGCACGAGGCTCTCCGCGCGGCCGGCGGCGATTTCGTGCGCGCTGACGTGGCTGATCTTCCGGCTCACGGCGCCGGCATCCTGATCCGGGCGACGGGTCCCGGCGGCGGCTTCACGCCGATCAAGGGCCAGATCCTGCGCTTCCCACGTTCAGGACCCGCACGCGGGCCTGTGGTGCGGGGGGAGGGGATCTATGTCGCACCCTCGGCCGGAGGGATGATCGCCGGCGCCACCATGGAAGAGGGCCTGGCCGACCGCGCCATCGACGCCGAGGCCGTGGCGCGCCTGCGCGAGCGGGCCGTGCGACTGTTCCCTGCACTGGACAACGCCGAGGTCGTGGCCCTGGCGGGGGTGAGGGCGGCGACGCCCGACGGCTTGCCGCTGGTGGGACCGACGCTGGAGCCTGGCGTGCTGGTGGCGCGCGGGGCGCGGCGCAACGGCTGGCTGTTGGCTCCGCTGATCGCCGAGGTGGTGCTGGAGCGGCTCGCGGGAGGCGCGTTGTCGGCGGCGGCGGCGGCCTTCGATCCGGGCCGTCTTAACTGACGTTTCGTTAATTTAAAGCGCTCGTTAACCATAACTGGCCACCCTCGCGGCATGACCGTCGAGTCGGTGAAACAAGCAGTCGGCGTCGCGATCCAGCGCGCCTCGGAAGCCACGGGGGCCGATTTCGGATTCCTGATGCGCACCGCTGCGCGCGAGAGCGGCTACAATCCCGTCGCCCACGCCGCCAGCTCCTCGGCCGCCGGCCTGTTCCAGTTCGTCGAGCAGACCTGGCTCGGGGCGCTCAAGCGGCACGGCGCCAAGCACGGCTACGGCGGATACGCCGACCTGATTCAGCAGTCCGGAGACGGGCGGCTGTCGGTGTCGGGGTCCGAGGCGCGCAAGGCGGTGCTGAGCCTCCGGCTCGACCCGAAGGCGGCCTCGCTGATGGCTGGCGAACTGGCCGGCGAGAACTCGGCCTATCTGAAGGGTCGGGTAGGGCGCGAGCCCACCGCCGGCGAACTCTATATCGCCCATTTCCTGGGGGCCAAGGGCTCCGCCGACATGATCGAGGCGTCGCAGACGCGCCCGGCCGCCTCGGCCGCGGTCCTGTTCCCCGATGCGGCGGCGGCCAATCCCGCCATCTTCTATCGCGACGGCCGCTCGGCCTCGGTGGCCGAGGTCTACGCCAACCTGACCGGCGGCCAATCGTCGGCCGCGCCGCCGGTTCTGGCGACCGCCACGGCGGCGACGCCGGCGGCCGAGCCGGCGCTGTTCATGCATCGCGACGTCGAGGCGCGCCTGCAGCGCATCGACCAGGAGCGGCAGCTGGCCGACATGATCATGGGCGTGGATTCCGGCGACGACAGCGCCTTCGGCTTCGGGGGCTCCAAGGACTCGGGCGCCCGCGGGCTGACGAATTCTTTATTCAGCTCTGAGATGTTGGCCCTGTTGTCGCAGGCCCGCCAAAGCTCCGGGCGCGGCTGATAGGGACGCCGTGAAGCCTGACAAACGCAAAACGAGATTCTCAAAGGCGACGACTCGGCCAAGAGATTCATCTGGCGCCCCAGAGCATGATTCAGCCGCTGAATCGTGCTCAGGAGCCCTTGGAGTCAGAGCGCGTTCGGGCGCGAATCCGCTCACACTTTCGCCCAACGCGCTCGAGAGACGGAGCTGACATCATGGCGGCGGTCCGCGCGGGCCTCACCGAAGACGACCTGCGGATGCTGGTCAAAGGCCCCACGGCCGACGAGCGGGCCCTGGCGGCCCACAAGCTCTGTCGCGCCATGGACCGGGACAACATGTCCCGCCAGGAAATGGCGCAGGCGCACGAGATCCTGCGCCTGATGGCCAAGGACGCCGCGGAGCTGGTGCGCCGGGCCCTGGCCATCACGCTCAAGGCCTCGCCGGTGCTGCCGCGCGACGTGGCGCTCAAGCTGGCGCGCGACGTGGAGTCCATCGCCGCCCCGGTGCTGAACTTCTCGCCGGCCTTCTCCGACGAGGACCTGATCGACATCGCCCGCACGGGCGGCGCTGCGCGACAGGAGGCGATCGCCCGGCGCCACAACCTGCCGGCCGCGGTCGCCTCGGCCCTGACGGATGTGGGCTGTGAGGAATCGGTGCGGCTGGTCTGCGCCAACGACAACGCCGACCTCGGCGAGAACGCCCTGCAGACGGCCATCAGCCGCTACGAGACCTCGCAGCCGGTCCTGACCGCCATCGCCTACCGCAAGGTGCTGCCGATGTCCGTCACCGAGCGGCTGGTCGATCTGGTCAGCGACCAGGTGCGCCGCCATCTGATCGAGCAGCATTCGGTGTCGCCCGCCGTGGCCCAGCAGATCGCGACGGCCGCCAGCGAGCGGGCCGTGGTCGACCTCGTCGATCAGGCCGGACGCGCGGGCGACATGGGCGCTTTCGTCGCCCATCTGAACAAGAACGGCCGGCTGACGGCCTCGCTGCTGCTGCGAGCCCTGGCCCAAGGCCAGATGGCCCTGTTCGAGTGGGGCATATCCGAGTTGGCGGGGGTGCCGCACCATCGCACCTGGCTGATGATCCATGACGCCGGCCCCCTGGGCCTGAAGGCGATCTACGAGCGGGCCGGCCTGCCGGCGCGCCTGTTCCCCGCTTTCCGAAGCGGTGTCGACACCTTCCACGCCATCAACGCCGACGGCGCGGCGCGCGACAAGGAACGGTTCCAGGAGCGCATGCTCCAGCGTTTCCTCACCCAGCCGCAGCAGGCGCCGAAGGAAGACGTGGACTATCTGCTCGAGAAGATGGATCGCCTGGCGTCGCAGGCGCGGGTCGCCAGGCGCGCCGGCGGCCGCACGATCAACTGATCGAAGCTGGAGCGCGTTAGGATTCTCTGGCGTGTTTAGGTCAGGCCGGCGCGGAACGCCGCGACCTGATCTTCCAGCGACAGGACCATCGCCTGGCCGATCGGATGGTCGTCGGTCTTGATGCCGTCGCGGATCATCGCCTTGATGGCGTGGATGTGGGAGTCCACCAGGCTCACCGGCGCTGTGGCGCGCGCCTGGGCGCTGTCGATCACCCGGCACAACGATGCGGCGGCGCGGGTGACGATCGGGAATTCGTAGGTGCCGCCCAGGCCCTTCAGGTCGTGGGCGCGGGTGTAAAGGGCGTCGCCGGCCGGGCTGGTCAGGCCCTCCAGGGCCACCGCGGCGCGGGCGGCGTCGAGCTTGTCGATCTCGTCCTGCAGCCAGCGCGAGAATTGGGACGACAGGGATTTCAACGCGGCCTCGGCGCGGGCCACGACATCGGGATCGACGCCTCTCGCCGGGGTCAGGTGCAGCCTGTTGGCCTGGATCACTGGAAAGCCCTCTTGCGCTCCAATCAGGGATCGAACCTTAGGAGGTCAGGCTTAACAGCAAGTTCGCGCGGGCGGATTAGACCGCGAATTGTTCGGCCAGGATCCGCTCTTCCAGGCTGCGTCCCGCGTCGAACAGCATGACCAGGGGTTGTGTGCGGTCCTCGGCCACATGGACCCGGGCCACATGGCGCACCTCGACGTTGTCGGCCACGGCGCTGACCGGCCGCTTGGCGGGCTCCAGCACCTCGAAGGTGACCTTGGCCGTATGGGGCACCAGGGCGCCGCGCCAGCGCCGCGGGCGGAAGGCGCTGATCGGGGTCAGGCCCATGACCTGGGAGCCGATCGGAATGATTGGGCCATGGGCCGACAAGTTATAGGCGGTCGACCCGGCGGGCGTGCACACCAGGGCGCCGTCGCAAACCAGCTCGTCCAGCCGCTCCTTGCCGTCGATCAGGATCTTCAGCTTGGCGGTCTGATGCGTCTGGCGCAGCAGCGACACCTCGTTGATGGCCATGGCCCGCACCTCCTGCCCGTCGCGGCAGATCGCGTGCATGCTCAGGGGGAAGATCACCGCGTGCTCGGCGGCGTTGATCCGCTCAAGCAGCTGGTCCTCGCCGTATTCGTTCATCAGGAAGCCGACCGACCCCCGGTTCATGCCGTAGATCGGCTTGGAGCCGGGCAGGTTGCGGTGCAGGGTCTCCAGCATGAAGCCGTCGCCGCCCAGGGCCACCACCGCGTCGGCCGCCTCTTCGGTGACCCCGTCGTAGCGGGCGGCCAGGCGGTCGCGCGCGGCCGTGGCGTCGGGCCGGTCGTCGGCGACGAAGGCGAGGCGCCTGATCAGGGAGGGATGCAGATCCATCCTGCGAGGTTGAACCTGTGGTAGCCGGCCTTGTCAAACCATCAGGCGGCGGCGACCACCATCACCATCCGTGAAAAGGCGGTCACGGCGTCCTTGGGGCTGAGCTCCAGGAAGGTGGCGCAGGCGCGCACATCGGCTTCGGCGTCTCCGGCCGGGCGCCCGCCGTTCAGCTCGCGCACCCGCAACAGGATGGTCTTGAATACGCTACGGTCGATGTGAGCCGCCACGCAGGCCATGGCCAGGATGTCGGGACGGTCCGACGCGATAGCCACGCGCAGGCCTTCCAGCGACACGCCGGCCAGTCGCGCCAGGCCGATCTCGAAAAGCGACAGCTTGTGCTCGCGCAACGCCCGCATCAGGTATCCCGGCTTGAGCTGGCCGGCGCCATCGAGCTTCTCGATCAGCCGCAACTCCATCGCCTCGCGTTCCTCCGGGCGCTCCAGGTGCACCGGGCGGCCGAACGGTTCGGCCCGGGCCGCCTGCACCGCCTCGCCGATCGCCTGACCCAGGACCTCCGGGTCCAGCTGGAAGCGGCCGATCAGGGCTTGGCGCAGGGCTTCGCCGACCCAGGCGTAGAGGACGGCCCCCAGTTCGGCGGTCAAGGCCGGGTGGCGGGTCAGGGGCGCGCGCAGGGCTGGCGCCGTGCGGGCGGCGTCCACCAGCCGCGCCATGCCGTCGGCCGGCAGCTCGGCGGTAGGGTTGTCGGCCAGCGCCGCCAGCACCGCCGGATCGTTGCGATCGAGGATCGTGCTGACGACCTTCAGGCCGATTTTTGGCCGGCGGGCGACCTCGATCTGGTGTTCGAGGGTGGCCTCGACCAACAGGCGGACCAGGTCATCGTCGTCGAGCAAGGGGCTGGCGGCGATGATCGGGCGGGCGATCTCGATGTCGTCCAGCGCCAGAACGTGGATCAGGGCCCTGGGCGCCCATTCCACCCCGGCGATACGCTCGGCCAGCCGCCGGCGCACCTCGCGCTCGGCGTCGAGCACCAGGGTCATGAACAGCTCGTCGATCAGGGCCTTGGCGCGCAGCGCGTCGGCGTCGCCGCCGGGCCCGGCCATCTCGCACAGGCTCACGATATTCGTGAGCAGGCGTTCGCGGTCAGCCGGTTCGCGGCTCTTGGCGAGAGTCAAAAGGGCGTCAGAGGCGCCAAACAAGGGATTCTCCCTCTATGTACTCAGAGGATTCTTCCCCTGATAAGTCCGCACGCAGCCTTGCGCGAACGCCGTAAATCCCGGGTTAACCGCGGCTGCGATCAGACGTCGCGTTTGAAGGAGGGGGCGCCTGAAGCCGGGCGGCTCAGTTACAGCGGTGCGGCCGCATCAGGTAGTGGCCGTCGAGGAAGCCGCCGAACAGATTGCTGACCGCGGGGTGGCCGACGGGGCGGCCGCTTTCGTCGGGCATCAGATTGCCTTCGGAGACATAGGCGACGTAGCTGTCGTCGTCGCTCTCGGCCAGCAGGTGGTAGAACGGCTGGTCCCGGGGCGGACGCATGTCCTCTGGAATGGCTTCGTACCACGCCTCGCTGTTGGCGAACTCGGGGTCCACGTCGAACACCACGCCCCGGAAGGAGAACAGGCGGTGCCTGACTACGTCGCCGATCGCAAATCTGGCCATCCGAGGATTCATGGCGAGAGGATGCGCCCCCGTTTCTGACCGATTGCTGAATGAATTCGGTAATCGGCCGTCAGCCGCTTTCGGGCTGGGGCGGGCCTTGTTACAGTCCCGTCGAAAAGCGGCGCCGCGGGTCGTCGCAAGTGGAAAATCGAGTGCATGTCCCAGGCGCGTGAAACGTCGGGGGCGCGGCGGCCTGAGGGGGCCCCCGCCCCGACGCCGGGCGACGAACGTAAGGAGAAGGCGCAGGAGGCTTCCACCTTCGCCGCGCTCGACCTCGGCACCAATAACTGCCGCTTGCTGATCGCCAAGCCGGCCGCCAACAGCTTCCGCATTGTGGAGGCCTATTCCAACATCGTGCGCCTGGGCGAGGGCCTGTCCCAGACCGGCCAACTGGCGGACCAAGCCATGGACCGCGCCCTGCACGCCCTGAAGATCTGCGCCGAGAAGATCGCCCGCCGTCGCTGCGCCAAGGTCCGGGCCGTGGCCACTCAGGCCTGCCGCGCGGCCGCCAACGGCGCCGCGTTCATCGAGCGCGTGCGCCAGGAGACTGGCCTGGTGCTGCAGATCATCACCCCGCAGGAGGAGGCGCATCTGGCCGTGGCCGGTTGCCTCAACCTGCTCGACCGCAAGGCCCACGCGGCCCTGGTGGTCGACGTCGGGGGCGGCTCGACCGAGCTGTCGTGGGTCGACCTGCGCTCAGGCCGGCTGGACTTCGATCTGCGCACCTTCGCGCCCCAGCGGCTGCCGGTGAAGGCCTGGATATCCATCCCCGTCGGCGTGGTCACCCTGGCCGAGCGCTTTCCCGAGGACGACGCGGACCGCCTCGGCTGGTATCGCGCCATGGTCGAGGCGATGAAGACCGATATCGCCGCCTGCCGGGAAGCCGAGGTCGTGCGCCCGGCCTTCGACGCCGGACAGGCCCATCTGGTCGGCACCTCGGGCGCCATCACCAGCCTGGCCGGCATTCACCTGGGGCTGAAGCGCTACGACCGCCAGCGCGTCGACGGCCTGTGGATGTCGCGCGGTGAATGCGAGGCCACCGCCGACCGTCTGTTGGAAGTCGACGTGAAGGGCAGGGCGGCCGAGCCCTGCATCGGGCCCGAGAGGGCCGATCTGGTCCTGGCCGGCGCCGCCATCCTGCAGGCGGTGCAGGAGCTGTGGCCGTGCGAGCGCGTGCGGGTGGCCGACCGCGGCCTGCGCGAGGGCCTCCTGATGTCCCTGATGGCCGCGCCCCAGCGCCGTCGCCGCCGCCGGGGCCGCCGGGGCGGCGCGCGCCAGGGCCCGGCCGAGGCCGCCGCATGAACGACGACGTCCCGCCATCCGGCGAGCCGCCGCGCAAGCGGCTGGTCCGCGCGCCCACCCGCGGCGGCGACTCCGGCCGCGGCGAGTCGGTGAAG
>Ga0265338_10007137_pt1 | contig 13986 bp, 9 predicted proteins | sample 42126metaG_FD_193579 | JGI IMG/M metagenome (GOLD analysis project Ga0265338, IMG submission 193579) | Rhizosphere microbial communities from Carex aquatilis grown in University of Washington, Seatle, WA, United States - 4-21-26 metaG | ecosystem: Host-associated > Plants > Roots > Rhizosphere >... | reverse complement strand
CTCGTTCGCGTACACGCTGATCTCGACGACGATCCCGATCCTGATCCAGCGCACGATCGACGACTCGATTCTCTCCCGCCGCTCCCCGATCTGGCCGTACCTCGGGGCGATCCTCGGCCTCGCGGCAGTCCGTGCGGCGATCAACTTCCTCCGCCGCTTCACGACCGCTCGCATCGGCATCCGGATCGAGGCGCGGATGCGCGAGCTCCTCTACTGGCAGTACCTCAAGTACCCGCGCGCCTTCTTCGACCGGCACGCAACCGGCCAGGTGCTCTCGCGCGCGACGAACGACCTCTACCCGATCCGCTACTTCATCGGCTGGGGCCTCGTCCAGGGGATGCAGAGCGTGATGATGATCGTCTCGGCGGGAATCGTGCTCGTCGTCGTCGACGCCCGGCTCGCGCTCTACACGGCGATCGCGATGCCCCCGATCACCGTGCTCGCGCTGCGCTTCGCGCGCCGCGTCTCGCCGATCTCCCGCGAGGTACAGGAGCGGAAGGGCGACGTGACCGAGGCCGCCGACGAGGCGGTCGTCGGGATCGAGATGGTGCAGGCGTTCGGCCGCGAGGACGACGTGCGCGCGCGCTTCGGCGGCAAGGCCGGCGCCATCCGCGACACCGTGCTCCGCCAGGCCGGAGTCGAGGCGCGCCACCTGCCGGGCCTCTACTACCTCCCGTCGCTCTCGATCGCGGCCGTCGTCTTCTTCGGCGGACGCGAGGTGATCGACGGCCGCCTCTCGCTGGGACAGTTCGTCCTCTTCGAGACGCTGCTCCTGCAGCTCGTCTGGCCGCTCGAGGCGCTCGGCTGGATCACGAACCTCGCGCAGCGCGCGCTCGCCTCCGCGGGCCGCTCGTTCGCGTGGCTGGAGGGGATCGAGCCGCTGCCGGAGCCCGCGTCGCCGAAGCACATCCCGGCCGGCCCGCTTTCCGTCGTCTTCGAGCGCGTGTCGTTCGCGTACGGCGGCGAGCACGACGTGCTCGCCGGGCTCGACCTCGCGCTCGAGCCGGGCGAAGTCGTCGCCGTCTGCGGCTCGACCGGTTCCGGGAAGACGTCGCTCCTCAACCTGCTCCCACGCTTCTACGACCCGACCGAGGGCCAGGTGCTCGTCGGCGGCGTCGACACGCGCGATGTACCCGTCGCCGAGCTGCGCTCCGCGGTCGCGCTCGTGACGCAGCGGCCGGTGCTCTTCTCCGTGCCGCTGCGCGAGAACCTGACCGCGGGCCGCGAGGACGCCGACTGGGACGAGGTGCTCGCCGCCTGCGTGGCCGCCGGCGTCGACACGTTCGCGCCGGGGCTCCCGGACGGCTACGACACGCTGATCGGGGAGCGCGGTGTCAACCTCTCCGGCGGCCAGCGCCAGCGCGTCGCGCTCGCGCGGGCGCTCGTGACGGGCGCACGCGTGATCGTGCTCGACGACCCGCTCTCCGCCGTCGACACGCTCACCGAGCGGCGCCTCGTCAAGCGGCTCCGCCCGGCGCTCGCGGGGAAGACGGTGCTCGTCGCGACGCAGCGTCTCTCCACCGTCGAGCTGGCGGACCGCGCGGTCGTGCTCGTGGACGGCCGGATCGTCGAGTCGGGGACTCCCGCGCAGCTGCTTGCGCAGGACGGCGCGTTCGCGGCGCTGTTCGGCGACGAGGTCGTGGCGGCGTGAGGCGCCTCGTGCGGTATCTCGAGGGACGGCGCGCGATCGCCGCGCTGATGATCGTCGTCGCGGCCGGGAACGCGTCGGCGCAGACGGGCGGCTGGCTGCTCGTCCGGAACGCGATCGACAAGGGCATCCGCGCCGGCAACGAGCACCACCTGACGGTGATCGTCGCGATCTACCTCTGCGTCGCGGCCGCTGGCTGGGTACTGCAGGCGATCCTGATCCGCGGCCTCGCCGGGATCGGGCAGGCGATGGTGCTGGCGCTCCGCCGCGACCTGTTCGACCACCTGACCGGCCTCTCGCTCCGCTATTTCTCCCAGCAGAAGGCGGGCTGGATCATCGCGCGCCTGACGAGCGACGTCGACGCCGTCTCCGACGTGCTCTCGCAGGGCATGCCGACGCTCGTCTCGAACGTGATCCTCCTGCCCGCGGCGATCGCCGCGCTCCTGATCGCGGACTGGCGGCTCGGGCTCGTCGTCTTCGTCGTGCTCCCGCCGGCGCTCGTGCTGACGCGCTGGTTCCAGCGCACCTCGCACGTGGCGCTGGTCGAGCAGCGGAACCGGATCGCCTCGGTGACCGCTCAGATCGCCGAGTCGGTCTCGGGGATGGCGGTCGTGCAGGCGTACAACCGCGAGCGCGCGTTCCAACGCCAGTTCGACGAGCTGAACGCCGCGAACAAGGAGCAGGCGACGCTCGTGCAGCGGATCTTCTCGGTCTTCTTCCCCTCGATCGAGTTCCTCGGCGTCGTCGCGACGGTCGGCACGCTGTATGTCGGCGAGCGCCTGCTCGCGCACCACACGCTCACGATCGGGACGCTGATCACGGCGATCTACCTGCTGCAGCTCGTCTTCCAGCCGCTGCAGGAGCTCTCGGACGTCTACGGGCAGCTGCAGTCGGGCGCGGCCGCGATGGTCAAGGTCGCCGCGATCCTCGACGAGGAGCCCGATCTGCGCGACGACGCAGGCGCGGAGCCGCTGCCCCGGATCGACGGAGACCTGGAGCTGGACGACGTCGTCTTCGCCTACGGCGCGGAGCCGGTGCTGCGCGGCGTCTCGTTCCGGATTCCGCCGGGTGGCTGCCTCGCGCTCGTCGGCGAGTCGGGGGGCGGCAAGTCGACGCTGGCGCGGCTGGTCGGGCGGTTCTACGACCCGGCGGGCGGCGCCGTGCGCATCGACGGCACCGACTTGCGCCGTGTGCAGCTCCGCTCGTACCGGCGCCAGCTCGGCGTCGTGCTCCAGGATCCGTTCCTCTTCAGCGGCACGATCGCCTCGAACATCCGCTTCGCGAAGCCGGACGCGACCGACGAGGAGGTCGCCGCTGCCGCGGCGGCGGTCGGCGTCGATCGCGTCGCAGCGCGGCTCTCGGGCGGCCTCGACCACGCAGTGCGCGAGGGCGGCGCCGGCCTCTCTGCCGGCGAGCGCCAGCTGATCTCGATCGCGCGAGCGCTGCTCGCCGACCCGCGCATCCTCGTCCTCGACGAGGCGACCTCGAACATCGACCGCCCGACCGAGGTCCTGATCGAGAGCGCACTCGATCGGCTCCTCCGCGGCCGCACGTCGATCATCATCGCGCACCGCCTCTCCACCGTCCGCCGCGCGAACGAGATCCTCGTGATCGAGCGTGGGCAGATCGTCCAGCGCGGCAGCGAACGCGAGCTGCTTGCCGAGGAAGGCCCGTTCCGCCGGCTCGCGCACACGCTCGAGGGCGCCGACGAGGCGCTCGCCGAAGCGGGCTAGCGGTCGAGGACGGTCAGCGCGGCTTCGACGACCTGCGGGTCGAACTGGGTGCCCGCGCCCTCGGCGAGGCGGCGGAGCGCCTCGGGATGGCTGAGCCGCTTGCGATACGGCCGGTCGGTCGTCATCGCGTGGTACGCGTCGCAGACGAAGATCACGCGCGACTCGAGCGGGATCTCCTCCCCGGCGAGACCGTCTGGATAGCCGCGGCCGTCCCAGCGCTCGTGGCAGTGGCGGACGATCGGGCGCACGGCCTGGAGCCGGTCGATCGGGGCGATGATCCGCTCACCGAGCTCCGGGTGCGTCTGGACGATCGTGCGCTCGTCCGTGGTCAGGCGCCCAGGCTTCGCGAGGATCTCGCTCGGGATACCGATCTTGCCGATGTCGTGGAGCAGCGCGCCCAGCTCGAGCTGCTTGAGCCGCGCCTCGTCGACGCCCGCCGCGCGGCCGACGCGGAGCGCGAGATCGCCGATCCAGCGCGCGTGCGTCGACGTGTACTCGTCGTTCGCCTCGAGCGCGTTGGCGAGCGCCTCGACCGTGGAGACGAACGTCCGCTCGAGCCCCTCGTAGGTGGACGCGTTCGCCAGCGCGAGCTTCGCCTGCTGCGCGAGGCCGCCGAGCAGCCGCAGCTCGCGCTCGCCGAAGTCCTCGCGCGAGACGTAGGCGACGATCGCGCCGACGCGGCCGTCGACGTCGAGCGGGGCGACTGCGTAGGAGCCGTCGGGAATCGTCGGCTCGTTCTCGAGGTCCGCATAGTCCGACGGCTCGACGATGTACGGCTCGCGCAGCACCGAGACGGCGTCTGCCGGGAACCGCCGCGTGAGGAGCCGGTCGAGCTGTTCCGGCGAGTGCCCGTGCTCGGCCTGGAGGACGAGGTTGCCGTCCTCGGCGAACCAGATCGAGGTCATCGGCGTGCCCAGGATCTCCGCGGAGAGGACGACGACGCGCTCGAGCAGCTGTTCGAGGCCTGTCGTCGCGGTCAGCGCGCGCCCGAACTCGAGCAGCGCCGTCGCATTGTCGGCCTCGCGGCGCGCCGACTCGTACAGGCGCGCGTTCTCCATCGCGACGGCGGCGTGGCCGGCGAGCACCTCGAGCAGCCGCACGTCGTCCTCGTCGAACTGGTCGAGCCCGAGCTTCGAGACGACGATCACGCCGACGACGCGGGAGCCGTACCGGAGCGGAACCGCAAGCAGCGACTCCTCGATCACGTCGGTGCCGTCGATGCGGTGCCCGAACTCGCAGTTCGCGGCGTCCGGGATCAGCAGCGGCTCGCCGACCTCGGCGCAGCGGCCGGTCACGCCCATGCCCACGGGGATGCGGAGCACCTCGAGCGGCGACTCGCCGCCGGTGCTGAGGTCGCCGAGGAACGCGACCGGGACGAGCTCCTGGCCCTCGGCCACGAACACACGGCAGTTGTGGTAGTCGATCAGCGACCGGAGCTCGGCGGCGACCTCGCTGCCGATCTTGCGGACGTCGTTCAGCCGGCCCAGCTTCCCGGTCAGGCTCTGCAGCATCTTCAGATGCGCGATCGAGCGGACGTCGCGGCTCGCCACGGGCGAGTCGGGCCGCTCCGTCGAGCCTTCGTCGTAGAGGACGAGCCGGTGCTTGCCGAGCGCCTTCGCGGTCATCATCGCGGCCTCCGCGCAGGCGGTCAGCTCGCGCGGGTTCATCGCGTGCTCCGGCCCGAGCGCGAGGCCCGCCGAGGCGGTGATCGTCCCGACGGCGCCGAACGCCACGTCGGAGAGCCGCGCGAGCACGCGCTCGGCGACGCGGGTCGCGTCGACCCGGTCGCAGCCGCTCATGATCACGCCGAACTCCTCGCCTCCGACCCGGCAGACGACATCGTCCGGCCGGACACTCGAGCGGAGCACGTCGGCAAGCAGGCTCAGCAGCTCGTCGCCGACACCGTGCCCGTGGACGTCGTTGACGCGCTTGAAGTCGTCGATGTCGAGCATCAGCACGGCGACGGGCGCGTGCGTCCGGCTCGCGTCGTCCAGCGACTGGTGGAGCCGCTCGTGGAAGACAGAGTGGTTGAAGAGCCCGGTGAGCGAGTCCGTGCGCGCCTGATGCTCGAGCCGCGCCCGGATCTCGGCGTTGTCGAGCGCGAGCGCCGCCGCGTCGCCGAAGCGCTTCGCGAGCTCGAACTCCGTCTCGTTGAAGATGCCGTCCTCACCCTCCCGGTAGATGTTGAGGACGCCCTTGATCGCCGAGCGCGCGATCAGCGGCACCGAGATCAGCGCCTCGGGGTCGATCGGCGTGCCGGGGACGAAGCGGACGCGTGGGTCGAGGTGCGCCCGGTTGACGAGCGCCGCCTCGCGGTTGCGCGCCGCCCAGCCGGTGATGCCCTCCTGGAAGCTGATCGGCGTGTTCAGGATCTCCGCCTCATAGCGGTCGCGCGCGAACACCGGCGTGAGCACGCCCTGCGCTTCGTCGGCCGAATAGACCGTCAGCGTGTCGTGCGGGATCAGGTCGGCAAGCGTGTCGGCGATCCGCACCAGCAGCGCGTCGAGGCTCTGCTCGGCGAGCACCTCGTGGAACACGTCCGCGAGCCGCCGGTACGACTCGACCAGCGGCGACTCGAAGCCCGCCTCTTCAGGCAGCAGGCGCAGATGAGGGGTCGGGCGCGCGCTCACGCGAGCTCAACCTCGGATGATTGGGCGAACCGCAGGGGGTTCCCTTTCCGAGTGCTCCACCGAGTAACAACATCGTCACCTGACCCGGTCCCGGCGTCCCCCTGGTGAGGGATACGAGGGCTCGGAAACTGGCGTAGCCGTGCCCTCTTCGGGGATCTCCGGCTCGGAGCGTTGCTCCTCTAGTGGGCGTGGAAGGGCACCAGCGGGCCCTTCGCGGTGAGGGCTAGTCGCCCCAGTCGAATTCGCGGACGCCGGCGTTGCTCCAGAAGCCGGACTCCTCCGCGACGGCCTGCACCACGTTCTCGGTCGTCGCCTCTTCCTCGACGGGCCAGGCCAGCGCGTTCTCGAGGCTCTCGTCGGAGAAGTCGGGGTCGACTCCGTCCATCGTCTCCTCGATGCGGGCCTGCTCCTCGGTCTTGAAGAGCGGGTGGTTCTCGAACGGGTCCTCGATCTTGTAGCGGTCGATCGGCATGACCGGGTCGAGCTGGGCGTTCTTCTCTTTCAGGTCGAGGTGATCCTTGATCACCTGCGCGAACAAGCTCGGGGTGTCTACCGGCATTCTTTCCTCCCAGTAGGGAACGTGCTCCTCGAGCCGGATCATAACCCCTTTTCGCCCACCTTTCCCGGTCGAGACTAGTAAAAGCTCCGGATGGCACATTCGCCCTCGCGCGGGAAACGCCTGCATGCGAGGATGAGGCATGGCCCGGATGCGCAAGTTTCGTCCCGGAGCGGTCGGCCTCGCGGTCGGCGCGTGGAACGTCTGGCGGCGACTGACACCGAAGCAGCGCAAGCAGGTCGTCGGCCTCGTGCGCGAGCACGGCCCGAAGGTCGCCAAGCTTGCCGCCCAGGCGCGCCGCAAGCGGCGCTAGGACGAGCCCGAGACGGCGAGCGCCGCGCGGACGATCCGGTCCTGCTCGCGCAGGTGCGCCGTCGGGTAGCCCTCGCTCGGGCTCGCGCGCCAGGGCCGGCCGGCATAGAGGAGCGGAACGCCCTCCGGCTTCGTCTCTTCCAGGCGGTGGCGGATCGCGCGCCAGGCGCCCATGTTCTGCGGCTCCTCCTGCACCCACACGAGCTCGCGCAGGTTCGGGTAGGAGCCGAGCAGCGCGCGCGCCTGCTCGACCGGGAACGGATAGAGCTGCTCGAGCCGCGCCACCGCGACGCGGTCGGCGGCGGCCCGCTCCTCGTGCCCGGCGAGGTCGTAGTAGACCTTGCCCTGGCAGAGCACGAGCCGCTCGACCTTCTCCTTTGCGACGGACGGATCATCGAGCAGCGGGCGAAACTCGCCCTGAGCGAGGTCGTCGAGCGTCGACGAGGCCTGCTTCAGGCGCAGCAGCCCCTTCGGCGTCATCACCACGAGCGGCCGCGCCGTCGCGTCGAGCGCCTGCCGGCGGACGAGATGGAAGTACTGCGCCGCCGTCGTGCAGTTCACGATCCGGATGTTCTCCTGCGCGGCGAGCTGGAGGAACCGCTCCAGCCGCGCGCTCGAGTGCTCGGGGCCGTTGCCCTCGTAGCCGTGGGGAAGGAGCAGCGTCAGGCGTGAGGTCTCGCGCCACTTCGAGAGCCCGGCGGAGATGAACTGGTCGATGATGATCTGCGCCCCGTTGACGAAGTCGCCGAACTGGGCCTCCCAGAGCACCAGCGCCTCCGGCGCGGCGACCGAGTAGCCGTACTCGAAACCGACGCAGGCGTACTCGGAGAGCGGCGAGTTGAAGATCTCGAACGACGCCGCCGCCTCCTCGAGGTGCTGCACCGGCGTGTAGGTCGCGCCCGAGTTCACGTCGTGGAGGACGGCGTGGCGATGCGAGAACGTGCCGCGCTCGGTGTCCTGGCCGGTGAGCCGGATCGGGATCCCGTCCACGAGCAGCGATGCGAAGGCGAGCGCCTCCGCCTGACCCCAGTCGATGCCGCCGGCATCAAGCGCGTCGCGGCGACGCTGAAGCTGCTTCCAGAGCTTCGGATGCGGCGTGAACCAGTCGGGGATCCTGAGCAGCTCCTCGTTCAGGTCGCGCAGCCGGTCCGCGGCGACGGCCGTGACGACCTGAGCGGTCGCGCCGGCGGGTAGCCGCGGCTCCGACGGCTGCTGCGGCGTCACGCCGAAGGTCTCCCGCAGCGCCTCGTGCGCCTGCTTCAACTGCGTCAGCACCTCGTTCGCGAGCTCGTCGGCCTGGGCCTGGGTGAGCGTCGCCTCCTCGACCAGGCGCGCCGCGAACTGCTCGCGCACGGTCGGGTGGTCGGCGATCGCGGCGGCGAGGAGCGGCTGCGTGTACGCGGCCTCGTCCTGCTCGTTGTGGCCGTGGCGCCGGTAGCCGACGAGGTCGACGACGACGTCGTGGCCGAAGCGGCGCCGGTACGCCATCGCCAGCCGAATCGCGGCGAGCGCGGCCTCCGGGTCGTCGGCGTTGACGTGGACGATCGGGCAGTCGAAGCCCTTGGCGAGGTCGCTCGAGTAGCGGGTCGAGCGGCCGGCGTTCGGGTCGGTGGTGAAGCCGACCTGGTTGTTCGCGATCAGGTGGAGCGTGCCGCCGGTCGAGTAGCCGGCGAGCCCCTCGAGGTTGAGTGTCTCGGCAACGCTGCCCTGGCCCGCGAACGACGCGTCGCCGTGGATCAGCACCGGCATCGCGACGTTCGGGTCGTGGTAGCCCTCGCGCGTCGAGCGGTCGGTCTGCTCGGCGCGGGCGCGTCCCTCCACCACCGGGTCGACAGCCTCGAGGTGGCTCGGGTTGGAGACGAGCGTGATCGTGATCTCGCCGTTCGCGGTCGCACGGGTGCCCTGGGCGCCTAGGTGGTACTTGACGTCTCCCGTACCACCTTCCTCGCTGGAGACAACCGCCTCGATCGTCCGCTCGCCCTCGAACTCGCGCAGGATCACCTCGTACGGGCGCCCGACGACGTGGGCGAGCACGTTGAGGCGACCGCGGTGCGCCATCCCGATCGCGACCTCGTGCGCGCCGTCCTCGGCGGCGAGCTCGATCGTCTCGTCCAGCATCGGGATCATCACGTCGAGACCCTCGACGGAGAACTGCTTCTGCCCGAGGAACGCGCGCCGGAGGTAGTGCTCCATCCCCTCGACCTGGCTCAGCCGCCCGAGCAGGCGCGTCTTCTCTTCGGGTGCGAGCGGATGCCGGTAGCGGCCCGACTCGATCGCCTGGCGCAGCCAGACGCGCTCCTCGTGGTCGGAGATGTGCTCGATCTCGTACGCGAGCGTCCCGGTGTAGGTCTCACGCAGGTGCGGCAGGACGTCCGCGAGCGTCTCGCCCTCGGCGTGGACGCGCAGCAGCGAAGCGGGGACGCGCGCCTGCAGCTCCGGCGTGAGCTTCGGCGTCAGCCGCTCCGGCTCGAGCGCGGGATCGCCGGGCGGCTCCGAGCCGAGCGGATCGAGACGCGCCGCGAGATGCCCGTGCATGCGGAACGCCTTCACGAGCGCCATCGAGGCGGCGACCGCGCCCAGCAGCTCCGCATCCGCACTCTCGACGACGACCGGCGCAGGCGCGGGTGCCGGCTCGTGGCCGTTCGCCTCGGCGGCGGCGAGCAGCCGCGCGAGCCCCGGCTGCTTGGCGAGCAGCTCCTCGGGGTGCGACTCGAAGAGCGCACGCCACTCCTCCGGGACGGCGCTCGGGTTGTCGAGGTACTGCTCGAGGAGCAGCGCCGCGTAGCCGCTGTTCAGTCCGTCGACGTCGGTCCGGCTCATCCGAGACCGTTGTAGCAAGGAGCCGCTACCAGAGCGGGTGGCTCACGACGACCGCGATGGTCATCCCGAGGAAGAACCCGATCCCCGCGACCGCGACGCCCGCCATCCCGAGCTTGCTCCCGCGCGCCCCCATCGCAGCCCCGACGATCGCGAGCAGCATCGCGGGCGGCGCGAGCCGGAGCGGATGCCACGCGATCGCGATCGCGCCGATGAAGATCGCCAGCGCGGAGAGGTAGCCGCCGACGACCTCGCTCGGGCGCGGGCGCCCTCCCCGCTCCAGCCATTGGGACTCCATGCTCACTTCCGAGCGACCCTACCGGCCCGCGCGAACGCGGTGCGCGGGTAGATGCGCGTCGGGCTCCCGTGCGGGCGCGTCGGCGTCGGGCCGTGCCGGCGGCTGCGCCGCCGCCGTCCCCAACCCGGGCCGGAGTCGTCCGGATCGAGGCGGGCGGTCACCGCCGCACCCTCGCCGCGGCGCGGCTCGGCCTTGATCGCGTAGTAGACGACGCCGCAGAGATAGGCGATGGGGATCTTCAGGATCACCATCAGGAACACGATCTCCCAGACCGAGTCCGGCGCCACCGGTCCGGAGTGTACCCAGCCGGTCGTGCGTAAAGACCTCCCGGCCGGGGCACAGGTCCTGCATGAGCTGGGAGCAACTCCGCAGTCTGATCGAGCATGGCGAGGAGCAGGGCTGCGTGAACCTGTCCGCGTTCACGCAGCTGATCGGCGAGCTCGACCTGCAGGACGACGAGGTCTCGGCTCTCTACGAGGAGCTCGAGACGAAGGGAATCGAGGTCACCGACGACTGCTCGCTGCCCGAGCGGGAGGAGACGGAGTTCTCGAACGTCGAGATGGCGGCGATGACCACCGACTCGCTGCAGCTCTTCCTCAACGAGGCAGGCCGCTATCAGCTGCTGACGGCGGCCGAGGAGGTCGAGTTGGCGAAGGCGATCGAACGCGGCGACAAGGCGGCGAGGGATCGGATGGTCAACTCGAACCTGCGCCTCGTCGTCTCGATCGCGAAGAGGTACCAGGGGCACGACCTCTCGCTGCTCGACCTGATCCAGGAGGGGATCATCGGGCTGATCCGCGCCGTCGAGAAGTTCGACTGGCGCCGTGGCTACAAGTTCTCGACCTACGCGACGTGGTGGATCCGCCAGGCGGTGCAGCGCGGCGTTGCGAACAAGTCGCGCACGATCCGCATCCCTGTCCACGTCGTCGAGCGCGAGCAGAAGATCGCGCGCGCCGAGCGCGAGCTGGCCCAGAAGTTCGAGCGGCCGCCGACCGACCTGGAGGTGGCGAAGCTCGCGAAGCTCACTCCCAAACATGTGCGCGAAACGCGCGCGGCGGCGCGGACGGTCGCAAGCCTCGACAAGCCGATCGGCGACGGCGACGCCTCCTTCGGCGACCTCGTCGCCACCGGCCGTTCCGACGTCGAGGAAGAGGTGGTCGTCGGGCTCGGGGAGACGGCGCTGCGCGCTGCGATCGAGAAGCTCCCGGACCGCGAGAAGCTGGTCATCAAGCTCCGCTACGGGATGGACGGCGATCCCGACCCGATGTCGCTGGAGCAGATCGGGCGGACGCTCGGCCTGACGCGAGAACGCGTCCGCCAGATCGAGACGAAGGCGCTCACGCGCCTCGCGGGTCAGCGCGAGATCGCCGCGCTCGCGCCCGCGTAGGCGCGCATCGCGTCGACGAGCGCGCCGAGGCGCCTGCCCAGCTCGGTCAGCCGGTACTCGACGCGCGGCGGACGCGTGTCGGTGTGGACGCGGCGCTCGAGCACGCCCGCGTCCTCGAGCTCGACGAGACGCGCAGCGAGCGTCCGCGGCGGGATGCCCACGAGCGCCTGCCTGAACTCGTTGAAGCGCACCGCGCCGGCGCCTTCCTCCGCCGATGCCCACAGGATCGCGAGCATCCAGCGGCGCCCGAGGAGGTCAGCCGCGCGGGCGACCTCCTCGGGCAGCGGCCGGCACGTCCTACACCGCATGGAGGCTCGGCTTCGACTTCGGCTCCAGCGCCAGGTCGAGCACCTCGCCGATCGTCATTACCGGGTGGAAGCTCATCGCCTCGCGCACGTCCGCGGGGACGTCGTCGAGGTCGGCGCGGTTCCGCTCCGGGATGATCACGTCGGTCAGCCCGGCGGCGTGGGCGGCAAGCACCTTCTGCTTCAGCCCGCCGATCGGGAGCACGCGCCCCTGCAGCGTCACCTCGCCGGTCATCCCGACCGTGTGCTTCACCGGCCGGCCCGAGAGGAGCGACGCGAGCGCGGTCGCCATCGTGATCCCGGCGCTCGGCCCGTCCTTCGGAGTCGCGCCGGCGGGAACGTGGACGTGGAACGACTTGTCCTCGAAGGACTTCGGATCGACGTCGAGCTCCTCGGCGTGCGAGCGGACGTAGGAGAGCGCGATTCGCGCCGACTCCTTCATCACGTCGCCGAGCTGGCCGGTGAGGAGGAGATCGTTCCCGCCATCCATCCGTGCCGCCTCGACGAAGAGCACGTCCCCGCCCGTGCCCGTGACCGCGAGGCCCGTGGCCACGCCTGGCATGGCCGTGCGCTCTGCGACCTCCTGGAACACCTTCTGGCGGCCGAGCGCGTCGCGGACGACGTCCACACCCACGGTGATCGGCGCCTCGACCTGCTCCGACGCGATCTGCGTCGCCGTCTTGCGCAGGATCGTCCCGAGCTCGCGCTCGAGCTGGCGGACGCCGGCCTCGCGCGTGTACTCCGAGACGACGAGCTGGATCGTCGGGTCGTCGATCGCGACCTCGTCCTCGCGCAGGCCGTTCCGCTCGCGCTGGCGCGGCCAGAGATAGCCGCGGGCGATCGCGGTCTTCTCGTCCACCGTGTAGCCGTCGAACCGGATCACTTCCATCCGGTCGAGCAGGGGGCCGGGGATCGTGTCGGCGACGTTCCCGGTCGCGATGAAGAAGACCTCGGAGAGGTCGAGCTCGACGTCGAGGTAGTGGTCGCGGAACGAGTGGTTCTGCGCCGGGTCGAGCACCTCGAGCAGCGCCGAGGACGGGTCGCCACGCCAGTCGGCGCCGACCTTGTCCACCTCGTCCAAGAGGATCACCGGGTTCATCGTCCCGGCGTCGCGCAGGGCGCGGACGAGCCGGCCCGGGAGCGAGCCGATGTACGTGCGCCGGTGGCCGCGGATCTCGGCCTCGTCGCGGATGCCGCCGAGCGACATGCGCACGAACTCGCGGTTGAGGGCACGCGCGACCGACTCGCCGATCGAGGTCTTGCCGGTGCCGGGCGGCCCGATCAGGGTCAGGATCGCCCCGCTCTTCCTGTCGTTCGGGATGCCGCGGTCCTGCCGCAGCTTGCGGACGGCCAGGTACTCGACGATCCGGTCCTTGACGTCCTCGAGGCCGGCGTGGTCGGTGTCCAGCACTTCGCGGGCGCCCTTCGGGTCGAGCGTCTCGTCGGAGCGCTTCGACCACGGCACGGACGTCAGCCAGTCGAGGTAGGTGCGGATCATCGGGGCCTCGCCGGAGGTGTCGCCCATCGATTCGAGGCGGCGCAGCTCGCGCTCAGCCTGGGCGCGGACGTCATCCGGCATCCCGGCCTCGTCGATCTTCGTCCGGTACTCGTCCACGACGGAACCCTCGTCCTCGCCGAGCTCCTTGCGGATCGAGTTCAGCTGCTGGCGCAGGAACCACTCGCGCTGCTGCTTCTGCGCGCCGGACTCGACGTCGTCGCGGATGCGCTTGCGCACCTGCAGCTCGGCGAGCCGGTCGCGCTGGAGGCTGAGCGCGAGCTCGAGCCGCTTGGCGATGTCGACGGTCTCGAGCAGTTCGACGCGCTGCACGAAGGTGATGTCGGGCGCATAGGCGCACGTGTCGGCGAGCGCGCCGGGCTCGGTGATCGCGCGCAGAAACTCGCGCACGCGGTCGTCGGCGTCGCGTAGGTCGAGGATCTCCTCGACGACGGCGCGGTACTCGCGCTCGAGCTCGCGCGTCTGCACGGGCGGCGGCGCCTCGTCCTCGTGCTCCTCGACCTCCGCGCGGAGCCGGCCGAGCGCGTCGGTGTGGGCAACGCCGATGACGCCGCGGTGGAGGCCGTTCAGCGCGACTGCGCGGCCGCCGCCGGGCAGGCGGACGCGGTCGGTCACCTCGGCGATGGTGCCGACCTTCGCGTACTCGTTCTCGTGCCGAGGCACGAGCAGCACCTGATCCTCGTCGCCGACGTCCACCGTCAGCGTGACGGACATCCCGGGGAAGACGACCGTGTCCTCCAGCGGGACGAGTAGCAAATCGATCAAGACGCGTTCACTCCCCATC
>Ga0265338_10007136_pt1 | contig 13990 bp, 18 predicted proteins | sample 42126metaG_FD_193579 | JGI IMG/M metagenome (GOLD analysis project Ga0265338, IMG submission 193579) | Rhizosphere microbial communities from Carex aquatilis grown in University of Washington, Seatle, WA, United States - 4-21-26 metaG | ecosystem: Host-associated > Plants > Roots > Rhizosphere... | reverse complement strand
GCACTTTAAATATCATGAAGCGCCGCAAACTGCTGCCGCCTGTCCCCGAGTCTCTTCGCGGCGCCTCGATCCAGATCGATTATATCTCGATCCTGGCCCTGGCCCAGCGTGCCGCCTCGACCGCCTCAATCGAGCGGGTCTTGGCCACCGCCGGCAACATGGTGGCCTCGGCCAAAGTCTCTCCGGCGTTCGCCGACATTCTCGATAACATCGACGGGGATGAAGCCATTCGTATGTATGGTGAACTCCTCACCACCCCGGCCAAGATCTTCAAGGATAAGAGGGCTGTGGCCCAGGCTCGAGCCGACCGCGCCGCCGCGATGAAGCAACAGCAAGAGGGCGCACAGGCCGGAAACGAGGCCCGCGCCGCGGTTGAGGGCGCGAAGACGATGAGCGAGACTGATGTTGGGGGAGGCAATAACATGCTGCAATCAATTCTTGGAGGTGGTCAGTAATGAGAAAGTGGCAGTCGCATAAGATCGTCGAGGCTGAGTCGATCACTCACATTGGGCCGGACTATGTGAATGTCTCGGCCCATGACGGAAACGATAGCTGGATCGGCATCAAAGCTCCTGAGAATTTCTTTTTCCTTGGAACCCCCGAGATTGGTGACTACGTTATTAGGCTCGAAGACGATTATTTGATGTGGCTACCAAAGAAGCTCTTTGAAGGTGATTACAGTGAAGTCAGGCCAGATGGACTCAAGCGCGAGCCGTCCAGCATAATTCCTGGTAGCAAGACCTACATGAGCAGCAAAGAGGGCGAGGCCGCTTCATGAGCTACACCGAACGCGACCTGATCGAGAACCTTGCCGAACACATGAAGATGTGCCGCGAGACAACTCGCGCCCTTGCCCATATGCGGAAGGACGCTCGCTGGCTTGATGTCTCCAAGCACCTCGACGATCTTCGATTGAAGCTCTTAAAGCTCGCTGTGGCCGGGACTCGGGGGCTCATTCTATGATTAACTATCGTGGTGGAGCAACGAATCGTCCCAATACTTTACCGATTCCCAAGGCCGTCTTTAAGCAGCGCTTGGCCTCGGTCACTCCAACCTCTCCCCGCGCTAAACGCAGCCCGAAGCTCCATCACCAGCGTTCCGAGCGCAAGGCCTTCCGAAAGTGAGCACTCCGTTCGATGTCGAAGAAGACCCAAAAAGCAACAACCGAAAGCGCCAGCTCGCTAACGAGGCCCTCGCTCGAGACGAGTTCGTGCGAGAGTCTCTCAAGACTCGGGCCGGTCGAAATTACTGGTGGAGCTTTCTCGAGCGGTGTCATCTCTTCGAGGTCTCCTACGTTCAAGGGTCTTTCGATGCAACCGCCTTTCGTGAGGGCGAACGTAATATCGGTCAACGAATGCTCGCCGATATTATGAGGGTCGCTCCCGAGTCCTGGATTGAAATGATGAAGGAGCATCGCCGACAGCCGACTGCTCCAGAAGGGAATGAAGATGCCTGATACCGTTCCGCCGAAGATTGAACCTGCGGCTCCCGTTTCCGCGGCCCCTGCGGCCGCTCCCGCCGTTCCCGACCTTGCTCCGGCAGCCTCCCTACCGGAACCCAAGGTCGTCGAACCGGCCAAATCGGCAGATCCTCCTCCCACTGCCGCCGAGGCCGCAAAGGTGGAGGAGTCGAAATCCTCCCCAACTCCTCCACCTAAATCTCTCGTCAACGAGCCCCCGAAGGAGCCTGCTCCCCCGAAGCCCGCTGATGAAAAGACGAAGCCGACGGAGCCAGTGGTCAAGGCCGCTCCTCCCGAGTCCGTCCTCACCTACGAGCCTTTCGCACTTCCTGAGGGCTTCGAGGTCGATCAGAAAGATATGGGTGACTTCACTGAGGTTCTAAAGGAGTTCAAAGCTCCCCAAGCCCTCGGCCAGAAGATCATCGATCTTTACTCCAAGGAAGTCACTAAGATCGCTGAGCACCAGCAACGCGCATGGCAGAAGACTCTCGATGACTGGAAGAACGACACTCTAGCCGACCCGCTCCTTGGAGGCAATCGGTTTCAAACCGTGCTCCGCCGATGCAGCGACGTGCTGACCGAGTTCGCCACGCCAGAGTTCCGACAGATGCTTGATGTTTCAGGCATCGGGAACCATCCCGAGATGTTTCGATTCCTGAACCGCGTGGCAGAGTTCGTCGGCGAGCCCAAGCCAGTGAACCCCACCGGGGCCAAACCAGTAATTGATGTCAAACCCTCACGCGCCGAGAAACGCTACGGTAAGAACCGGGGCAACGGCGCTCAACCTGCAGGATAATGTAAATGGCAACGAATGCCTATCTCACTCTGGCCGACTGGGCGCGTCGCGTTGACTCGCAGGGCCGGATCGACGACATCGCCGAAGTTCTCAGCCAGTGCAATGAGATCTTCGACGATATGCTTTGGCGGGAGTCCAATCTTCCGACCGGCCACAAGTCCACCATTCGAACCGGCCTGCCGATCGGCACTTGGAGAATGCTCTACCAGGGCGTTCCGTTCACCAAGTCGACTACCGCGCAGATCACTGACGGCGTCGGGATGCTCGAAGACTACTCCCGCGTTGATCGGAAGCTGGCCGAACTCGAGGGCGACATCGCGGCCTTTCGGCTCTCGGAAGACGACGCGCATCTCGAGGGACTCAGCCAGCAGATGGCTCAGACCATCATGTACGGCAACTCGGGCATCAACCCGACCCAGTTCACGGGCTTTTCCCCTCGTTTCAACACCGTGAGCACCGCCACTGCACAGAACGCGGCCAACGTCCTTGACCTCGGCGGCACGGCCTCGGCCAACGCCTCGATCTGGGTCATTGGTTGGGGTGAGCGGACCGCCTTTGGTATCTTCCCGAAGGGCTCGAAAGCCGGGCTCCTGATGGAGGACAAGGGTGATATTCGTCCGGGTTTTGACTCGAACGGGTATGAGTTCGAGGCCTACACCACCTACTTCCGCTGGGAAGCGGGCCTCGTGGTGAAGGATTGGCGGTACGTGGTCCGGCTGTGCAATATCGACACTACGTCGAACGCCGGCGGTCTGGCCTCGGGCACTCCGCCCGATCTGTTTGCCTTTCTTTCCAAGGCAATGGTTCGTATGCCCACTCTCACCAAGCGGGCCAGCGGTATCACCAAGACCGACGCCCCGGATGAAGTCGCTCCGCCGCTCAACCCGGCGATCTACTGCAATCGCACTGTTCGCCAGTACATGGACATTCAGGCCATCCGCGACAAGAACGTTCTGCTGCAGGTCAAAGAGTATGATGGTATGCCGATCACTACCTTCCGCGGCATCCCCATCAGAATCGTTGACCAGCTTCTGAACACCGAAGCTCGCGTGGTCTAAGGAGCCTCCAATGATCTACGATCTCAACCTTCTCTTCTCCAACAACCAGGCCATCACGGTCACGGCGCCTTCGACCAACGTGATCGACCTTCAGGGTGGCCTCGCCATCAACAAGGGTGTTGGCACGGTCTTCGGTGAAGATATTGGTCGCGGCGATGGCGTTGCGATCCCCAAGGTCGCGGCGTTCGTTACCACTGCCTTCACCGCCGGCGGTGCTGCGACCCTCCAGGTCCAGCTTCAAGGCGCAGTGGACACTGGTGCCGGTGAACCTGCGGGTACTCCGAGCACCTACGTCACCTACGCCGAGACTCCGGCGGCTGGGTTGGCTCTGGCCAATCTCAGCCTCGGCAAGAAGTTCGCGGCTCTTGACTGGCCCCAGGTCCAGCCCGATTCCTCGGCTCTTCTCCCTCGATACCTCCGCCTGAACTATATCGTGGCGACCGGGCCTATGACTGCAGGCGCGGTCTTCGCAGGCCTCGTTCTGCAGCGTGCTGACAACAACGTCGGCGATTACCCCGGCGGCTTCACCGTCGGCCCGTAACCTTCAGCGGGCGCGCAAATGCGCCCATTTCATTGGAGATCGTAAATGGAAATCATTTCTACCGAGGCCCCTCGTTACCGGCTCATTCAGCCCTTCTACGTCGATGACCAGTTCATCGCCGAGGGCGTTGAGATTGAGTTCGAGGGTATCCCAAATGAGCAGATGGAGGCTCTAAATGAGCCAGCTCGGAAGCGCATGATGGAGTATCTCGCCTTGCTCCCTGGGGGCCGTACTCCGAGGGTCGAAGATGTGTTCTACCTCGCCATGCAGAATCGCCCTCGCGAAGGCGGCGACACCGTAGTCCTCCCCCACGCCGTCAAAGACGTACCTCAGATGGGCGGCCGCGTCACCCTCGAACCCAAGGCCAAGATTTTGGCCACTCCCTCCCAGGCGCCGCGCCCGAAGAAACTTATGGGCACCGTCGTCGTCGAAAGTCCCGTACTCGGAGATCACTCCCTATGAAGACCCCCATCAGACTGTGGTTGTACGCGGCCCTTATCATTGGTGCTGCAATCGCTGGACGTGAGCTTGCTTCGGCCGCTGGTGGCGCCTCGAACATCGTTACCAGCGTCACCGGAACCGACCTCGTCCCCATCGACTCCGGCACCCTGGCCAGCGATGCTCAGCTGAGCACCCTCGCCACGTACTTTAACTCCGGTACCACTGGCAACGCTACCTTTGGCACCGGCGTCAATCAGATCACTCTGACCGGCGCCGCTACGGGTAGCCCCCCAGTCATCTCAGCTGGTGGTGCTAGCTCCGATACCAACACCGCCCTGGCTGTAAAGGGCAAGGGCACCGGCAACGTCCTGATCGGCGGGGCGACCACGAGTCTCGCTGGGCTACAGGTCACTCAGACCGCTTCCGCGGTTAATGACTTCGTTCTGACCAACGCGGCGACCGGCAACACTCCAGGGTTCGAGGCTGGCGGTGCAGGCTCGGACGCGGCCGTCGGTGTAGCCTTCGGAACCGTTGGGACCGGCAATATCGCCTTCGACACCGGCCTTAATCTTCAGCAGTTCGGTGTAACCCACACCGCCTCGGCCGTCGATTATCTCGCTTGCACTGGTGCGGCCACTGCCAATCCCGCCTCGATTCCTTGCACTGCAACCGGCACTGACACCAACGCCAATATCAACCTCGTCTCCAAGGGGTCGGGTATTGTCAATCTCGGTGTGGCCACGGCCTCAACCTGCAGTGGCACCACCACCGCAACCTGCCAAGGCCAGCGCTTCGTTGTTTCGATCACCGGCCTTTCAACCGCGGCCTCGACCCTCTCCGCGGCGATGACAGTGACTAATGCCAACGTGCTTTCGTCCTCGTCGAACGTCCTGTGCCAGACTCAGGGCTACGCGGGGACCGGCGTTCCAGTAGTGGTCAACATTGTTCCCGGCACTGGCAACGTTGCGATGAAGGTACAGAACGTCTCGACTGGCGCGGCCCTTAACGCCACCGTCGCCATCGCCTGCCTCGTTCTCGGTTCGTAACATGCCCTCAGTGAGCCGAGCGCAGAAACGCTTCATGGCCGCGGCGGCTCACGACAAAGAGTTCGCCAAAAAGGCCGGTGTACCGCAGAGTGTCGCGAAGGACTTTAACCAAGCGGACAAGGGCAAGAGCGACAAGGCCCTGCCCGATAAAAAGACGCGTGTCCAAAAGCGAGGATACAAGAATGGCTAAGTGGATTAAGCCGGACAAGGTCTTGGGCCGGGTGGCCGAACGGGCCAAGGCCGCTGGCCGGTCAACCGGGGACTACGTCAAAGAGCGGGCCTTTGACCCGAAAGAGGGCCGCGCCGCCAGTGTCGTGATGATGAGCATTGGTGGAGACACCCCGGATCGGCCGATGCCTAAGTCGAGAGAAGAGAAACGTTACGGAAAGGAAAAGGTCGATGGTTGACCGCGCTGAGAAGCGATACCCGAAGAAAGAAACTGAGCACAAGGGCGAGGGCGAAAAGAAGCCGGCGGAGAAGACCGCTCCAGCCGCTGAGGGTTCTGCGAACCCTGCTCCCGCAGCCGCGGCCCCCGCAGTCCAGGGCGCAGCCCCGCCCGACGCCGCCGCTACCTTCACTCGGCACTCGAAGGAGCGCCAGCAGACCAACGATCGCCACGAGCGCGAACGGAAGGATATGCACGGCCGTCACTCGAAGGATCACAAGGACCTCGATACTCGTCACGCTGAAGAGTTGGCCCAGATTCTTGCTGCGGGCGGCGGCCAGAATGCTGGACCGGGCGCGGCCGGTGGAACCCCTGGAGTTGGCTCTCCTCTTCCAGCCCCTGCAGCCGGCGCGGCACCTCCAATGGGAGCACAGTAAATGTACTCGGTCAAAATGATGGATATGGGGAAGACCCCCGAGGAAGTCAAGGAAGAGAAAGACAAGTACTCTTCGCCCATGCCGATCAGTGATGTCATCAATCGCTACCCCTACGGCCTCTGCATCTCTCTCACCGGCGCCGAACTCGAGAAGCTTAAACTCCCAGTTCCCGATGCTGGCGACATGATCCACATCTTCGCTATGGCCAAGGTCACCTCAGTGAGTCAGAACGAGACCGCAGACGGCAAGAAGTGTTGCCGGGCCGAACTCCAAATCACTCATCTCGGACTGGAGAATGAGGACGATGAGTCCGGAGATGAGGAAGAAGCGGCCTAACACTGTACCACCGATACCCAATGGGGATCATACCACCAGTGACCCGTCACATCGTTTTCGACACTGAGACCAGCGGCCTCTTTGACTTCAAGCGCCCTGCGGAGGCTGAAGGCCAGCCCCGGCTTGCCTCCGCAGCATTTCTTTTCCTTGATTCTTCCTTCAACATCGAGCGAGAGTACCATTGCTTCGTGAAGCCAGACGGCTGGCACATGCCGGAGGCGGCTTCGAGGGTCAACGGCATCACTCAAGAGATGCTCCGAACCAACGGTGTTCCTCTTACCAACGTCCTCAACGCATGGAATGCCCTCCTCGACCAGGGTTGCATCTTCGTCGCCCACAACGTTGACTTCGACCTGAAGGTCATGCGAGGGGAACTTCGGCGGCGCGGCCTTCCTGATCGGTTCGATGAAACCTACTCGTTTTGCACCATGAAGGCCTCAACTCCGATCTGTAAGATTCCTGGCCCGCGCGGCAACAAGTGGCCGAAGCTTCAAGAGGCCTATTCATTCTTCTTCAACGAGCAGTTCGAGAACGCCCATGAGGCCTTGGCTGACGCGCGGGCCTGTGCTGCGGTCTTTAAGAGACTTAACGAGCTTGGGCATTATCGAGAAGCAGCATAAAGGAGGATGTCTTGACTGTACCGGTTGACATCTGTAACAGAGCTTTACAAGAGATCGGTGCTCAGGCCACGATCTCCACCATCAACCCCTCTGACGGTAGCACCGAGGGTAACGCCTGCTCGATTCTTTACACCCCCAAAATCCAGGCCCTTCATCGTTCCGCCCACTGGAACTTCGCTCGGAAGCAGCTTGCCCTCACCCAGCTCAAAGCCCAGATCGTCAACGGGGTTGTCTCCACGAACCCACCGCCGGTCCCCTGGCTTTACGAATACGCTTACCCAGAGGACTGCCTCAAAGCCCGCTTTCTCATTCCCTTGAACCTCATTGACGGCCAGCCCGTTATCCCATTCACTACCGGAGCCAACGTCGCCCCGATTTTTCTTCGCTCTGAGGCCGCTCCCTTTGTAGTCGGAACTGACCTCGACTCCACTAAAAACACCATTCGAGTCATCCTCACCAACGTCCCTGCAGCCATTCTCGTCTACACCGCGGACTTTTCCCAACTCCCCGATCTGTGGGACCCTCACTTCGCGAACGCGGCCGATGCTTATCTCGGTGCGTGGTTGGTCAACGCCCTCGCTCGCAACCGCGATCTGTGGCGCGACCAGATGGCCCTGGTCAAGGATGTAGTAGAGGCCGCGCGAGTCAGTGATGGCAACGAGGGTATTACTACAGTCGATCATTACCCCGATTGGATGAGGGTTCGCGCAGCGACCGGGGCCTATTATCAGTACTACGATAGTCAATGCTATTATGGGTGGGATTCAGTATCCTTCCCATCGGGATCAGCGTTTTGACCACTGCTCTAATCCAACCGAGTTTCGCTTCGGGCGAGCTAACCCCGAGCCTTTTCGGCCGTGTCGATCTTGCCAAGTGGCATGTCGGTGTAGCCACGATGCGAAATTTCTTCGTGAACTATCGTGGAGGTGCCTCGTCCCGAGCCGGTACTCAGTTCGTTGGAGCCTCGAAGCAAGGCCCTGGAACCCATCCTCCCCGGCTCATTCGTTTTCAATTCTCCCTCGATCAGGGCCTCCTCCTCGAGTTCGGCCACCTTTATATGAGGGTAATCTCGAATGGGGCCTACGTCACGGAGACCCCAAAAATCATCACCGGAGTCACCAACGCTAACCCTGGAGTTATAACCAGCGCCGCCCACGGTTTCTCTAATGGGGACCAAGCCTTTCTTGCTAACATCGGCGGAATGACTCAACTTAACGGCAACATCTACACCATAGCCAACGTTACCGCTAACACTTTCACCCTGATCGATCTCTTTGGCCACGCCGTCAATACCACCTCTTTCGGGGTCTACACTAGCGGCGGCACCGTCGCACGTATCTACACTCTTGTCAGCCCGTACCTCGCCTCGGACCTTCCAGCATTAAAATTCACCCAGTCCGCTGACGTGATGAGTTTCACTCATCCGAGTTACCCGCCGTACGACCTTGCTCGAATCACTACCAACAACTGGACCCTAACCCCGACTGTTTTTAGTTCAGTCATCGCCGCCCCGGCTGGAGTCTCTGGCGTTGCGACGACCACTGTTGTCGGTAATGTTCTTTACGTCGCTGTGACTTCAGGCGGCTCTGGTTACACGCAGCCCCCACGTGCAGTCGTCAACAGCACCACTGGCACCGGCGCGGTCCTTGCGACAGTGATCTCCGGTGGCGCGGTCATCGATGTTCAGGTTCTCTCGCCGGGGTCAGGGTATGTACCCGGCGACACCGTGAGTATTGTTGGAGGCGCTACCGCCAATATCGTCCTTGGCCCCTCTCCAGTATCTCCCACAATTTATCAGTACGTCATCACCGCCATCGATTCTAAGACCGGGCAAGAGAGTGTCGCCTCGAACATTGCGACGATCCCTAACTCCGTCAACATCTCCACCATCCTCGGCAGCATCAAGATCACTTGGAACCCTGTAGTCGGAGCAAGCAGTTATCGAGTCTACCGTGCCCCGGCCTCTTACGCCAACGTTCCTCCAGCTGGATCGATCTTTGGCTACGTCGGGACGGCCCTCGGCAACGCCTTCGTCGATAACAATATCACTCCTCAGTTCGCAATCACTCCGCCACTCTATATCAACCCCTTCGCTCCAAGTCAAATCCTCAGCGTCACGATGACAAACCAGGGAGCGTCCTACACCGGCGATCCTACTATCACCATCACTACCGCCACCGGCTCTGGCGCTGTTCTTCAGCCTGTTGTTGTGGGCGGCAACGTTCAGGCTGTTTTGATTCTCAATGCTGGGGCTAATTATTCCCCGAGCGATACAATTTCATTCTCTGGAGGCGGCGGCCACTCAGCCGCAGGCACCCTCAACATCGGCCCATCCACAGGCACCTACCCTTCCTGCGTAGCGTACTTCCAGCAGCGCCGAGTCTACGCCAACACTAACAACAACCCTGATACTTACTTCATGTCCCAGCCAGGGAGTTTCACCAACTTTGATTCCTCCCCGATCCCCCTCGACGCTGACGCCATCATCGGTACTCCCTGGGCTCAGCAAGTCAACGGCATCCAGGCCCTGGTTCCAGTTCCAACCGGGCTCATCACCCTCACCGGACTCGGCGCTTGGCTTGTCTCGGGTGGCACACTTCAGAATGCGATCACCCCGACCAACCAGGACGCTCGGGCCCAGGCCTACAACGGCTGCCACGACCACATTCAGCCTCTTGTCATAAATTACGATATTCTTTACGTCCAGGCCAAGGGCTCCATCGTCCGTGATCTTTCATATAACCTGTACGCAAATATCTATACCGGGACCGATGTCTCCGTTCTTTCCGACCATCTTTTCGAAGAGCATCAGATCATTGAGTGGGCTTTTGCGGAGGAGCCCTTCAAGGTCGTGTGGGCTGTCCGCGACGATGGAATTATGCTCAGCCTTACCTACCTCAAAGAACAAGATGTTCAGGGTTGGGCACGGCATGATACCGAGGGGCTCTTCAAGTCCGTCGCGGTGGTGACTGAGAGTGTCCCGACTACCTCGGGTGGAACCTTCGCTGACATCGTTTACGTTGTCGTTCAGCGCTATATCCAGGGTCAGTGGCTTTACTTCATCGAGCGAATGGACCCGCGTCTGTGGAACACTCTGGAAGACTCGTGGTGCCTTGACTCAGCCCTGTCCCTTCCCCAGAACAAACCCAATGCAGTCCTTACCGCCTCGCAGTCAGCGCTCCCCGGTCGTATCACTTCCCCGGAGATCATTTACGGCGGGAGTGGCTACACTGCTCCGACCCTCATCATCGAAGATTCGACGGGAACCGGAGCAACGCTCGCGCCGATCCTGATTGGTGGTGTTATAACTGGTGCTACTGTAGTCACTGCCGGCGGCGGCTACACTTCTCCCCACGTTATTATTCAAGATGCCACTGGGTCTGCCGCGGTCATCGCCCTCAACCTTGACAACACCATTACCTTCACCGCCTCCGCCGCAGCCTTCGCCAACGTTGGGGATGTGATTAGAATGGGCGGCGGCTCGGCAGCGATTACCTCCGTTGTCTCCCCGACTGTTGCTATTGCCGATCTCATCTCCCCGATCACCATTGTAGTCCCGGATGATCCCAATAACACTCCGGTGCCCGCGGTTTCTGGAGCCTGGTCCTTAACTACCCCAATCTCCTCCGTCGGCGGTCTTTCTTATCTCGAGGGTCAGGCAGTTAAGGCCCTTGCCGATGGTAACGTGGTAGACGATCTCGTCGTAACCAATGGTGTAGTGCCGCTCCCAGCCCCAGCCTCATCCATTGTCGTGGGCCTCCCCTTTCAGGCTCAAATCCAATCTCTTTACACCGACATCCCTGGCGAGGCCACGGTTCAGGGTAAGCGAAAGAACATCTTCGCTGTTACTGTCCGGGTGCGGGAGTCGCGCGGTCTTAAAGTCGGCGCGAATCAAGTCGATGCTTCGACCCAGCCCCTGGGCGCTACAGTCCCTTGGGGCGGCCTCATCGAGATCAAAGAGCGTGGGAACTCTGTTCACGCCGGAACACCGATCCCGCTATTCACCGGAGACGAGCGCATCAACATTCCGCCGAACTGGAAAAAGCTCGGCCAAATCGCGATCCAGCAAGACAACCCGCTCCCCGCTAACATCCTCGCCTTCATTCCTGAAATCGTTATCGGAGACACTAATGGTTAATTACAAAATCGTAGACTCCGATTTCTCCCACATCTCAAGGCTGTGCGGCTCCCTCCGTTATGACGATCTTGCCGAGATTACTTGCTTCGGTCTCCGTCCTTTCCAGGCCATCAAGGGCTCCTTCAAGACTTCGTACTTTCGCCGCTCAGTCTTCGTTGAGAACGAACTCGCTGCGATGTGGGGCCTCTCCGGAATCATGCTGACTGGAAAGGGTGAGCCCTGGCTTCTGACCGCAAAGCCTATCGAAAAGATTCCCGTCTCGTTCGTTAAAGAGGGCCGAAGAGAAATTCGTAAAATGCTTTCGATGGCCCCTTGCCTCGAGGGCCTGACTGTCGAGTCTTACTCCCGCGCTCATCGTTTTCTTCGGGTCTTAGGGTTCACCCTCAGCGAGCCCTTTTTAATCAAAAATGTCCTGGTACGCAAGTATTGGATGGAGGCATAATGGGCACGGCCCTCGCAGTTTTAGGAATGGTTACGACCGCTATCGGCGGTGTACAACAGGCCGCAGGTCAGCGCGCTGCGGCCTCGGCCTCTGCTCAATCCTATGGATACCAGGCTACCATCGCCGACAACAACGCGAGGAAGGCGAAGCAAAATGCTGATTGGGTCGGACGCCAGGGAGACATTGAGGCCACCACCGAGGGGCTAAAAACCGGGGCCGAAGTCTCAGCGATGAAGGCCAAACAAGGTGCCTCGGGGGTTGATGTAAATACTGGATCGGCCGTAGCCGCTCGAGATGCAGCGGCCCGGATCGGTGCGATCAATGCCCTCACCATTAAGAGTAATCGGGCTAGAGAAGCCTGGGGCTACAACGTTGACAGTACGAATGAAGAACTTCAGGGAGACTTGTATCGAAAGGCTGGGGTTAATGCTGGTGTTGCCGGCCAGATTGCCTCGACTGGTACCCTGTTGAACACTGCTGGAAACTTCGCCGGGCAGTTCTCGAATTGGATGACCTCGGGTTCCTCGGGCGGAGGAGGCGGCTCCGGTAGCCCGGCCCCCGCCAACCCTGAAGTCACAATCGGCGGAATCTACTAATGGCCGGCGCTGATTTCACTCCGTTTCCGACCGTCCAGCCGACTGGAGCTCCCTCGGATTACGAGAAAGTCAACGTTAATCCTGAAGAATTTGGCTCGGCCATTGGCCAGGCTGAAGAGGGCGCTGGGGCCAAGATCGAGGGCGCCGGTAAGGAAATCTTTCAGTCTGCGATGATGCAGGCGGAGCTGACCAACGAACTCAACGCGAACGACGCCAATACCCAGGCCACGAAGCAGATGGGTAAGATGTATGGGGATTATACATCGCTGAAGGGAGAGGCCGCGGTCAAAGGCCTTGATGGGTACACTGACTCGATCACCAGTCTTTACAAAAGCGCTTTGGCAGCCGCGCCGAATCTCAAGGCCCGCGCCCTCCTCAGCGCCTCGATGCGGTACATGGGGGATCGCTATATCAATTACGGCCAGATGTATGCGAAGGAGCAGCATACTTCATGGCAGAACCAATCTGCAAGTGACGCTGCCGACGAGCATATGAACCAAGCGGTTCTCGCGGCGGTCAACGACGATCCGAAGGGAATGGATGCGAGTCTGCAGGCGGGGGCTCAGCAGCAAGTAAAGATCGCTGAGCAGAATGGTCTCGATGATACAGGAAGTCTTGCCCTCCAGCACAAGTGGATGGGCACGGCCGTTTCCGACATCGTTCGCGGGACTATTGCCGAGGGCAATCTCGATAAGGCCAAAGAGATCTATAATCGATACAAAGACCAGATGGATGCACGGGGCCAAGTCCTGGTCGAGACCGCGCTGAAACCGGCGATGCTTGATCAACTCACTTCGTCAAAGGCTAATGCCGCGGTCACTCCAGCCTATGGCCCAGCTCCAGCAGGTTTCACCGATCTCGAGAAGGCTCATGGGCTCCCGGCTGGATACCTTACTGGAACTTATGGCATCGAGAGTAATTTTGGGCGCAACCTTGGGTCCGGCAAATACGTCAAAGGCCCCTTCCAGTTCGATGCTCCTACCGCGAAGTCCGTTGGCCTTGATGATCCAATGGACCTTAATAAATCCGCCGAAGGGGCAGCCCGACTTGGTGAGAAGAACATGAAGCTTATGGAGCCCTATCTCGGACGGGCTCCCTCGGCCGGTGAGCTTTACATCGCCCATCAGCAGGGCGCTAGCGGTGCGGTATCCCTCTTAACCCACCCTGACGCTACCGCGGCCTCCTTGGTCGGGGCTGACAAAATCGCCGCCAATCTCCCCGCCAGTATGAAGGGCCTCGCTGAGACCATCACCGCGCGGCAGTTTACACAGTACTGGGAGGGCCATTTTGGAGGAGAGGCCTCGGGCTTTGTGGGCCGTGATGCTCCAACTCCCGCCACCTCAACCTATGCCCCCGAGAGTATCGCCATCGACCGGCTCAACTCCGACCCCGAACTCGCTCAGAACCCAGCCGCGCTCTCCAAGGCCATCGCCAAAACCCATCAGATCTACTCGAATTGGAACGCCGAGAACAAGACCACTATCGACGAACTTAACCATAATGTTCCCTCGCTCATCTCCCAGATCGAAAGCGGCGATGGAGACATCGACCAGCTCGCGTCCCAGTATCCGCAGGAAGCCGTTCGTAACTACCTCCCCTCAAAGGCCCAAGAGTGGGAACAGGAGATTGGGGACGCTCAAAAGATCGGCACGATGATTCAGGGCTACAAATGGGAGAGCAACGAGAATGTGGTGG
>Ga0265338_10007134_pt1 | contig 13991 bp, 11 predicted proteins | sample 42126metaG_FD_193579 | JGI IMG/M metagenome (GOLD analysis project Ga0265338, IMG submission 193579) | Rhizosphere microbial communities from Carex aquatilis grown in University of Washington, Seatle, WA, United States - 4-21-26 metaG | ecosystem: Host-associated > Plants > Roots > Rhizosphere... | reverse complement strand
AGGTGAAACGATGTCCTAAGCTGGTTGGCTTACTTTCCCGCTTTTTTGAGCGCTTGGCCGAGGGCCTTGCCGATCTCACCCGGACTCTGGGCCACCGTGATGCCGGCCCCTTCCAGCGCCGCGATCTTCTCCTTGGCCGTGCCCTTCCCGCCCGAGATGATGGCGCCCGCGTGGCCCATGCGCTTACCGGGGGGTGCCGTCATGCCGGCGATGAAGGCCGCCACGGGTTTCCTCATTTCCTTCTTCACGTACTCGGCGGCCCGCTCCTCGGCGTCCCCGCCGATCTCGCCGATCATGATGACCGCCTCGGTGTTGGGGTCCCGGTTGAAGGCCTCCAAGGTGTCCAGGTGGGTGGTCCCCACGATGGGGTCGCCCCCGATGCCGATGCAGGTCGATTGGCCCAAGCCCATTTGCGTGACCTGCCAGACCGCCTCGTAAGTGAGGGTGCCCGAGCGGGACACGATGCCGATCTTGCCCGGCTTGTGGATGTAGCCCGGCATGATGCCGACCTTGGCCTCGCCCGGCGTGATCAGGCCCGGGCAGTTGGGGCCGATGAGGCGGACCGAGGGGGTCTTGGCCAGTTCCTGGGATACCCGGGCCATGTCGTTGGCCGGGATGCCCTCGGTGATGCAGACGATGAGCTGGATGCCGTTGGAGGCGGACTCCAGGATGGCGTCCGCGGCGAACATGGCCGGCACGAAGATCAGCGACGTGTCGGCCCCGGCCTTCGCCACGGCCTCCGCCACCGTATCGAACACCTTGAACCCCTCGACCTCGGTGCCCCCCTTGCCGGGGGTGACCCCGCCGACGAAATGAGTCCCATATTCGCGGCAGGCCTTCGAGTGGAAAAGTCCCGCGCTGCCCGTTATCCCTTGGCAGATCACCTTGGCGTTCTTGTTCAGGTAGATGCTCATGGTTCCCTCAAACCAAATTTTTCACCACAGAGACACAAAGTCACGGGGTTCAACCACAGGGCTTCAAAACATTTTTGGATTTTGAATCACTCCGTGTCCCTGTGTCTCTGTGGTGGAATTGTGTTTTTCTCTTCTGCCCCTGTGGTGGATTTGGGTTTACGCCTTCACGGCGGAAACGGCGAGGCGGGCGGCGTCGTCCATGCTGGAGGCGAACTGGTATTTCAAGCTGGAGGCCGCCAACAGTTCCTTGCCCTTCTCCACGTTGGTCCCCTCCAAACGCACCACCAGGGGCAGTTTCAGCCCGACCTGGGCGGCGGCCTCGATGACGCCCTGGGCGATGACGTCGCACTTCATGATGCCGCCGAAGATGTTGATCAGGATGGCCTTCACCCGGGAGTCGGCCAGGATGAGCTTGAAGGCCTTGGCGACCGCCTCCGGGGTGGCGCTGCCGCCGACATCCAGGAAGTTGGCGGGCGACCCGCCGAAATGCGAGATGGCGTCCGCGGTGGCCATGGCCAGGCCGGCGCCGTTCACCAAACAACCGATCTCGCCGTCGAGGGAGATATACGACAATCCGGCGGCCGCGGCCTCCATTTCCCGGGGGTCCTCCTCGTCGGGGTCGCGCCAGGAGGCGTATTCCTTGTGGCGCGGCAGGCCGTTGTCGTCGAAGGACACCTTGGCGTCCAGGCAATGGAGGGTCTTGTCCGCGAGGACCACCATGGGGTTCACCTCGACCAGGGATAGGTCGAGGTCGAGGAACAGCTTGACCATCTTCTGGAAGACCTGGGCGCCCTGGTTGATGGATTCCCGCGGCAGGCCGAGGGCCATGTGGATCTGGCGCGCCTCGAAGGAGCGGAGGCCCAGGGCCGGGTCCACGGGGAACTTGAGGATGGCCTGGGGGCGGGTTGCGGCCAGTTCCTCGATCTCGGTGCCGCCCTCGGCGGAGGCCAGCACGATGGGCTTCTTGGTGTTGCGGTCCAGGACGACGCTGACGTAAAGCTCCCGGACATAGTCGATGGCCGGGGTGATGAAGATCTTCTTCACCTTCTTGCCCTGTGGGCCGGTCTGCACCGACACCAGGTTCATGCCCAGGATGGCCTGGGCCTTTTGCTTGGCTTCCTCGGCGGTCTTGGCGAGCTTGACCCCACCGGCCTTACCCCGCCCCCCGGCGTGGACCTGGGCCTTCACGACCCAAGGGCCCGTCGGGTAGGTCTTGAGGACCCCATCGAAGTCCTTCAGGTCCGAGATCATCCGGCCCGGCGTCACCGGCAGGCCGACTTTGGCGAAGATCTCCTTCGCCTGGTATTCGTGGAGCTTCACTTGTCCCCCTCCGATAGCTATTGCGGATAGCTGATAGCGGATGGCGGATGGGAAGGCCCTCGATCGACCTTGTCCATGCCGCTTCAAGCGTTAGGTTCAGTTCGTCCTTTTCCTGCCGGTCTTTTAAAACTTTAGCTAACCGCCATCCGCAAACGCCGTTTGCCGGAAGCCGCCGTTTTACGGATGGTGGTTCTTGATCTCCTGGATCAGGCCCCAGAAATCGTTGAACACCGCCAGCACCATCAAGGCCACCACCAGGAAAAAACCAACCTGTTGGTACCGCAATTGGAACCCCACGGACATCGGCCGGCGGCGGACGCCCTCGAGGAAGCACAGGACGATCTGGCCGCCGTCCACCACGGGGATGGGCAGGAGGTTCATCAGGCAGAGGATGAGCGAGATGAAGGCCACGATGTTGAGGAACTCCACGATTCCCTTGCTGGCCCGCTCGTACATGGTGCGCACGATGGTCACCGGGCCCGCCAGGTTGTCCTTGAGGGAGATCTGGCCGGTGAAAAGCTTGAAGAGGGACTTCGAGAAGGTCACGGTCATGTTGGCCGTGGTCAGGACGGACATCTTGCAGGATTCGAGGAAGCCGAACCGCTTGAGTTCGGACCGGGGGGGATCCACCGGGGAGATGCCGATGGCCTTGTAGAGCCCGTTGTCCACCCGCTGGAGGGTGAAAGCCTCATCCCGTCCGGACCGGTCGACGTCGAGGGTGACCGCGTCCCCCGAGGCCCCTCGGATCAGGCTGGCCAACTCGTTCCAATCGCTGACGGACTGGCCGTTGACGGACTTCACCCGGTCCCCGGCTTCCACGCCGGCCTTCCGGGCGGGTGTCATGAGGGCCACGGAGCCGATGACCGCTGGGGTGGCGGGGTAAAGCCCGACCGTCGGGCCGTCCTTCGTGATGAGGCCCGTCATGACCTTCTGGAGGGTTTTCCCCTTCCGGTCGATCTCCAAGGTGACCGAAGCGGCCGTCGTGCCCGAGAGTTTGGTGTAGAGGGGGTCGAGGTCGTCGAAAAAGTTGTCCACGGCCTTGCCGTCGAGCTTCAGGATGCGGTCCCCCGCCATCAACCCGGCCTGTTCGGCCAGGCTGGCCTTGGGCACAAAGCCCAGGATCGGGTCCTGAACGGGGACTTTCTCGCCGATCATGAGCACTAGGGCCACCAGCACCACCGCCGAGAGGTAATTCATGCAGGGGCCCGCCAAGAAGATCACCACCCGCTTCCACCAGGCCGCCCAAAGGAACTCGCCGGTTTTCGGGGGCGCCTCGTACATCTTCTCGGGGTTCTCGCCGGACAGGTCCCCGCCCGCGGGCTTGCAGTAGCCGCCCAGGGGGATGGCCAAGACCGCGTATTCAGTGCCGCCGATCTTCTTGGACCAGAGGGTGGGTCCGAACCCGATGGCGAACCGCTCCACGCGGACGCCGAAGAGGCGGCATGCGATGAAATGTCCCCACTCATGGATCGCGATCATGAACCCGAACGCGAAGACAACCTCGAGGATCAGCAAAATCGACATCCCGCACCCCTTGGAAATTCCTAAGTTAAACCGAAGCCCTGGCCTGTTCCCTCGCCCATCGGTCGGCGGCCATTATCACCGAGAGCCCTGGATTTTTCACGGTCCGATGCTTGGAAAGCACACGCTCAATCAAACGGGGAATGCCCTGAAACCGGAGTTTTCCCGCCAGGAACAGCTCCACGGCGATCTCATTGGCCGCGTTCAGCGCCGCGGGGGCGCTGCCACCGGCTTTTCCCGCGGCGTAGGCCAGGGATAGGCAGGGGAACTTCTTCGGCTCGGGGGGATGGAAGTGAAGGCCCCGGAGGCGCGTCAAGTCCAGCCGGGGCACCGGGGAGGCCGCTCGCCGGGGCCAGGTGAGGGCGAACTGGATGGGGATCTGCATGTCCGTGGTGCCCAATTGGGCCAGGACCGAGCCGTCCACGAACTCCACCATCGAATGCACGATGGACTCGGGATGCACCACCACGTCGATCTTCGGGTAAGGGACGCCGAAGAGGAAATGCGCCTCGATGACCTCAAGCCCCTTGTTCATCAAGGTGGCGGAGTCGATGGTGATCTTCGGGCCCATGCGCCAGGTCGGGTGGGCCAGGGCTTCCTTCACCGTGATGCGGGCGAATGAGGCCGCCGGGCGGTCGCGGAATGGCCCGCCGGAGGCCGTCAGGAGGATCTTGTGGATCTCCCCGGGCGTCCCATGCCCCTCGAGGCACTGGAACACCGCGCAATGCTCGGAATCGATCGGAAGGATCCTTGAGCCGGACTTCTTGGCGGCGGCCGTCATGGCCTCCCCGGCCATCACCAGGGTCTCCTTGTTGGCCAACCCGATGTCCAGGCCCTTTTGCACCGCGGCGAAGGTGGGCCTCAACCCCGCGGCCCCCACGATGGCGGACACCACGAGGTCGGCGCCGCTGGAGACTGCGGCCTCCACGAGCCCCTCCTCGCCCCCCAACAATTTCGTGGTGGAACCCTTCGTCAGTCGCTTCAATTCGGGGAGCAGGCTGGTGTCGGCCAAGGCCGCCACCTTGGGTCGGAAGGCCTTGATTTGCGCCGCCAACAATTTCACGTTGCGCCGGGCCGCCAGGGCCGTCACGCGGAATTGGGGATGGAGTTTCCGCACGACCTGGAGCGTGGAGACCCCTATGGATCCGGTCGAGCCGAGGAGGGCGATCTTTTTGGGCATGCGGGAAACCGAAACCTTTTCAGGGTTGCCTGGGTGTATTCGGGGGCTCAAACGAGCGGCGATTATAACACCCGTTTCGCGGACCACCGATACACACTCTCACAGGGCGTTCCCCCCTGTGTACCCCCCGCGCACACCCACAGCTCGGTATCTCGGATAAACCCCAAAAAAGATACGGCAATAGCCGACGGCTGACCGCCGAAAGCTATTGCCGTTGCTTATAGCCGCCTTTAATCCTTCTTTTCCTTGTCCATCGGTTCGTACTCGGCCTCCGCGGGGGGTTCCTTGCCCGTGTCGGCGCCCGGCGCTCCCGCCGAAGGGCCCGACCCGGCATCGGTTCCCGCGCCAGGGGGGGAGCCGGCGCCCCCCCCCGAGGCCGCCGCCTTCTCCTGGGCGGCCTTGTACATCATCTCGCCCAGCTTATAGGAGGCTTGGGCCAGTTCCTCGGAAGCCTTCTTGATGACCTCGCCGTCCTCGTCGTTCTGCACCTTCTTGAGGGCCTCGAGCTTCTCCCCGATGGCCTTCTTGGTGTCGGCGTCCACCTTGTCGCCGTGTTCCTTCAGGGCCTGCTCGGTGGAATACACCAGGGTCTCGGCGTGGTTCCGCGCCTCGGCCCGCTCCCGCTTCTTCTTGTCCTCGCCGGCGTGGATCTCGGCGTCCTTCTGCATCTTCTTGATCTCCTCCTCGGTCAGGCCCGAGGAAGGCGTGATGCGGATCGACTGTTCCTTGCCGGTTCCCAGGTCCTTGGCGGACACATGCAGGATTCCGTTGGCGTCGATGTTGAAGGTCACCTCGATCTGCGGGATGCCCCGGGGGGCCGGCGGGATGCCCATCAGGTCGAACTTCCCGAGCACCCGGTTGTCGGCGGCCATCTCCCGGTCGCCCTGGAGCACCTGGATGGTCACCGCGGTTTGGCCGTCGGCGGCCGTGGAGAACGTATTGCTCTTCTTCACGGGAATCGTGGTATTGCGGTCGATGAGCTTGGTCATGACCGAGCCGAGGGTCTCCAAGCCGAGGGATAGGGGCGTCACGTCCAGCAGGAGGATGTCCTTCACCTCGCCCTTCAACACGCCGCCCTGGACGGCGGCGCCGATGGCCACCACCTCGTCGGGGTTCACGCCCTGGTGGGGTTCCTTCTGGAAGAAGTCCTTCACGGTCTTGAGCACCATGGGCATGCGGGTCATGCCGCCCACCATCACCACTTCGTTGATCTCTCCCACCGTGAGTCCGGCGTCCTTCAGGGCCTTTCGGCAGGGCTCGAGCGTCTTCTCGACCAGTCCGCCCACGAGCTTCTCGAACTGCGCCCGGGTCAAGCGCACGTTCAGGTGCTTCGGCCCCGAGGCGTCCGCCGTGATGAAGGGCAGGTTGATCTCGGTTTCCTGGGTCGTGGACAGGTCGATCTTGGCCTTTTCGGCCGCGTCCTTGAGGCGCTGAAGGGCCATGCGGTCGCTCTTGAGGTCGACGCCGGACTCCTTCTTGAACTCGTCCACGAGCCACTGGATGACGACCTGGTCGAAATCGTCGCCGCCCAGGTGGGTGTCGCCGTTGGTGGACTTCACCTCGAACACCCCGTCGCCCAGCTCCAGGATCGAGATGTCGAAGGTGCCTCCACCCAGGTCGTATACGGCGATCTTCTCGTTCTTTTTCTTCTCAAGGCCGTAGGCCAGGGCCGCCGCCGTGGGTTCGTTGATGATGCGCAGTACCTCGAGACCGGCGATGCGGCCGGCGTCCTTGGTGGCTTGGCGTTGGGCGTCGTTGAAATAGGCCGGGACCGTGATGACCGCCTGGGTCACCGGGCCGCCCAGGTAGGCCTCGGCGTCGGCCTTCAGCTTCTGGAGGATCATGGCCGAGACCTCGGGGGGCGTGTAGCCCTTGCCGTCGATCTGGACCCGAACATCGCCGTTGTCGGCCGCGTCGAGCTGATAGGGCACCAACTTGCGGTCGCCCGCCACCTCGGCATCGGTGAGCTTCCGGCCCATAAACCGCTTGATGGAATACACCGTGTTGTTGGGGTTGGTGATGGACTGGTTCTTGGCCACCCGGCCCACCAGACGCTCACCGGCCTTGCTGAAGCCCACCACGGACGGTGTGGTGCGGGCGCCCTCGGCGTTCGGAATGACCTTGGGTTCCCCGCCCTCCATGACGCACATGCAGCTGTTAGTGGTGCCCAGGTCGATCCCCAGGACTTTATTCGTGGATGCCATTTCGGTTTACCTCTTCTTTGGTTTAAACCGGGCCTTCGGGGCCGCGGCAGCGAGCTCTCTCAATTTGATCGCTTCGGTTTTTTTATCCCGAAGCACGGACGAACTTAACAGGGTACTGAAAAAGTTTTTTGCTCCCTGTCAGCAGCCACTTGGTTCGAGCGAATCGCCTTAAATCCCCCGTTTTTGGGGGATGATTCGCGAGTACGACACGAAAAAGTCTCTTCCGTTCGACTTTTTCATCATCCTGTTAAAATAGGACTCCTCGCCGGAAAAGCAATGGCCCTACTTGTTCGGGTTGCGGGCCACCTTCACCATCGTGGGACGGAGCACCCGGTCCTTGTGGAGGTACCCGGCCTGCAGTTCCTCCAGCACGGTGTCGTCCGGCGCCCGGTCCGTCTTCTCCTCGAACATCACCTCGTGCATCCTCGGATTGAACTTCTCGCCTAACGCCGTGATGCGCGTGACGCCGTGTTTGGCCAAGGCGTTCTGGAAGGACCGGAGGGTCAGTTCCACGCCTTTCTGAAGGGTCTTCGCCCCCGGGTCCTGATCGTCCGCGGGCATGGCCGCGAGGGCCCGCTCGAGGTTGTCGGCCACCCCCAGGAAATCCTTGAGGAGCTTCCCCAGGCTGTGGGCCAGGTCGTCCTCCAGGGACTTCACCTGGCGTTTCTTGTAATTGTCGAAATCGGCGGCCATCCAGACGAGCTTCTCGCGCTCCGCGTCGTACTTGGCCTTCCACTCGCCGCCGTCACCGACGGGACTTAAGGCCTCCGGCGACATCGTCGCCGCGTCCGCGGGGGACTCGCCCCCGGCCGCGGGAGACCCATCCTCGTTGAACTTCTCCGGGCTGGAGGACAGGATCTCGATCTCGGGTTCCTGGTTCGGATTGGATGGGTCGCTCATGGCTGCTCCGTTTTTTCGGCCAAGTGTTCCTCAAGCAACCGGGAAACCTGGTTCAGGGTGACCGTCACCTGCTCATAGGGCATCCGCGTGGGGCCCAGTACCGCCAAAGCCCCCGCCACCCGGCCCCGGAGCCGGTAAGGCACGTGGACCACCGAAAACAAAGACAAACCGTCTTCCTGGATCTCCCGGCCGATCTCGACCTTCAACCCCGGAACTTCCCATTGGCTTCCCAAGAGGTTGGCCAGGGGCTGGCGCTCCTCCATGAGCCGGATCACCCGTCCCATGGAACCCGCGTCCCGGAACTCCGGTTGGGACACCAATTGGGATGCCCCCTCGACGATAACCTGGTCTCCCGTCAACCGGAGAGTGTGGTCGATCAAGTCCAGGGCGGCCTGGACCAAAGACAGCCGGAGTCGCCGGGACTCCTCAGCGTCCTTCAAGAGCCCCGAACGGATCTCGGTCAGGCTCTTGCCGGCGAAACGTTGGTTCAGGACCTGGTGGATCTTTTGGAGTTCCCTGGATTCGAGGGGTTTCTCCAACCGTACCACCTCTTCCCGGACCATCCCATCGCCGGTCACTAGGATCACCATGACGGTCCTGGTGTCGATGGCCGCCAGCTGGAAGTGGTCCAGCCTGAAATCCAGCGGGATGGGGGCCACGGCCACTCCCACCAGGTTGGTCATGGCCGAAAGCAGCCGGGCGGTCTTCTGCAGCAGCGATTCGACCTCGACCCGGCGGGCTTGGTACTGCTCCTCAATGGCCTGGCGTTCCTTGAGGTTAAGCTCCCGGACCCGCATAAGGTGGTCGACATACATCCGGTATCCCCGGTCGGTGGGCACCCGGCCCGCGGAGGTGTGGGGATGGCTCAGGTATCCGAGGCGTTCCAGGTCCGCGAAAACGTTTCGGATCGTCGCGGAGGAGAGTCGAAGGTCCTCCGCGATGGGCTGGCTGGCCACGGGGTGGGCGGACTCGACATAGTTCCTCACCACGGCCGCCAGGACCGCCTCGGTTCGCTCGTTATGGGGATCGGCCACCACTTCATCAGCCTCCGGGGCACCTGGGGGGCCCAGTCGTTAGCACTCTCACCCCGCGTCTGCCAAAAGCCGGATAAGCCCTGGGCCCGGAGGTGTTCATCGGGTTTACTTCAATATAGAGTGCTGGATGCCAAAGTCAACGCAGGGCTCCCTCAAAATGTCCCCGTACCGGGCCAAAGGCGGGTCAGGCCCCCATGAAGCGTGAAAAAAGAGCCGGAAACCGGCGCGATACGGCCATTTCGTCGGGTGAAAAAGCCGCGAGCCACCAGGACTTCCAGCTGGTCCGGCAGGACGCCTGAGGCGCGCAGTTCCGATTCCGCCACCCCTTCGGCAAGCCGGAGCCCCAAGATCATCTTTTCGCGGGTCCGAAGGGCGGCCGTCAATGGCTCCAAGTGGTGGGCCTGGGCGCGGTCGCCCCCGGCGGCCAGGTACGCCTCCAACCGGTCCGTGTTGGAACGCCTCTCCCAACCCACGGTCCCCACGGCCGAAACGCCGAACCCCCAATAGTCCTCCCCACGCCAAACCGCCAGGTTGTGAAGGCATTCCTGGCCCGGTTTCGAGAAGTTGGAGACCTCATATTGGAGATAACCTTCGCGGGCCAAAACCGCCTGGGCCCGACCGTAAAGGTCGGCTTGGGCGTCCTCGTCCGGAACCAAGAGACCCCGGTCGACTTGCCCGGCCAAGGGCGTCCCGGGTTCCACTTGGAGTCCATAGAGCGAAAGATGCCCCGGCAGGAGCGCCAGGGCCTTTTCGAGGCTTTCATCCCATTGGGTGGAAGTTTGTTTCGGGAGGCCCAACATGAGGTCCAAATTGAAGGTAGGGAAACCCACGGCCTTCACCGCCCGGACAGCGGCCTCGACTCCATCCCACCCATGGCGACGGCCCAGGGCCTCCAGGAGTTCCGTTTGGGCGGCCTGGGCCCCCAGGGAAATCCGGTTCACCCCCAAGGCCCGGTAGGCCTCCAGTTTCGCCGGTTCCGCGCCCTCGGGGTTCACTTCCATGGTGATCTCCAGGCCCGGCGCGAATCCCGCCTGACCCTCAAGCGCCGCCAGGATCTTCTCCAGCTCGGTGGGGGCAAGCGTGGAAGGCGTGCCGCCCCCAAAATACACCGTGCGAAGCGGGCCCGGCAGGTCGCTCCCCCCGATCTCACGTTGGAGCGCCTGGACGTAGGAAGGGATTTTGGAATCCTCCCCGGCCCAGGAGGAAAAATCGCAGTAGGAGCAGATGGAGGCGCAGAAGGGGATATGGAGATAAGCGTTCATCGGAAGGCAGCTCCCGGCGGTCGGCGGTCAGCCTGAACAAGAATCAACAAAGCGAAAACTCAACCGATCGTCGCATGCCTCGGGGTACCTAGGGGCGGAGCCCCTAGGAGAGTCAGTTTAGTTGGGTCCGCAGCACGTCAGTGGATCATCCGGAACATACGGCTGAGGTCGGGGTGGAAATTGTTGGAGTGCCAATAAATGAGCCAGGCCTTTCCCCGGATCAGTTTTTCGTCGAGCTGGCCCCAGTAACGGGAGTCCGCGCTGTTGTCCCGGTTGTCGCCCATCATGAAGTAGTGGCCCGCCGTGACGGTGACCGGCCCCCAGGTATCCCGTTCCATGCCCGGCGGCTGGAGGTACGGATCGATATGCTTGATGGTGGGCTCCACCTGCTTGACGCCGTTGAGGTAGAGGTCCTTGGCGCGCATTTCCACCACGTCGCCCGGCACCCCGATGCACCGCTTGATGTAGTCGATCCGGGTGTCCCCGGGATAGGCGAACACCACGATGTCCCCGCGCTGGGGCTTTCGCCATGCCAAGTAACGCGGCGTCTTGTTCAGGATCGAATAACCGTATTCGAACTTGTTCACCAGCAGGTAATCCCCGATCAGGAGCGTGTCCTCCATTGAGGCCGAGGGGATCTTGAAGGCTTGCACCACGAAGGTCTTCACCGGCAGGACCACCAGGAGGGCCACCCAAAGGGCGTCCACCCACTCCATCGTCGGGGCGCCGAGGACGGTCTCCTTGAACTTCGGGGCTCCCCACTTGCCCCAGGCCTTCACGATCGTAAGGACCAGGAAAAGCCAGGGCAAGGCTTGGTTGATCCACTGCATCATGTCGGGATCCGTCGATTGCATCGTTCGCTCCGGAAATTCAGGTTAACCGCCAGGCTTGTCCCGTCAGGGGATCCGCAGGACCACCCGACCCATCAATAGCCGCGGGTCCACCAGGATCGGGCCCGTGCCGTTCCGGTGGACCTCCAATCGGCCGTCGGGGGACCAACCGTCCACGATCCCCAGCATCAATCGGTCCCCATCCATGAAAACCACCAGGTCCTCGGGTCGGAGGGGACCCCGCCACTTCTCGACCAAGGCATGGTTGCCGGGCGACAACCTCGGTTCAACCGAACGGCCCTGGATCGAAACCAGGGAAAAGGCGAAGGAATTGACCGTCCAACCCAACAGGAGGAGCAGGGTCGCCGCCACGGGGACCGGGCGGAAAAACCGCCGCCAAAAGACAACCGGTTCTGGGAAATCGGCCTTCAAGGCCCGGGCCAGGGTCCGGGGCTCCCCCAGATCCCGGAAGGCTTTTCGTGAGGCCGACGCGTCATCCAGACCCTCGGCCCGGTAACGGTCGCGAAGACCCTCCCAATGGTCCGACAATTCCCCCAACATCCGCCCGGGTATCGGGCGGCCTTGGGTTTGGGCCTCCGCCTGGAGCCGGACCAGGTAATCCTTGAGTTCACGCATGGGCGTCCCCCAGCACCAGCCTCATCCCACGGGAGATCGTGGACCAGGTTTCCGAGTCCTCCCGGAGGGCCGCGCGGCCCTTGGCGGTCACGCCGTAGTAAAGCCGTTTGCGGGCCGTCCCCGGGGCTTTCGACTCGCGCTCCACCCGGATCAGCCCCTGCTTCTCGAGGGAATACAGCATGGGGTAAAGGGTGCCCTGGCCGAGCTCGAACACGTTGGCGGTCCGCTCGGACAACTGGGCGGCGATCTCATAGCCGTACATGGGCTTCTCGGAAAGCACCTTCAGGACCAGGGTCCTGGCGCACCCCTTGAGGAATTGGCTTTTCTGGGCCACGGTTACCTCGCACCACATAGTATGCGTCACATACTATAAGACCCGCCCCCGCACGTCAAGTTCCCATCCGGGGGCTGGGACAGGCCCCCCGGCGAAACGGCTCCCGACCCGGGTTAAAACCCGGTGAAACCGTCAATCCTCGACCTTGAGGATGGCCATGAAGGCTTCCTGGGGAACTTCCACGCTCCCGATGGCCTTCATGCGCTTCTTGCCTTCCTTCTGCTTGTCCAGGAGCTTGCGCTTCCGGCTCACGTCGCCGCCGTAGCACTTCGCGATGACGTCCTTGCGGCGCGCCTTGACCGTCTCCCGGGCGATGATCTTGCCGCCGATGGCGGCCTGGATGGGAACGTCGAAAAGCTGTCGCGGGATGACGTCCTTCAGCTTCTCCGCGATGGACCGGCCCCTGAACTCCGACTGGGCCTCGTGGGTGATGAAGCTCAGGGCGTCCACGATCTCGTTGTTCAGCAGGATGTCCACCTTCACCACGTCCCCGGGCCGGTAGCCGATGGGGTCGTAGTCGAGGGACGCGTAGCCCTTGGAACAGCTCTTGAGCTTGTCGTAGAAGTCCATGACGATCTCGCCCAGCGGCAGTTCATAGGTGAGCATGGCCCGGGTCGGGTCGAGGTACTCGGTGTTGACCTGGATGCCGCGCTTGCCCTGGCACAACGTCATGATGGGCCCGATGTACTCGGCCGGGCAGATGATCTTGGCCCGGATGTAGGGCTCCTCGATGGACGCGATCATCTGGGGCTGCGGCAGCTTACTGGGGTTGTCCACCATCATCTCGGTACGGTCGGTCTTCAGGATCTTGTACACCACGCTGGGCGCCGTGCAGATGAGGTTCAGGGAGAACTCCCGCTCGAGGCGCTCCTGGACGATCTCCATGTGCAGGAGCCCCAGGAAGCCGCAGCGGAAGCCGAAGGACAGCGCCGCGGAGGTCTCCGGCTCGAAGGAAAGCGCGGCGTCGGACAACTTGAGCTTGTGGAGGGCGTCCTTCAGGCGCTCGTAGTCCTCGCCCTGCACCGGGTAAAGGCCGCAGAAGACCATCGGCAGGACGTCCTTGAAGCCCGGCAGGGCGGAGGCGGTCCGGTTTTCGTCCCAGGTGATCGTGTCCCCCACCCGCGCGTCCCGCGCGTCCTTGATGTTGGCCGCGATGTAGCCGACTTCCCCCGCGGAGATGGACTCCACCTTCGTGCGCTTCGGGGCGAAGGTCCCGACTTCCTCCACCTCGAACATGGTGCCGGAGTTCATGAAGCGGATCTTGTCGTTCTTCTTGATGGAACCGTCCAGGACCCGGACGAAGACCACCACGCCCTGGTAGGCGTCGAACATGGAGTCGAACACCAACGCCTTGAGGGGGGCGTCCACGCTCCCGAGCGGCGGGGGGACGTGCTTGACGATGGCCTCGAGGATCTCGGGGACGCCGATGCCCTCCTTGGCGGAGGCCAGGATGGCGCTGTCGCCGTCCAGGGCCAAGGATTCCTCCATTTGGCGGCGGCAGCGCTCGGGATCGGCGGCGGGAAGGTCGATCTTATTGATGACCGGGATGATGGCCAGCTTCTGCTCAAAGGCCAAGAAGGCGTTGGCCAGGGTCTGGGCCTCGACGCCTTGGGCGGCGTCGATCAGGAGCAGGGCGCCCTCACAGGCCTTCAGGCTCCGGGAGACCTCGTAATTGAAGTCCACGTGGCCCGGGGTGTCGATCAGGTTGAACTCGTAGGTGAGGCCGTCCTGGGCCTTATAGGCCAGCCGGACGGCCTTGGCCTTGATGGTGATGCCGCGCTCGCGTTCCAATTCCATCTGGTCCATGAGCTGGGCCCGCATATCGCGCCGGGCGATGGCGCCGGTCTGTTCCAGGA
>Ga0265338_10007132_pt1 | contig 13992 bp, 4 predicted proteins | sample 42126metaG_FD_193579 | JGI IMG/M metagenome (GOLD analysis project Ga0265338, IMG submission 193579) | Rhizosphere microbial communities from Carex aquatilis grown in University of Washington, Seatle, WA, United States - 4-21-26 metaG | ecosystem: Host-associated > Plants > Roots > Rhizosphere >... | reverse complement strand
GTTATGGGGTTGGAACCGCTCTTGGCGAGCGGTTTGACCGAGCCCGGGAAATCCACATACATGCGGACTAGCCGGTAAAGCTGCGCCTGGTAGGATTGTTCGATAAACAACCCGCGCCGGACCGATGCGAAAAATTCCTGGTAAACCGGTTCGGCCACCGGGTAAAGCAACTTGGGCACGAGCAGTTTCACGTGCAATCCCTCGGCTTTGGCCAGCCGCAGCGCCTCACGCGCCACACCCGCCACGCTGCCCCAGCTCACCATGCCGATCGGCGCGTCGGGGTCGCCTTCCACGGAAAACAAATCGCGCCGGTCTTTGAGCGGGTTGAACTTGTGAAACCGCTTTTCGTTCATCCGCGCGTGCATTTCGCCGCTGGCGGTGGGGCGGCCCATTTCATTGTGTTCGATGCCTGCGCACAGATAATTGCCCCCCAGCAATCCCGGATGACTGATCGGGCTGATGCCCGATTCCGTCAGCTTGAAGCGCGAGTAATTCGTCAGTTCCGCGTCGGTCGGCCGGCGGCGGTCGATGACCTGAAACTTGGACGTATCAATCGGGTCGACCGTCTCCTTGCGCTGGGCAATTTCCTGGTCGGACAACAGAATCACCGGCGTCTGGTAATACTCGGCCAAATTGAAGGCTTCCACCGTCACGCCAAAGATATCGCCCACGCAGGTCGGCGCCAGCACGGGCCGCAAACAGTCGCCATGCGCGGAAAAGGCCGCCTGGAACAAATCGGATTGCTCCGCCTTGGTCGGCATGCCCGTGGAAGGGCCGCCGCGCTGCACGTTCACGCACACCAGCGGCAATTCCGCGATGCTCGCCAGCCCCAGCATTTCCGTTTTGAGGGACATGCCCGGACCGGAAGTGGCGGTCATGGCCTTCTTGCCCGCGAACGAGGCGCCGACTACGGAACCGACGCCCGCAATTTCGTCTTCCGCCTGCAACACCGTCCCGCCGTACTTCCAAAGCTCGCGGTCAAGGAACTGCATGATTTCCGTCGAAGGCGTGATCGGATAGCCGCCAAAAAAGTTGCAGCCGGCGAAGATGGCTGCCGCTGCGCACATGTCGTTGCCATCGGTCAGCCACTTCGGTTCACTGGCGGCGTGAGGGGCAGCAAGCTTGCGATCCACTTTCAGCGGGTGCGCCTCGGCAAATTCCAGCCCGGCCTGAAACGCGCGCACGTTGCCTTCCACCACGGCCGCGCCCTTCTTGGCGAACTTCTTGCGAATGCCCGACAGCATGCTCTCGCGGCCGATTCCAAACCAACCCGCCAGCAAGCCCGCGATCACGATGTTCTTGGCCTTGTCCGTGCCGGCGTGTTTCGCCGCCATCTCGGTAATCGGCACGCTGAACACCACGCTGGGGCTGACGCCTTGCAACGGCAACTTGTCCGGCGCCACGCCGGTGTTGCTCTCGTAGATCACGATCGTCGCGGCCTGCACGGGCAGTTCTCCGCCGAACCGACGAAAATCATCCCAGTTGAGGGCCACAGCCACATCGAGCGGCCCGTTCGGGTTCAGCACCGGCTTGGTGGCCAAGCGCAACCGGCACATGGCCTCGCCGCCGCGGATCTGCGACCCGAAGCTCTTGGTCATCATCGCGTGATACCCCTCTAGCGCCGCGGCAGTTATCAATGATTCACCCGCGGAAATCACGCCGTCGCCGCCGGACCCGGCGATCCCAATAATCAAATCTTCAGTCATGCATTAATAATTTTCCCGATTTGCTTTTTGCGCTCACCCTTTTTTGCCAAATGGTTGACTTTATTTAGCCGAGATTGGCCCGGAGCGGAGGGCATGGATTGATGAATTGTTGGATTGGCCGGACGAACGCGGAGGCGCCAAGGACGCAAAGAGGCGCGGAGTGGAGGTCGGATTTGGTTGGATTGGGTCTGATTGGGGGATTTTTTTGTTTTGTATGGGGTCGTTTGGGGTTCATTGGGGATAAAATCTGAAATCCGAAGTGCGGCGAGCTTGGAGCGCGAGTTATCCTCAGTTCGCAGCGCTCCGTCGGGAAGAGACGCACCGGATTTCACGAGACAACAGGTTTTTCAACGCGCTGCGGATTGGGGACAATCCGCGCTCCGTTTGCTGTCGGAGTTTTGGCGGTTTCAGGCATATGTTCCAATAAACTAGCAAGGTCCCGAGACGATCTCCATTCGCGAAATTCGCTGACCAAAGACTGCCTTTGATTCATGCCGATTATGTCGATTGGGTCAATGCCGTGGAAGTTTGAGCGGACTCACGTCCGCTGCTACGACGCTACGGGAGTCCCGAAGTGACGCGTTCCGCCACCACTTGCAGCAGGGCATCCAGCGAGAAAGGTTTGGCCAACTTGGGTGTTTTATCTTCGGACGCGACTTCAAGTTGCCCAGTCATCATCACGATGGGCGCCTGCGGCAGCAATTTGCGAAGCAGCGGGAACGCCGCCTCCCCGCCGAGCAGGGGCATGTCGGTGTCCAGCAGTACCAACCGCACGGCGAGCGCTTCCTGCTCGAGCATGGCCACCGCTTCGGCGCCGTTTGCAGCCGCGATGACTCGGTAGCCATGAGCAGTGAGCCCGAGCGAAACCATTTCGCGCACGGATAATTCGTCGTCCACCACCATGATCAATTCCCCGTCTCCATGCACCGGCTGGCTGGCGGAAACACTCGTGGAAACAGCCGCAGGCGCAATCGCCGCCTTGGGCAGATAAATCTCGAACGTCGTCCCCCGCCCCACTTCGCTCCGCACATTTACAAAACCATTGTGTTGATGGACGATGCGATGGATGGTGGACAGCCCCAGGCCCGTGCCTGCGCCCGGGGCTTTGGTGGTGAAAAACGGCTCAAAGATTCGCGGCATTATTTCCGGCGCGATTCCTCCGCCCGTGTCTGAGACCACCACCATGATGAACCGGCCCGGCCGGCCCTGCGGCAATTGGCCCGCCTCGGTGGCACCCAGTTCGGCGTTGTCCGCGGCCAGCGTCAGTTCGCCGCCTTGCGGCATGGCGTCACGCGCGTTGACGCACAGGTTCAAGATGACCTGGTGCAATTGCGTGGCATTGCCCATGACCGGCCACAAATCCGGCGGTGCCAGCACACCCACCTTTATGTTCTTGGGAAACGTGCCCTGAACAATCCGCTCCATTTCTCGCAGCAAACTGCCCAGCCCCAAAATTTCCTTCTCCGCATCGCGCCCGCGCGAGAACAAAAGCACCTGCCGCACCATTTCCGCGCCGCGATGCGTGTTGCCCTCCATCAACTGCAACATGCGCCGGGTTTCGTCGTCCGGGTTTTGTTTCTGCAACAGCTGCAGGCCCATGAGGACCGGCGCCAGGGCATTGTTCAAATCATGCGCCATGCCGCCCGCCAGCGCGCCGATGCTCTCGATGCGTTGGGCTCGATACGCATCCTGCTCCAACCGTTTCTTCTCGGTCACATCCGAGCTGATGATGAGCAGCGACTTGGGCTCGCCGCGTTCGTCCGTGATCAGGGTGAACCGGCTGGCAACCGTGATTTTGCGGCCTTCACGCGTTAGCTGTTCCAGTTCGCCCATCCATTCCCCCGTTTCCAGCGCGCTCTTGCGCGCTTCCTGAAACAACTTTTCGTCGGTGACATACGCGTGCGCTGCCGTGGCATTACCTTGCAGTTCGGCCAAGTCCCAACCGTACAAGTGCCCGGCGCTCGGATTCAAATAAATGACCCGGCCGGAGAGGTCCTGAACCAAAATGGCGTCTTGCGCCTTTTCAATCAGCGCGGCTTGTTCGCGAATTTTTTGCCCCGCCGCGCGCTGCGCCGCTTCCATCCGGCGCTTCTGCCGGTACCATTCCAGCGACTGGTACAAGGCCGAGCACGTGCATGCCACGGGGATTTGCACCACGTTGACGATGAGCCAGGGGAACCACAATTTGCCCGCGCCCAGCAATACGGCGGCGCATGCCAGCACGAGCGCCTCGCCCAGCAGCGCCACACCGGCAGCCGGCAGCGGCCGGAATTGAAACATCAGCCAGCCCCAAAAAATTGCCGACGCGAACAGGACCGGCAGTTCCTGCGCCGCGGGCAAACGCCGCAACGAATCGCCGCGAACCAAATTCAGATAATGCGTGGCATGCACCTCCACGGCCGGCATGAACAACTCCCGGTCGCCCCACGACGCCAGCGGACTGCGAAACTCGTCCTTGCGCTCCAGGAAAGTTCCCGCCACCGGCCGCGCGCCGATGAATACCACCTTGTCCCGGAAGAAAGAATCCGCCACCTCATCCGTGCGCAGCGCCGTGCTGTAGCTCACGTTGGGAATGGTCAACGGCTTGCCGTAGTATCGCAGCCAAAGAGTATTGCTCGGCGCCGCCAACGTGCCGTTCGCAACCCGCGCCGCCGCCGCCGCCAGGCTTGGCTCACCCTGGCTCAACAACCCATTGAATTGACGGCGCACCACAAAGTCATCGTCCACGCTGGCAGCGGCGACGCCTGTGGCTGCCGCTGCGCGTAGAAACAGATTTGTCGGCATCAGGAGTTCCGTGGACCGGACTTCTTCTGAGAAAATGGTCGACCGGCTCGAGCGTCCCAGTTCGGTGGCCAATACCACATGGCCATTGGCGCGAAAGGCGTCAGCCAGCGCGGCATCCGCCGACGGTGACGGACCAGCCTCACCAAAAATGATGTCGAACACCACGGCCCGTGCCCCGGCCGCGGTCAAGCGCCGCACCAGCCTGGCGTGGAGAGCTCGGTCCCAAGGTTCGCTGGGGTTTTGGCGTTCGCGCAGGAACGAATCCAGGTCCAGATAGATAATTACCGCCGGCACATCCTCCAGGTTTTTCTCCAACATCGCCTGCGATGCGTCGTAGCTCGCGTGCACGAGCGAGTTGCCGAGATGGGAAGCCGAGGAACACAGCCAGACACTGCCCAGCGCCAGTGTGAACATGACGCCAAGGACGACCAACGCGCGCGGGTAATGGTAGGGCCGCCCCATGTATCTCGTTGCTTAAAAGTTCAATCGCAACGATGCGGTAAAGGTGCGGCCCCGGGCAAGCCCAGATTGCAGGTTTAGTGGATTCAACCGGTAATCCTGGTCCGTAAGATTTAACAGGCCCAGCCGGATTTCCGCGCGCCGATGCGGAAACACGTAACCGGCGTAGAGATTGTGCTGCCAAAAATCCTGGACTCCCATCATGGACGCTGTGCCGTGATTTTCCTGGTGATACCAGTCGGTGGACCATTCGGCAAAAAAACCGCACGGATGATTGTAAATCAAATACCACTGGCCGTGCTGCAACAGCGCCCGTTCATTTTGTTCCTGGGCGACCACACCGCGGGCGTTCGCCAACTCCGGCAAGGTGGTGACCAAATAGCCCTGGCTGGCGCTGTAGCGGCTTCCCACCGCCACGTCGCGGCCGAGCAACTGATTGATATAAACCGAGAAGTTGCGTTCCTGGTATTCCAGCGTCTGGCTGGCGGACGATACGCCAGTCGGCACGGGAATGAAGGGGATGCCGTTGGTGAACGCCCCCACATCGCGGCTGCCATCGGATTTCAAAAATTGCGCTTCCACGCCGAAATAAGTATGGCTCGGCAGCGACTGATCGAAGCCGAGGCTGTAGGAATCGAACTTCGTGCCCGGCACCAGACCTTCCACCGGTTCCGGAATCAAGCTCCGAAACGCGCTGAGTTCGCCCGCCACCTGCGAAGGTTCTAACCGAATGCTGTTATCAAAGAACAGCCCGCCCAACGATCGCGTCCAGGCGCCGTGCAGCCAGCCGCCCGCCCAAGGTTCCACCGTGAAGCCGGCCTTGGGTCCGAGCAACGAGCGCCCGGCTTCGGTGCTCTGTATCGGAGGCAAATCGACGTTTCTTGGAAATGTCAGGTCGTCATAGCTCAGGCCGGCTGTGATATGCAGCGCGGAGATCGGATGCCACAAATAGTATCCGTAGCCGGTGACCCGCTCGAGATAGGGCGACGCACTCTGGCCCTCGATAAAGCCAAACAGCCGGTTCAGGATCGTGTGCGTGTCCACCGTGCCGTACTGATAGCGTCCGCCCACGATCAGGGCCTGGTGCGGCGTCTCCCATATTTGTTGTACCTCGGCCGAGTACAGCGTGAAGTCCTCTTCCTGATACAAGTTGAAGAACGGATCCGCCGTGACGCCGTAAGGAGGCCCGCCATCCTGCGGCGTGAACAACACACTTGGCGACGGATTCGTGAGCGACAACCTGTCCGTAAGGCGCGATAACAAGACCAGCGTATGGCTGCCTGGTGACCATTCGTGATCGGCACCCAAATAAAGATTCGGACTTTGTTCCTCGGTCACGTGCAAGCTGAGCAGGACATTCGTAGGATCAAAATGTTGAGCCACGTCGCCGCTCTCGCCCTTAAAATATGCCGCTTGAAAATATACGCTGTCGCTTGGCGTTACTTGTTGCTTTACCTGCACGGAATATTGCTGGTCCTCGAACTTGTCGTTCGGGCGGTCGCCGTTTTGATAACTGTATTGCCCATCGAATGCGTAACTGAACCCACCCACGCTGCCGAACGCCGTGGCTGCCTGGTCCCAATCGCCCCGGCTGTCGTATTCCGTGAGCGAACTTGCGCCGATTAGTCGCTGGTCAAAGTACTGCAGCCGATCCTGTTGCGAGAGGAGTTGTGAGAGGTTGCCGCCGCCGGGAGGGGCCAGGAGATTGGCCAACAGCAATTCGTTCTCCCGCGCCGTCTCGTAACGCAAATTATAATGTTGCGGGTCTTCCTGTTGGGAGAGGCTGTCTGAAAGAAAAATATGGCCGCCGAAGTCCGAATACGATTCCTCTACCGCCCGGCTGGCGGCCCGTCGGCTCACCTCGGTCATGCCCGCGGCATCATAGATGGCCGCAAGGTCGGCGCTGCGCACGGCCCGATCGCGATCCAATTCGAGTTTCGAGCGGAAGAGGCTCCGGTTGTCATTCAGGTCCACGGATTTTTCGAGGTCCTTCACGGCCTCATTGACTTGATGGGTTTGAAACCTGTGCAAAGCCGAGTAGAGCCAGACGGTGGGATCGGCAGGATCCAATTTTTGCGCCAACGCAAACTCCTTGTCAGCCAGTTTATCGTCGCCGGTTTGGGCCCAAGCTTTGCCCATGTAGGTACGGAACAAACCACGCTGCGGCTCCAGGGTTGTGGCCACTTGCAAATCGCGGCGCGCGCTTTCATCGCGGCCCAACTGGGCCTCGGCCAAAGCCCGGCCCAGCCACGCGCTGGGCAGCGAACCATCCAGTTGCAATGCCTGGTCAAATCGCCCCAGCGCGGCCCGCGGATGATTATCCGCCACGGCGATGTATCCCTCCAGTGCCAATGCTTGTGCGTTGCGGGGGGACAGTTGTCGCGCCTGTTCCAGCGCCAGGCTGGCGGCGCGCCGATTCTCGAAGCCAAACTCCAGCTCCGCCACGCGTTCCCAGGCAAAACCGAATTGCGGCGCCAGCTTCACCGCCTGCCGCGCGGAGGCGAGCGCTCCAACCAAATCGGATCGCGATTGCAAATAATACGACCGCGCCAGCCAAGCGCTGCTGGTGGCCGGCAACGGCATTTGCGGCAGGGGCTGAAACTTGACGCTGGCGATCAGCTCACGCAATGCCTGCGCCGATTCGTCGTCTGAAATCAAGGCCTCGGCGGCATCCACCTGCCCGACTGCCAGCTTCAAGGCCGCGAGATAATTTTTCGCCGCGCCGCTGAGTTGGTTCGTGGCCCCCGCCGATTCTGCCAACGCCGCCAGCAAATCGCCCGCGTTGTAATCGGCAATTGACCTGGCCAGCGGGCTGCGCTCGGAATCGGCAAGCTTGAGTTCGGCCGGATTCAGCACGCCGGGGTAATAGAAACTCCATTGCATCAGGTTCGCCACCGGCAGGACGGCGGTGATTTGAGCCGGATTTCCCGGTTGCAACCACACTTCCTGCCCGCTCGTGAGCTTCACCATTCCTGCGGAGGTCTTCAGTTCCACGCCGCCGTCCCACAGGGCGAGGCGGGTCGCAGCATCGGCTCCCTCCACCGCGAGCATGAATTCGGTGCCGCGGATGGCGCCGGTGGCCAAGGGTGTTTCGAATTCAACATCCGCCGGACGCTCCCGATCCCAGAAAAAGATGATGCCATGCAGCAGCCCAAACCGATGTCGCGCGGGCTGCGAGGCCGGCAAAATCTCCAATACTGTCGACTGGTTCATTCGCACCACACTGCGATCAGAAAGTTGCAGCGTGGCACGGCTTTCCGCCCCGGTTCGCAAACGGTCCCCCACCTGTAGCACTTGATTGGTTTGCGCCGGCGTCCAGTCGACTTTCCCCGCCGACAGCACTTCCACCCGTCCGGAGAATTCAATCAATTCACTCAGACGATTCGTTGCCAAATCACCCGCGGGCTGGGCGCGGGCGACATGGGTCAGGAGCAATACCAAAACTCCCAGCCCCGCCCGGAGAAAAAGGCGCGCCAGGTAATCAACAAATCGGTTTAGCATGAGCTTCCTGCTGATTTCGACAAGCAAGCGCAGTGCCGGGGGGCCAACCGCGCATTATCGCAGTTATTTCGGCCCGGCCTGGCTACAAACCGGACCAGCGCGGTCCGCTAACGCACCACTTCGCAGCGCCGATTCCCCAACCTGCTGACTTCGGTTCAATTCGAGCGTGCTGCCGCCTGCCGCAGCTCCGGCCACTTTTCCAGCCGGCGCAACAAAGCCTGATGCGTAATCCCCAGGCGCGTCGCGGCGCGGCGAATGCCGCCGCCTTCGCTCAGCAATGCCTGCTGCACCATGCGGTATTCCTGTTGCTCAAGGGAATTCAACTCCCGGCCTGCCGGCAACGGCGGAAGGGATGATGACACGCCCGCTGCCGCGCGGGAGTTGGCCGCAGTGCTCAGCCAGCCCAAGTCAAACGCCAGCGTGGCTGAATCATCTGGCGTGCGCAACAAACCACGCTCGAGAAGATTCCTGAGTTCACGCACGTTGCCCGGAAAATGGTACTGCTTCAAAGCTTCAAGGTCCCCGGGCTTCAAACGGGGTTTGGCCCGCCGGTACTTGTCACACAACTGGACCAGGACGTTTTCCGCGAGCATCTCAAGATCCGAGATATGCTCGCGCAACGCCGGCAAATGCACCGTCGCCACCGTCAGCCGGAACATCAGGTCTTCGCGAAAATGGCCGCGCTTGACTTCTTCCTCCAGCGACCGGTTGCTGGCCGCCACGATCCGGCCATTGAACGCCCGCAGCTTGTTGCTGCCAAGCGAACGATACTCGCGCGACTCGAGAAAACGCAGGAGCTTGGATTGTTGCGGCAGGGGCGCCTCGGTGATTTCATCCAAAAACAGCGTGCCGCCGCTAGCGGATTCGACCAGCCCCTCGCGCCGCCGGTCCGCGCCGGTAAACGCGCCCTTCTCGCTCCCAAACAATTCCGCCTCAAAAATCTCGGCCGGCACCGCGGAGCAGTTAACGGGCACGTACGGCGCGGTCGAACGCTCGGGGTACGTCATCTGATGCAGCAGCCGCGCCGCGAGGTCCTTGCCGGTGCCCGTTTCGCCGGTGAGCAAGACGATCGCTTCCTGGTGCCGGGCCGCCTGGCGCAAGGCGGTCAGCACCTCGCGCACGGCGGGCGCAGTACCGATCATTTCCGCCGCCTTGGGGCGATCAGGATGGTCCAATCGCTTCAGCACCCGCTCCATGCACGCATTGAAATCCGCCACATTCAGGGGCTTGGTCAGGTAGTCAAACAAGCCGTTCCGGGTGAGTGCCACGGCCTTGCTTAACTCCGGCGCGCCCGTGATCATCACCACGATGGCCCCGGGGCACAGCCCGTTCAACTGGGAATAAAATTCGTAACCAGTGCCGTCGGGTAGGCGCTCGTCGAGGATCACCCATTCAAAGGACTGCCGCCCGGCTTCGATGCGCGCGGATTTTAAATCGCCGCAACAAGTTGTTTGGCCGCCCTGCTCGCCGATGATCTTGACCAGCATCGCGGCAAAGCTCGCGTCGTCATCAATGATCAGGCAGTGAAACGGATTTTTGGTGCTCATGATTCCGCGACATGATTTGGCACATCAGCGGCAAATAATCAAGGTGTATGCACTCGCTGAATCTGCATGGCGTAGTTCTTGGTCGAGTTCGTCAGCCAAAGAATGCCGCCGAAATCGGGAATTTGGTTGGTCCAAAACGTCCAGCCATTGGCAAAGTCGTCGTTGATCACGTCCACGGAATACCGGTAACCGCGCACCCCCGGAAACGCCGCTATCATGTTGCCGCTAACCGGGTCGAAGCGCGTAAACGCGTTGGACACGACGGTCACCGTGGCCAGACTGCTGGTCACCGCCCCAGAGTAATTGGTCACCACCACGCTGTAGTTCCCCGCATCCGATGCCTGCGGCGCCTTCAAAAACAGGCTTGAGTTGGTTTGACGCTTCATGAACGAATTATCTTTCCACCACTGGTAGCCAAACGGCCCGCTGCCGCCGGCCACGATGCTCAGGGACACGGCGGTTTGCGTCACGACAATCAGCGATCTTGGCTGGGTAGTCACCAACGGCAACACCGGTCCAACTCCTGGGTTAAGCAAATAATTTAAATGGGCAATGCCAGTGGCGCCGTTGACTCCGCCCACCACAATAAAATAGCTCCCGCCGGCAGTTGTCTCGAAGTTGATGGACGAGGTGCCGCTTCCGGTTCCGTTGATATTATTGTCACAGGCCACCAGGGTCAGGTTGGCATAACTCGTAAGCGCACCCTTGTAGGTGAACGCCGCCAGCAGCGTGGCAAAGGAACTGCCGCTCGTGTTGAGGGTCATCAAACCTGCGGCCGGCGCCTGGTACGAAAACCAGTAGGCGGCCCCCGGCGGCACACCACAAATCGTCGGCGCCGAGGGATCCACGATCGCGCTGGAGGTGTTGAAAATCTGGGTTCCGTTGTAGCCCAGCATGACGCCATTGCCCAGTCCCGACTGTGCCGCATCCGCGATTTTGTTGCGCGCCAGCACCTTGTTCTGGCCTTCCGTGTTGATTTGGATCTCGATGGCAGGGCTGAAAAAACTGTCGTCATCCAGCGTGAACTTCAACGAGTAGAACCCGAGATCCGTGCGTTGCAGGCTGGGAATGACCAGGGTTGGAGAGGACACGGTGTTGTTGTCATCCGGGACCGGGCTGCCGTTAAGATACCATTCCAATTCCATATGCGGCACTGGCACGATGTTGGCCGTGAGGATCAGGGGGGCGCCCAATTGCAAGGATTGATCCCCCGAGATGCCCACCATGGTCGGCTGCAAATTGGAGGACGTCAGCGATGTGAGCTGCAACAGGACATCCCCGGTCGCGCCATTGAAACCATCCACGGCAATCTGGTAAACCTGCCCGGCGTTGGCGCCGAATTGCAGCGAGGAGGTGGATAGCCCGCCATAATCGTCGTTGTAAGCCACCGTTTCCAATTCATCGATGGCAGCGTCATCGCCCTCATCGTCGAATTGATAAACCGCCAGCAAGGTGTCAAACGAACTCCCTGCGGTGGATACCGTGACCACGCCATCATCCGGCGCCTGCCACGAAACCCACAGCGAATGCCCGCCCACTTTGCCCGCATGTTTGGGCTCGCCCGGCTCCCGGGTCGCATTGGTGTTCGAGCCTGTTTCTGCAAATGATGGGTCCGTGAGCAATGGACGGTCAGCGAACATGTCCGCCAAATCCTGCGCTAGCGCAATGTTTGGCGCTGGCAACAGACAGAGCAAACAAAGGAAAAGGTGGTGTTTGTGATGACGCGTCACACTCGCACCCTAACATTGCATATTAGAATTTTCAATGGCAATCGACCCCTCCGTCCCGGCCTGGCTGGTGACCGCCTCTCGGAAAGGGTTAATATGACAAGGGTTAGCCTCCAATTGCCAATTCAGCGAATTCCGCAATGCGGGTTGCCAGATTGCAGCTGATCAACGAAGATCAATTCGCATGGACAAGTTGGCGGGTTTTCTGAGAAGCCACTTCATTGAACACGTTGAACTACGGGCGGATGCCGCCCGGGCTTTTCGCGCCATGATCGCCTTTGCTGTGCCAGTGGCAATATTTCACCGGCTGAATCAGCCCGCGGCCGCCGTGCTGGTTTCCACCGCCGCCATGAATCTCTCCCTGCCGGATTTGCGCGGTGCCTATAAGGTCCGTCTCGGGATCCTCGCCACCATGACTCTCATCGCCGCCGGTTCAGCGTTTCTTGGCGTGTGCAGTGCTGCGCACCTGCTTGGAGCCGTGGCTGCCATGGGGCTGGTCGCCCTGCTCGGAGGTGTGTGGCGTCATTTGAGCGCCGATTACGGGCCTTCGATGGCAGTCTCCTCGGCCTTGTTGTTCTTGTTGGGACTCTCGCAACCCGGCGGTCCGGCCACCGCCTGGCACCTTGCCACACTGACCGCCTTGGGTGACCTCTTCGCAACTTTCCTGCATGGATGTTACTGGCTGTTTCGCCCCCAGCACGCTCTTCGCTACGCGGTGGCAGAAACGTGGGTCGCCGCCTCTGACTTGATTGCCGCCATGCGGCCGGCCACCACTCCAGACCAGGCCGCGCGCGGCAAATCCGTGCCCCAGCTTGAGGGCGAATTGCGCGCCGCGCTTGATCGCACCTTCATTATTCTGGGTGGCGCCGGGAAACGCCAACCCGCCGCATTCATCGAATGCCTGGAAGAAATGCGCCGCGAAGTGGTCCACCTCACCATGCGGGTCATCGCGTTCAACACTTCGCTTGAACCGGTGCTGGACCGGCCGGATTTCGCCCGTTGCCTGCCAGTGGTGGATTCTGTCTTCAAAGCCCTGGGCGACGCCGCGCGCTCCATTGCGATCTCGCTCGTCATACACCGGAGGGCAAACCTCGCGGCATCCGCCGTGCGGCTGCGGCGTTGTGAACACCTGGTGATCGCCTTGAACGAACAATTGGCCAAATTGGCCGGCAACAACGTCGTGGTGGCTCAAGCCCGCGCCACGCTCGCGCAAATTGTCAAAACCTTCCCGCCCATTAGCCAGGCCCTCGCCAAGACCGGCGACCACGACCGCCCGCGCTCGTTCATCGCCGCCGGCCTGCCCGACCTCACCAATTACACCTTCGGCTCGTTTAGTTCCTGGATGCGCCCATCACTCCGGGCGGACCCGGTGCTCATCCGGCATTCCGTGCGCATGGCCGTTTTCACCATGCTCGCCGTGGCTCTCTACAAAGGCTTCGATATTTCGCGCGGTTACTGGGTCGCATTTACGATCATGGTTGTGCTCCAACCGGACTACGGCTCCACCCGCCAGAGAGCAATCTCCCGCATTGGCGGAACCGTGGGCGGCAGCGTGCTGGCGAGCGGCCTGCTCTGGATTCATCTACCCCTTGCCGTTCTCGATATCCTCGCCTCGATCACAGCCTTTGTTTTTGCCTATTTCCTGCGCCAGCGTTATTGGCTGGCCATCTTCTTCGTCACCGTCAACCTCGCGCTGATTACCGAGGCCGCAGCCACGATCCAGGGTGATTTCATGATGGTGCGCATTCTGGCAAATCTTTTGGGTGGTGGTCTTGCCCTGGTGGCGGCACGTGTATTTTGGCCGGTTTGGGAAGGTGAGAATTTCCCCAAACTTCTGGCTGCCGCTGTCCGTACCAACCGGACATTCCTTTTGACATTATCAGGTGAATTCCATCAAACTTCGCCTCAAGCCAGCAACGTGTTGATGGCGCGCCGTCGCGCAGAAAACGCCAATCGCCAGGTTGCGGCCTCCGTGGAAAGACTCCTCGGCGAACCGGCGGGCGTTCAGGAAAACGCCGAACGCGCCGCGGCCCTGGCTACCTATTGCCAGCGCGTCACCCGCGCCCTCACGGTGCTCACGGTGCAAATGTCCCCACCCCATGAGGGGCCCTCCCCGATCACAGACGGACTGCAATCGATCGCAACTGTCTTGGAACGCATGGCAAACACCATCGAAAATGATTGGAACAACCAAGCCCGTGTGAATTCCCTGACCTCCGAGCTGGAAACATTGGAACTCGCCCTCAACGAAACACGGGATCGTTCAGC
>Ga0265338_10007131_pt1 | contig 13992 bp, 11 predicted proteins | sample 42126metaG_FD_193579 | JGI IMG/M metagenome (GOLD analysis project Ga0265338, IMG submission 193579) | Rhizosphere microbial communities from Carex aquatilis grown in University of Washington, Seatle, WA, United States - 4-21-26 metaG | ecosystem: Host-associated > Plants > Roots > Rhizosphere... | reverse complement strand
TTTGAGTCGGGTTTTTCCGGCAGTGTGAAATTGTGCTCCTGGGCCAACTGGACAATACGGTTCCAATTCTTGGGCGTCCGTACAATCCTCCGCAGCGATGGAAGCTTCTTTGCCGCAAAGTACCGGGCCGTAACGCCGTTTGCTCCGATCATGAAATCTTCGATGATGTCTTTTGCCCGGTTCTTTCTTTCGACATCAAGGCGGGTGATCTCATCGTTGTCAAAAACAGGGCGCGCCTCAATAGTCTCGAAGTTCAGTGCACCGTGCACATACCGAAGTGCTTTCATTGTCTGGGCCGTGCGATCCTGAAGCCGCAGGTTTTCAGCAAGGCCCGAGACTGCGCCGATCTCCCCCGGCATCGGCCCGGTCCCGTCGAGCCATCCGGCGACACTGTCATATGCCAGCTTCGCATGATTACGGACAAGCGCCCGGCAAACGTCAGAACTCTGCAGAGACCCGTCCGCTGCGATTGTCATCTCAATGACAACGGCAAAGCGGTCCGATTCGAGGTTAAGCGAAGAAAGATCGGTCGAGAGTCTTTCGGGAAGCATGGGAAATATTTCCGCCGCAGTATACACGGAGGTCGTATTATGGCGCGCATGGTCATCGAGCGCTGAGCGGTTCTTCACAAAGGCGTCGACATCGGCGATTGCAACGAGGATCTTTGCAGCTCCAGCAGCAAGGCTTTCAGCGACGGTAAGCTGATCGAGGTCGCGTGAATCGTCGTTGTCGATCGAGCACCAGAGAAGGTCCCTCAAATCCCGCACTGATGTTCCAGGTTTCATTTCCGGTTCATGTGCGCTGCTAAGTTCAGCAAGAGCCTGTGGCGAAAAATCCGTGAGAAGCCCCCTCTAGAGCATCACTCGGCGGGCAATTTTTTGAAGCAATCCGCGGTGTTTCCTGTCGTCTACGTTCGTCATTGATCAGCCATAAATTATTTTTACCGTCGTTTTCATTTTTATGAGCAAAGATGCTTAATAGTATCGGATAAACAGATCACGTTGTCAAGTGGAATGATGGTTTGAAAGCGGGAGCTTTTCAGCATCACACTGATCGCACTGCAAAAAAACAAAGCCCCGCAACGGCAGGGCTTCGACGCTGAATTTGATGGAGTACCTACTTTCCCATCCTGTTAAGGATCTCTTCCATTTCATCCATTACACGGTTCATCTTCTTCATCGTGAGGTCGAACGGTACAGAAGTGGTCATATCGACTCCCGCTTTTTTTAACAGATCGATCGGATAGTCCGACCCGCCGGCAGAGAGGAATTCCAAATACCGCTTTGTTTCCGCCTTGTCTCCGGAGAGCACCTGCTCTGAAAGCGCACAGGAGGCAGTAAAAGCCGTGGCGTACTGATACACATAAAAATTATAGTAGAAATGAGGAATATAACTCCACTCGGATTGAATCTCGTTGTCGACGATGCATATTCCTTTATCGTGACCGTAATATTTTTTTGTAATATCCATGTACACTTCGTTGAGTTTGTCCCCGGTAAGCGCGGTGCCTTGTTCCGCGAGGTCGTGGATGCGGAGTTCAAACTCGGCAAACTGCGTCTGGCGGAAAACCGTGCCTTTAATCCCCTCGAGGTATTTCCCGAGCAGGGAGAGCTTCACCGTGTCATTCTGAATCGTTTTCAACATGTGATCGATGAGCAGCGCTTCGTTGAACGTGGAGGCAACTTCCGCCACAAAGATCGGATAATCGGCCGTCGGGTACGGCTGTGTTTTGTTCGAAAAATAGCTCTGCATCGTGTGTCCGAGTTCGTGAGCGAGCGTGCTCATATCGTCATACTTGCCGTTGAAATTGAGCAGCATGTACGGGTGGACATCATACGCTGACCCGTTGGAATAGGCGCCGCTTCGCTTCCCTTCGGTCGGGTAGACATCGATCCAGCGATCGGCAAAAGCTTTTTTTGTGACGGCAGCGTATTCCTCGCCGAGCGGTGCGAGCGATGCAAGTACGTTTTGTTTCGACTCCTCGACCGAATACCGCAGGTCGACCCCCTTCAAGAGCGGAGCGTAGAGGTCATAGTAATGAAGCGTATCGACCCCGAGTATTCTTCTTCGCAGTTTCAAATAGCGATGGAATGTCGCGAGGTTTGCGTTCACGTTATCGACGAGGCTGTGGTACACTTGAACTGGAATGTAGTTTGCGTCGAGCGCACTCTGGACCGAGGATTCATACTTCTTCGCTTTCATGTAAAAAATATCCTTGTTCACATTTGCCGAAAGCTCCGCACCGTACGTCCTGCGGTATTCATTCATCGTCCCGAAGAACGTCGCGAATACTTTTTTCCGGTCCTCGCGGTCCGCTGAAGACCGGTAGAGGCTGAACCCCGCCTGGTCAAGCTTCACTTTGTTTCCATCGTTCAAAACGAGTTCAGGATACGGAAACTCCGCATTTGAAAATATGTTGAAGATGCTCTCCGGACCGTCGGCCATTACGCCGGCTTCGGCGATGATTCTTTCTTCTCCCTCACTCCCCGTGTGCGCCTGCCGACGCAGAATATCGTCAAGGTAATGACGGTATACTTCCAGCTTCTTCTCCCGAGTGAGAAACGAATCGACCGTCGCACGGTCGATCTTGAGAATCTCCGGCTCGATGAACGAGGCAGCCGCACTCATCGTTGAGCTGATCTGACTCATTTCCTGCTTCATCGCCAGGTACTTCGATTCCCGCGTATCCTGGTCGGAACTCATGGATGCATATGACGCAAGGCGGGAGTATTCTCTCACCAGCCTGCTGCTATACTCGAGACATTCGAGCAGCTTCGCGGGGGACGAGCCGAGCGTTCCCTGATATTTTTTCACTGCCGGGATCTCAAGCACGAGGCGTTCCTTTGCGGCCTTCCATGCGTCGTCTGTGGGATAAATTTCGGCAAGATTCCATTTGTCCTTTTCGGGAATTTTTGCCCTGTCTCGTTCCTGGGCTCCGGCAGCCTGGGATTCAGCAAGCAGCATTCCGAAAATGGAAATGGCAACAACTGTCAAAGGATACATAGAGACGCCTTTCATGCAATAATAGAAGACACCGTTGGGGATATGACCAAGTATTACGATAAAATGCACCATAGGTTTCAGTCCATAGTAAGGGAGAAGTTGCACAAAATCAATTCCAGCACCTTTTAGATTGCGGACATCTTATCAGGGAATTCGAACTTTGTGTGGAATCCATTGCAAGAACATCACGTAGATGACCGACACCATTCTACACGGAAAAAAAAATGCGATGCATTTTCCGATGCACCGCATTTTTGACGATAAATATATTGTGTTGGATCGATCAGCTCAATCTGGAATATTCGGCAGCATCCGGCTGCTGATAGATTCGTTGAAGAGTCCATTTCACTCCATTATACTGCAGGATCGCAACCATCGTCACCTGGAATCCGTTATAGGTTCCGGTCGAGGTCACCCGCATCTGTGTCCCGGTAAGTCCAGCAGGACGGTCGGCAGCATACGACGCGCTCCCGCCGTTCACGCTCACGGTGCTTGAAGGAAAGCCGGACGCCGAGTTGCCGCCTACGTCTCCGATCGCGAACTTTACTCCCGCATTGGATATCTGCCTTGCCTGGTCGTGGAACGCCTGAGACTGCGCAACATTGTAGATTGCCTGGTCGGTCGTCGTAAACAACAAGGCGAATGCCCCGATCATAACATATGCACCGAGACCGATAATGATCTTTGAAGTTCCCATAAACACCTCGCTGATTTGGCTAACCTACAAGCGGAAGCTCCTTTCGAAGCCTGTCCTTCTCATCTTAAAACTATGTTAAAATTAACAACTCCTTGCGCAGTAACAATACGGGCGGGGACGTATATTCACAAATACGGTGAAAAGAGGATGCCCGCTCTTCCGTTCCTTAGAGATTCTGAGGGAAAACTGTCCGCTCCCAAAAGGCCCTTACGTACTTCGTTGGAAAATTAGTGGCACCCGAGTCGGCACTCTGTCCTCGTAAATACAGGCCCGATGCTGCTGGAGCCGTTGTAATTTCATCTGCTACTTGCCCGTTCGATTCCATTACGAGGCTTACTTTAACGGACTTAATTCCGGAGACGTTGCTTCCGCTCAGAGTATTTCCGTAAACATCGTAGTATGTAAAGCACAAAGAATCAACATCGCGCGCAAGTTCGAATGGGGCGCCTCCATTAATCGAGCTGACCTCCCTGTATAAACTCCGGTGAGTGGAACCGGCATATGTCGACCCAAGATAGTAATGCACGGTTTCAGGAATGCTGTCGTTATTAACATCCGCAGAAAACTGCATCGCCTGCGACATCGCTGTTGTGAAAACTTTCGACGTCGTTGGACCGTAGCCCGCAAGCCGGATATCGTCAGTGAGGACTTGCGCAGGAATAACGGTCTTTTGTTTCACTATATATAAAGTACTCTTATAGGTGTAGGCGCTTTGTAAACCCACACTCAAATAGAGCGTCATGAGTACGATAGCGCCTCGAATCACCATCGAACCGATTATGTCCAGCATTACACTCATTAGTACGTCGCAATAGCGCTAAAAGTAAGAGCATTCGTCAAATAGATGGAATGAGTGACGCTGACGTCGATTCGCTTGTAGTACGTCTGGAAGCTCGTTGCTGTATTCGGATCGCTCTTTGAAACGTAATAGACATTCACGGTGAGTCTGTAGCCCGATATGTCCGCAGAATTTGCAGTCCTCACATATCCTTTATAGTCATCCACATCATCAAACCAACTTGGACTATCTCCCCTGACTGACCTATACGGCATGGTGTCCGGTTCTCCCCCGGGCATGACATTGTTTTCAGTTGTAGAGGAAGTTCCCATATTAACCGCTGCATCAAAAAGGCCCGCCCTTGTCGAGTAGCTTGTTCCTGCCGGCCATGGCAAATTGGAACTGTTGTACGGTCCCGTCACTTTCCCCGCCCCATTTACGGTGACCTGAGAATCAAATTTCTTTGTGAGGATCTCTGAAATGAGCGCATTTGCAAAATTTGAACCTTGTTCTATCGCTTCTTCCTGGAGATAGTACTTCGTGTTTTCCAGGATCATCTTATTGGCGCTCAGAACTGCCATGGTGAGAAGTACGAAAAAAGCCGCCGAGATCATTGTTTGTCCAAGGCTCATACGAAAGCCCTTTTGGAAATGGGATCAACAAGGAACTCTCCGATACGATGCGATAATGTACTGAACGCCTCCAAATGTGCAGTGAGATTTGTCACAGGTGAAATAGAACCGTCTGATGACCAGTCAAATCGCGTAAAACCGTTCATGACCATACTTGTGCGTTTGCGAATCTTGCTTACATCCTCTCTTCTTGAAAGGAAGAAGCATATCGTTATATAAAAAATGTGCGGCATGGAAAGACAGAGCATGTTTCCTCCCTCCTGTGAGCAAGGAGAGGGTATGGCTTGAGCAGCCATTCGACGCAACAGAAGCTAGTCATCGTCGGCAGTCACGCTGGCGACCTCTTCAAGCGTCGTCGTCCCCCGTTTCAAAAGCTCGAGGGCGTTCATTCTCAGCGTGCGCATCCCGTTTTTCAACGCGAGCTGACGGATTGCCTCTTCGTTAACAGATGATCCGGCGTCAAGGATCATCTGGCGGATTTCTTTCGTGAAGTACAGCGCTTCGTGGATCGCAGTGCGTCCCTTGTAGCCCTTGATGCATTCACTGCAGCCGATCGGCTGGTAGAATGTGGTGGTCCGGATTTCTTCTTCCGGCATGCCCAGCTTCCGAAGGAGCGGAGCGTCAGGCTCGCTGACGGGACTCTTGCATCGTTCGCACAGTTTTCGGATCAGCCTTTGCGCAACGATGATGTTGATACTGTAGGCGATGAGGAACGGTTCGATTCCCATTTTATAAAGGCGGGAGACCGCACTCGGTGCGTCATTCGTATGAAGCGTCGACAACGTAAGATGGCCGGTGTTCGCAAGTTTGACCGCGATTTCAGCAGTCAATTTATCCCGGATCTCACCCACCATGACGATGTCGGGGTCATGACGAAGGATCGCGCGCAGCGCTCCCTCGAAATCGAGCTTCGAATTGAGCTTCACCTGCCGTGCGCCGTCGATAAAATACTCGACCGGGTCTTCCACCGTGATTATATTGAGTGACGAGTCCATGACCGTCCTGAGAGCTGCGACCAACGTCGTGCTCTTCCCGCTTCCCGTCGGTCCGGTCACGATGATGATCCCGAATGGTTTCGCAATTGCTTTCCGCATCATGCTTTCGCTGTACGGGTCGAACCCGAGGTCTTCGATGCTGCCGCCGACCACGGGCTCCATCAACACACGGATGACGATCGATTCGAATTTATTCTTCAGCTCTTTTCCGATCAAGGGGATCACGGACACGCGGAAGCGGACGGTCCTCTTGTCGATGGTCAACTGTGCGAAGCCGTCCTGCGCCATGTTGCGTTCGAATCGGTCCAGATTCTTCGCTCTGTCTTTTACGACGGCAGAAACAGCTTCTGCGCGCGTTTCATTGTTAGTGTACCACCGCGAGAGTTTCCCGTCGACCCGGAAGTGGAATTCCGTGATCTTATCGCCTCGCGGGATCACATGGATGTCGCTCGCGCCAACGCGCACCGCGTCGACAAAAATGCTTTCAACAAGATCGACAAGTCCGCTCTTGCTGATTTCCTCTTCGAGCGCTTGCTCGTAATTTTCGGAATCTTCTTCAGCCTCGTCAACAAAGGATTCTCCGCGGAGCATTGATTCCTTGTCTTTGTAGACCGCTTTGTCCAGGCTCACCCGTTTCCACAACCCGTCCCATTGGCTGAGCGGAACGTAGCAAATTTCAAATTTCTGGTAATGGAAGGTCCGCGCAATTTTATAGACTTCGGGCTTGGTTGGATCCGGTGTAATCACGAGCAGCCTTCCCGGGCGCTCGGGGTCGATCGAATACGGGAGAACGTTATTCTCCTGAACCATCTCGCGGATCGATTCGGGGAGCGAAGTCAATTCTTTACGGATGAATCCAAGAACGCCGTCATCGATCGTTTCCATCGAAATGTCGAGGGTGCGAAAGGCATAGTAATCCGCCACTTCGCGATAGACGAGATCCCTGTCCATCTTGAATTGCTCAACAAGGATCTGCGGCAGTTTGCGGCGGCCTTTGTTCTCTTCTTTGTTCAGCACCGCAACTGCGCGTTCAAGCACATCCGGTTGGATGATTCCCTTATCGATCAGGATATCGCCGAGTTCTTTTTTTGCGCTGCGTGTCTGCATTGTAACGTTTAGTTAAGCCCTACACCGTGAGAGTAGCGTCTCACGGAAAATTGTCAGAAGCCTACATTGATTTTATGTTCAACGACGCCGTCTCCGAAGAAAGAAGCGTCAGAAAGATCATTGCAACCATAATGATGACGGAGATAAATACTTCGATAAAATTTATCAGATTCTTCATCGCGTAATGATTTTCCATCTGATAATAATCCGCCAGCTGGTTTGCCGTATCTTTTACCGCGCCCGTTTCGGCGGCGGTCTTGAACCGGGAAATGAACATGTCGGGGAAAAAATCCACCGCTTCGAGCGCCTTTGCCAGTTCAGTGCCGTACTTCAGCATCGAGGGAATTGCGACGGTCTTGATCTGCAGGGAGAGATACCGATTTCCGCTCGATTCAGCCGCAAGCTGGATCGCTTCGATATTTTCACCGGCGGAGGCGTACATAATTCCAAGAACGCGGCAAAAGATCTCCGTGCTCGTGTTTCGAAGAATACTGCCGACGTAGGGGATCTTGACAATATACTTATGCATCTGGATGCGGCCCTTCGGAGAAATGATGTACGAATAAAAACCGCCGATGATAAGAACAAAGAGAACAATAATAAGTATCAGGTGGCTCTGGAGTCCGTCGCTCAAATTCAGCGTGAATGCCGTGAGCGGCGGAATCTCGTCGATGAGGGGTCCCATCAGCTTCATCATCTTTGGGAGCAGGAAGAGGACATAGAACGCGATCGCGCCGACAAGAGTGAGAGACGTTACTGCCGGCAGAATCAAGGCGCTCGTCAGCCCTTTCTTGAACTCGGCCTGGCGCTCGACGAGCGCGGCTACGCTTTTGAAGATTGTCGTCATATCCCCGCTCTTCGACGCTATGCCGAGCATCAGCGCCGTATGTTCTCCGAAAACTTTCCCCTGCTTCATGAATGCCTCGCGCGAATCCACGCCGTTCTTCAGGTCGAGGATGATGTCGCGCAACGCAACCTTCATGTTCTTGTCCTTGACGCTGTTCACCATCACTTGCAGGACTTCGGTGTACGGGAGCTTTTGCTCAAGAAGGCGAGCACTCGTCCCGACAAACGATACGATCTCATTCGACGCAGCTTGGAAACGAAAATCATAATGACGACGCACCCATCGCACGTCAAACCCGATACGTTCGAGCGCTGCGACGACCTCCTGGCGTGTATACGCACTTTGAAATCCGTCTATGGTTTTCGCGCCATGACGGACACGATACGCAAAATTCTTCTTCCTTCGTACCGACACCACAATGGTATCACGAAAACGAGGATTCAGTTTCGCTCTTCGCTTTGCGTCGGAGGACGAGCTCGCAGAGATAAACCCTTGAACGGGTTTTCCCGAAGCCTCCTTCGCTACGATCTGGTATGAATTTATCTCGGCCACTATGCTTCTCGGCAAATATTCACGTACCCCAGCCTCCCCGCATCCGCAGCTTGGGGATGCGAGAAAAAAAGAAGGCGCAATTCTAAAAGCGCTTCCATCTCTGGGAATCGGGCTTTCGTAAAATTAGTATAAAATTACGCAAACAAGCAAGTTTGCCCTTATCGGGGTTATTACGGATATTTCCTGTCGGTTAATATACGGATATTACTCGAGCTTGACAATGCCCTTGGTTAATGCGTACCGAGTGAGGCCGGCAACCGTATGGATATCCAACTTGCGGATAATTCGCTCCCGGTGAGTTTCGACGGTGCGTACGCTGACAAACAACCGGCTGGCAATTTCTTTATTCCCAAGCCCCTCGGCGATCAGGGACAGAACCTCCGACTCACGGCGCGAAAGTTCCACACTCCCCTTTTTCCCTTTCGCCCTTGTGATTTTGATGTAGTCGTTCATGACGGTTTGGGACACCTTCGGGCTGAAATATGACTCGCCGCGGTGGACAGCTTCGATAGCGGTAATCAATTCTGACGGTGAAGAATCTTTGAGCACGTACCCCTGCACTCCCGTTGAGACCATACGGCTGACGTATTCCTTGGTGTCGTGCATCGTAAGAATCAGAATTTTACTTTTGGGAACTCTCTTCGTCAACAGCCTTGCCGCTTCCAAGCCGTTCATACCGGGCATGTTGATATCAAGAAGGATGATCTCCGGAAGAAGGTCGCCGGCCAGCCTGAGAGCTTCTTCGCCGTCGACTGCCTCGCCGACAATTTCAAATGCTTTTTCCTGTACAAGGTAGGAGCGAAGGCCTTCCCTCACAAGGGGATGATCGTCCACAAGCAGTAACGTGATTTTCGCTTTCTTCATTTCTTCGTCTCCTTTAGAGCGGGATTTGCACGTTGATTTCCATCCCTCCTTTTGGAGAGGAATGCACCGAAACTGTTCCGCCGACATAGGCGGCCCGTTCCTTCATATTCAACATCCCCATCCCGGAGTTCTTTGACGGATTTTCCGTAAGTTCATGCTGGTCGGCACCTTTTCCATTGTCCCTAATCTTCAGTGTGATCCGTGAATGCTCCTTTTCGCAGCGGATCACAAGCCGGGTTGCTTCTGAATGTTTGGCAATGTTGCTGAGCGCCTCCTGTATGATTCTGTACATCGTTACTTCGATCTCGGGAGAGAGTTTTTTAGGAAAACGTAAAAACTTCAGGTCTACATCGATCTTCGTCACCTCTCCAAATTCCTCGCACATGCTTCTCACTGCCGGAATAACTCCAAGGTCATCCAGTTCGCTCGGCCGCAAGTTTTGCGAGATCCTTCGCACTTCGTGCATTGCTTTTTCGAGCGAGACCTTTGCGCTTGCAACTACGTCCTTCAATCCCTTGTCCCTGCGCTGCGTCCGTTCTTCAACGCTCTCCATCCTGAATTTTACCGACGAGAGGATCTGATTGACGCTGTCGTGCAGATCGCGCGCGACACGCCGGCGTTCCGATTCCTGGGCGTTAATGATGCGTATCGGGATCTCGCGCAGCAGTTCATCGGCGGCTTTCCGGTCGGTGATGTCGCGGAAATTGACGACGATCGCACCTACCGAAGCATCTTCGAGCAAATTCTTCCCTACCCCTTCGATCCATCTCCAAGCACCGTTCTTTCCTTTGTAACGGATTTCGGCCGCAGCAATCTTCAAGGGATCACGAAGAATCTCACCGAAGAGCCGATCAACGGTCTCAAGGTCGAGCGGATGGATCAAAGCAAGCGCGTTCACGCCGATCAATTCATCCGGGGTATAGCCGAGAACTCTGATGATAGAAGGGCTGACGTAGGAAAATATGCCCTCACGGTTCACCAGGGTGACGACATCCGAGCTCTCCTCAATAAGCGCCCGAAATCTTTTTTCCCGCAGCGCCAGTTCGTCACGGGCGTTAATCCGTTCGCTGACATCGCGGATGACATTCCGGTATTCCTTGACACTCCCGTCCGAGTCGCGGATAATTCTAGTTGATTGTTCGATCCATTTTAAGGATCCGTCTTTCTTTTTTCCCCGAAATTCACATGTCGTGTCAACTGTCCCATCATTCGTCCGGTCGCGGTAAAACTTCAAGACGCGGGGGCGGTCCTGCTGAACGATCAGGTTGAGGAAGGGCTTTCCGAGTATTTCCTCGGGCAGGTAGCCGGTCTCCGAGAAGAAATTTGGGCTGCTGTACACAATCATGCCCCGGTGATCACAAACAAAATACACTTCACTGATATTTTCGACAAGATCGCGGTATTTTTTTTCGCTTTCGCGCAGTGCGCGGCCGGCAAGCTTCCGTTCGGTGAAGTCGATAATCGAGACGAGGACCTTGGAGTAATCGGTTTCATGCCCCGGCACAACAGACCATTTCAGAAATATGTCCTTCCGCTCGCCGGTGAACGTCCGGTTGAAATCCTCCGTTTCGAAAGTCAATGCACCGGCGGCAACGGCAACCAATTCCTCGATAAAAGCATCGTGGATTTCATCGCCGAATACCACGCTCAACCCTGCAAAGAATTCCTTTTTATTTTCAACGCTGTACAACTTCATCGTCGCTTTATTCACATCGAGGATCTTGACTTTGCCCGCGCAAGCGGCGACTTCCCCCGTATGGTTCAAAAAATATCTTCTAAAATCTTTGACTCCTGATTTCCGCAGCCGATCGATATACGCCTTGACTTCGGAGAAATCCTCTTCCCAAAGGGAAATAGGAGAATTTTCAAAAAAGCTGTAGTACCGCGCTTCACTCCGGCGCAATTCAATCTCATGACGCCTCTGCCGCAGAAGCGAGCTCCACAACAAAATAGCAAACCCGACAAGCAGCATCCCGACGGGGAGAAGAAAACTAAAATGCGGCGTCATGAACTGATGGCCATAAAAGGAAGTTCGTCCATTGCGCGCAGCAGACGCTGCGAGGAAAACAAAAAGGCCTCTTTCTTCCGCAAACCGCGGGTTTCAAGAGGCAGATGTGTGAGGAGCGCCCAACCATAGCCGCTTCTCCCAATTTAGCAGCAAGACACTGAATGATCAGCTTCCACGACAGTATTTTTTAGTGTGATCTCAAAAGCACGTCACGTGATCCTTCGATGCGCTCACTCCGTTCGCTTACTCAGGATGAACAGCCCATTTGTTCACCCTGAGCAATCCCGACGAAGTCGGGAGCGTCGAAGGGCTAACGCAAGACCATTTTTGAGATAGGCTCGAACAGAAAAAAGCCTGTCCACGAAAGTGTAGGGAGATTCCATCCAAAAATCAAGAGAACCAATTGCACAGTGATGCCTCATTGTCCTTCTTTTATCGGTTCCTCGAAATACTCCCGTATTTTCGCTGCGACTTTTTCTCCAACGATTTCAGACAGCTGTGTCTCGGTTGCAAACTTCACTCCCTGCACTGACCCGAAGGCCTCGAGTAATTCTTTCGCCCTCTTTTTTCCGATCCCTTCAATAAGGTCAAGTTCAGTTTGGAGCGTCCGTTTATCCCGCAAAGAACGGTGGAATGTTATCGCGAACCGGTGAGCTTCGTCCCGTATCTGCTGCAGCAGCCGCAGCGCTGATGAAGATTTTGGAATGGGTACCGGGTCGCTCTCATCCGGCACAAAGACTTCTTCGAGCCTTTTGGCAAGGCTGATGATCGGCTGCGCCTGAAGCGACAGCTCTTTCAACACCTAACACGCGCTGGAAAGCTGCCCTTTTCCCCCGTCCACCATGATCAAATCCGGCATCGGCAATTGTTCTTCAAGTACTCGCGAGTACCGGCGTCGGATGACCTCCCTCATGCTTGCAAAATCGTCGACAATGTTTCCTACGGCCGCCGACCGGATTTTGAATTTACGGTACTCGCTTTTCTTCGGCCTGCCATCTTCAAAAACAACCATCGACGCGACCGTTTCCGTTCCCTGAAGATGCGAAATGTCAAAACATTCGATGCGGCGAGGCGGATTCGGCAAGCGAAGGTCTCTTTGCAGCGACTGCACTGCATGCGGAACAAAATCTTCCCGCTTCATTTTCTGCAGTTTCAGTTCGTCGAGAAGATATTTTGCATTCTTCCTGCACATCGAAACAAGCTTCGCGAGCTCACCTTCGACCGGCACCACTACGTCGACAGACTTTCCACGCTGGCCGGAAAGCCATTCTTTTGCCGCTTCGCCCGACTCGATAGGAGATGAAAGAACCACTTCGGACGGGACATCGTTCGACTCGAGATAATACCGCTGCACGAGCGCTTCCATCACTTCCGATTCGCTTTTTGCTTCTACCTTGGCAATGTAATAGTGCTGCCTGCCGAGAATTTTTCCCTCACGGATCTTGAACACAACACCGCAGGCGTCGTCTCCTTCGGCGGCCACGGCGATGATGTCGCGGTCGTGAAGTTCGACGTCCACAATCTTCTGATTCGAAGAATACACTTCCAGTTCCCGCATCCGGTTTCTAAATACTGCCGCGTCTTCAAATTTTAAATCGGCTGCTGCCGACCTCATCTGAACATCGAGCGATTCGATCACGCTCGTGCTCTTGCCGAGCAACACCTGCGCAACATGGTCGATCATCTGATTATACCGTTCCTCTGAAACGAGTCCCTCGCACGGCCCCTCGCATTTCTTGATGTGGTAGTCGAGGCAGACGCGCGTTTTCTTCCGGTCGATAAATTCTTTGTCGATATGGAAATTGCAGCTCCTGATCATGAAAATATCACGCACGGTTTTCAGCGCCGACCGCATCGTGTGAACGTCGGTGTACGGACCGAAGTAGCGCGACCCGTCGCGGGAGACGCGGCGCGTCACAAAAACACGGGGATAGGGTTCGTTGGTAATAACGATGTACGGATAACTTTTGTCGTCTTTAAGGCTGACGTTGTACCGGGGCTTTTTCGATTTGATGAGGTTTGCTTCGAGGATCAGCGCTTCTACTTCCGAATCGGTCGTGATGATCTCGACATCGGAGACCTTTTCGACCATCAAAGCGATGCGGGGGTCGAGCACGCGCGATTTGTGGAAATACTGGCGCACTCGGTTGCGGAGAATTTTTGCCTTGCCGACGTAGAGAACTGTTCCTTCTTTGTCTTTGAACTGGTACACTCCCGGAAGCGTCGGAAGATTATTCAGCTTTTCGTCGAGCGAGATCTCGTCTTTCGTGAATGATACTATTTTTTCGCCGTCGGACATTCTCAGTAATGCCTATGCCTGCTTTGAGGAAATCCGTTGACTGAGCTCGACGAGAACGCCGTTCGCCGACTTCGGGTGGATGAACGCGACAAGACAGCCGTCGCCCCCCGGAAAAGGCGCCTTGCTCGCGAACTGAAATCCAAGATTCGTTAAGCGCTGCATTTCCTTTTCGATATCATCCACTTCCAAACAAATATGGTGAATGCCTTC
>Ga0265338_10007130_pt1 | contig 13995 bp, 6 predicted proteins | sample 42126metaG_FD_193579 | JGI IMG/M metagenome (GOLD analysis project Ga0265338, IMG submission 193579) | Rhizosphere microbial communities from Carex aquatilis grown in University of Washington, Seatle, WA, United States - 4-21-26 metaG | ecosystem: Host-associated > Plants > Roots > Rhizosphere >... | reverse complement strand
GAGAGAATTGCGCCAGAGGTAGCGTCGCGGACAAGGTGAGGATTATCCGCGACCGGGATGTAGTTAGGCTTTTTCATTAGACGTTCGACGTGCTACATAGGACTCGGAAGTCCGTCACTTGAGGCACAATCTGTGACGTGTTGCTCAGGAAGACAACCTTGACCGCGAACGTGTTGAAGGTTCCAAAGACCGCACCATTAGAAGTCGTATAGGTCACAACCTGATTATTAGAAGCATTATGATAAGCAGTCGTGTTGGCGAAGGCCGTGTTCGGGAAGCTGTACACGTATTCGTTGTAGTCCTGGGTATTGATCATTGATGAGCGAACGGTGTTGTTCGTAACCAATGGGGTCCAGGACTTGTTATTAAAGTTATCCGAGTCATACTGGTTCTGAATCTTGGCATAGACACCAAGGATCGTACCAGAAGGCCAGTAGGCACCAAGATAAAGCGTCAGGTCCTCGGCGTCGAGACCAGGAGCAAGCGTAACTGTTGTTGAGATATACTTGTTGATGGCATTACCAAAGTTACCGATTTCTGTAATCTGAACAGTTCCATTGGCATCATCATTGTTGATAACATTGTAGACAGTCAGGGCTCCCAACTTGACCGTGTTGATGGCCGGTGAGAGATAGCTGCTAACCGTAGACATGTTTGCATTAACCGTAAGCGACTTGTTACCGCTGAGAGAATGCTGCTCGTTTGACTTGGACATAACCACACGTTCCTGGTCCAGAAGCTCAACGCTGCGTCCATAGGTCAGGTTCGTTGGGTTGGTGTCGGCGACATATCCGGTAGTGCTGTTCGATGTACCCTTCATAGAGTAGGACATTGCGCAGACTGTTGGAATATAGACGCTGAGCTTAGGCATGAAGACATCATAGGCAATGTCGGTAAGGAGAGCATTGGCAAAGGCACCAGATGTTGAACCCATGACATAACCGACATTGGCAGTCAGATATACCGTGCTGTTAGCCGAACTATTGGCGACTCTCATGAAGCTGCTGTTGCTGCTACCGACATAACCAGTTGTTCCGCTGGCAAGGACAACAGTAGCCGAGGCATCCACATAAGGTCCGTTGGCGGTCAGAGTGAAGACCGTTGTATTGACAACAGTATTAACAGTTGCAATGACGGCCTTCTGATTTGTCTGGCTGATAATACCCACCAGATTACCGTTTGCCATTCCACTCGTTGAGGCCACCGTAAAGGTCGATGAAGTTGTGTTGACCGAGACGTTGGCAGCACCGATGACGGTATTACCGAAGTAGACCTTTTCACCCAGAGTGAATGATGAGACAGACGAGTTGACATTGAGATATTCTGAGTCATCGTTAACCAACGAGGCAACGCCACTTGTAGACGTGAAGTTAGCGATGTACATGTTGAACTTAATATTCTCGGACTGATAAGGCGTCCAGGTGCTTCCCTGTGAAGAGAGGAACATGACGCCAGAGGTCGAGAAGCCATAGATAGGTGAACCAGACACAACATCGGTCGCACTGATGACACCCGTCCAGACATCATAGTTCGGATTGTTACCATCCGGCTTGAGAACGAAGGCATAGTCAGAACCAGCCTCAAGAAGCACAGGAGCAGGGAACTGAATGTTGGTTGCCACGGCGCTCGTGCTAGATGTATTAATCTGAGCCGGTGTCAGGTGAATCTGTGAGTAAGGAACAACCTCATCGACAATGCTACCATTTGCCACAGGCTGAATCTGGAAGGTGATTCCGAGTGTTGGGTCCTTGGCCGCAAAGAAGATATCGAATGATGTTGTATAAACACCCTCGACTCCATTCGGAACCATTGTATCCGGGATATTAAAGCTCTGAGCAATAGGATCGGTTCCACCACCACCAGGACCGGTTCCACCATGTTGTGAAACGTAGCCAGTGTTATTTGAATTATTAATAGTCGTAATAGTAATAACCTGAGCAGGCGGCTTAGGAAGGGTAGACTGTGTGTAGGCCAGATTTGTTCCATAGTACAGTGTCGTGGCAATAGATGTCGTGACATTGTTTTGTGTAACGAGATTAGAGATATCCATAACGGCAAACGTTATGGTGCTGGCATAGAACGTACCTGCCGGAAGATAGAAGATACCATAGAGGTTTCCAAGAGCATCCGACGTGAAGGTGTTACCGGCCTGAACCACGAATGAACTATTTGTAGGAGCGCAGTTGGTTGTTACGTTCGTGTCATTGAAGAAAATCCAGAACTGTGTATTAGGCTTGAGACCTGTTGCACTGAACTGAATAGACTTTGCCGAGCAGAATGGCTGAAGAGACACACTTGTTACGACAAGTGAGCTATTTGATCCTGAAGAAGTTGTAGGAGTAATGGCTCGTCCGACAGCAGATGAGCTTGTACCCATTGAGGTAGAGGTTCCCGAAGACGTTGCTCCTGGTCCTGTTGATGTACCCTTACCGGCAGAGGTTCTTGAGGTTCCACCAGGACCACCGGCACCAGTCGTCAGAGAAGGTGTATTGTTGCTGACTTCATTCCAGACGCCATAGGACGTTCCCCAGGCTCGACTACCACCAGCAGGACTTCCTGTTGGACCAGCACCGGTGAGGTTGGTGAAGTTTGAGGTAGAGGTAGACTTGGAGACAACCGAAGGAGCAATCGTCGTATCAGAAATCCAGTCACCAGTAGGATTGAGTGTAACCACACCCGTCCACACGAACATTGTATCCTGTGAGCAATTACGTTCCTGTGAGGCAAATGGCTGAGACACGAAAGGTGTTGTCACCTGTGAGTAGGACAGAACGATTTCCTGTTCGCCATTGGCAAAGTTGACACCATCATTGGCGACATGAACGTGCTTCAGTTGAATAGGAAGCTGACTGAAGATAGGACGAGCAACAGAGAGTTCTGAATCGATGGCGATGTTGAATGAAGGATCGAGAGTGTTGGCAATCGAGAAGTCATTCATAGGATCAACAAGGATACCATTCTGGAAGCGGTTGGCTCCGGACTGGTTGGTCAGAAGAAGGTTCTGTGCGCTCTGTTCTAGCACTGACAGTGAGGTATAGTACTCGACTGTCTTGAGGCGCTGGTCGAGGACGCCAATGTCTCTCATCGTATAACGACGATTGGTGCGATAGTCGATGTTGACCGTCTGAAGATAAGGGTTGACCGTCGTGTTGGCGACATCGTTCGTCAGAGAAGGATAAGGAGGAATGAAGATACGAGCGAGCGTCATACCACCGGTTACGTCACCACCCGGAATAGGATTCTCGGCAGGCACACCGGCATTGGTGATGATGGTTCCGGCATTCGAGAGACCAATGGTGTCATAGCGACCGAGATAATACTTATATGAGGACTCGACCAGACTATCAGGAACAGGTGAGTAGAAGATCGAGGACATGAACGTTGTGTTCGTGTTCGGATTGATGATGAGTGTGTTGCTGATAGCCAGGGACAGGTTGCCAACCAGAGGAATGGTGTTGGTCTGGTAGATACGGAAGTCGAGGCTGTTACGGAGATTATAAGTCTCCTGGTCCGAGGCACTATAGTAATAAGGAATGTTGTAGGTGAAGATGGTGTTCGGTGTCACACCGGTATCATCGATAGGATATGAATCAACCGAGAAGAAGCCTGCACCCGATGACACGTCGGGAACGAAGCACTGGTACTCGACAAGAATCTTGTTGCTACCAGTAAGAGCCGCACTGACGTTCTTGAGATATGAAAGGCTGTAGGTGCTGTCGGTCTGACCATTCTGAAGTACGAAGCTGCTGGTCAATGAAGGATTGGTATTCGAGTAGGTTGTTCCTACCCAGACGTTCGAGACAGACACAACGTCAGGCACACCGAGACACCATGGTCCAACTGTGTTACCGGCATTGTTCGAGCAGTCGATCTTGGCATAGACAGTTGTCTGATAAGCCTTCTTGGCAGGAACGGCGGCTGTACGTAGCACATTATAGAAGACCTGTGCATTGAAGGTTCCGGACACGGCAGAAGGAAGCGTGATGGTCATGGCCGTGCTGTTGATGACGTTGACCGCTGCATTGGCTACGGCAAGAGGAATAGGCTCACCGGCAAAGTAGGTGATGTAGGCATTGGCGCTCGTCCAGGCGCTCGTGAATGGAATGTTGGTTGTGAGAGCCGTGTTCGAAGTGATAGCCGCAACCTGTTTGGTTTCTGATGCTGACGAGTTCGCGAGCGTCAGATAGGCACCGGCATAGAGAGCCGTCTGGAATACGGTAGAGAGACCGGCAACAGCATTTGATGAAGAAGAGACAGTCAGAGCGCCTGCAATGTTTGTGCTGTGGACGTTGGCCTCGGCAATGACGAGGATGTTCTGATTGATACCCAGAGCATTGAGCAGACCCGTTCCATAAGGCCACTGGTTCGTTCCACCCGTATAGGACGGCACAGTTATGCTTACGTTACCGGTTGCGGCGAAGGTCACAGAGGACTTGGCAGTAAACTCGAACTGTGTGTCTACGGTGTTCGAGGCGGTCTTGAGAGTTCCAATTGCTCCCTGATAGAACGGGAAAATCTTTGATTTGAAATTAGAAGCCTGGACGATAGCCGTATTGTTGGTAAGAACAATGTCGCCGACACCAATCAGGCCAGCACTGTTTGCATAGATCGAGCGAACGTTCGTGAATGACCCGTTGGTCATATTCACATTGAAGAGGTAGGCAAAGTACTGTGCATTGGACGTGCTTTCGGTTCCGCTGCTGTACTGGAAGGCATAGAGAGAAGCCTTACCGAGTTCGTTACCAGGAGCAGAGAGGCTGTTCGGCACAACACCCTTGGCGAGGTTGTTCGAGATACCATAGGCAGCCGTATCACGCAGAGAGACGGTCTGGACAGCAGTCGGATCAAAGAGACCGGCGACTTCCTGTAGGACCACATAGTTACCGTACTGTGCGCTGATGACCTGGGTATTGGCCTGTGCAACGTCCGTACCCTTACGAAGGATACCGAGGACCTGTCCGCTGATATCGAGACGACGACCATTGATGTAGCCGAGACCACCATCAATTTCGAGACGCATGTTATTGGCGTCTACGGCACCATTAGCGGCATAGAGTTTCTTGAGACGAACATTGAATGGATCGATGACGAATGAGCCATTGGTGTCATCTGAAATCTGGGCCATCTTGTCGCCGATGACACTATAGGTTGTTGACTGGTTGACAATAGAAGGAGCGCCACCAACGAAGTCGATGATCGAGAAGAAGTTGTTACCAAGAGCCCCGGCCTGTGAGGTTGTGATAGCCACGAGAGTCGGAACAATCTTGAGGCGGTCGGCACCCGGTCCAGACTGATTCGGCACACCCTGACTGTTATCGAACAGTGAGGTATCCTCGAAAGCCGTGATGATGGATTCAACAGAAGAGAAGCCGACAGAGAGGTTGTTCGGTGTGTTGGTATAAGGAGAGACGACGAGCGTCTGACTCTGGACTTCAAGGAACATACCCTTCTGGAAGATGACACCATTATCAACCGATACAGCATAACCATAACCGGTTGTGTTGGATGCGCCTGATGAGGTTGTGTTGGCGACTGTGACCTGACCGATTGTCACGTTCGAAGGGTTGACGATGTTCAGGACTTCATCGTTCTGGAAGACCTTGATAGCCGCATTGGTTGTGGAGTTGACAGCCGAATTCAAATAAGAAATATAAAGCGTGTTGAGGTTCGGAGCAGTCGCCTGATATCCAGGAAGGCTGTTGAGGACAAGAGCCTTGAGGCCCGAGTTCGATGTTACCTGATTGCCAACAAGATCACGAACATTGAGGGCCGCACTGTTGGCATAGGTGTCATTAACCTTCACATAGTCGAGGTAGGACTGTGTGGTGATGTTGCAACCATCAATGATCGTTCCGGATACGAAGATGTTCTGACCGAAGCGATAAATCTGGTGGTAGAGCATATCCTGAAGGACATTAAGCTCACGAGTCTGGACAGGTGTAGAAGGCTTGAAGAGGACGCGGTAATATGCCTTGGCCGGATCGAAGTCATCCACATACGGAATCTGATTAAGATTGGTGTCCAGGAGACTTGTATTGCTCATAGAATTCCTTAAAACGTAATAACGGTACTAAAGGTTTCCTTCGTTGAAGGTCCAAGAGTAAATGGTTTGATATTATTTATATACAAAACCGAGCCACTATTACGTACAAGATCAGGCGACGTGATTGTATTGGCGATTCCGGCCACACCAATGGCTCCGGAAGTGTTGCCAGTGATATTATAATTATACACAAAGTTGGTGTCATTGAAGAGGTCGCCAATGGTCAGAACCGTGAGAGGCTGAGTAATGAAAGCATTACCTGTCAGACACGTTACCTTGTCACCAATATTGAAGTTACCGTTGACAGCCGTGAGCTTGAGGTAGGTGCTATTGGCAAAGGTGATAGTAGCATTGGCTGATGTATTAGCGTCGGTTGCCACGATACCGGCACTGAATGTACCTGAGAGACCATTAAGGATGAGGTCGAGTTCATGTGTGGTGTCAATGACCAGACCGGTCGCATTGCTAATGGACTGATTCACATACTCACCCACAGAGAAGAGCGTAGCCGTATTGGACGAGAGGGTCACACGAGATAACTGGTTGAATTTGTTACCAAATGTGGTTGTCTGGGAGGTATTATTTCCAATAAAGAATGTGAGGCCATTAGCAGTCGCATTGTTCGTCAGGTCATATATGCAATTGTTGCTATTGGCGAACTTACCACTTACCTTTGACACGAGGATGGTATTATTTGATAATACCTGTGAAATGGTAGCCGTGGCAATGCTATTCGTTTCATTAATGATCTGGGTGTTGCTCAGGATCGAGAAGGCCACGAGGTTGGCCGTGATCACATTGGCATAGGCATTACTCTTGAGACCAATGATGACATTATTAACCGAGGCATTGCTGGCGTTCGAGGCAAAGGTCCCGTTGATATCCTTGACCTGTGCAAAGGTGCTGTTCGTGACCATGATCTTGGCAGCCGTGTTTGTGGCAGGCTGGAAGACGATTTCATTGTTGACGAAGGCACCCGAGATATTGTGCAGACCGAGGTTGGCGACAGTGAGGTTCGCATACTGGACATAGAGGTTCTGGAAGGTTGGATTCTTGATGATACCAACACGACGATAAGACCCATAGTTCGGAAAGTAATAGGACTCGGTAGCAGCCGTATCAAAGGTCACACTGATACCGGCATACTCGGCTCCGAGTTCGGTTACGGCATCGGCACCATGACCAGCCACAGGTGAGACGACAGGAACGAGTGATGCACCATTACCATAGAGGTTGTTCGACGTGACACTGGCAGTCGCATTGGTGTAGTTCATACCGGTGTTGATCATCACGATATCGGTAATCTCATTATGAGACCCAACAGCCGTGTTAACGACAGAGTAGGCCAGAGCATTGGCTCCGTCACCATTGATGTTGACAGTAGGAGCGATGACATATTCGGTTGTGGCCGATGGGGTATAGGAGTAGGAGACCACGTTGGCGCTACCACTCGTCGTACCGTTGGCATTGAGAGCATAAACCATATCTCCGACCGAGAAGGTTCCGAGAGCATTGGCAAGAGTGATGTTCGGATAGGTAATGATATCGCTGATCTGGGACTTGAGAGTCGAGGACTGACCAACAAGGAAGAGACCCGGAGTCATGATACCATTAACAGCCGAAAGGATGAGAGTTGATGAGTTCGCAAAGGACACAACAGCATTAGCCGACTGGTCGATATTGCTTCCGTCGTATTCCTTGACAGTCTCACCAAGGATGTAGGTGAGAGCATTCGAGGACGTATTGGCATAGTCAATTCGAATCGAGGTCAGGCTCAATTGAGTGATAACACCCGATGACGTGCTGATGGTCTGGGACACCGGCTCGATGGCGTTATTGACCTGATTGAAGGCGTTGGCGACCAGGGTATTATTGAAAGGAACAGACACATGAGCAATGCTGCTATTCGTGATCGAGGTAATACGACGGATATTGAGGTTGGCGACAGCACCCACCTGAACATAGTTGTTGACCGCAAGGTTCAGGAGGTTGGCAGTCACACCGGTAAGAGTGTTCGATCCGGCTGTGGTCGAGACCGTTCCTGTGAGTGTAAAGAATGAGTCGGTCGTATTGAAGATAGGATAATTATTAATGATATTGAAGCCGCCATTCGATGACGAGTGAACCGTCATGATGCTGCTATTCGAATGAGTCACATAACCCGAGGCCAGACTGTCTGACTGGACAATGAAGTCGTTGGCGTTGAAAGAGCCAGCCTCAAAGAGGTAGCCGAGATAGATAACCGTCTGTACCACCTGCTGACCCACAAGGAAGGCTCCTGAGACGCTTGCGTTGTTCAGTTGAAGGTTGACCAGGGTATTGAACCAAGGGGAGACGGTGGCCGTTCTGGTGGCTCCATTATAGGACGTGATAGGACGAATCTGGGCCGCACCTAATCCGGCCTTGAGATAGATAGAAGCACCCGTATAGAAGTTATCCAGAGCCGAGGCCGTATTGGCAAGGACGACCGATGACTGTGAGACGACCGAGGTCAGGAAGCCCTCGTTGAAGGTCTGCCAGTTCGATCCGCCACCTGTTACTCGAATGACATCAATCGTTCCCGGAACCGCATTGTTGGCGACAAAGGTGTTGGCGATGACCGGAACGAACTTGCTCGTGGTGAATGTGGTATTGGCATTGACCGGAATGGTGTACATGTACTTCCAGGTATATCCATCCGAGGTCTGGAAGGTTCCGGCAGTCGGTTGAATCGTAGGCTGGATGGTCGAGACACTGTTACTACCGTTGTCAATACACTTATAGATAGAATAGTTGCTGGTTACAACGTAGGTGTTGGCACCGAAGTAGTTTCCATTATTCTGATCGAAAGGTGTATAAACGGTGTTATTGACCCACGGAATGTTCGGGGCGAGATAGGCTATGTTATTGTTTGTAATCTGTTTTCCGAAGGCCAGATCATGATAGATGGACTGTTCGATCTGTGCATAGGAGTCATTGGCCGCTGGTGGATTCGTGTCATCGGGCCAGGGGAGAGTACGTCCGACAAAGAAGTAGTATGACTCATCCGAGGCCAGAATGTCTTCGAAGAAGTTGTGGATATTGTTTACATCATTTTTAGTGGTGAGAACGGCCATCGGGGTCCTTTAAATATTTTCTTTTATTTATTGGACTTCCTGGGACAGTTGCGAGAGACACATGTAGCCGTATGCCAATCTGGACAGCGACAGTTATTTTCATTGATATTATTAGTATGAGGAACGACCTTCATGTGATGGACCAGGAGGTTATCGTCGGGGTCCTTGGATGAGCTAATGTTGTTCTTGGTTGTCTTCATGTACTTGAGACGAGTATTACGAGGAAGGACAAACTCCTTCTCTTCCTGGGCCAGGGTCGAGTGTTCAGATGTAGAAGGCATATACAGGCCGGGATGACCCTTGGGAACATGAATCTTGAGCATGTGCGGTGTTCCGTCCTTCTTGTCCATAGCCTGTCCAAGAGCCCTACTACGTGCAAAGTCCTCGGCAATGTGTTGATCAACACTCGTGGAGAGGTAAGCCGGATGATGGATGATACCTTCCTTGTCCTTGAGGGTACGGGGATCGGTGAGCGTACCGGAGTAGACCTTGAGCTTGGTAGGCGTCAGGGTATGATTAATCATCTTGTCCATATGTTCACTGGTATGCTTTACGCTCTTGAGTTCACCTTCTGTCATACTCTTATTATCATAAGGGTTAGTGATATCAGACTCGGGTGTACCCTTATGGGTTTCCCAATGGTAATTGTTGATTGTTCTACTGCCGCCTCGATAGTACGAGGCTTGTCCGACGCTCTGCTCATCGGCAGAGGAATAGTTATCATAGTGCTTCTTGAGCATTTCATGAGTGGCGTCACGTCTCTTTATCACACCGGCATGGGTAATCTCTCTCAGATGCTTCACGGAACTATCTCCATGGTATGGGTACGGATGATCTTGTGACTTCTACCAGTCATATTACCTTTTTCCACAAACTCCGACTTGGTGCTGTGGTATTTGAGGTTCTGGGCTCGGGGAAAGATAAACTCGTGTTGATCCTTGACGGTCGAGATATGAGAGCCGACATAGGCTCCTGGCATACCCTTAGGAACACGAATCTTGAGAACGTGCTGCTCGACGGCATCGTGTCCAATCAGGTACTTCTTCTCACCTACATCCTCGGCCTTGAGTTGAACCTCATTCTTATGATACCAATGCTTGGGATATTCCTTATTGATTGATGTAGACATATAAGCCGGATGATGAAGCACACCGGCCGCATTCATCTTCTTACGAGGATCGATTCGGGTGTTAGAATAGACATGAAATGATCTTGGGGCTCGAACATGTTTCATAGCCGAATCGAGGTCCTCGACAACGTTCCTATCGTTCATAGGATGATTGTCCTCGGTATAGCCTCTCATGCTGTGATAGGGTGTTCCCTTGAACCCCTTCTCATGATGATCCCAGAGTTCGTAATTGATTGATGAGCCATCCGTATAGTGCTGCATGGCCTTCATATGATCAGGTGTGTACTTCTCCTTGGCATAGTGTTTGGCAAGTGTACTATCCAGGTTGGTAAGGTGCTTCTGACCACGCTCTGATAGGTAGTGTTCGTATTCCTCTGCGATCTGTCTGAGTTTCTTCATGGGACCACTCTCATATGATGGACGTTGACACTGACCGAACCACCGCTAACGGTCTTTGAGGTTGTGCTGGTTGTCTTCATGTGCTGAAGGTTGATTCCTCGTGGCAGCAGGACTTCCTTTTCGGCAGACGAGAAGGCTGTGGGATGTAGGTTCGGTATGAAAGCCGCTGGATGATCCTTGGGTACGTGAATTTTAAGAAGATGTTGCGAATAATCATTACGATTGACCTTCTCGCGTGAAAACTTCTCACCGATGTTCTGGTCGAGAGAGGTCGAGAGGTAAGCCGGATGGTGGACAATACCGGATTCGTTCATATGGTCTCGGGGGTCATTAGGCGTGCCTGAATAGACCACCATCTTATGAGGCGTCTTGTTCGTGGTCATAAGATGATCAAGCTGAGATATGTCCTTTTCGTGCTGATCGATATGAGCCGAGGGAATAGGTCTATCGGACCATGTTGGCTTTATCTCGGACGGCTTGGTTCCCTTGTGCTTCTCCCAGAGATAATGATTGAGTTCTCCGGACCCACCCTGATAGTCCCAGGAAGCCTTTCGATCATGTGGATCGACATTATCATAATTGAAATGATTCGAGAGACGAACATGAAGAGCATTGGCTCTTGCTACCTTACCGAATCCGGCTATCTCTCTAAGATGTTTCATCAGGACTCCGATATGATAGTTGAGCCATTAGCAGCCGTCTGGATCGTGCTGGTATAGGCCAACGAGGTTTCGCTGCTCTGGTTATCATTGATCTTGAATCGACCGAACATGGCGAAGCCGACCGGATGCATGAGGTCATTAACGAATCTCTCATAGGTCGCCAACATACGGGGAGCAACAATTTCATAGGAGTATTGCTGATAGTAAAAGCTATCGAAGAGGAAGTTCTCGTCCGAAAGGAATGAGTTGTTATTCTTCCAATAGCCAGCCGAGGCTCCTGTACCATCGACCACGGCCACACCCGAGGCCGCATAGACATTATTTGAGGTAATAGTGACAGGCTCGTTCGGCTCGTATCCGAAGCCACTATCCTCAATCTGAATAGCCGTCATGATACCGTTGGCATTGAGAGCCGTGGCCGTGACGTTGGCGTCTCCACCCCAGACGCCACCCGAGCCGTCCTGAATCTGAAGCTGATAGATGAGAGGTTCGATGACCGATACGCTGGCGTTCGTGAGATAGTCCTGGCCGGGATTCTCGGCAATGAGGCGGCTGATGCTTCCGATTGTCAGGGTCTCATAGGTCAGGACGTTCCACATAGGCGTGTCGAGATTGGTGTTACCGGCAACAGGGAATGACCAGTTCGTATATCTCTGGGTGCTGTTGATATAGGCACTTGCACCACTGGTCTGACCATGGAGATTAGATGTTGGTAGGAAGTATCCGTTGGCATTGTTGACACCAATCACTGTGCTGTTGACTGTGGTAACAGTTCCGTTGGCAATGTACTGACTCTTGGGTAGCACACTGTTGACATACAGTGAGGCACCACTATTAGACGAGACTATGATACCGGCAACGATGTTGGCGTTGTTAAGTTGGGCCTCTGAACCTGTGAGGTTAACGAAGTTCGGGTTATCAATCGCAACAACCTGAAGGGACGTAATACCCAGAGTCGCATTGGAAAGCACGTCACCAACACCAGCAGTTGTGTTGCTCAGGTAGGCAAAGTCCAGAGCAATACCGTTGGCATAGGCATTAACAACCTCACCAACCTGAAAGACTCCGACTGTGTTGGACTTATGAAGACCGAAACCCTCCGAGGCGATATCGAGTTGGGTGTTATAGTAATCATTGATAACATCGATGTTAACCGACATGACTGTCTGGTTGACGAGTCCACCAACCCCGAAGGTCGCACCGGTTCCACCACCACCCGAGACGATGATCTGAGGATTCATGGTGAATCCGTAACCACCATTGATCAGGTCGAAGACAATCTTACCGTTCTCAGAGGTAATGGCCGCAACACGACCAAGAGCCCCGGCACCACTACCGATGATGTTAACAATATCACCTACATTGAAGAAGATACCACCGTTCTGAATGCTGACCGATGAGAGTGAACCGACGATGAGAGGCGCATTGCTCTCGGTCAAAGGAGCAAAGTCGGTCGAAAGAATCTGTTCGCCAAACTTGAATTCTCCATTGATATTAGATAGATGGAGAACGTTGATAACCTTGTTGTTGATGGTGATGACGTTGTAGTCCTCGACCAGGGCCGTGGCCTTGGATGATGAGGAATAGACAGATAGACCAATGAGGTTCGCCAGATAGATGGAGTCGGTTACTTCGATATAGGCATCCTTGACCCAGGTGTTATCCGAGAGCTTGAAGATATGCTGTGAGGGTAGATAGAACTGAATGTCCTCATTGAAGAGGATACGGAAGAGAAGCTCGAAACCTCGGGGCGTACCCTTGGATGAATAAAGATCAATAATGTGTTTGATGAGTAGACGCTGGTCCGCAACCACCGTCGTAGGTAGGTTCGCCATATACTCATTCTTGAAATGAATAATGAATTCATCCAGGGTCTTGTCAATATCATGGAAGTCGCCGAAGTTACGTGAGTAGTAGAGGGGATTGCCTTCCTGCTCTAGCCACTCATAATATGCCTTGACAAAGGCAACGAAGTTCGGTCCCTTATCGAGATAGAACTGTGGGAACTGAGACGGGATGAATTGGTTAGTGATTACGTCCATTAGGGTCCATTCGCAACATTAACATTGATTCCGGCGACCGTATCGATCTTGAGGATATCATTGTTATTAACCGTGATAACCTTGGTGTTGGCGACTGCACTGATAAAGAACGATGATTGGTCAGTCGTATAGCTATCGATCTTGAGCGACGGAATCGAAATGATACCCTTGGTATAGTTGATCGTACCAATCTGTGAGGCATTGACCGAGTTATTGCTATTAATCACAACAAGGTTGACTGTTCCGGGAGTGGTGTTGACACCCGGATAGGCATCGGCAATAACAGCGTTCTGACCATTCACAATGAAGGTCGATGAGGTAATGTTAGAGACAGGATTACCAAAGGAGACATAGAGGTTATTGTTGGCAATGAGCGACACGTTGGCATAACGTCTCATCGTGAAGTATGTCTCATTACCCAACATGATGTTATTGGCTTCCATCTTATCGAGAGCCGTGGACAACTGTGAGTGGTAATAGTTACGATTGAACTTATCCAGTGTATTAGCCGAGAAGTTGATAATGGTGTTCGTTGCCAGCGTCTCGTAATAGGAAGGTGGGTTCGAGGTCTCATCGAAGTCAATATGAACGGTTGCGGTAACGTCGAGCCAGATGGTGTTGGCGT
>Ga0265338_10007128_pt1 | contig 13998 bp, 14 predicted proteins | sample 42126metaG_FD_193579 | JGI IMG/M metagenome (GOLD analysis project Ga0265338, IMG submission 193579) | Rhizosphere microbial communities from Carex aquatilis grown in University of Washington, Seatle, WA, United States - 4-21-26 metaG | ecosystem: Host-associated > Plants > Roots > Rhizosphere... | reverse complement strand
TTTTTGATTGGGGCTGGTGTTTTTTTTGCGGGAGGCGGAGGCCGGCCGATCCGGACCGCCGCCTCCGTTCGGAGGAACCACGAACCGGTTTTATGGTTGGAAGATCTGGTCAAAGACGCCGCCGTCGGCGAAATGGGTTTTCTGCGCTTTTTGCCAGCCGCCAAAAACCTCGTCCACCGTGACGAGTTTCACGGGGCTGAACTGGCTGGCATATTTGGCGGCGGCCTTCTCGTCGCGCGGCCGGTAAAAATTCCGGCCGGCGATGTCCTGGCCTTCATCCGAATAAAGGTATTGCAAGTAAGCCTGTGCCACCTCGGTCGTACCATGCTTCTTCGCCACCTTGTCCACCACCGCCACCGGCGGCTCGGCCAGGATGCTCAGGGACGGCGTGACGATGTCGAATTTATCCGCGCCGAACTGCTTGATGGCCAGGTAGGCCTCGTTTTCCCAGGCCAGCAGCACGTCGCCGATGCCACGCTCGACAAACGTCGTGGTCGCACCGCGCGCGCCGGAATCGAGCACAGGCACGTTTTTGTAGAGCCGCGTGACAAAGTCGCGCGCCTTTGCGTCGTCATGGCCGTACTTATCGAGCGCGTAAGCCCAGGCGGCGAGATAGTTCCAGCGCGCACCACCGGAGGTTTTTGGATTCGGCGTCACGACCACGATGCCCGGTTTCACCACATCATCCCAGTCCTTGATATGTTTCGGATTTCCTTTCCGCACCAGAAACACAATGGTCGAGGTGTAGGGCGTGCTGTTGTCCGGCAGCCGTTTCTGCCAGTTGGCGGGCAATAATTGCGCCTGTTGGGAAATGGCATCAATGTCGTAGGCCAGCGCGAGCGTCACGACGTCGGCTTCAAGCCCATTGATGACGGACTGCGCCTGTTTGCCGGAGCCGCCGTGCGATTGCGCAACAACCACATCGTCGCCGGTTTTCGCCTTCCAGTATTTGGCGAAGGCGGCGTTGTAATCCTGATACAACTCGCGCGTCGGGTCGTAGGAAACGTTCAGGAGTTTGATGTCCTTCCCATTCGCCACCAGGGCCAGCGGGAAGATCAAGGCAACCAAAATGGGCAGAAAGGTTTTCATGTGATTTTTGTATTTCAGACAGTTAAAACGCCAGTTGTATCCGGGTGAACAGCACATTTTCCGCCTGCGCCGGCACGGCCGGAGTCGCTCCAGTGTATCCGGAGAATACCGTGTGTGAAAAACTGGTGTTCAGCCGGATGTTCTTGTTCAGATACCAGTTGAGGCCGACCGACCACGCATGAGCAGACGAGGCGGAAGCCGTTGAGACGGCAAAAGGCAACGATGCGGAAAAAGTGTTGTTGTCCAAATTCAATTCTTCATAACGCCCCACCACCTGCCAGGCGCCCCACTGGCCTTTTCGCGGATCAAATGGATGCCGCGGCGTGACGCCATTATAGGTGGCTTCCTCGCCCGTCAACACCCAGCCGGCCGAAACCTCCCAGGCCGTATTCTGCAAGTCGGCGGTGCCCACCGGCGCGGTTGTGCGGCTGACCTGCTGGTCGGAGATCACATATTCGCCCAGGACCCCAAACGGCCCGTAGTAATAATACCCCTGCGGTGAAACCCTCCAGTGCCGGCCGTTGGCGATCACTCCCGCGGCATAGGTGAAAAATTTCTGCTGACCATCGGTGGTATAACCCGGCGTCAATCCAGTGGCGCCATTGCGGTCGGCTTCGTAACTGCCACCCACTCCAAATCCCAATCCCTTCAGTGCATTCACATCCGAAGTTTTCAAAGGCTGGAGAATAATACGCCCCGCAAAGGCCTTGTCGTTGTCTGAATCTGTATTCACCGTGGTACCGTTGTAATCCGAAACACCGTCAAAAATGCCGGCGGCATAGCTGGCCACCCCGCCAAACAGGTCGCCATGCAGTTCCACTCCCAGATCGCGGTTCGGTACCAGATCCGTCGCCAACGAACGTTCATTGAAGAAGAGATTGGCATCGGACTGCAGCTGCTCCAGCCCGACCGGCGACTTGAACTTGCCCGCCTCCAGCTGCAATTCCGGACGAAAGCGATAATTGACATAGGCATCCATGATTTGCACAGTGCTGCCGCCAAAATCCGGCGTGAAGTTGAAATCAAAATCATGGCACACCGTGCCGGTAATAATCGGACGCGCCCGCCGCAGGAGAAAGGCGTCATTAACAAGATTATGGTCATCAAAAAATGTCCGGCTGTCCAACTGAACCAAGCCGTGCAGGCTGATGGCAAAGTTTGTGTCCGCGGAAGCGAAGGTGAAACCGCTCGAATCAAGTTTTACCAACGGCTGCGCTTTGGCCGCCGTCGCGGCGGTTTCCTGATCCAGCTCATGCTGGCGCTCCAGGATCCGGACTTTCTGGTCGAGATCCCGGGTTTGGGCACTGACAATATTGGTGGCGGCTTGCTGGTCCAACGCACGTTGCTGTTCAAGTGCCTGAACCTTCTGACCAAGTTCCTGGATCGCTTTTTTCAAGGCCTCGATCTGCGCCGCCTCTGCGGAACCAGCGTTTGTGCCATCCACGGCGGTGTAGGCGGGGATTTCAGGCGGCACGGCTCCGGTGGAATTGGTGGCCGAGTCATCGGCAGCCGTTGCCGGGACGACAAATTGCAGCCCGGCAAGGCTGACTAGTATCAACTGATTTAGTTTCATGTTGTCTTGGTTTGGGTTTGTAGTTTGCTGTTTGTTTCGCCTCCGGTTTCCCGGTCGGCTTTTGTTTTCCTTTCAGATCGCGCTGTATTGACTGTTTGCGCCTGTGTCTTCTCCCGTCGCACAAGCTCGGCTTCCTTTCACGCTGCTCTCCGGTCCAATTTGTGTCCTGTTCATAATAATTTAAAACCCCAGTTCATCTGCATTTTTAATGGCGACCACCAATGTCGTTATTATAATCAAATAAAAACCGTCTTCCCCATGGCGCAACCTGCCGCCACAACTGTCATCAAAAATCAAATCTTTCATTTTGCCATCAACTGCTATTAACGACTTGTTATGTCGTTATTTTCCACAATCCAGATGGATTGTCAACAATTTCTTGAGATTTTTTTAAATGCCTTCTCCGCCAATGAAACCGGATGAAATCTCCTGCTTGGACACGGGTACGGTCTTGGAAACCGCCCCGAGCGTGGTCTGTTCCATCAAACCGGCCACATAATTGCGCGCGTCGAGAAACACACGCCGGAACCGGCAAACTGGTTCTTGCGAGCACCGCTTGTATCCGGTGACTGAAACACAATCAATTGGCGCTATAATCCCGTCGAAATACCGCACCACTTCACCCATCGTAATTTTGTCCGGAGTCCTGGCCAGCACATATCCGCCACGCACTCCCGCCACGCTGTCAACCCAGCCCTTCGCCTTCAGCTTGAGCATGATTTGCTCCAGAAAACGCTTGGGAACATCATTCCGTCGGGCCAGCTCACGGATCGGTATCGGCGCACCTCCAAAATGATCCACCAAGGTGAACAAGGCGCGCAAGGCATAATCCGTTTCTCTCGATACTCGCATGGTGATACACGATACTGCGGGTCGCGTTTAAGTCAATCGTGGTCTTCCGGCCAATTTCGGAACTGCCGGATCAACTGATAATACGACGGCCTTCATCGAGGAAGATGCCCTTGAAATTCATCTCCAGTGCCTGAGGGTTGGTGGCCTTGGACAGGGCTTCCTTCTCAGTCACGCGTCCCGACTTGACCAGATTGAACAAGGATTGGTTAAACGAGAGCATGCCGTCATCGCCGGCGGTTTCAATGGCGGCGGATAATTTGTCGAGCCGGTTTTCCTCGATGAGTTTTCTCACCATGGGCGTGTTGATGAGGATTTCCATGGCCGGGGTCATTTTGCCGTCCAGCGTGGCGACCATGCGCTGACAAACCACCGCGCGCAACGTCGCAGCGATTTGCCGGCGGATCTGCTCACGTTCTTCTGCCTTGAAAAAATCCAGGATGCGTCCGACCGACTGTGCCGCCGATGTCGTATGCAGGGTGGACAATATCAAATGACCGGTGTCTGCCGCGCTCATGGCTGCGGAAAAACTGACGTCATCGCGCATTTCGCCGACCATGATGATGTCCGGGTCCTGGCGCAGGACGTGTTTGAGGGCGTGATGAAATGACAGCGTGTCCAGACCGACCTCCCGCTGTTCAATCACCGACTGGTTGTCCTCAAAAACAAATTCAATCGGGTCTTCCAGCGTGATGATGTGTTTTTTTAAATTCGCGTTGATGTGTTCGATCATCGCCGCCAGCGTGGTGGATTTGCCGCACCCGGTGGAACCGGCCACCAGCACAATGCCGCGAGGGGAGTTGGTGATCCCCTTGATCTGCTCCAGCAGCCCGAGTTCTTCAAAGCTGGGCACCTGCGTCTTGACGTAGCGCAACGCCAGGCACCACTGGCCGCGCTGCTGGAATAGATTGGAACGGAAACGGCCGATGCCGGGGATGAAATATGAAAAATCAACCTCGCGTTCCTCCTCCAGACGCTTGGCCATATGCGCCGGTGTGATGGTTTCGACGATCTTTCCCATCCATTCCGCCGTCGGGAATGGGGAATCCACCGCAATCAATTCGCGGTTGATGCGGAAGACCACCGGCGTGCCGATCTTCAGATGGATATCCGATGCCCCGCCCTCAATGGCCGTTTTTAGAATGCGCTGAAACAATTCCATGTCTTGAGTCTAGCAAACCGCCGCGCCAGCGCCAGCCACGAAAACGCTGGCGGCATTTGCCGCACCAATGTTATACAAAGCCCATGTCCAAACATCGCATCGGCATCATCGGCGGCACCGGCCTTTACAACATCGAAGGCTTCACCGGACAGAAATGGGTGAAGGTCAAAACTCCTTTTGGCGCGACGTCCGACGATCTGCTGACTGGCCGGCTGGCCGGGCGCGGTGTGGTTTTTCTCCCGCGCCACGGGCGGGGCCACCGGATTCTGCCCAGCGAGCTCAACCATCGCGCCAATATCTGGGCGATGAAGAAGCTGGGTGTCGCCTGGATCATCAGCGTCAGCGCCGTCGGATCGTTGCAGGAAAAATACAAGCCATGCGACATCGTGCTGATTGACCAGTTTCTGGACCGCACCAAGCAATCCTCCGCCCACACCTTTTTCGGGCGCGGCATTGTGGCGCACGTTGCCTTTGCCCGACCCATCTGCGAGGAATTGCGCCGGATTCTCCTGAACACCGCGCGCGCCTGCAAGGCCGCCGCCCACGACGGCGGCACTTACGTGAACATGGAAGGCCCCGCCTTCAGCACCCGGGCCGAATCCCTCACCAATCATCAGGCTGGTCATGCCGTGATTGGCATGACGAATCTGGGCGAGGCCAAATGCGCCCGCGAGGCCGAAATCGCCTATGCCACGCTGGCGATGGCCACCGACTACGACTGCTGGAAGGAAGACGAGCACGTCACGCTGGAAATGGTCATCGGCAACCTCCACCGCAATGCCGATATGGCCAAACAAATCGTTGCCAGTGCCATCTCGAAAATCCCGGCCCAACCGGACTGGCCATGCCATTCTGCGCTCAAAAACTCCTTCCTGACCGACCGCAACGTCTGGCCCAGAAAAACCATCGCCGAGCTGAAACCGATTCTGGCGAAGTATCTTTGACTTTGACCTGCCGGGTAGCCATTCGTTGTAGCGTTGGCCATGAACAAGCGCATCCTTATCAAGAAAATCATCGCCCGGTTGACGGACGAACTGGCTGTTTATTTCCGCGCCGCGCAATTCTCCCGCGCCGAGGCCACCCACGAATCGAGCAAGGCCGAGAGCAAATACGACACCCGCGGCCTCGAAGCTTCCTATCTCGCCCGCGGCCAGTCCCGGCAGGCGGCGGAAATCGAATCCGCGATTGCCGAGTTTCAAAAGCTGGCCGTGAAAACATTCGGCGCCGGCGAACCCATTGATCTCGGCGCGCTGGTGGAACTGGAACACGATGGCGAAATCTCATTTTACTTCATCGGTCCGCGAGCCGGCGGCACGGAAGTTACTCACGACAAAAAGGGAATCCTGGTCATCACCCCGCAATCGCCGCTCGGCGAACAGCTCATGGGCAAAAAACAAGGCGACCAGCCGCAACTTACCTTCGGCGGCACGAAACAGGCGGCAAAGATCGTGAACGTGGAATAACGGCAAAAATAATTTCAAGCGCCGCCTTTGGCTGGACAAAGAGTTTGGACGGGAACAAAGTCGGGAAAGAGAAATCAGACTCGATACGGTGGACAAGAGATTTTCTTGGCAAGAAATGTCCGTGTGGAAGTGGGAACAGCGCTGACACATGTTGTTGGAAGGGTGACGGATGCTGGGAAAAGACACCTGTAGGCAAACTCAACATCGAGGAAACGACATTTGCAAATCCTTCCTGCTACCTGTCGCGCATGTCCAATTGCACTGAGAAAATTAGTAGAGAACATTTCATATCGAAAAATATTCTAGAAAAACTTACAAAAGATACGCTGAGATTTGAAAATGCCGGTCACTTTTTCGGAGGAAAAAGCTGCGTTGAGATTGGCATTGATGGATTTGCTTCCAAGGTCCTATGCGATAATCACAACTCCATCTTGTCGCCACTTGATGCTGCGGCTGGTGCCGCATTCCAAAGAATTGAAGAACTTACCAAAGACATGGTTCACGCGGACAATGGATATAACTTGAACTCGTTTCATATAGCATCCGGAATAGATATTGAACCTGGATGATTAAGGTGTTTTGCGGATTGGTAGCGGCAGGAAAGATTCGAAGCACCTCGGGTCGCATCGAGCAGCTAAATTCTTTGCCACATGAGTTACTAGAGGCGTTGATGGGTGCGACCTTATTGCAGCCGCCGCTTGGGCTTTATATGCATACTTTTGTCGGTCAAATAAGGAAACCCGGATTGTCGTTTGGCCCAATAAAGTTAACTGACGGTTCGGATCAGGTTGGTGGCTTGCTCTTGTCCTTGGGGATGATGAATTTGGTTCTCGTAACGTCGCAACGCTATACTCAAACATTTAATGAGCCTTCATGGTATCGACACCAAACCCTCACTTTCGATGTCAAGCACAAGGGTTCTAGGTTAAGGTTCCTTTTTACCTACTGATTGCTACGCTTGATGCAATAATTTTTTTCTCAGCCGCCAAACGTCCTCACCAATCCGTCTCGCGGTAATCCTTCAAGAATTTTCCCCAGACATGTTCGCCGGTGTTGAAGCCGGCGATGATCGGGTCCACGATGCGCGCCGCACCGTCCACGATGTCCAGCGGCGGATGAAACCGGTGTTCCTGCACCTTGCGCGCCGCAATCTGCACCGGATCCTCGTCCGTCACCCAGCCCGTGTCCACGCTGTTCATGTGGATGCCGTCCGCGTGATAATCCGCCGCCGAGGTGCGGGTCATCATGTTCAAGGCGGCTTTGGCCATGTTCGTGTGCGGATGCCGCGTGGTCTTGAACTTCCGGTAAAACTGCCCCTCCACCGCCGACACATTCACGATGTGCTTGTCATGTTCCGGCGATCGGAGCATCAGGGGCTTCAGCCGCGCGTTTAGAATGAACGGCGCGATGGCGTTCACTAGCTGCACTTCCAACAATTCGACCGCCGGAACTTCCGCCATGAGCAGTCGCCAGGAATTGCGCTCGCGCAAATCCACCTGTTGCAAATCCTGGTCCAGCCGGCCCTCGGGAAACAAATCCTTCTGCGCGGCCAGCTCGTCCGGCAGCAGCGGCACCTGCGACAACGCCGCCGCATGCGTCAGCCCCGCCACTTCCGACAGGCGTTGTTGCGCCACCAGGGCGTCGCCCTCCGGCAATAGATGATAACCACGTAGTCCTTCGTAAGCACCCAGCAACCGACGAACATCCGGTGGCAGGTCATGCAATGACCCGCTTTCACCCTCCATCATGTGCGCGTAAAAATCCGGCGGCCGGCGCACCGTCTGGCACGCGTTGTTGATGATGAAATCCAGCCGCTTCCGGGTCGTGAGCAGATGCCGGCAAAACGCCTCCACGCTCGGCGTGTGTCGCAGATCGAGCCCGAAGATTTCCAGCCGGTGCCCCCAGTCCGCAAAATCCGGCTCGGCCGCGTAACGCAACGCCGAGTCGCGCGGGAAACGCGTGCTGACGATGAGTTCCGCCCCGGCGCGCAGCAATTTGATGCCCGCCTGATACCCGATCTTCACCCGGCCGCCGGTCAGGAGCGCAACCCGGCCGCGCAAATCGGCCGACTCGGTGCGCTTGCGGAAATTCAACTCCCCGCACGCCGGGCAAAGCTGGTCGTAGAAATGGTGGATCGCCGTGTAGTCCTGCTTGCAGATGTAACAATTCTGCGGGTCCACGACTTCGCGAAACTCCGGATCGCCCTCGACTTCCCGCTGCACGAAGCCGGCCGGAACCACGATGTTCGGCGTGGTGAAGATTTTTTCCCGGCGCAGCTTGCGAATGCCGGTGTTATTGAGCTTCGACTGGTCGCGCTGAATTTTGTCCGCCTTGCGCTGGCGGACCTTGGCCCGCACGAACTGGCGCCGCTCATTTACGTTCGGACAGAACACCTCGCCCGCCGCCTTGAGCAGACGCATGCGCTCCTCCTCGGGAATCCCGGCGATCAGCCCGCGGTTGCCGGCAACCAGCTCCAGCAAATCCACGGCGGTCTTCAATCGCCCGGTCAAATCATCCGGTGCGGGTTGTGCAGACTTGGTTTTCATGCGCGTTTTGTATTGGCCTTCAGCCATTCCGCATAAGCCGCTTCCGACATTTCTCCGGCAGCGAGGGCAAGTGTGCTTACGGCGGCGTCCGCCTCGCCCGCGTGAAAACGGCAGCCATTAAGTTCCAGAAACAGCACCGCGACGATGAAGCCGGTGCGTTTGTTTCCATCAATGAACGGATGATTCTTTACCACCCCGAATGCGTAACTTGCGGCGAGGTCGAAAAGGCTGGGCTTGCCGTAGGCGAAAAGATTATGCGGCTTGCCCAATGCGGAATCCAACAACCCTTCATCCCGGGCGCCCGCGGAGCCACCGAACTGCGCGAGCGATTGCTCGTGCAACGTGAAGACGACCTCGCGCAACACCCAGACCGGCTCTTTCATTTGGCCAACTCACGCAAAGTGTGGCGATAGCGCTTCATCACGTCCTGCACCACTTCCATCTGGTGCGTGACCTCGGCCTTGGACGGACTCAACCGCAGGCTGCCATCCGGCCCGTCCGTCACGGAAACCGAATCGCCCTCCTCCACATTAAGATGCGAAAGAGCTTCCTTGGGCAGGATCACGCCCACCGAGTTACCGACCTTGCGAAGTTTTAATTCCAGAACCATGGCTATACTGTAACCACAAATGTTATAACGTCAAGCGCCGAATCCTCCGCACCTTGACGCTGAGGGACAAAAGCGACAGACTGGCCGCGCATTTCGGAATCACCACGAATCGTTTTATGGCCGCCAAAACCATCATCAAACCCGCAAAATCACCCGCCGCCATCGGCCCGTATCATCATGCCGTGCGGGTCGGCGACCTCCTGTTCTGCGCCGGCCAGATCCCGATTGACCCCAAGGACGGCAATCTCGTCACTGGTGATATCAAGATCCAGACCGACCGCGTGCTGCAAAACGTCCAGGCGATCCTGGACGACCAGAAACTGACGTTCGCCAACGTGGTCAAAAGCACGGTGTTCTTGACCAATCTCGCGGACTTTGCCGGGATGAACGAGGTTTACGCGAAATATTTTACGGGTGATTTCCCGGCGCGTTCAACCGTCCAGGTGGCCGCTCTTCCCAAGGGCGCGAACGTGGAAATTGAGGTCATTGCCCATTTTTAAAAATGTCCGCTGGCGCTTATTTATTCATTGGTTTCGCCCTCGGCGGTGGGCTGGGACTATTGATTGGTTGGCTGATCAGTCGTTCGCGCGGCAGAACGCCTGATTTATCCAAACCGCTCGACGAACTGGAACGCAAACTGGCAGCTGAATTTCAAAAAGCCAACGTGGACATGGCGGCGCGAGTGGAAAAGATGAAGGGAGATTTGCGCACCGATTTGTCCGGTCAGATGCAGCAGGGACTGAACGGTGTTCGCGAGACGGTAGAACAGCAACTCACCCAAGGAAGGACCGAACAGGCGCAGCGACTGGCCGACGCGGTCAAATCCTTGGAGCAAAAATTCGAGGCATTGAAATTAGCCACCGAAGCCAAACTTGAAACCTCTAGCCAGCAACAAGGCAAGGTACTGACGGATTCACGCGCAGATTTGACCGCCACACTTTCCAAAATGGCCGAACAAATCGACAAAAAACTGGACCAGCTTAAAGGCGCGGTGGAGACAAAGTTGACGCAAATTCAGACTGACAATTCTACAAAGCTCGAAGAAATGCGGAAAACCGTGGATGAAAAACTTCAAGGAACTTTGGAAAAGCGGCTGGGAGAATCGTTCAAAATGGTCAGTGACCGGCTGGAACAGGTGCATAAAGGTCTGGGTGAAATGCAAACTCTGGCAACGGGTGTCGGCGATTTAAAGAAAGTCCTGACAAACGTGAAGACGCGTGGAACCTGGGGTGAAATGCAACTGGGAAATCTGCTCGAACAGATTCTTACGCAGGACCAATATGCCCGCAATGTAAGAACAAATCCAGCCGGATCAGAATTGGTTGAATTCGCTATCAAGCTGCCGGGTCGTGACGAGGATGGCGACAAGCCGGTGTGGCTGCCAATTGATGCCAAGTTTCCGAAGGAAGATTACGAACGTCTGGTGGATGCGTCCGAACGCAGTGATGTCGAAGCTGTGGAACAGGCGGCAAAAAGTCTGGAGGCGCGTGTGCGTTCACAGGCGCGCGACATCCGTGACAAATATATCGCGGAGCCGCATACGACAAACTTTGGTCTTTTGTATCTGCCAACCGAGGGCCTTTATGCCGAGGTGTTGCGCCGTCCGGGACTGGCTGATTCACTACAGCGCGAATACCGCATCGTCGTGGTCGGGCCGACCACGCTCGCCGCCTTGTTGAACAGTTTGCAGATGGGCTTCCGCACGCTCGCCATCCAGCAGCGGTCGAGTGAAGTTTGGAAAGTGCTTGGCGCGGTAAAAACTGACTTTGGAAAGTTTGGCGACCTGTTGGACAGCATCAAAAAGAAACTGGATGAAACCGGCAATACGATCGAAAAAGCCGCCCATCGCAGCCGCCAGTTGGAAAGGAAACTTAAAAAGGTTGAAGCTCTGCCAGTCGTCGAAACCGCCGAATTGCTCGCGGACGTTCAATCAACCGAAGCAGACCCAGAAGGATCGGACGAACCAACCGAATCTAAGTGAGATAATGGACGTAGAATGTTGATACTGGCGGGGCAAATTCCGCAAAAGAATTGGCGGAGATTCAGCCGCTGGACTCGACGTTGCGCTTGCCGCCCGCATAGTTCATGGCATGATGCGCTCATGCGCAAGCTTTCCATTTTTATTTTCGCATTCATCTTCTCACTGAGCCTGCAAGCGCGGGAAAGCACGCTGCTGGATTCCAGCTGGCGGTTCAAACTGGGCGAAGCCGATGGTGCGCAGAATGTGAAATTCGGCGAACACAGCGACAAGTTCTGGCAGACGGTTTCGGTTCCGCACTGCTGGGGCTGGGAAGACGCGCAACAAGGCAGGGAATATTACCAGGGACCGGGCTGGTATCGCCGCGAATTGAACATCACGCCGGAACCGGACCGACGCTATTTTTTACGGTTCGAGGCGGCCAGCTCGGTGGCCGACGTTTACTTGAACGGCCGTTTGCTGGGCGAGCATCGTGGCGCGTTCGGCGCGTTTGCTTTTGAAATCACCACCAACCTGTCCGCCACCGGTACGAACCTGCTGGCGGTACGTGTGAGTAACGCGTCGGACCCAGACCTCGCGCCGTTGAGTGGTGATTTTCCAGTTTATGGCGGGTTGTACCGCCCGGTGCATCTGGTGGTGACCGGTCCGGAAAATTTCACACTGACGGACCACGGGTCGCCGGGCGTCGCCTGGCTGCAAACAGACGTCACCAAAACGCAGGCTGTGCTGAATGTGACAGCGCAAATCTCCGTGCGTCGGGACCGAAAACAGCCGCTGACGTTTGTCGCCCGCGTACTCGATGCGGATGGAAACTGCGTCGCCAGCAACGAAACCGGAATCACCATTTCCGCCGCCACCAACATGACGTCGCCGTATTGGTTGCATGTGGTCGTGCCGCAACCTCACTTGTGGAACGGACGCCCGGACCCCTATCTTTACCAGGCGGTGGCGGAGTTGCGCTCGACTAACGAAGTCGTTGATTCGGTCGAGCAGCCGTTGGGTTTGCGGTATTACCGGGTGGACCCGGACAAGGGATTCTTCCTGAACGGCCAGCCGCTGCGTCTGCAGGGCGTGTCCAAACATCAGGATCGCCGGGATAAAGGCTGGGCTATTTCCGAAGCCGATTTGGACGAGGACATTTCGATCATCAAAGAACTCGGCGCGAACGTTGTCCGTTGCGCGCATTATCAACACAGCGACTATTTTTACAGTTTGTGCGATCGCGCAGGCATTTTGGTCTGGGCGGAAATTCCACAGGTAAATCAAATTCATGATACGCCGGAATTTGAAAATTGTTCACGCAATCAACTGCTGGATTTGATCCGGCAAAACATCAATCACCCGTCAATCTTCGCCTGGAGCCTGTTCAATGAAATCGGGCCGGGCTCGGACAACCCCCATCGCGAATTGCAGGATTTAAACAATGTGGCGCAAAGCGAAGACCCGACGCGTCCGACGATTGCCGCGACACGCATGGATAAATTTCCGCAGATGAATAAAATTCCCGACCTGCTCGGCTGGAATATATATTGCGGCTGGTACAATCCGCCTTACGGAACGAAAGAGGATTTTGGCAGGCAGTTCGACAAATACCGCGCCTCAAGCCGCAGCGGCGGATTCTTTTTGAGCGAATACGGCGCGGGCGCAAACATCCAGCAGCATCAAGAAAACCCACCGCCATCCAAACCCACCGGTCAATCCCACCCCGAAGAATGGCAAAGCGAAGTCCACGAAGCAGCGTGGGCTGCAATCAAAGCGCGTCCCTTTGTCTGGGGCAGTTCGCTTTGGAACATCTTTGATTTTACGAGTTATTTCCGTCGCGAAGGCGGAGTTGAAGGCCTCAACGACAAAGGTTTGGTGACGGCAGATCGCAAAATCAAGAAGGACGCGTTTTATTTCTACCAGGCCAACTGGTCGGATGAGCCGGTGCTTTACATCACCAGCCGCCGTTTCACCGACCGCACCAATTCGGTGACGGACGTAAAAATATATTCCAACGCCAGCAATGTGGAATTGCTGCTCAACGGCATGTCACAAGGCAAACGCAGTGATGGAACGAACTGCGTGTTCATCTGGAAGGATGTTCAATTGAAGCCGGGTGAAAACCATATTGAAACCCATGCGGAACGCAACGGTCAACCATTGAGTGATGGCTGCGAGTGGATGTTGAAAACCGCACAGTGATTTTCAACCGGCAAGCGGAAGTTGTATAAAGCAAAAACCCGGAGAATGTTCTCCGGGTTTTTATTGAAAGACTGGCGGCTACCTACTCTCGCAGAACCTATAGGACTACTACCATCGGCAAGACTGTGTTTGACGGCCGAGTTCGGAATGGGATCGGGTCGGACCACAGCTTTATGGCCACCAAGAAACGGAAGTCAGAAGCCAGCGGCAAAAGCTCGAATTTCAATTCCGAACTCCGCACTGAGACTCCGACTAAATTTAAAAGAACAAACCGGGTCAACCGGCATTCTCTGAAAACTGCACACAGGATTACGGGACAACTACCATTCGTGAGTTTTAAATCGCTTCTTTCCCTTGGAAGAAAAAGAAAAGCGATCAAGCCGCACGACCGATTAGTACCAGTCAGCTAAACGCCTTACGACGCTTACACCTCTGGCCTATCAAACGGGTGGTCTGCCCGTGGTCTTTAGGGAGCTTGCGCTCCGGGAGACATTATCTTGGGATGAGCTTGGCACTTAGATGCTTTCAGCGCTTATCTCTTCCG
>Ga0265338_10007127_pt1 | contig 14000 bp, 13 predicted proteins | sample 42126metaG_FD_193579 | JGI IMG/M metagenome (GOLD analysis project Ga0265338, IMG submission 193579) | Rhizosphere microbial communities from Carex aquatilis grown in University of Washington, Seatle, WA, United States - 4-21-26 metaG | ecosystem: Host-associated > Plants > Roots > Rhizosphere... | reverse complement strand
GGCGACATTCGCCGCTGTGCCTTGCCTTCTGATCGCAGCGGCATTGCGCCAGCGCGAGGCCGCTATCGTTTTCACCATTCCGGTCGCGACGCTGAGTGCCTTTGCGGCGGTGCTTCGGCCACTTCCGGAAGGCCCCCTAGCGGCGGCCTTTGTGCTTATTGCCTGCGCTGGTGTGAGCGGCGCAATTTTCTGGATCGCAGGCCGCAACGTGCCTGCGCAAGGCACCAAAAACATAACCGAACTTGCGCTTTCCTAAGCCTTAATTCCGCCTTTCACACCCTTCATTCCGGGCCTAAATTCGCACTCGCAAAGCCGGGGCGTTAACTGCGTTGTTTTGTTCCGGCTTTAGGATGTCTGCCCACTCATCCGCCCGCCAAATGGACGACCATGACCCTTAATCCACTGAGAGACGCGGGCGCCGATTCCACCGACGCGCCCCACGCCGCGCAATTCGACGAAGCCACGGCCGCGCGACAGGTTTTGCAGGCACGAAAACTTTTGAAGCCGGTCAATGCACAACTCGCCGCATTCTTCGATGCGTTATTCGCCAGCGCGCCGCCCGAGGATATTTCGCGTTATTCGCCGCAATGTCTCGCGACACTCGCGGCCGAAGTGTTCGCACATTCGGCGAAGCGCGCGGCAGGCGAAAGCCATGTCGAGATCCTGCCCTTCCAGGCGCACATCGACGATACCACCCGGAGCGAAAGCATCTTCATCGCGGTGAACGACGACTCGCCGTTTCTTTTCGACTCGCTGATCGCCGACATGAGCGCGAACGGCATGCGCGTGCATGCGCTGTTTCATCCGGTTTTCGATACGGCACGTGACGCATCCGGTGTCCGCAACACGGCCGGAACGCCGGCGCGCGAAAGCGTCATCGTTCTGGTTCTGGATGCGATGATCGAGGGCGAACGCGCCCGTTCGCTCATTGAAGGCGCACAGAGCGTATTCGCGCAAGTGCGCCTCGCGGTCCGCGACTGGAAGAAGATGGTCGAACATTTGCGCGATACGGTCGTCATGCTGCGCGCACAACCGGACCAAGGCGACAGTGAGGAACGCGCGGAAAGCATCGCGTTTCTGGAGTGGCTTGGCGATAATCATTTCACTTTTTTGGGAACGCGCGACTATTCCTATGACGACAGCGACGGGGGGCGCCTTGTTCCGCAAGTAGAAACCGGCCTCGGCGTTCTGTCTCATATGGATGCGCGCGTCATCCGCCGGGGCGAAGATCGCAGCACGCTCACGCCTGATGTGCGCGCCTTCCTGAAACAATCGACACCGCTGATCATCACCAAATCCAATGAGCGCAGCCTCATCCATCGCCGCGTGCACATGGACTACATCGGCGTGAAGGTTTTCGATGCCGGCGGCAAGTTGGTGGGCGAGCGCCGCTTCGTTGGATTGTTTACCTCAGGCGCCTACAGTCGCCGTCCAAGCGAAATTCCATTGCTGCGACTCAAGGTAAGGCATGTGCGCGCACGCGCCGGCCTCGCATCGGACAGCCACGACGGCAAGGCACTGGCGCACATCCTCGACAACTATCCGCGCGACGAGTTGTTTCAGATCAGCGAGGACGAACTTTTCGCCACGGCCATTGGCATTATGCGCCTGGGCGAACGTCCCAAAGTTCGTGTGTTCCTCCGCTTCGACAGGTTTGACCGCTTTGTTTCCATTCTCGTTTTCGTTCCGCGCGACCGCTACGACACCCATGCACGCGAAAAAATTCACGCCATCCTCGCAAAGGCATTCGACGGCCGCATGTCGGCGGCCACGCCCGCGCTCGACGATTCCACGCTGGCGCGCGTGCACTACATCGTCGGCCGCAACGACGGGCCACGTCCGCATGTCGATGTCCACGCGCTCGAAGCGCAGATCGCAGCCGCCATCCGCACCTGGGATGACGGTTTCATGTCCGCGCTCATGAACGAGCATGGCGAGGCCGATGCGCACCGCATGTTCCAGCGCCACGCCAGTGGATTTCCCGCGCGTTATCGCGACGTGTTCGAACCCGACGATGCAGTGCGCGATCTTGGCGAGCTTGAGACGCTCGCGCGCAGCGGCATGGAGCCAGCCATACAGGCTCGCGCCTATCGCGGCCCGCGCGATGCGCACAATGCGCTGCGCCTGAAGCTTTATGTGCTGGGTCCGGTATTGCCGCTCTCCGCGTCGTTGCCGGTGTTCGAGAATCTCGGATTCCGCGTGATCGCGGAAGACAGCTACATGATCGCGCTCGAAACCAGCGATGGCTGGAACGGCGATGCGGCTATCCTCGACTTCCTGATGGAACGCGCCGACGACGGTCCTGCCGATCTCTCCGAAATCAAGACGCCGCTCGAAGACGCGTTCCAGGCGATCGTTTGCGGCGCGGCCGAGGGTGACGGCTTCAACAAACTCGTCATCGCGGCGGGATTGGAGTGGCGCGATGTCACGATCCTACGCACAACCGCGAAATTTCTGCGTCAGGCCGGGTTCGCTTTCAGTCAGGATTATGTCGAGCAGGCGCTGTTCCGCAATCCCGATATCGCAAGCCTCCTGATCGAGCTGTTTCATGCACAGCACAATCCGAAAAACAAATCGAGCGGCGAAGATGTCGATACAATTCGCGCGCGCATCGATGCCGCGCTGAACGATGTGCCAAGCCTCGACGACGACCGCATCATCCGCCGTCTTCGCAACGTCATCGACTGCACCTTACGCACGAATTTCTATCAACCCGATGCGAACGGCAACGCGAAGCCCTACGTCGCCATCAAGCTGGATTCGCAGAAGCTGGACGAATTGCCGGCGCCGCGCCCGCATGTCGAAATCTTCGTCTATGCGCCGCAAGTCGAAGGCGTGCACCTACGCTTCGGGCGCATCGCGCGCGGCGGAATCCGCTGGTCCGACCGGCGCGAAGATTTCCGCACTGAGGTTCTCGGCCTCGTCAAAGCCCAGCAAGTGAAAAACGCCGTCATCGTGCCGGTGGGCGCGAAGGGCGGCTTCTATCCCAAGCAGTTGCCGGTGAACGCGACGCGTGAGGACGTGCAAGCCGCGGGCATTGCTGCTTATACCACCTTCATCAATGCTCTTCTCGACGTCACAGACAACCTGCACACGGATGGTTCGGTTGTGCCGCCGCAGAATATCGTGCGCTATGACAATGACGACCCCTATCTCGTCGTGGCGGCAGATAAAGGCACCGCGACTTTCTCCGATATCGCCAACGGTATCGCCGAATGCCGCGGCTTCTGGCTTGGTGATGCCTTCGCATCCGGGGGCAGTCATGGCTACGACCACAAGAAAATGGGCATCACGGCCAAGGGCGCATGGGAAGCGGTGAAGCGCCATTTCCGCGAAATGAATCGCGATATCCAGAGCGAACCGTTCACTTGCGTTGGCATCGGGGATATGTCCGGTGACGTGTTCGGCAACGGCATGCTGCTCTCCAAGCAGACCAAGCTGGTCGCCGCGTTCGATCACCGCCACATCTTCATCGATCCCGAGCCCGATCCGGCAGCGTCATGGACCGAACGTGCACGTATGTTCGCGCTACCGCGCTCGAGCTGGGCTGATTATAACAAGGAGATCATCTCCAAAGGCGGCGGCGTGTTCGCGCGCAGCGTGAAAGAGATTGCTCTGTCGCCGGAGATGAAGAAACTGGCGGGAATCGCCGCCGATCGCACGACGCCCGCCGATCTGATGAAGGCGTTGCTGAAATCCGACGTCGATCTTCTTTGGTTCGGCGGCATCGGCACATATGTGAAGGCAGCCAGCCAGAGCAATCTGGACGTCGGCGACCGCGCCAATGATGCAATCCGCATCAACGGCGCGGATGTGTGCGCGAAGGTCGTGGGCGAAGGCGCAAACCTCGGCGTCACGCAACTGGGCCGTATCGAATATGCATTCGGCGGCGGGCGCATCAACACTGACGCCATCGACAATTCGGCCGGTGTGGATACCTCCGACCATGAAGTCAACCTGAAGATTTTGCTTGGTGCACCGCAGCGCCGCGGCGAGCTTTCCGCCGATGCGCGCGATACATTGCTCGCCGATATGACGGATGACGTCGCAGCGCATGTGCTGCGTGATAACTATGAGCAGACCAAAGCACTTTCGGTTTCGCTCGCGCGCGGCGTTCGCGATCTCGACGGACAGTCGCGGTTCATCCGCGACCTTGAAAGACGCGGCAAACTCGACCGCGCAGTGGAATTCCTGCCGAGCGACGAAGATTTGCGCAAACGCGCGCAGGACTCCAAGGGCCTCACGCGCCCCGAACTCGCGGTGCTGCTAGCTTATGCCAAGCTCGACCTGGATTCCGAGATTGTCGCCAGCGATCTGCCCGACGATTCATATTTCGCTGACACGCTTTCGGCCTACTTCCCAAAACAAGCGGTCTCGCGTTTTCCGGATGAAGTCGCGCAGCATCGCCTGAAGCGCGAAATCATCTCGACATCGCTCGCAAATCGCATCGTCAATCTGGCGGGTCCGATTTTCGTCCACCGCATGAAGGAAGTCTCCAGTGCACCGGCCTCGCGCGTCGCGCGTGCCTTCGTGGTGGCGGAAGGCTCTTTCGGCCTGGCTGCACTCAACGCGCGCATCGACGCCCTCGACGGGAATGTCAAAGCGGAAATTCAGACCAGCATGTATGCCGACGTGGCCGAATTGCTGCGCCGCCTGGGCCTGTGGTTCCTCGTCAACGTGCCCGCGGATGCTGCGCTTGGCGATATCATCGGCCGGCATCGCAAAGGGGTCGAGGCCCTGCGCGGCACATTTTCCTCCCTCGTCTCGCCTTACGAAGCGCACGATACCGAAGCGCGCATCGTCGAATTGCAAAAGGCCGGAGCACCGCTGGACGTCGCGGAAGACGTCGCTGTGTTGCCGCTTTTAAGCGCGGCACCGGAAATCGCGCAGCTCGCGTTCAACCGCTCGCTCGACATAGATCTCGTCGCGGGGGCGTATTTCGCCATCGGCGCCATTGTCGGGCTGGACCGGATTCGGGGATTGGCGTCGCGCATTTCGGCAGCAGAGCATTGGGACCGGCTCGCCATTCGGCGGATCGTGGACGATCTCTTCGCGGGGCAACGCGCGCTCACCGCGCAGGTGTTATCGGAATTCGAACACGACAAGATCGACCGCACACGCATGGAAGGTGCGCAAGCCGCCGAAGCCTGGGCACAGGAACATGCCGACGCGCTGACGCGCACGCGAGCCTTCCTCGACGAACTGGAGCGCATGGGCGAGCTCTCCATCGCCAAGCTCACGCTCGCGAACAGCCAGATTCACGAACTGGCGGCATACTGACCGGCCACGAGCGTCGTTATGCGGTAGCCGGCTCGTCAGACTGGGTGTCGACCAACTCCTGTGCGGATGAACCTTCCAGACCCAACAATTGGGCCATGCCGATGAGCGCGGGGAGAGATTTTGCGCCCATTTTTTTCATGACCTGATTGCGGTGGGCTTTTACGGTTCCATCCGCAACGTCGATCTTGGCAGCTATCTGTTTATTGCGGCGACCGGAGATGAGGATCGACATCACCTGTTGCTCGCGCGGCGTCAGCGTATCGTGCCGGTACTGCAAATCTGCGACGATGCTGTCCTGTTCGTGCCGGTCCCGATCTTTCCAAACCGCTTCCTGCACGGCGTCGAGCAGTTCTTGTTCGTTCAGCGGCTTCACAAGAAAATTCAACGCACCGCCCCTCATCGCACGCACGGCCGCGCGTGCGTCCCCGGAATTGCCGATAAAGCAAACGACAGGATGAATATCGGCACGCACCATGTCTTCGAAAAGCTCAAGGCCGCTGCGATCGGGGAGCCGTGTTGAGAGAAGAATGCAGCTATATCGAACCTGATTTGCGGCGTTCAAAAAGGCGCGCGCGGAGTCGAAAGCGTCTATTTTCAGATGCAGCGGCGACAGATACTTGCCAATCGTCTCGTGCGTGATTGCGTCAGCATCGACCACTGCCAAAACTGATTCATATGTGTCCTTGCCCGCGGGCAGAAAGGCCCCGGGGCGCTCGGCAAAACGTCTATGTTTTCTATGTGCCACGATGCAGCTTGGCACCTAGAAGTTCTCCGTCTATTGACTGACGGATTAGTAGTTTCACCTATTCGGATACTTTAATAGTTCTTTGGTTTAGTATCGCCTTGCGGCCACCCGCCATGCTCTGCTGCTCGCGTTAAACTACGTATCGCGCGAATTTATCGCGCGTGTAAGGTGCATATCCGCCAACGATTTCGCGTCCGGATCCATGCACCGTTACTATTTCCACATCACAGAAGACGACCGCGCATTTCCCGATTTGGAAGGTGTCGAATTTTCGGACGACGCGGCTGCTATCGAAGCCGCAGCGAAGCTTCTTGAGGAACTCGTGACGGAATTCGGCCCTGGACGCGAGCAATCCATTCAGGTGCTGGATATTGCAGGCCGCGTTGTAGCGCGCATTCACCGCAAAAAACGCGATCACGGCTAGCGGCTCTTTTGCTCTTCCGACCGGCGCGGGATTTCCACCGCGAACACCCACGCGTAGCCGATCGCCTGATAAACAGAAGTGATGACGGCCGGAACGAGCAGATAAAGCGCACCGCGCCATCCGGCAATCAGCGCAATGCCGCTAACAACCGGAAACAATGTCGCCATACCGGTGAGAAGCGAGCGTATAGTTCGCAAACCACGCGATCCAAGCACCGCCGAGTTTTCGTCTTCCGGAAAATTCCGGGTAAAAACGGAAATTCCTGCAAACAATGCGAGCCCGGTAACAATGAACTCCGCTCCGAGCGTCCAGGGCGGCTGGTTCGGCGTCAAGCCGAATATGCCAATCACTAGAATTTCAAACTGCAGAAACAATGCGCAGAACGCGCGGCTCAAATATCCACGCGCGGCCAGAACGTGCTGCAAATTGATCGTCAGGCCAACAAACAACAGACCCGCGAGCGTGGCGCCAACCTGGGCCACGATTCCGAAAAAGCTCTGCCACGAGGCGATATCAGTCGTGCTCATGCGAAAATGCCCTCGCTCGATTTGAGCAAGGGCATTGTATCACGCAACGCGAGGACCGTTTAGCGCGGCGCCATTCGAATCGCACCGTCGAGGCGCACGCATTCGCCGTTGAAATAGCCATTGGTAATCATCTGCACCGCAAGCGAGGCATATTCCGGCGGATTGCCGAGGCGTGGCGGAAACGGCACCTGCGCGCCGAGCGCCTGCTTCACCTGTTCGGGCGCGCCGGCTAGCAGCGGCGTATTGAACAGGCCCGGCATAATAGTGTTGCAGCGGATCCCTTCCTGCGCCAGATCGCGCGCAACGACGAGCGTCACGCCATTGATGCCGGCTTTCGATGCCGTGTATGCGGCCTGACCGATCTGACCATCCTGCGCCGCGACCGATGCGGTATTGACGATCGCGCCGCGCTCACCGCCCTCCAGCGGTTCCAGCGTCAGCATGCCGGCCGCGCTCATCGCAATACAGCGGAACGTTCCGACGAGATTGATCTGAATGATGCGGTCGAAATCCTTTGCCTGAAAGAATTTGATCTCACCGGTCTTTTTGTCCCGCGAAGCTGTCTTCGCAGCGTTGCCGGTGCCCGCGCAGTTCACGAGGATGCGCTCCTGTCCGTTCGCGGCGCGCGCTTTGGCGAAACCAGCCGCCACACTGTCATCGTTGGTGACGTTCACTTCACAGAACACACCGCCGATTTCGGAGGCGACCTTCTCGCCCTTATCTTTTTGCATATCGAAGATCGCGACCTTCACACCGCTTTTGGCCAGAAGCCGCGATGTCGCTTCGCCGAGACCCGATGCGCCGCCCGTGACGACGGCGGAAATTTTCGAACTGAGTTCCATGTGTGGTCCTTCGGTAAATTTCGCTGGCGGACTCTTAGACCGCCGCTCAGCGGTCGCAAAGCCTGACGTCACGGCAACTAGGTAAGGACCATCTGGCTTTGCGTGACGATGGCGACAAGCTTGCCATCTTCGCGCGTGATTTTTGTGGTCCAGACGCTGGTCCGGCGGCCAACGTGATTGGGTGTGGACTCGCCAATGACGGTAGAACCTTCCTTGGCGCCGCCGATAAAATTGGTCTTGCTCTCGATGGTCGTTGTGCCGGCGCCGTCGGGAACATTCAGGAATGCGCCCGTCGCGGCAAGCGTGTCGGCGAAGGCCATGATCGCGCCACCATGAAGAGTGTGTCCGGATGTGCAGATGTCTGGGCGGACGACAAGTCGGCCAATGACCTTCTCCTTGGCGGCTTCCAGAATTTCGATGCCGAGGGTCTCGGCGAGCGGCTGGCGCAGGGCGGCAATATCGGGTGGCATGGCATTTCCCAAGGCGTTTCGCGGAATGTCGGCCAAGAAATCAACCGGCGCAATTGCCGGTCGCGCCACTTTTCCGCCCTGACGCTATGGCAGATAATGCGGCGATGAAAGAAGACACGCCGCCCAAATATCAATTACCGACCGTGATGGCGCGTAACGAGCGTCTCGTGCGAAAAAAATTCTGGACGACGCTGTTGCATCGCGCCGGCAAGGTTCCTTTCGCGGAAGAACTGGGGGCTGCTTATTTCTGCGTCATGGATCCGCAGACGCCGCGGGGCGTAAAAGCGCTACTCCTTGCCGCTCTGGCCTATTTCGTTCTGCCGTTCGATTTTCTTCCGGCATTCTTTATTGCCATCGGCCTCGCTAGCGATGCCGCGGTTGCCATCGGCGCGGTGCGCATGGTTTCGCGTCACATTAAGCCCGAGCACTACAGACGCTCGCGCAAGGCGCTTGGGATCCTGGAACCGGTCGATCCGTGACCTATGCCGACATCGAAAAGCTCTGCCGGAAAATGCGCGGCGTGACTCTCGAATATCCCTTCGGCAATTCCAAAGTGTTCAAGGTCGGCGGCAAGATGTTCGCCATGATCCCGATGAATGGAAAGAAAGCGGGCGGCATCTGGTTCAAAGTCGGTGAGTCAAGCTTTCAGATTCTCACCCGTGTCAAAGGCATCAAACCATGTCCCTATCTTGCCCGCGCGCATTGGGTGGCGATGGAACATCTTATGCCGCTGAAGGCAAATGAGTTGCGTGCCTATCTCGAGCGGGCACACGCCATCGTCGGAAACAAACTGCCCAAGAAAAAGCGTGAAGCCCTCGGCATTGCGCCGCTGCCTTCGGAAGACCTCAATCCGTTTTTGTGACTTAGCGCGAGCTGAAAAGCTTAAGGCGCGGCGGTTCGACGACAGCCTTGTCCTGCACCATGAATTCGATGCCGATACCGGTGCCGTGATGGCGCGCAACACGGCCCGCCATCTGACCGATCAGGACGAACTCGCCAACGGGCGGATGGATTTCTGTCGCAAGCGAAACACCCGACAAAGAAAGATCGAGGACTTCACAATTCACTACATCGCCATTGGCGCGCGTGAAACGTGCAAGGCCTTTGGTGCTCTTGCGGTCATGCCGGCGCAAAGCCGCTTCGTCGAGCGAACTTCCATTCATGTAAAGGGTAAGCTGTTCGGCGACGCGTTCGCGCTTGTGCGCCGAGCAGGTGAACTGGATTCCGAAACCGGCCGCTTCGGGACGCGCGACGATGCCCTCGAAACGGCCAAAGCCGTCGATGTAGATAACGACCTGCGACTCCGCGGCAGGAACCGCATCGCACAGCACGCGCGCACCGCCCGGTGACATATCGGCGATCTTGCAATGGGCTTCACGATTTTCCGCAGGCACAAACAGCCGGCCGGAAAGCTCTACGCTCACGCGTTTGTAACGCCGGCGTTCGGCTTTCGCTTTCTCGACGAGTTCTTCTTTATCTGCCGTCATCGACCATGCCGTGTGAACGGGGATCCCGTAAAAGCGGCCCCCGCCGGCCATTTGTAGGTCGGCAACGGTCAACAGGAGGTTTACGGCGCGGCGAACTGGCAAGCTTTTCCGCAGCTTTTGGCGCCCCGGCGGGCTTAACCTTGGAAGCGGCGCGGGCTATAGGAACCCGGGCTTTTGGCCTAGAACGTGCGCCGGTCCGTCCAGGACCGTCAAAACCGCAGGAGATTTCCGGAATGACGCTCGCCCAGCCTTCGCGATCCTCATCCCGCTTCAAATTCGCCCCGGTCTTGGCGATCGCCGCGGCGCTGGCCCTCTCGGCGTGCGCCTCGACAGGCGCCTTTGACGACCTGGATCAGGCGACCCCCTCAGGTTCGCCATTCGCTCAGGCGCTTTTCAAGGATTATTCGGCGCTGGCGCGGTCCTTCGGCGAAATCGGGGCTACGTCCGGTTCGTCGTTCGATTCGGAGAATTCGATGTCGCTGAGCGGCGCTTCGAACGATGTCGCCGATCTGGCGACCGCGTTCGCGCAAAAGGCATTGGATGCTTCCAAAGGCGAAGAGGTGCTTCCCGAACCCGCACCCGAAGACGATACCAATGCCGAGGACATGCGCATTCGTCTTTTGAAAGCGCTAGACGATGGGCGCTCGAAATATCCCAACGACGCGGCGCGCGCGCAGGTCGAGTACGACTGCTGGGTCATGAACGGTGCGGTGGATTCGCAGAAGAGCGCGTCCGTGCGCTGCAAAGCAGGGCTCAATGGCGCGCTTTCGCGGCTTGAAAGCGAACTCAACATGGCGCCGGTCCCCACGGCAGCGCCGGTTGCGCCGGTGGCTCCGGTCGCGACCACATCGACCGGTCCGTCGATGAACTATCAGGTCTATTTCGATCTCAACGCCTGGACGCTGACCGCCGAAAACCTCACCGTATTGCAACAGGCGATCTCGACCGCGCGCGCCGGCGGCCAATCGCACATTACGGTCGTCGGGCACACCGATACGTCGGGCACCAACGAATACAACCAGCGCCTATCGGTGAAGCGCGCCAATGTCGTCGAAGAAGCGCTTGTCGATCTTGGCGCGCGCCGCCAAGCCATTCAGGCATCCGGCGTGGGCGAGACCGATCTGGCGGTGCAAACCGGCGACGGCGTGAAAGAACCCAAGAATCGCCGCACGGTGATCACCCTCATTCCCTGACGACTTACCGCAACGGAAGAGTATGCGCACCGCGACAGGCGGCGCATTTCCGCGCTAGTCTGGCGGCAGAGAACACTAGCGTTCAGGGATTTTCGCCATGAAGGCCTATGACTTCATCATCATCGGAGCGGGTAGCGCGGGTTGCGTGCTCGCCAATCGTCTTTCGGAAGACTCAAACAATCAGGTGCTGCTCATCGAGGCAGGACCGCGCGACAAGTCGATGATGATCCACATGCCGGCAGGCATTCCGGCATTAATCGGAAAGAAGAACCCGCACAACTGGTATTTCGATACTGAAGGCCAGCTCAATCTCAACAACCGCAAGCTTTATTGGCCACGCGGCAAGGGTTGGGGCGGATCGTCGTCGATCAACGGCATGATCTATATCCGCGGACATGCGCGCGATTACGATCACTGGCGGCAGATGGGCTGCGAAGGCTGGTCGTTCTCGGATGTACTGCCCTATTTCAAACGCGCCGAAACCAACGAAAACGGCGGCGACGAATTTCATGGCAGCGACGGACCGCTGCACGTTTCGAATGGCCGGTCTACGAATCCTCTGTTCAAGGCGTTTGTCGAGGGCGGCAAGGATGCAGGATTTCCGACGACAAAAGATTTCAACGGTTTCGCGCAGGAGGGTTTCGGACCCTATCAACTCACGATCAAGGACGGCCGGCGCTGGAGCGCGGCATCGGCTTATCTGACACCCGTTCTTTCGCGTTCCAATCTCACTATCGAATCCAATTCACAGGTCACGCGCATTCTCTTCGAAGGCAAGCGCGCGGTTGGAGTCGAGTTCGCGCAGAAGAAAGAAAAGAAACAGGCGCGCGCCAGTCGAGAGGTTTTGCTCAGCGGCGGCGCGGTGAACACGCCGCAAGTTCTGCTGTTGTCGGGTATCGGCGATCCGGCGACGCTGAAGCGCTTCGACATTCCGGTCGTGATGGATCTGAAAGGCGTCGGCAAAAATTTGCAGGATCATCTGGATTGTTCGGTCCAGTATGAATCCAGTCAACCGATCACGCTCTACAGCCAGGCCAATCCACTGGCGGCGATGAAGACCGGTCTGCAATACATGCTTTTCAAGAAGGGACTGGCGACGGGACAAGGTCTGGAATCCGGTGCGTTCCTCAAAAGCCGTCCTGATCTCGACACACCTGATCTGCAATTTCATTTCATCACGGCACTGATGATGGACCACACGCGCAAAAAGGCGGACCGTCACGGTTTTATGGCGCATGTCTGTCAGTTGCGTCCGGAAAGCCGAGGTTACATCTCGATCAAATCCGCCGATCCGCTGGCGGAGCCGCTGATCCAGCCCAACTATCTGGAAGCCGAAGAAGATCGCCGCGCGCTGCGCGAAGGCGTGAAGATCGCGCGCGAGATTTTCGCACAACCCGCTTTCGACGCATATCGTGGACCGGAACTGATGCCTGGCGCTCACGTCACCAAGGACGATCAGATCGACGCATGGATCCGCAAGACGGCGGAAACGATCTACCACCCCGTCGGCAGCGCCAAGATGGGCCGCGATGCGGAAAGTGTCGTCGATCCGCAACTGAAAGTTTACGGTGTTGAAGGATTGCGGGTTGTCGATGCCTCGATCATGCCGGCGCTCGTCTCGGGAAATACCAACGCGCCGACGATCATGATCGCGGAAAAGGCGGCTGATCTCATTTTGGGCCGCCAGGCACCCGCGCCAATGCACGTCCGTGTCGCCGAAGATGGCATTAAATCCACGATGGCGGCCGCCTGACGCCTATCGCAAAGGGAACTTCGCGGCTAGGATCGGGTTATGAGAACGATGATGCGTGCGTCTCTTTATGGCTTTGTTGCGGTCGCATTGCTGGCGGTTCGCGCTGATGCACAATCCTCGACCGCCCTGCCGCTAACCGAAATGAATTTCGACCTCTGGTGTCAGGAAGAGCAACATCTGCCGCCAGATCGCTGTGACAAACGCCTGCCACAGGATGATGCCGCGTTCGATGCCTATCGCACCAAGATCGAAAATTACGAAGTACCGTATCTGGAAAAGCGCGAGCAGTCCGACAATCTCAATCAAGTCCTGCTGCACAACGATCCGGTCGATCACCCGGTTCAGCCCTCAACGCCGCAAAATCCCACGCCGGCCAACGCACCGCCGAAATAACGGGCTGCTGTAATTAGCGCAGGACGCCGGCACGCGGCTCGACAACGATATCGAGCGCCGCAATCAATTTCTGCATCGCCTCGTCCATCTCGCAATGAACGCTCGCGGGGCGCGAAACAACCAGGCGCAAATGCGGCGCCCGCGGATGGCTGCGAAGTGCTTCCACATAGGGCATGGCGGGTGGCGGAGGCGGCGGCGGATTGGCGGCTGTGGAAATCGGTTCGTTTTCGCGGATCATCTGCGAGCCTGTCAGGCGTTCGAATGCGATGGGCCGGCCGCCCAGCGCGGAAAGATCGCTCAATACTTGCGTCATGCCGAAGAAGCGCGTCGGCGCGCCGTCGTTAAAACTCAGGGGTGCGAGAACCGTCTCGAGTTCGACCATGCCATATTCCGTCACAGCGACGGAGGACAGGCATACCGGCTGGCGCAGCGCCAGCGATTGACGAAGAAGCACGCTCAAGGCGTCGCGGCTTTGGCCTTCCCAATGGGCAAGAAAATTCGTGCCTCTCAGTTCGGAACCGAAATGTTCGCAGAGCGTGGTGCCCGCGAGGCGATAGGATGGACGCGTCGGCTCCGCCGCTTCCAGAATGAAAATATGCGACAGCATTCGCTTGATCGCGCGCGGATCGATGTCCGTCTGATCGGGAACATCGCGGCCCTTGCGCAAGCGACTCCAATACCCGACCAGAAGATGACTGTTGCGATGTTTCATCGGACGTGGGCTCCCAGCTCTGCCATTCGCGAAGGCCCACGTCTCGCAGCGAGACAAATTGCGCTTTCGTCCATCCCTATCAGCACGGGACGTGCCAGACCCAGCAAGGCGAGCGTTAAGGCATAAAACGATTTGTATTCAGCGTGTTGAAGCGAAACGGGACGGCATGTGTCC
>Ga0265338_10007126_pt1 | contig 14003 bp, 10 predicted proteins | sample 42126metaG_FD_193579 | JGI IMG/M metagenome (GOLD analysis project Ga0265338, IMG submission 193579) | Rhizosphere microbial communities from Carex aquatilis grown in University of Washington, Seatle, WA, United States - 4-21-26 metaG | ecosystem: Host-associated > Plants > Roots > Rhizosphere... | reverse complement strand
GCAAGGCTAGAGCGCGGGCAACCTCAAGCCCATCGCCTCGCAGCCGTCCTTCTCGCTGCAGCCCGGCCCGGCCGCGCAGCTCGTCTTCAACCCGAGCCTGCCGTTCAGCGTCGGTCCGCTGCAGACCTCGGCGACGATGCAGCTCGCCGTCACCGACGCCTGCGGCAACTCGACGAACACGGCCACGGCGATGGCGGTCACGCTCAACGCCGGCCAATACAACCAGCCGGACGCCAGCGCCGCCTTCTATCTCGCCGACGGCACGCCTCTGGGCGGCTCCGGAGCGACGTTGAACCTGCCGGGCAACAAGGCGGCGACGCCGGGCTTCTATTTCGTCACCTCCGCGGCCAGCACCTTCGAGAATCTGATCGCCACGGCCACGTTCACCGGGCCGCCCGCGATGACGGCCTTCGCGGGCCGCTACGTCTCGGTGCTGGGCAGCTCGGTCTCTCTCTCCGGCGTCTCGATCGACACCGGCACGCCGGCCGTCGGCGTGAAGACGGCCACGATGACGGGGACGTCCTTCCAAGGCTCGGCCGTGATCAACTTCACCGTCTCGGACCCCAACGTCAACTGGGAGGTCATCGTCTCGACGAGCCCGAGCGACTTCTACCCGGAGGTCGTCCACCGCTTCGGCGTGGGCAACCCGGGGCGCACCGTGACGTGGAACGGCGTCAACGAGCGGGTGTTTCCGCAGCGCTATCTGCCGCCGGGCGGCCCCTACTACGTGAAGATCCGCGTCGCGGGCGGCGTCGTGGAGGACAATTCGCTGACGGCCTACATCGCCCAGTCGGCGTCCGTGTACGGCACGGTCAACTCCACGGGCGCCTTCGCCTACGTGCAGGCGAACGGACCCAACACCAACTTCGCGAACTTCGCCGTGGCGAGCTCGACCGGCTTCTTCCAGATCTTCGGCCTCAAGAGCGGCACGCAGTACAACATCATGGCCACGACGGGCATCGTGAACAACGGGCAGCTGCTCACGCTCACCAGCAGCTCCAACAGCGTCACGGCCTCCGCGGCGGGCACCGACGTGGGGGCGATGCCATTCCCGACGTCGTCCCTCCTGCGCGTCAGCGTCCAGATCCCCAACGCGTCGCCGGTGGAGTTCTGGGGCGGCTTGAACGTCCACACCGCCGATTATTCCCGCAGCAGCTTCGGCACGCTTCACTACCTGCAGGGCGCCGACCATTCGGACAACGGCTCGCAGAGCTTCGGCACGGCGGCGAGCACGTGGACGGAGATGGGAGTGCTGCCCGGCACCTACAGCGTCGACGTCAACCTCCCGCAGGTCGGCATCTCGTCGACGGTGCAGAACGTCGCGATCGGGGCGGGCGTGAACGATCTGGTCCTCTCGCTGCCGCGCAAGGCCAACCTGTTCGGCTACGCCGTCCTGCCGTCGACCACCGACTCCGGCGCCTGGGTGTCCGTGCAGGCCCTGAAGGCCGGGCAGTCTCAGCCGTCGATCTTCGGCGGCGCGTTCGTGCAGGGCTCGCAGCAGAGCGTCAACCAGACGAGCGCGACGTACGCGCTCTACGGCCTCGACCCCGGCAGCTGGACGATCACGGCGAGGGCCTTCGGCTTCGGATCCGTGTCGAGCAACGTCTACGTCTCCAGCTCGGCCGACATCGGCAATCCGACGAGCGGCGGCTTCGATCTCTTCGTGTCCTCCGGCGGCGTGCTCCGGGGCGTGGTCAACCTGATCGGCGACAGCTCGCAGCTTCCTTCGCTCAACAACTCGCAGTCCGGCCTGACGCTCTGGGTCAACGCCTACAATCCGCAGACGTACTCGAGCGGCGGCACGCAGGTGGTCCTATCGACGAGCGCGACGTCCTCCTCCAGCACCTTCACCATCACCGGGCTCGACAACGGCAGCTACTTCGTCAATTCCTGGCTCAACGGCGCGGCGCCGATCCAGATGACGACGAGCGTGGTCGCCGGCTCTGGCTATGCCACGCTGAACGTCCAGGTGAACAGCGCGCACGCGGCGATCACGTTCCAGCTGCCCGGTCCCGCCTCCACCGAGATGCACAAGGTGGCGATGTTCCAAGCCGGTCAAGGCGGCCCTCAGGTGGCGCAGGACATGATGACCGGGCCGGGCTCCATGCAGGTCTACGGCACGAGCGCGACGTGGACGTCGCCGGCGCTCGGCGCGGGGTATTACTCGTTCACGGCGCTCTACAACAAGACCGGCATGTTCAAGACCGTCAACGTGCCGCTGACGAACAACGCCACACAGGCGGCGTTCGTCGACCTCTCCGGCTCGACCTTCTCGGTCCAGGGCACGGTGCTGCTCTCGGCGAACGTGAACATCTCGCAGGCGGCCGGCACCTCGATCAGCGTCAGCTCGGTGGCGGGCGTGCTGGCCAACAGCGCCAACGCGCAGTACTGCCTGCTCGGCTCGGCCACGGCGGTGTCGACGCCCGCGTTCCACCTGGAGCTGCTGCCGGTCTCGCCGTTCGGCGGCGGCTTCCTCAACGACAAGCTGATCCAGGCCTCCGGCGGCTGCGCCAGCCCGTCCATCCCCACCAACGTGGGCGGCAACTCCCCGAACCCGCTGCTCGCCTACATCGCCAACATCAGCACCGACGGCGCCTTCAGCTTCCCGAGCGTGCCGCCGGGAACCTACCTGCTGCGCGTGCCCACGAGCATCGATCTCTCCGGAAACGACCAGCTGCCGGCGGTGCGGCAGGTCCTCACGGTGAGCAGCAACACCTCCGGCGTCAGCTTCGCGATCGGCAGCGGCGTCACCATCTCCGGCAACGTGCTGCTGCCGCCGGGCTTGACGGCGACGCGGCCGTTCGGCTTGACGCTGCTGGATTCGGGCGGCAACACGGTCTCGCAGACCGTCGTCAACATCAACAACGCCAACTCGGCGCCGTACAGCTTCACGCACGTCCCCAACGGCGGCTTCGCGATCCGGGTGCAGGACTTCGGCTACCCGCAGATCTACGGCGCGCGGCCGCTCACGTTCAAGACGGCCGGCGTCGACCTGCAGGGTCAGGACATCCCGTTGATCCGGACCGGCATCATCAAGGGCAAGCTCGCCGTTCAGCAGACGCTGGCCGGCTCGACGACGCAGCAATACCTGCTGATCACGCAGAACAACTCGAACCTGCTGCCGAAGAACCTGCAGATCTACGCCGAGGCGAGCCCGTGGTTCCAGGGCGGCCAGGCTTACGCGTTCAACCAGAACTGCGGGGCGGCGGCGGGCGGCGGCGCCAATGGGGGAAACTGCTTCGGCTTCACGCTCGACTCCAACGACCAGTTCGTCATCAACAACGTGCTGCCGGGCACGTACGACGTGCATTTCCAGTCGTACAACGATCCGACCGACAACGCCAGCCTCAAGGTCGTCAGCTCGATGACTCCCGGCGTCACCGTCGGCGAGGCGCGCACGACGGACATCGGCACGGCCAACCTCCCCAGCGCCACGCAGATCCAAGGCACGGTCTACGACGCGGTGACGAGCTCTCCTATCGCCAACGTGGTCATGGCCGCGGAGCCCTCCGTCAGCGGCAACAAGCACGACACGCCGCAGGCGACGACCGACGCCAACGGCCACTACACCCTCGTGGGCCTCGATCCGTCCGTGAAGCTCTACGACATCTACGCAAACTACAGGAACGGCGGCGAGAGCAGCAACGGCGCGGCGATCCCGAACTACGCTCTCAAGGTCTCCCCGTCCGTGGACGTGACGACGACCTCCGTGGTGAATTTCTCGATGACGCCGGCTCCGTACTCGATCTCCGGCCGCGTCGTCGGCGTGGCGGGCGGCCCGGCGCTGCAGCAGCCGTTCAATAGCGGCAACGGAGACGTGAACAGCCCGGGAGCCGTCGTGTTCCTGCAGAAGACCACGGAGCTGCCGCACGACAATCCGATCGCCGACACGATGATGGCGACCGACGCCAACGGCAACTTCACGATCACCGCGCTGACCACGGGCGCCTACAAGATGGTCATCGCCTCGCTCAACTATACCTCCGTGTCGCAGCTGGTGACCATCTCCTCGGGCTCGCTCAACGTGGGCACGATCACGCTCGGCCTGGGCGGCACGCTCTCGGGCGCCATCCGCAAGCCGGACGGGTCCTATCCGAGCCAGAACGACGTCGACTTCATCGGCGCGGTGACGTCCGACTTCAGCCAGCTTCTCGTCGCCACCAAGGTCCAGGACCAGAACACCAACACCGTGACCGGGTACTCGATCAGCGGCTTCAAGCCGGGCGTGAGCTACCAGCTGATCATCGGCGACGACGGCAACTCCTTCAGCACGCCGGACGAGGCGCGCCGCATCGTGTTCTCGACCACCACTGAGAGCCGCACGCTCGACGTGGTCCTGCGCCCGTCCCGCCCGATCATCATCGCGAAGGCGCGGCACTCCGGGACCGGCTACCTCGTGTCCTTCGAGCTGAGCAAGCCGCTGCGCGAGAAGACGCAGAGCGACGACGACCTGACGGCCGTGCTGTCCACGTTCTCCGCGCAGGGCACGCTGAGCCAGCTGCAGCTGGCGCCCGGGCGCTCGTTGCTCACGGCTTTCTACTCGCCCGGCGTCAACGAGTCGAGCTTCACTCTCAAGTTCGCCGGCTACAGCACGCTGAGCAACCCGGATTCCATCGACCCCGTCAATCCCGAGTTCATGTATCTGTCGACGTTCACGTTCTTCTCCGGCGTCGACGGCTACCTGCAGAACAACGTCTCCAACATGAGCGGCGGCACGCTGCTCGTCGAGGGGGACAACGGCCGCGTGGCGATCCCCGGCGGCGCCTTCAGCGTGGACGCCTCCTCGACGGTGCAGGTGACGCTGCAGCTCTCGCAGGAGACGCTGGCCGGCGCGACGACGTCCGGCCTGCGCGGCGCGGCCGCCAACATCGCCTCCCTGCGCATGAACGGCGGCGCCTACCCGCAGGGGCTGCTCAAGGCGCTGGCCGCCGCCCCTTCCGGCGTCAACCCGCTCTCGAGCTTCTACGACATCCTGCTGCCGCTCGGCGTGCGCACGGCGCTGCAAAAGCCCGTGCAGATGACGATCTCGTACTCCACCGGCACGGACCCCAACTCCCTCAACCTGTACTGGTACAACGCGGCCGCCAACGCCTACGTCCTCCAGCAGGACGTGACGGGCGCCAAGCCGGTCATCGACACGGTCAACCACACGATCACGATCAACGTCAACCATTTCTCCACGTTCGTGCTGTTCAACTCGAACGTGGCGGTGATCAGCGGCAACGCTTTCTCGGGCGGGGACATGGAGGCGTACAACTTCCCGAACCCGTTCGACTTGAACAGCAAGAACGTCAGCGCCATCCACGGCGGCAGCTGCTCCGGCGGCTGCGCCATCCGCGGCACGATGATCCGCTTCTCGCTGCCCAGCGACGTGTCCGGCGACGCCTCGATCCGCATCTTCGACGTGGCGGGAGAGCGCGTGCGCACGATCTCGCTCGGCACGCTCAACGGCGGCAACTATTTCTACCAGGAGTGGGACGGCCGCAACGACGCCGGACGGGACGTGGCCAGCGGCGTCTACATCGGGCAGGTGAAAGTCGGCTCGAAGTCGAAGTTCTTCAAGATGGCGCTGATTAAATGAGGATCACGGCCCTCGTCGCCGCCGCCTTCGCGCTCTGGGCGCTCTGCCCGGAGCGGGCGGCCGCGTTCGCGTCCTCGTCGGACAAGGGGACGTCGGGCGCGCAGTTCCTCAAGATCGCGCCGTCCGCGCGGCCCGCCGGCATGGGCGAGGCGTTCGCCGGGGTCGCCGACGACGTGGACGCGGTGTACTACAACCCCGCCGGCTTGGCCGACCTCAAGAAGGTGGAGGTCACCGGCAGCCATACGAGCCTGTTCCAGGATCTGAACTACGAGTACGCGGCGGTCTCCGTGCCGCTGCTGTCGTGGGTGAAGACGCAGGACGCCAAGAACAAGTACGGCGTGCTCGGCGTGTCGATCTACAACCTCTCGGTCAGCAATCTCGAGCGGCGCGGGTTGACCGAGACGGACACGCCGACCGACACGTTCGGCTCGAGCGACCTCGCCTACGCCCTGTCCTACGGCTACACGCTCGCCGACACCGGGCTCTCCTTGGGCGCCACGGCCAAGTTCATCGATCAGCAGCTGGACACGGCGAAGGCGTCGGCGTTCGCCCTGGACGCGGGCTCGCTGTACAAGACCGGCCGGACCAGCTTGGCCTTCGGCCTGCGCAACGCGGGCACCAAGACCCAGTTCGCGTCGCAGGCGGACCCGCTGCCGCTGCTCATCTACGGGGGCGCGGCTTACCGGTTCAGCGACAACTTCCTGGGGTCCCTGGAGCTCGACGCTCCGCGGGACAACCGCATCACCGTGGGCTTGGGCGCGGAATACCGGCACGACTTCGGGGACCGGCTCACCGGCAGCGTCCGCGGCGGCTACAACAGCCGCAACACGGACGCGGGGGGCCTCAGCGGCGCCTCCATGGGCTTGGGCTTGGGCTACGGCAACTTCAGCTTCGACTTCGCCCTGCAGCCCTTCGGCGACCTGGGCAACGCCTACAAGTACTCTCTCCTCGTCCGCTTCTAGCGGCCCAGGAGGCTGTCCGTCCGTCTATCCTTCCGCCCGGCCACCTGATGCCTGCTCGTGCATAAGTTATCCACACTCCGGTGTGAATACCCGTTCCGGAACGGGTATCCACAGGCCGTTGTGGATAACTCATCGCGGATAGGAATTATCCGTGGTTGAGGCGATTGAGGCCGCCCGCCCCAGTAGGAAGCTGCCGCCCGCGCGTCTACCAGGACCGGTGGGCTTCGATGTGGCGCGCCTGCTTGAGGGCTTGGCGGGGTAGCTTGGCGCGGCGGCCGCCGCGGCCTGGGCGGCCGGCATGGGCCTTGAGCAGCTCGGGATGGGCCGGCAAGCCGCCCAAAGCGCCGGAGCCGGGCTGAGCTTGGCCGCTCGCCGCCGCCGTCCCGGTCAGGGGCTGACCGGTGGCGGAGGAGCCCAGCACGACGGGGACCTTGCGCCCGTCGGGCCCGGCCACCCAGGTGACGGAGGTGACGGGGGCCTGCTCGATCTGCCGGGCCAGGGGATCGTCGCCCAGCACGTCCCGGAGGGTCCCGGCCGTCTGAGCGCGGGCCGCGGAAGCGGCAAAAGCCGCCAGCGCGCACAGCAAGCTCACCCGGACTGACCGTCTCATAGCGCTTCTAGGGTAGCTCTCCCGCGGCGCCCGTGATAGAGCCGCCGGACCTAAGCCGAAGGGGGCCGAAAGGCCCAGAGCGCTACGCGCCCTTGATGGAGGGGTTGCGGATGCCTTTCCAGGGATCCTGCACCTGGACGCAGCCGCCGCCGTCGCTGCCGCCGTCGAACTGCGCGCGGCCGGAGACGTGGTCGCAGATGACCTTCGGCGCCGTCTTCGCGTCCTCCGGCAGGTCGGTGCCGAGAGCCGCGTCCGCCGTCTTGGTCAGCGGCGCCGCCGTCCTGCGCAGGGAGGCGAAATTCTCGTCGAACTTTTGCACGCCGGCGAACGTGGCCAGCGCCTGCCCCATCTGAGCCGGATCGTTGACGTCGAGGATGGAGCCCTGCGCGGCGGAAACGACAGCCGGGCCGTTGTCGCCGCCGTTCCCCGCGGCCGCGCCATTGCCGGCGGCGCCGGGTGTCCCGGCCCCGTTAGAGGCCGCCCCGCCGTTTTGCAGGCCGCCGTTGCCGTTGGAATTGGACAGAGCCCGCGGCGCCGCCGAAGCCGGCTTCGAGCCGTTGCCGCCCGAGCCGCGGTTGGCCAGCAGCTGCGCCGTTTGATCGTTGGCCTGCTTCGTCGCCCAGTCGGTCGGCGAGTCGGCGCCGGAGAGGCCGAGCGGGTTGTCCGGCGTCGGCGTCAGGCCCGCGGCCTTGACCTTCGCCGCCATGTCCGGGGGCATGGGCGGACCGTAGACCTCGGAGGGGTTCGGGGGGCCGCTCGGCGTCGGCGCCTGGGTGGCTCCGTCCGAGCTCTTGTCGCCGGAGGCTGTCGTCGAATTCGGGGACGTCGGGCTGCTGGTCTTGTCCATCGCGGCCCGCATCGCCGCTCCCAGATCGGCGTCCTCTTGGTCGGCCGCCGTCCACCCCGGGCTGTTCGGGCCGAAGCTGCCGTCGCTCGGCGAGTCGGTATCGGCGGCGCGGGCCGCGGCGGCCAAGAAAACCGTCAGCGCCAGGAGCAGGGCGAGAGTCAGCGGGGGCCGTGGCGTCACGCCCCCAGTATGGGCCGCCCGCCGCGCCGGCGCAAGTGCCCAAGAGGCCCAGTCGAGAGTAGGCCCAAAGACCTATTTCGCGCCGTTCCGGCGCCAGCCGCCCCGGCGTCCCGGCGCGTTGCGTTTTTTCGGCTCTATATAGTAAGATTCCGGCCTGCAAAGGGGGGCGTGGGACCATGATCCGATTCGGAACCGCCGGCTGGCGGGCTGTGATCGCCGATGAGTTCACCTTCGTCAACGTGCGCCGGGTCGCGCACACGATCTCGGGCTACATCAAGGAGAACGCGGAATACGGCGTCGGCAGCGAGGAATACCTTCATTTCCTCAACGGCAAGCCCCGCCCGCAGATCCCCACCGTCATCGTCGGCTTCGACACGCGCTTTCTCTCGGACGAGTTCGCCCACGAGATCGCCCAGGTCTTCGCCTCGGACGGCGTGAAGACCCTGATCTCCAAGAGCGACCTGCCCACTCCCGTCGTCTCCTGGGCCATCCGCGACCGCGGCGCCATCGGCGGCGTCATGCTCACGGCCTCCCACAACCCCGGCCAATACAACGGCTTCAAGTGGATGCCCTACTGGGGCGGGGCGGCGGTCCCGGCGATCACCGACGATCTCGAGCGCCGCGTCGAGCTGCTCGGCACGCACGCCGTCAAGGCGATGGCGCTGGACCGCTCGCTGCGCGAGTCGTGGATCGAGGAAGTGGACTTCAAGCCGGGCTACTTCAAGCACATCCACTCCTTGCTGGACGTGAAGGCGATCAAGAAGGCCAAGCTCAAGGTCGGCATCGACGTCATGCACGGCTCGGCGCGCAACTTCCTGCGCCCGCTGCTCGAGAGCCTGGGCGTCGAGGTGATCGCGCTGCACGAGGACCGCGACGTGCTCTACGGCGGCGTCTCGCCGGAGCCTTCCGAGGACCGCCTGCCGGAGCTCAAGGAGCTCGTGATCAAGAAGAAGCTCGATCTCGGCCTCGCCACCGACGGCGACGCCGACCGCTTCGGCATCTTCGACGCCGGCGCCAAGTACATCTCCTGCAACGAGGTCCTCGCCCTGGCGGTCGAGCACCTCGTCGCCAACCGCGGCATGAAGGGCAAGATCGCGCGCAGCGTGATGACCTCGCACTTCGTCGATGCCGTGGCCAAGTCCCACGGCCTCGACACGCGCGAGACGCCGGTCGGCTTCAAGTACATCGGCGAGCTGCTGCGCACGGGCCAGTATCTGCTCGGCGGCGAGGAGTCGGGCGGCCTCTCCATCATGGGCCACGTCCCGGACAAGGACGGCCTGCTCGCCTGCCTGCTCATGCTCGAGCTGCGGGCGATGGAGGGCAAGACCCTCAGCGCCGTGCGCGACGGCCTCTTCAAGAAGGTCGGCGCCTTCCACAACGTGCGCCTCAATTTCAAGCTCGAGCGCATGCGCGAGATGCTCGAGGTGCAGGAGCGGCTGCGCGTCAAGCCGCCGCTCGACTTGGCCGGCGGCTCCGTCTGGCGCATCGACGAGTCGGACGGCTTCAAGTTCATCCTGCGCGACGGCAGCTGGCTGGGCCTGCGGCCCTCCGGCACCGAGCCCGCCTTCCGCGTCTACGCGGAGGCCCGCGACCGGAAGAGGCTCGACAGCCTCGTCGACGCCGGCAAAAAATTGCTCCAAGGGAAGTTCTAGGCCATGGCCAAGATTCAACAGCTCAAGGCGCTCGAGATCCTCGATTCCCGCGGCTTTCCGACCGTGGAAGCCGAAGTCCGGCTCGACGACGGCACCGCCGCCCGCGCCGCCGTCCCGAGCGGCGCCTCCACCGGCGAGCACGAAGCCGTCGAGCTGCGCGACGGGGACAAGTCCAAGTTCCTGGGCAAGGGCGTGCGCAAGGCCTGCGAGCACGTGGAGAACGAGCTCCAAAAGGCCGTCAAGGGCATGGACGTCGAGGATCAAGCCAAGCTCGACAGGAAGATGATCGAGGCGGATGGGACGGCCAACAAGGGCAAGCTCGGGGCCAATGCCATCCTGGCGGTATCCATGGCCGCGTCGCGCGCCGCCGCCAGCAGCCGGAAGAATCCGCTTTACGTTTGGATCCGGGAAGCTTTCGGAATCAAGTCCAACGAGTGGATTCTTCCGACGCCGATGCTCAACGTGATCAACGGCGGCAAGCACGCCGACAGCGGCTTGGACGTTCAGGAGTTCATGCTCGTGCCGACCGGCGTCGAGTCCTTCTCAGCGGCCCTGCGCGCCGGCGCCGAGATCTATCAGATCCTCAAGAAGGACCTCGCGGCCATGAAGATGGTCACCGCCGTGGGCGACGAGGGCGGCTTCGCCCCGCACCTCAAGACGCACGCCGAGGCGCTCGACGTCCTGGTCAAGGCCGTGAAGACGGCCGGCTACGCCGACAAGGTCCGGCTGTCGGTCGACGCCGCCGCCAGCGAGTTCTTCAAGGACGGCTCCTACTCTTTCGAGAAGCAGCCGCGCAGCGCCGCGCAGATGGCCGACGTCTACGCCGTCTGGGCGAAGAAGTACGGCCTGGCCTCGATCGAGGACGGCTTGGCCGAGGACGACTGGTCCGGTTGGAAGCAGCTCACGGACAAGCTCGGCGGCCAGCTGCGCCTCATCGGCGACGACCTCTTCGTGACCAACGTCGAGCGCCTGCGCCGCGGCATCAAGGAAGGCATCGCCAACTCGATCCTGATCAAGCTCAACCAGATCGGCACGGTGACGGAGACGGTCGAGACGATCCAGACGGCGCAGAAGGCGGGCTACACGTGCGTGATCTCACACCGCTCGGGCGAGACCGAGGACGCCTACATCGCCGACTTCGCCGTGGCGCTCAACGCCGGCGCCATCAAGACCGGCGCCCCGTGCCGCTCCGAGCGCCTGGCGAAGTACAACCAGCTCCTGCGCATCGAGGCGGAGCTGGGCGGCAAGGCGCGCTACGCGGGCGCCGCCTGCTTCTCGATGGCGGCCCACGCCGGCCGATGACGCCGACGCCCTCCCGCCTGCAGTCGTTCAAGGCTTGGTGGGCGGCGCGGTGGCGGCGGATCGCCGTCTCGGTCGGGCTGATGGCCGTGTTCTTCGGCAACCAAGGGTTTCGCAGCTTGGTGCGCAATTACCTCGAGCTGCGAAAGCTCCGCGGAGAGATCGCCGCCCTGCAGGACGAGCAGGCGCACAGCGCCGCCCGCCTCAGCCTGCTGCATTCGGGCGACAGCGCCGTCGAGCGCCTGGCTCGCCGCGAGCTCGGCTACGTCAAGAAAGGCGAGATCGAGTACCGCTTCCCGCCGCCCGCCCCGGAAAAATAGTCAGCGCGGCTCGCCGTAGCGCTCGAGCGGAACGTTGAGCGGCCGCTTGGGGGCCGCGGCGTTCGGCGCCGCCGCCGCCGCGAGCTGCTCGTCCGCCTTCCCCGCCGCTTCGGCGACGCTGCCGCCGACCGCCCGGCAGGAATTGAGCGCGGCGCGGTAGGCGTCGTCATCGGAGGCGGGCAGTCGCGTGAACTGCCCGCGGCTCTCGTTCGCCAGCTCCCGCTCCTCTCGTTCATGGCGCGCGGGCAGCGTGCCCAGCCGGCGGATCAAGTCCTGATCGAGGACGCCCAGGACGGCGCTGTCCTCCGTGTAGTCCTGCTTGGCGAGCTGGTAGGCGCGCGAGGGCTCGGCGTCGCGGCTCTGGGCCAGGGCCGCGTTCTGATAGCGCAGATAGGGCAGCTCCGCTCCCTCGACCTTCAGGTACTGGGTCTCGCCGGGGGCCCGCGGCGTGAAGGCCCCGCCCCGGCTCGAGAACAGATACAGACCATCGTCGCGGATGACGGCCACGAGATCCGGCCCGAGCTTGTAGTTGGCACCGCTCGCCGTGCGCAGCAGGCTGCGATAGCATTCCATCCGCGGCGCTTGGGGGCCGGCGGCGGACGCGGCGCCCCCGGTCTCGGCGGCGAAGACGGGAGCGGCGACGGCGACGAGGACAGCGGCCAGCGAGGGAAGGGCCAGAAGGGGGCTCATGACGGCTATGTAGCAGCCCTCTGACGGCTCGCGCAAGTCCCAATTGGGCCTATGGGGTTTCGTATAATTGGGGCGTGCATCCGGTTCTTTTCCAGGTCGGCTCCGTGCGGCTCTACTCCTATGGGCTGCTCATCGCCTTGGGCGGCGTCGCCAGCGCGCGCTTTTGGTGGACTCGGCGCGCGCGCATGGGCCTGCGCCGCGAGGACGATTTTTGGCGGCTGCTCAACGCTGTCCTCCTCGGCGGCTTTTTGGGGGGGCGCGTCCTCTTCCTCTTCGAGTATACGCGGCCGTTCTCGGCGGACTTCTGGCGGGCCGCCGTCTCTTTTTCGGAGGGCTTCTCCGTCCTCGGCGCCTTCGTCGGCGTCGTGGCCGCGGTCTGGTGGGCGGCGCGCAAGGCCAAGGCGCCGCTCTGGCCGCTGCTCGACTACGTCTGCGCGGCGGCGCCGCTCTGGCACGCCTTCGGGCGGCTGGGCTGCTTCATGGCCGGCTGCTGCTACGGCCGGCCCACCGACGAGCCGTGGGGCGTGGCCTTCCGCGATCCCGCGTCCTTGATAGAGCCCTCGCTGCGGGGCGTGCCCGTCCATCCGACGCAGCTCTATGAAGCGGCGCCGGACGCCGTCCTGGCGGCGCTGCTCATCCTGGTCGTCTTGCCGAAGATCGAGAAGGGCCGGCAGCCGGCGGGAACGGCGGCCGCGTGCTATTTCCTCGGCTACGCGGCGATCCGCTTCGTCACGGAGTTCTTCCGGGGCGACGTGATCCCCGTGGCGGGGCTCGGCTTGACGGCGGCCCAAGGTCTCTGCGTGGTGATGGCCCTGGCGGCGATCGGAATCTACCTTCGTATCTCGCGGCGGCAAGCCGCCGCGGCCTGATGCATCCCACTCTCTTGCGCCTGGGCCCGATCACGCTGTCGACCTACGGCACGCTCGTCGCCTTGGCGTACCTGACCGGCATCCTCTGGCTCAAGTCGCAGATCCCGGACATGCCCGGCATGACCGAGGACAAGTTTTGGACCATGATCTACGGTCTCTTCTTCGGGGCCATCATGGGCGGCAAGCTCCTGTTCGTCCTCGTCGAGTGGCGGGCTTTCCTGAGCGGGGAGATGAGCTTCATCCGGGATTTCCGCTACGGCTTCGTCTTCTTCGGCGGCCTGCTCGGCGCGATCGGCATGGGCTTCCTCATCCAGCGGTGGATCAAGGTCCCCTACCTCGCCACCGCCGACTACATCGGCGTGGCGCTGCCGATGGGCCATTGGATCGGCCGCCTGGGCTGCCTGGCCGCCGGCTGCTGCTACGGCAAGCCGACCACGCTGCCGTGGGGCGTGCGCCTCGGCGGCGATCCGCTGAGCTCGACGCCGCCCAGCCTCTGGGGGGTGCCGCTGCACCCGACGCAGCTCTACGAGTCGGCCGCGGATCTCGCGATCTGCCTCTTTTTGCTCACGCGGGTCTTGCCGCTCGCCAAGAAAGGCAAGCTGCAGCCCGGAACGGTCTTCTTCTCCTACATCTTCCTGTATTCGATCGCGCGCTTCCTCAACGAGTTCCTGCGCGGCGACGACCGCGGCGCGACGCTCCTCGGCCTGTACGTCTCGCAATGGATCTCCATGCTCGGCATCGTCGTCATGGCCGCCGTGCTCGCGCGCTCGCGCAAGGCGCTCAAGCCGGCCCTGGGGCTATGAGATGAGCCGCCCGGAGAGCCTCGTGGCCGACGCCGCCGGGATGCGGCTGGACCAATTCCTCGCGCTGCGCAAGCCGGATTTCTCGCGCTCCCATTGGAAAGGCCTCATCGACTCCGGCGCCGTCACGGTGGACGGCGCCGAGCGCTCGGTCGACTACAAGCTGCGCGGGGGGGAGACCATCCGTGTGGCG
>Ga0265338_10007125_pt1 | contig 14003 bp, 10 predicted proteins | sample 42126metaG_FD_193579 | JGI IMG/M metagenome (GOLD analysis project Ga0265338, IMG submission 193579) | Rhizosphere microbial communities from Carex aquatilis grown in University of Washington, Seatle, WA, United States - 4-21-26 metaG | ecosystem: Host-associated > Plants > Roots > Rhizosphere... | reverse complement strand
TGAACGATCTTGTCTCGGGCGACATCGATCAGCGAGTGTCCCATACGCTCGAAGACCTGAAGCGGCTCTACGGACTACCCGGGGACATTTATGCATTCGACGCCACCGGAAAGCGACTTGCCAGCTCCAATAACGTTCGTGCGATCACACTGAACGATCGCATACCCGCAGGCTGGCAGAACAATGAAAACGCGTTGATCCTTCTGGATAGGGAAACAGACCCTATTACCCGTAGACAAGCTGTCGTATTCGCGATCCCGGTATTCGGGAGTTTCGATAAGAGCTATCGGACCGGCACGTTGGTAATGACGTACCCCTGGGCGTCGATCGAGGCGTTATTGCTCAGCGGCGAAGCTGGAATGGTGCTTGTGGACAGAAACGACCCGGCGAGGATCCTGGCCACCAACCGCTATGCCATCACGGGCGTGCCCGCAACGAGCCGCGTTCAACCGGGGGGAAGAACAAACGAGGCGTTCGTCATTGGGCGCTCAGCCATCGGACGCGGACCGCTTATCAAAGACTGGCAAGTCGTGGCTATGCATCGGGCCGATGTCGCTACCGGTCCGCTGCGCAGAGTAGTCATGGAACTGGTCCTGCTCGGTGCGTTTCTGGGCATTCCAATCATTTTCTTGGGCCGCTGGCTGTCCAACCGCCTGACGGCCCCCATCGCGGACCTAACCCGCGTGGTGAAAGAAATTGCCGATACCGACAAGCTTGACGCTCGTGTTCCGGTAAACTCGTCGGACGAACTTGGCTCGCTCGCACAGTCCTTCAATCTTATGACCGAGAAGCTTGAGCAGACCACGCGCGAGCGGGAACAGTTCGTCCGCGACCTGGCCGCGCTTAATCAAACGCTGGAAGGCAAAATTGCGGTCCGCACCGAAGAGTTGAAATCGGCCCTACATGCCCAACAGCGGCTCATCGGGGATATTTCCCACGAAATAAAATCACCCCTGGCACGTCTGAGTATGGCGCTCGGATTGGCCCGGAGAGCCCCGGAGCAAAATACGCCCAAGCAATTCGACCGTATCGAGACAGAGATTGAAAATATTTCCGCGTTGGCGAGTGAACTGCTGACTCTTGCAAAGCTCGAAGGAAGTGCAGCATCGCCAGACTTCGCGAAGATTGATCTGCGCGCACTCGTCGCTCAGATCGTGGCAGACGCGCGCTTTGAAAAGCCTTCCAGGAGTTCCGACGTTGTCTTTCGGATGCCAAACAATGCAATCACAGTTATCGGGAACGGCGATTTGCTACGGCGGGCGATTGAGAATGTGGTAAGAAATGCGCTCTTCTACACGAGCGATGGCATTTCGGTTGATGTCATACTCGCGCAGAAAAGCGATCGAGTGGTTTGCATTCAAGTGCAGGACAAAGGCCTTGGAGTTCCCGAGGCTGCACTCGGTCATCTCTTTGAACCGTTTTACCGCGTCGACGAAGCTCGGGCCCGTGAGACCGGGGGTACGGGGATTGGACTGTCCATTTGCGAACGTGTAATTCGCTTCCATGGCGGGTCTGTTTGCGCGCGCAATAGCCATCCGCACGGTCTGATCATAGAGATGGAACTTCCCTCTGCGGCGCCCACGACGGAAGAGAATGGGCGTCAGTCGGATGAGCAACTGTCGCACGGGATTGAAAAAGTGCCACTACAAAGTCAGGTGCCGTGACACTCCATATTCGTGCGCCTATCTCCACACAACCCGGTAAATTGACGCGATCGGGGTTGCGGACCGGACTACTCCCGCGCCAGCGGCGTGGCGCCAGCCGCCGAGTATATTGAGCGATCTCTCCCCTCCAGATGCTCCGTACACTTGGCGGCTTCCGGCCGCGGGTTGATCTCGCAGCCTCGCGTTCGCTGACGGGCCTCCTTACTTCTCCACGCAATTCTACATTTGAGCGCAAGGCCTCGTGATATCGAGTGGCTTATCATTTTGCGCACTTGCAATGATGGATGTGTCGCAGTTCGCGTTCGCCAAGCATGGAATCTTCGCCCAGTTGCTCGCAAATTTATGGACGGATTGGAAATATGCTCAAAATCAAAAAGGTCGCGAATCATGCGAGCAAAATCGCGGCGCTGATGTTGCTTGCTGTGGCATTGCCCATAGCCGCACAGAGCGCTCCCGCTCAAGTCCTGGACCTCAGCGAATATCGCGGGAAGGTCGTCTACCTCGATTTTTGGGCCTCATGGTGCGCCCCCTGTCTGCAATCATTTCCATGGATGAACGACATACAGCGCATCTACGCAGGCGAGGGGCTCGTCGTTCTCGCGGTAAATGTCGATCATGACGGGCAACTCGCACAACGGTTCCTCTCCAACAAACTTCCCGTTTTCAAGATCATCTACGACCCCGAGGGACAGATTGCCCGGCAGTACGGTCTGAAGGACATGCCCACATCCATTCTCATCGGTCGCGATGGCAAAACCCGTTACGTTCACAGCGGGTTCTATGTCGATCGGAAGACGCAATATCTGTCGCACGTTCGGGAGCTTCTCGATGACAAGACGAACTGACAATACCACCTCGACCGCAATCCGGATTGGCACGCGTCCGCTTCTTATGCTTGTTGCCGCAACAACGATGCTGAGCTGCGCTCCGTTAGGTCCTCAACCATGGGAAAGAGATCTTCTGGCCCGCCGTGAAATGCAGGTTAACTCCTATCCGCTGCAAACTGCGGCCGAGGATCACATCTACTTCAGCAAGGAAGCCGCCAGCGGTGGGCGTGGATTTGCCGGCGGGGGTTGTGGGTGCAATTGAGGTCGCCAAACACCAATGGCCGACTTTGCCAGACTCTCGCTACCCTTTCGTTAGGATTGCTTTCGGCAACACTGGGGGACCGTGCTTACGGGCAATCGCCGCCGCTCATGCAACCAAGCTCAAACGACCCGGGAGGCGAAGTGCCGACCTCCAAGGAAATCGATACGGCTATCCTCTTCTACCAGGAAGCCAATGGCCGGGTACGAGCTATTGAACCTGAGGGTCAATATACGGCTCGTGGCCCCAACGGGCAGGCTCTGACCTTGGGATTCATGGCTGACAGCGTTACCGGCGCGACGCCCAACGGCGCTGTTCCCTCCGACCAGACCCAGACATTTGTCACGCCGCTGAAAGCAACTGGCTCCACCGCTACCGTCACAAGCGCGTCCGGCGGCAGCACGATCATTCAACTGCCTCCAACACCAGGCCAAGTTGCCGCTGCGGCCCGACAGTACACAACTGCGCCAAATCAATTGCCCGTGGACCGTGGTTTCCGGGATCAGCGCTACGCCGGAAGCATTGGATATTCACAACCGCTTGGCGGAATTTCCTTGGTCGGCGCGGGGGCCGCGTATTCCGTAGAGCATGACTACCGATCGATTTCTCTCAATACCAACATTGCCCAGACCTTCAATCTGAACAATACAACGACGAGTCTCGCCATCAATTATGAAAACGATTCGTCGTTTCCCTATGGCGGCGTGCCAGCCGGCCTCTCGGTGATGGCGCCGCAATGGAAAAGCATCTCGTCCCGCGGCAGGTCGCAAGTCGACGTGGTGCTTGGTCTTACTGAGGTAATGACCCGAAACTGGTTACTGCAACTGAACTATTCCTACGATCTTTCCAATGGATATCAAAACGATCCCTATCGAATCATTTCGGTGGTGGATCCTGTTACGGGCGAGCCCAGCAGCTATCTATATGAAAGCCGCCCGAGCCTGCGCCAAAGCCAGAGCGTGTTTTTCAGTAACAAGCTCGATTTCGGTCCGTCGGTGACGACCCTTTCCGCCCGCTACTTCATCGATAGCTGGGGGATAAAGGCGACAACCGTTGAATTGTCGGACCGCGTGCGGCTGGCTGGCTCTCTTTACATTGAGCCGGACTTACGGTGGTCCACGCAGTCGGCTGCGAAGTTCTTTCGAAATTACCTCGTCGGCGGACAACCGCTTCCCGAATATGCGTCGTCAGACCCAAGGCTGGGACAATTCGTCGGCCTCACCTACGGATTGAAGATAGGCGTCGCTCTTACGCGTTCCACAGAACTGTACGTTCTCGGCGCGTATTATCAGCAGACCGGCAACGGTCACCCCGCCGATGCGATAGGGCAGCTCAAACAGCAAAATCTGTTCACCGGTGTCAACGCCGCGTACGTGATGATGGGATATTCCTGGAATTTTGACTGAACAGAATAGTAACCGCACCGCAAATCGCACGCAGCAGAATGGCAGGTTGCCTGAATATGGAGAGACGAATGCCGCTCTGCACAGGAACCGCTTTCGAGCGCTTCGGAACGGATTATCGACATTCATTCCAAGCCATGGCGACACCGTGCGAAGTGAGGATAGAAACGGACGATGCCAAAATCGCCGAGCAGGCATTCCGGGCTGCTGAGAATGAGGCACGGCGGATTGAAGCGAAGTTCAGCCGGTACCTGCCGGACAGTATAGTCAGCCGGATCAACGCCAACGCCGGAAAGGAATTCCAGGTTGACGAGGAAACCGCGCAGATCTTGAGTTTCGCGGCGCATTGCTTCGAGCTGAGCAACGGACTGTTCGACATAACGTCCGGCATATTGCGCAGAGTGTGGCGCTTCGATGGCTCAGATCGTGTTCCAGGGCACGAGGAGGTCGACGGACTTCGAAAGTTTGTTGGCTGGGAAAGGGTTTCCTGGGAACCACCTATCATAAGGCTGCCGGCCGGGGCGGAAATCGACCTTGGGGGCTTGGGAAAGGAATACGCGGTTGATCGGGCATTGCAATCGATCCGCGAAAAAACAAACCAGCCGGCCCTCGTGAATTTCGGAGGCGACCTCAGCGTCTCCGGTCCGCGGTTGGGCAATTTTTCCTGGACGGTCGCCATCGAATCGGTCGATCGAGCCGGTCAGGCAGAGGGAATGCTTGAAATACAGGACGGTGCAATCGCCACGAGCGGCGACGCCCGACGCTTTCTTCTAAAGGATGGAGTTCGTTACGGGCACGTTCTGGATCCACGTACAGGATGGCCGGTGGCCGATCCGCTTCGGTCAGTAACCGTTGCTGCCCCCACATGTGTCCAGGCCGGAATCATCGCCACGCTGGCGATTCTGCAAGGGGCCCAGGCGGAGGCGTTCCTGAAACGCGAGCGCGTGCGGGCGTGGTACATACGATGATTGCGACAGCGGCCGCTAAGCTTATTCCGTCTTTGGCAGGTCTCTTCCCGCACGTTTGACATCGGATCTGGCGAAAAGAAGCTATGAACCGGTCGCAACTACAGGATCCACATCGACGCTGTGGGTCCTGCCCGGCGCATGGTACGACGTTGTCGAATCAATAGACGATGCCGAACATGCACTTCGCGAAAAAGGATGGGATTATGATTTGTTTAACTCGGCTAGAGTGGCAATTAGCTCGGGAAACGTGGCCTCTTTCATTACATAATCGTCGCCGCCGCCATTCACTCCGTCGAGAGCGCTACTCCGGCCTGTCAAGAAGACGACAGGCGGCGTCAGTCGTTCCTTGTGGAAGGTCTTGCTGAAGATAAGGTCATCGATGCTGGGCGCCGCGCAATCGACGACCACAACGTCATATGAATTGGGCTTTTCAAGCAGGAAAGCATCACTGGCGTGTTTTACGTGATCGACGGCATATCCTTGGCCCCTTAATGTATCTCGCCATGATGCGGCATTGGCGGTATCTTCGATCAAAAGAAGTCTGATCAAGGGCTTATGCTTCCATACTCTCGCTGCCCGTTGCCTGGCAGCAGAGCGCTAACGAGGAACCCCTCCACGATTTGAGAAAGTTCGTGACTAATGCCGACGACTGATCCACGCATTGTCCTTTGACGTGTTCCACAAATCATCTTCCATGGAAACAGAGATGCACTCTACCGGTCAAACGGTGTGGAGTTGTGTGTAGACGTACCGAGTTTGATTATAAATGTCCCGGAGCGAGAGTTTCTTCATCCTTTGAGCCGCATATTTCACCGGCGTCCAAACCTGAACGGAGAGAAGGATGCAGATCGCAAGCGTAGCTTCCATGCCCAACGTCGTAGCAACGGGCAAGCCGCCTGAGAGCGTTAGCGCTCATGGGCCAGACCATGACGGCGACTCTGACGACAAAGGCGTTTCAAAATCGGCAACCGCTCCTGGCGTCGGGAGCCTCGTGGATACCACTGCCTAACCAAAGCATGCATCGACATGACCGCCGGCACGATCGCCGGCGGTCATGTTCGCTATACCTGACCAGCTCTGAGAGTTTCCGCTACGCAGGATTAGAGTCCGGCCCTCGACTGAGGTGCTCTCCGTTTTTGGATCACTTCGGGGTGGATTTTTCGCACTGTTGGGGGCAGCCCGTTTCTTAGACCGGATCAGATGAGAATCTCCGGCCTTGCCGGGCCCTCCCTGACGGCGGGCGGCAATGGCGCGGGCGAACAAAGACACCGCCCGGCGCGAGTTCTCTGCTCGAGCGCCGGCCAATGACGCGCGCGATTACCAGTTCTTAAGCAAAGTGAGCCCGATGACGCGGCCCGTATCGGGTTTGAGGATATCGTAACCAGAAATGTTTCGTGTGCTGGTGCTTGGACCGTACTGGAATGGGGCGTGAATGCCCATGAGGTTTTGGACGGTGAGCTGAACAGTAATGTTCTTGAGATAGTCGTTGGCGGGCGTGTCGCCGGTATTGTAGCCCAAGGACAAATCAAACGTGTACCAAGCTGGCTCGATATTGCTCCAATTGCCGATGGCGCATGGAAGCGAGCCACCCCCTTGGGTGCCGCCGGCGACCGTGCATTGGTTGTTGACGTTAGGTGGGACGGGCCACGTATCGTAATAATGCGAGATATGGTTCACAAATCCGGTAACGGTCCATGGGCCATTGCTCCAGCCGAGCCGGGCCCGGTAAATGAATCGGGGCAGCGTTTCCACGCCGTTCTGCGCGATACCTCCCGCTCCTTGAATGTTCTGGTCGAAGAGATCGATCACCGGGCCACCTGACAGCGTCTGGCTATATCGGTGCAGGTAGTAGGTCCCGGTGACGCCGGTGTTCCATGCGCCAAAGTCACCCAGATCGAAATTGTAGCTTGCGTTCCAGTCGATCCCTTGCACTTTGAGAAACCCCGCCCCAACCGTACTCCCGTCACTGATCCAATAGATGTTGGTCAGTTGGCTGACAGGCTCGGTGCTGTTCCGATCGAGCAGCGCGGCCTGGACCATTTTTTCGAATGGTGCGCAGGTCGCAGGATTGGCGTTTGCCGCCACGGGGCATCCAAGGTCGCTTGGCACGATGAAGTGGAACCGTTGTAGCGGGTCGGCGAGATTGTTTGACGATGTTGCGGTGAATGCCAACAACGTGTTGTTGACCTTGACACTGTACCAGGTTGCCTGCACATCGAGACCGCGCAGGAACACCGTAGGTGCCAGTTCGAAGCCGACGCTATAATTGATCGATTTCTCCGGCGCGAGCGCCGTTCCGCCTTCGCGCGATGTGACCTGGTTGGTAGCGGCATTGACGTAGCCCCGCAATTCAGGGTGCGGCCCGCCGGCCCAGGTGACGCCGCCAGCATTCGTCGAGCCGCAGGCAAAACCTGCCGCGGCCAGCACCGCTGCGGTGCTGCCCGCAGCCGGTGCGCCATTTGTGCATGAAATGCCGATGGTAGACTCGCTGGGCAGGTTCCAGAACTGATTGGCGTCGCTGAGCACGGTGGAATATTCGCCGGCATTGGCGAAGCGGAAGGATGTTCCCCAAGAGCCTCGAATGGTGGCGCCGAGCATATCGTCCACTACCCACGTGAAGGCCAGTTTGGGATTGCTGGTGCCGCCCTTCAGCGTGCCGTTGTATTGGTCATGCCGCCATGAGAGTTCCAGATCGAGCTTGCGGAACAGCGGAAGATTGAAATTGTCTCCGAACACCGGGACGTCGACCTGGGTGTAGCCCGCCCAAACTTGGTAGGGCTCCGAATCGTTGGTAAATGAAAAAGGCGTACCTGCCGGCGCGCCGGCATTATTACCGGTAAAGGCAAAGACGTTATCCGATTCGTACGTCCCGCCAACGGCCGCTTTGACCTGTCCAGCCGGGAGGTCGAACAGTGGGCCGTCGAAGCGCGCCCCTTTTTCCTCGATGCTGTATCTGTCGCCGACTTCGGACAGAGCTTGGATGTAGGCAAGGGTTGCGGGAGAATTGCACTGGAACTGGGTCACATCGCAGAACAGGTTTATGTAGGGGACGCTGGCCGGTTTGGTGACGCCACCCACCGTGCTCCCGAGCGCGACGTTGACGGCATTATCGTTGACAATGTTTCTCTGGACTTGGTTGGACTCATAACTACGGGAGTCAAACAGTTGCCCGCTCCAACCTCCCGGAAGGTCGAGGTTCAAACCGTACTGATAACGATATGACAGTTCAAAGGCCGGAGTGTTGGTCGGAACCTCGTGAGCAAAATCATAGGAAACACGCAAATTGTTGGGAGCGTTAGTCGGATAATAGGGATTGGTTGTGGGTACGGCGAAGGTCTTTATGTCGTTTATGAACCCTCCGGCAGCAAATGCGGGAGACAATTCCTGGACCCTGCGATTGCTATAGAAGCCGGTGGCGAAGAAGGAAATTCCGGGCACTACCCTTTGGTCGAAGGTGGCTACAAAGGAATTTTTCTGCTGGGCCGCCAATTCCCACGCTTGTTTCAAAGGATCAATTACATTTTGAGTGCCCTGATTGCCCGCATTCGCACTGAAAGCCGCCCAGTTGATCGTGGCGGCGCTCGAAGGAAGGGTCGGGCCCAGACCGCCCGGGAAGTTAGTTCCGACACCGTGGGGGATGGCCCAGCAATTGGTGCAGTTTACGGTGCTGCTCGACGGCGCGCCGGTGGAAATCGTACCCGGTATCGATGAGGCGAGCGGAATCTGATTGTCCAGGCCCCAAGGCGTGTAATTGGCGGTGTATTTCGAGTGGGAATTGCCCGGGACCATCCCCTCATCGATCCATTCATAGGTCAAGGTTAGATCACCACCATCCCAGGTGCGGCCGTACAATTGCGACGCTTGATACTGTACGCCGCCGCCGCCTGCCGGCGCCTGGACATGCAGCAAGGTGACCGCGCCATCGTATCCGCGCTTGAGCACGACATTGATCACTCCGGCTATGGCATCCGACCCGTAAGTGGCCGACGCGCCGTCGGCGAGGATATCCACTCGATCCAGCGCAAGTGCCGGAATGATCGAGGGGTCGATTGCACAAATACCGTCAGCTTGCGGGGGAAAGCGCACGCCATCGACCATCAACAGTGTGCGCGGACCGGTCTGATCGAGGCCGCGGATATTGACGCGCGTCTCGCGTTCCTGATGGCCGTTGGAATTGACCGCGGACGGCCCCGGCGCGACGTTGGCGGAAGGAACGGTTCGAAAGAGATCGCCGATGGTGACGTTGCCGGTCTAAGTGAAATCCTGAGAGCCCAGATTGGTCACAGGGACGCCGACCGCTGCAGCGCCATGAATCAACGAGCCGGTGATCAGGACTTGCTCCGGCGCCGTTTCGGGCTGCGCTTGCGCCATCTGCGCTTGCGCAGTCATCTGCTGCGCCTGTGCCGGAAGGGCGTTGATCAATGTGATAAGCGATGCGGATCCCATCAGGGCCGCGAATTTGCCCGTTGTCGGATTCATAATATCTCCCCGTGTGCCGTGATCGGCACTTTCACGTTGTGGTAGAAATCCTAAGGACTCACACACACCGGGCTTAGCATCCCCTCTAGCCCGTCCCTACGGTCCGATTGCGCTTCGCGCGCACGTCGCATTTGTAATTGACGCTTCCTCTTTGGCGCGAACACTTCCACATCAAATAGAAACTTTAAAGTTGGGATATCATTACGCTCAGGTCACGTTCCGCATGAGACATATTTGCCATACTTTGCTATTACACCTTGATCTCGATGTTCTGGTACTTCGGATTCCTGGAACATCACATTGAGGCCGGCGATTCCAAGTCGCAGGCTGATTGAGGCCCGCGGTCTTCCCACCGCGGGCCTTTTTTTTTTCGCGGCTAAGCAATGTCATGATGCAAAGAGAAATCCTTCCTCTGAGAATCAGTGTAGCGCGAACGGCATCGTAAATTGCCTTCACGATGCCTTGGCCTTGGTTGTCTACTTATGGGCGCCGCACCCGCTCTACATTGGTTCCGAATTACCAACACATTGGGGTTCCCCAATCTCGGTGACATCTGCCCAACCAAGAGCATTGTTTTCCGGTTACGGTCATTCGAGCGGAAACTGTTGCACCCATTGCCGGCAATCACATCGGTGCCAGCCGGCCCGCCTTGTTCATGTCTCAGTGGCTCGGTGGTTCGGATGGGTGCAGCGATGAGGCATAAGTCCGAACCGCAGACGCAAATTACAGAAATTCGCACGGTCGCGTCGGTGGGAAATCGAGGTTAAATTCGGACCCCGCGGCACTGACGGCTTCAGGCTGATGGCGGGTGCGGGTGCGGAGATTCGCCGCGCCGCCAGATGTGATCACGTTGAGCGGCCACGGCGAGGTCGAACTTATCGCCGGAACAAAGATCGAGCTTGGGCCCGGCAGCATTGACCTCGCGGAAGACCTGACCGGCGAGGGTCACATCACTTGGTGCTCGGTCCGCATTGCGCTTCGATACACTATCCCGACGTTGGGGGGCGTCGTGATCGCATGCTGCCAAGTATTGTCACTTCGGCGCGAGTTCACCGTACCAATAGGCAGCGGTGACCCCACCATCCTTCAGGAAGTCGCTGCCGGTGATGAACCCGCCATCCGTGCCCATCAGCAGCGCGCCAACAGTTCCAACCTCGTCACGCGTCCCGGCGCGTCCGGCGGCAGACAATTCGATCATCCGCCGATACCCTGCACCACGCGGGCCGGTCAGTTCGTCCTTGGCGAGCGGGGTTACGATGATGCCAGGACTGATCGTGTTGACCCGCGTACCGCGCTTGCCCCAGCGCACCGCCTCGGCCATGACGCGCAGCCCCGCCCGGAGGTAATGCCCCGGAAACATCGCGCTCTTATCCCGGCGATGTGCGGTGTACACCACCGTGTCGCCCGGCTCGACATTCGGAAACACGATCACCCGTTGCTTGGCATCCGAAAACATCGGCAGTTGCGACGCGCCCGGCGGCTGGCGCGTGATAATTGCGCCCTTATCGACTGCGATCTTCCGGCCGTCCGCTTTCTGCGTGTAGGCCTCGACAATATCGACATCCTGCATGGATTCGATGTAGCCGATCGGCAGTTGCGCCAGTTGCGTAATTGCGGCGGCGGTCAGAATCTGTGTCTCATTGTGAATCGTTTCGATGGCGGTGCCATTCGCCTGAATTTCGATCTTGTCGATTTGGGCCCGGATGCGCGCAGGAATGTTCTGGGTTTGAGCAGGTGCTGCGCCCGAAATTGCCGCAACCGCTACAGAAATTGCCGCCGTGCCCCAAAGCCGCAATTTCAGGTTCGTATGCATGGATCAGCCCTCACTCCGTCAGTGGCCTTAACAGGGGGCGGGATCGATTTGTGTTTTCGATGATTTGGGATGCGATCGTTCCGAATGTCGAGCCGCCCGGACTCTGCCTCCCCGAGCATTCGCTGAGCGTTGTAACCGAGCCAAAAGATCGTGATTGCGGGGCGAAGTTTCTCACATGTTTTCCGAAGTTAATCCGAGGGGCAGGGACGGTCACGGGGACTTCTTTGACGGTGACAGTACCGCCACGCCACGTAAGGGGTTACGCCGCGATGCGGCCCAATCGCGGCAAGTCTAGGAGCGTTGCGAGCGCCACCACGAGCGCCACCGCTGGCCGCGCGCGGCGCAGCGCAATGAACACCGCGATCGCTGTGGGAACGCTCGCGGTCAGGATGACGACGAAGCAGGACGCGCAAGCGCAATTTCATCATCGCGCTCGCGGCGGCAACCGGAGTGGCTGACGTTCTTGCCTACGCGCGCGAGGAAGATTGACAAATGTCAATAACCTACCAGGGGCTGTCAGCTAGAGGTCCTGCCTCGGGGGGCTCCGAGGTGGCTATGCTGAAAACGAGCCTTATTACGTTTGTTACGTTTGCCCTATTGACGGTAAGTCAAAGCGCGCTTGCCCAGCAGCTTCCCAACGCGGGCGGACAAATTCAGCAGATTCCACCCCCGCCGGTTCTGCAGAAATCGATTCCGGACATCCGGATAGAGCAACGCGAGGCGCAACCCGGTCCAGCGTCCGTCGGCGAAAAGGTGTTGGTCAAGTCGCTGCACGTGACCGGCGCAACCAAATTCTCCGAAGCCGAGCTGATTTCCGCCGCGGACTTCAAACCCGGCAGCGAACTGGACCTGGCTGGATTGCGCGCGCTGGCCGCCAAGATATCCGACTATTACAACAGCCGCGGATATTTTGTGGCGCAGGCTTACCTGCCCGCTCAGGACATCAGCGAAGGCGCTATAACGATTGCGGTGATCGAGGGACGCTACGGCAAGGTCACCCTGCATAACGAGACGAACGTCTCCGACGATCTGCCTAACAATGTTCTTGAGGGATTGGACGGCGGCGAGGTCGTTGCCACGGCCCCACTGGAACGGCGCCTTCTGTTGCTGTCCGACATTCCTGGCGTGGAAGTGAAATCGACTTTGGCCCCGGGAAGCGAGGTTGGCACGTCCGACCTGACCGTCGACGTGACACCGGGGCGCCGCGTGACAGGAAGTCTCGAAGCCGACAACGCCGGAAATCCTTACACGGGCGCCTATCGCGTCGGCGGGACGGTGAACTTCAATGAGCCTCTCGGGTACGGCGATGTCGCTACGCTGCGCGCGCTCAGCTCCACTACGGGCGGTCTGAACTATGTCCGCGGATCCTACCAAGCCCAACTTTACGACGCGACGGTGGGAATCGCCTACTCCGGTTTATGGTACAGGCTGGGCCGGCAATTTTCGGGCCTGGATGCCCGAGGCACGGCGAATATCGCCAGCGTCTACGGAAGTTATCCGCTGATCCGGTCCCGCAGCAACAATCTCTATGCCCTGCTCGACTTCGACGCCAGGACCTTCCAAGACAAGACCGGCGTGCCGCCCACGGTCTCCGACAGAGAGGCCAGGGTGTTAATCGCCGGCCTCTATGGCGATCACAGCGACACCTTCGGCGGCGGCGGGTTCAGTTCCTTTTCGCTCAATTGGTCTTTCGGCAACCTCGACATCCAAACCCCTGCGGTGATGGCCGCGGATGCGGCAAGCGCGCGGAGCAACGGCAGTTACAACAAGCTGGGATTCGACGCCGCGCGGCTGCAGACCGTGACCGACCGCCTCTCGCTGTATGTCGATGTCAGAGGACAGATTGCCTCCAAAAATCTGGATACGTCCGAAAAGATGGAGTTGGGCGGCGCCTACGCCGTGCGAGCCTATCCGGAAGGCGAATCCTTCGGAGACCAGGGTTACGTGGCGACTCTGGAAGCCAGATTCCTCCTTCCGAAATTGTCCGAGCGTTTGCCGGGCGAGATGCATCTGATCGGCTTCATCGATACCGGCACCATCACCGTGAATGAGACTCCTTGGACCACGGGACCGAACCGCAGAACGTTGAGTGGCGCGGGGATTGGGCTCACCTGGGCCGATTACAACAATTTCGTGTTCAAGGCCTATTACGCCCGCAAGCTGGGCGACGAGGTGGCGATTTCGGCGCCGGACTCGCCGGGCCGAGTCTGGGTCCAGATCGTCAAATTCTTATGATCGCGTCACCAACCAACACTACTGAGCACCGGCTCAGGAACAAGGACTAGTACCATGAATTGCGAGTTTCGCCCGACAGGAACCGGCAATGCCGGCAAATTCACCGCGCCTTCCGGCACAGCCAAATCCAGCCGCAGGTGGCTGTTCGGCTCAACGGCTTTGGCGAGATGTGCGCGCACGGCCATCAGCGGACTCGCGGGTTCGCTGGCGCTGGCGTCGCCCGCCTACGCCTTGCCGTCGGCAGGCGTGGTCTCCGCAGGCAGCGCGGCCATTGCGAGCACAGCAAGCACGCTGACAGTCAAACAGACGACCCAGAATGCCGCGATCAATTGGCAAGGGTTCAGTATCGGTCAGG
>Ga0265338_10007124_pt1 | contig 14004 bp, 13 predicted proteins | sample 42126metaG_FD_193579 | JGI IMG/M metagenome (GOLD analysis project Ga0265338, IMG submission 193579) | Rhizosphere microbial communities from Carex aquatilis grown in University of Washington, Seatle, WA, United States - 4-21-26 metaG | ecosystem: Host-associated > Plants > Roots > Rhizosphere... | reverse complement strand
AGGTCGAGCGTGTCGCTGAAGCCAAGGCGCCCATCGAGGCTGGGCAGGCCTTTGAACGCGGGCGGCATCTTGCAGCGGTTGCCTGCGGTCAATGCCACGGAACCGATCTTCGCGGGGGCGCGGGTGCGCCTGGTCCAGACCTGACCGTCCGCGGCTACTACGACCGCAACCAGTTTCACGCCTTGATGCGCACCGGCGTAGGCGTCAGCGAAGACCTCGGACTTATGTCCCGAACCGCAGTGACGAGCTTCAGCCATTTCACCGACGACGAGGTCGACGCCATCTTCAATTATCTGATGGCCCGTGACACCCTGATCAGCAGCCGACCCGGGACCTGACAGCGCGACAGGCGCTGGAGTATCTCGCTCGAGAGGAAGCGCCCGAGCGGGGGTGCGTCACGCTGCTGCAAGACGAGGTGAAGATCGGCGGCTGGGATCGGCCAGGGAGGCAACCACATCGGCCCCTTGTGATCGACGCCCAGCCATCTATTCGAGGACTGAGCAACATTACGATTTGCCAATATTGGAACGAAGCGCGACGCCTTTGCTTAAGCGAGCATGCGACCGCTGAGCATCCTAAAGAGATCCGCCCTCTTCTCCGCGATTTGCGTCTTGGCGCCGGGTACGGCGGCCTATGGCCAGTCCTATGATGGAGCGCCCGAGGTCCACGCCCAGAAGGGACCGGATTCATCTGCGGTGGTCGATGCCGCGTTCGACATCCACGCGGCGCCCTCCGCCGTGTGGTCGACGCTGATTGACTGCACCAATGCCACCCGCTTCATGCCAAAGCTGATCAGCTGCCGTGTGCTTCAGACAGGCCCTGGCGACCGGTGGGAGATTCGGGAACATCGGCTGAAGGGGGGGCTCTTCAAGCCGCAGATGCGCAACGTGTTCCGTGCGGACTTCACGCCGGACCGAAAGCTCTCGTTCCACAGAATCGATGGCGACTGGAAGACGTCCGAGGGTGTGTGGACCCTGTCGCCCATCGACGGCGGCCGCGGCACGCACGTGACATACCACACTGAAGTCGCGGTCGACGGCCCCGTTCCCGAGGGTCTCCTCCAGTCCGCTGTGGCCAAGGGCGCGCCCGAGGCCATGGAGGCGCTGCGCCGCGAGGTCATGTCGCGCGCCCATGGTCATTGAGTCGCCGGATGACCTCGATGCCCCGCGGCTGCTCCTGCTGCAGGCGCTCGCTCAAGAGGGCTATCGTTTTCGCACGCCTGCGCCCTCAACCCAGCACCGCGTACGGGCGGGACGATTTGGGCGCCCGGCGCGGACGCTCGAGGATGTGTTCGGATGGAGCCTTCCGTTCGTTGAGCACGGACCGCTGGCCTGCTGGGGCGGGAGGCTGGCGGAGGCCGGCGCCCTGGAACGGCTCGGTCTTGGACGGGTGAGGAGCCGGCTGCGCGTTGCCAGCGTCGGGCGGCGCCTCTTCCTGCATTCGGCCTTTCCGGCGCCCGCACGCGACGGGGTTTTCTTCGGGCCCGACAGCTACCGCTTCGCGGATTTCATCGCCTCGCATGCCGGACCCCCGCGCCCGCAGGCAGCGATCCTCGACGTCGGGGCCGGCGCCGGGGTCGGCGGCATCGTGGCCGCGGGCTTGTGGCCCGGCGCGCAGCTCACGCTGAGCGACGTCAATGCCCAGGCGCTGGGGCTTGCCCGGGTGAATGCGGCCGCCGCTGGCCTGCCGGCGGGCCTGGCCCTGTGTCCCGGCGTGCCGGACAAGCTGGGGTCGTTCGACCTGATCCTGGCCAATCCGCCCTACATCGGCGGGGGAAAGCGCAAGACCTACAGCAATGGAGGTAAGCGCGGCATGGAGATGACCCTGGACTGGACCCGCCAGGCGCTTGCCCAGCTCAGCCCGTCGGGGCGCTTCCTGCTCTACAGCGGGTCGCCTATCGGCCGCGGCGGGTGCGACGCGCTGCGGCCCCAGCTGGAGACGGCGGCGCGTGTGGCGGGTTGTAGTCTCGCCTACGGCGAACTCGACCCGGATGTCTTCCCCTCCTCGCTGCTTCATCGCGCCTACTGGGGCGTCGAGCGGATCGCTGCGATCGGCGCTGTGTTCGCCAGGGAGGACGGACCGAAACCCCGACAGACTGTGGGAGCCGCCCCGTGAACCCAGCCGATGCACTCGATCCCGCCGCCATGGATGACGCCACCGCAATCCCACGGCCCTGCGCGCCGGCCCGGTCGGAGCCTGTGGCCGATGGCCGTGGATGGTGGCTGGGCGACTTCCGCCTGCGGCGCGGCGCGCTGCACGTCGCGACCAGCGGCGCAGACATCCAACTCGGCGGCGCCCTGGCCGGCGAGGCGCTGGTCTGGCTGAAGTTCTACGTGGCGGTGAGCCTGCGCTACTGGCGTCTTGTTCTCGCGGGCCGGCGCGGGCCGCGCATCTGGTTCACCCCACAGCGACCGCGCCCCTGGTATCTGGTGCGCAGCGCGCTGTCATGGGCCGGCGGCTGCGTCGCGCGCTCGCCGCAAGAGGCCGACGCCGTCTTCACCTTCGAGGATGCGACCTGGACCTTCCGCCGGCCAGGACCGGGCAAGGCGTTGAACGCCGCCTGCACCGACACGTCCAAGGGCAGGGTCGCGGAGGTGTTCGAGACCGTGTTCGGGTACCCGCTGGCGGTGGACCCCGCCGAATGGAGGAGCGAAGCTGTCGAGAAGTCGGAGACCAACGGGACGCACGACGGACGCATCGTCCAATGCCCTCGGCGGCGACGGGAGGGCATGCATTACCAGCGACTGATCGATACCGGCGACGACCGGTTCACCCACGATCTGCGCACGCCCTGCGTGGGCGGTCGGCCCGTGTTGGTCTGCGTCAAACGCAAGCGGCGCGAGACGCGGTTCTCGATTCACAACGCGGGTGTCGACCTGCGCATGCCTGAGGCGGTGTTCAGCCGTGGCGAGCTGGACACGATCGGCAGGTTCCTCCAGGCCATGGGCATAGACTGGGGTGGGCTCGACATCCTGCGGGATCGCGTCACCGGCAGGATCTACGTAGTCGACGTCAACAAGACGGATGTCGGCCCGATCATCGCACTGTCGTGGCGGGACAAACTGCGTTCGACCGCGCTGTTGGCCGAGGCCTTGCAACGGCTGGTGGCCGGGGTCCGGCAGACCGATCCCCGTCCGACGGCCAATGACTAAGGGGGCGCTGATGGTCGTCGCTATGCTCGCGGTCGTGGGTTTGGCGATCGCGGCCGGTCCCGGCGCCGTGGGTTTCGTGCGCGCGCACCAGGACGCCTGGAGGGCTTTCGCGGCGCGCCACCTGGTGATGGCCGCCCTGGCCTTCGTCCTCGCCTATGGCTTGGCGGTGACGGCGATGTTGCCGGTAGCGCTGGTCCTCACGGTGGCGAGCGGCGTCATTTTCGGGGCCCTGACCGGGGCGCTGCTGTCGATCCTCGGCGCCTTGGCCGGCGCGCTGGCCGCTTACTTCCTGGCGCAGCGGCTAGGGGCCGACTGGACTGCGAGAACCAGATCGATCGATCTCCTGCCCGCCGGCGGCTCGGGGAGGAACGCCTTCGCGATCATCGTCACCCTGAGGCTGACCCCGCTGGTCCCGTTCACGCCCGTGAGCGTGGCGGCCGCCGCCGTACGCATGCCGCTGCTGAGCTTCGCCCTGGCCACTTGTCTCGGCGTGACCCCGGAAAGCGTGATCTATGCCGCGGCCGGGGCGGGCGTGGCCCACATAGTCGGTGGAGCCGCATAGGGCCGCCAGACGGCGCGGGATGTCTGGCGCCTCTCGGCGGGAATACGCCGCCGCTGATCCCTGCATGTGGCGGCTAGAGCGGGCCCCGGAAAAGTGGACCCGGTTTTGCGCCCGCAGCCCGCTCTGAACTCGGGAGTCTAGCGCACGATTCAGCGATCGGGCGATTCTGCCCGATCCCATCGGGCTCTAGGGTTGGCCCGCGCCGCCGGATGAGCCGTAGACTTGGCCGGTGGCGTAGCTGGCGTCGGCCGCGGCGAGCTGGACGTATATCGACGCCAGTTCCGCCGGCTGCCCAGGCCGGCCCATCGGGGTGTGGCCGCCGAACTGCTCCAGCTTCTCCATGGTCGCGCCGCCACTCACCTGCAGCGCCGTCCAGATCGGGCCCGGAGCCACGCCGTTGACCCGGATGCCCTTGGAGGCAAGCTGCTTGGACAGCGACTTCACGTAGTTCATCGTCGCCGCCTTAGTCTGAGCGTAGTCATAGAGGTCCGGCGAAGGATCGTAGGCCTGCTCCGAAGTCGTGCCGATGATGGCCGAGCCCGGCTGCAAGTGGGGTACGGCCGCCTTGATGATCCAGAATGGCGCGTAGATGTTGGTCTTCATCGTGGCGTCGAAGTCTTCGCTGGAGATATCGAGGATCGAGGCGTGGGTCTGCTGCCGACCTGCGTTGCAGACGACGATGTCCAGCCCACCCAGTTCGCGCACGGCGTCCGCCACCAGCGTCTTGCAAAACGCCTCTTCGCGCAGGTCGCCGGCCAGGCCAACGCCCTTGCGGCCGGCTTTCTTGATCAGTTCGAGGACTTCGTCGGCGTCGGTCTGTTCAGCCGGCAGGTAGTTGATCGCGACGTCGGCCCCTTCGCGAGCGTAGGCAATGGCAGCCGCTCGTCCCATTCCGGAATCGCCGCCCGTAATCAGCGCCTTGCGGCCCAAAAGGCGGCCCGAGCCCTTGTAGCTGTCTTCGCCGTGGTCTGGCTTCGGGTCCATCTCGCGGGCTAGTCCCGGCCACGGTTGGGACTGCCGCTTGAACGGCGGCTTCGGATACTTGGTCTGAGGGTCCACGAGCGGCGCGGCCGTCGCGTCTTGCTCGAGCTTTCCGGCGTCGTCGGCCATGGTGAGCGTTCCCGTACAAGGCTGATTCACCGGTGCAATCCGTACGCGGGGCTGTCGTTCCAACAGCAAAGGCAGGCGGGCGCCTGTCGTTGCTGTCGATTTTCAAATCGAGGCCAAGACATCCTGCGAAAGTCGAACCGGCGTTCGGCTGCGCCCTTGATCGATGTGGGCCTGGAGCGCGAGCATGGCCGATCAATCTTCAAGCCAAGGACTGGGCCGCCGCGTTCATGGCCTCAGGCTTCGCCAAGCACACAGCGCGCCTGGCCTGCTGCATCGGCACGACCGGTCTCGGCGCCATACACCTGATGAACGGCCTCCACGGCGCGATGATGGACGGCGCGCCGGTGATCGCGCGGCAGGGTTTGGCCCGCTACTGCTCGTTGCCGGCGAAGGCGTGGTTGGCGTCCCCGCTGCTGTTGAACAGGGCCGTCAGGATCGGCTTGTCGGCAACCTTCACCGCGCTGGCCACGACCTGGCGCACGCAACCGGCGTCCACAGCATAGGCGCGCGGAACCGGCGAGCCGGCGTCGCATGCGGTCTGGGCGGCGGTGTGAAGCTTCACATAGAACTGGCGCACCTGCGCCTGGTTGGAGAAGTCGACCCCGCGGGTCGAGACGACCTTCACGGGCGCGTCGGTCTGGGTCTCGGCGGCGATGGCCGGAACGGAGATCAGAACAGCCGCGGAGACGGCGAGCAGAAGCTTGGTCATGGCGATATCTCCCTTGTCGTTTTAGCCGCAACCGTACAGGCCGCGGACGATGTTGCCTCTACATGCATGCGGGCTCCGCAAGATTCAAGTTCTTAATATAGACAACGAGCATCTTTTATTTATACAGTGCAGATAAAAACGCGACTTTTCGGCATTTTTATTTGTCATTCCTCGCCGTTGCTTAAGAAGCCATCAGCGTCATCGCACACGAATTGTGCAGAGCCCAATAATTCAGCAACGACGCTGCGGGATCGTGCAGTCGGGACCGGCCTCAGGTTCGCGGCGCGCGGGAACCGCCATGGTCAGGTTTTGATCGTGAGGGATCGCGAGTTGAGCGGCATTGCGGCAGGCGATGCGTTCACGCGCCGGACAACGGCCGCGAGCCGAGCCTCGCGGCGACGGGCGCCTATGCTGGCGGCGGGCGGCAATCCGCCGCCCTGTGCAATTCCGGAGACCTCATGCGCCAGCTCCTCCTCGCCGCGGCGGCCCTCATCGCTTCCGCCGGCGCCGTCCACGCCGCCGAGCTCAAACGGATTGGGGCGCCGAACTCGCCCATCTCCGAGGCCGTGGTCGTGCCCCCGGGCTCGACCACGATCTATGTCAGCGGCATCACCCCCAAGCCCGTGACGCCCGCAGCCAACGGCGCTCCGGCGGTGTTCGGCGACATCAAGGCCCAGACCACCTCGGCGCTCACCCAGATTTCCGACATCCTGAAGGATGAGCACATGACCATGGGCGACGTGGCGATGATGCGCATCTACATGGCCGCCGACTCCACGGGCGCGATCGACACCGCCGGCATGAACGCGGTGTTCCGCACCTTCTTCGGGACCACGGACCAGCCCAACAAGCCCTCGCGCGTGACCTTCCAGGTGGCCCGCCTCGTCAATCCGGCCCTGTTGATCGAGATCGAAGCCCAGGCCGCCAAGGCGCCATCAAAGGGCGCGGCTCACCACAAACACTAAGGCGCGAAGGCGTTGGTCGGCAGCCAGCGCGGCCGCTCGGCCGCGTCGGCCACGGCCAGGACATAGGCGGTCAGGAAGGCGCCGAAACGGCAGGCCGCCTCAAGGTCCACCGGCTGACCGAGGTTGTCCTCGGCAGAGTGGTAGCGGACGGCGCGCCAATCATGTTCGATCTGGGCCTCGGGCGCGCCCGGCAGGAACCCGAACTTCAGCGCCGCCGCCGGAACCCCCGCCCGCACGAAACTGAACCGGTCCGAGAGGCGGCGCCGCGATAGCGCCATCTGCCCAAGAAACCATCGCCCCGTCACGGCCTGGCCCGGCCTCATCGCATCCCGCGCGAATGGCCCAACCCGCCGCATCTACTGCTGTACGCCCGTTATTTTTGACGCTGGATGTATTTTTGCCAATTTCGTCAATAATCCTAATTTTCTTCTCCAGTGTTCAAATTCGAATTTGAGACTCGAATATTGCCAATATGGGCATCACGTCTTTGTCCGTTTGCCGTTCATTTGGGCTTTGCGCCGAAGAACCCAGCATAAAACTAGCCGGCGATTCCAGCCCGGAAGGTGATCGCCTAGCGTCCAGGCTCAATTCGAGGCTTCCGGCGACGCATCGGGCGGACGTCCGAAGGCCGCTTAGAGAGAGTCCGGCAATGGGTGAGCTTTCTGACACGGGCGGGTACGGGTTCAGCCGCCGCGCTTTCCTCGAGCGCTTGAGCGGGGTTGGCGGCACGGCCCTCTTGATGGCGGGCATGAGCGCCCTGGGTTTCGGAATCGAATCCGCCATGGCCCAGCCGCCCGCCCTGGCCGGCGGCGGCAAGGGCAAGAAGGTGTTGGTGCTGGGCGCCGGCGTGGCCGGCCTGACCTCGGCCTACGAGCTGTCGAACGCCGGCTACAACGTGACGGTGCTGGAGGCGCGCGACCGGTTCGGCGGACGTTCCTGGACGGCCAGGAAGGGCTCAAAGCTGACCGAAGTCGGCGGCGAGACCGAGGTGTGCGACTTCGAGGAGGGCTACTACATCAACCCCGGCCCCTGGCGGATCCCCTACTTCCACAAGGGCTACCTGCACTACGCCAAGAAGTTCGGCGTCGGCGTCGAGTTGTTCAACAACGACAACGACCAGTCGCCCATCCTCTACGACAAGGGCGCCGGCCCGCTGGCAGGCAAGCTGGTCAAGAAGGTCGAGGTATCGGCCGACATGCGCGGCTACGCCAACGAACTGCTGGCCAAGCAGGTGCGCCAGGGCGCGCTCGACGCCGAGTTCGGGCCTGGCGACAAGGAGCTGTTCCTCGACTACCTCAGGACCGAGGGCCTGCTGACCCGCGACGACTTCAAGTACATCGGCGCCGAAGGCCGCGAGCCGGCCATCTACCCGGGGGCGGGCATGGATCCGGGCGAGGGCAAATGGTCCAAGCCCTATCCGATGACCGACATCCTGCAGTCGAGCACGTGGAAGGTGCTTCGCTCGATCTCCAACCTCGACCAGCAGCGCACCATGTTCCAGCCGATCGGCGGCATGCACGAACTGCCCAAGGGCTTCGTGCGCAACCTGAAGGTCAACATCAAGCTGCAACATGAGGTCAAGTCGATCACCCAGGACGACAAGTCGATCACCGTCCGCTACCTCGACACCTCGACCGGCCAGACCGGGACCGAGACCGCCGACTATGTGATGTGCTGCATCCCGCTGTCGATCCTGCGGACCGTGGACATCCAGGTGTCGCCCCAGTTCAAGGAAGCGATCGGCGGGGTCTCCTACGCCCTGGTGGGCAAGATCGGCATCCAGATGAAGGAGCGGTTCTGGGAGGACAGGCATCGCCTGTACGGCGGGCACCTCTATGTGGACGACCCGCTCATCTCCACCATCAGCATGCCCTCCACCGGCTGGCTCGGCCAGAAGGGCGTGGTGCTGGGCTTTTATCCGCACGGGGCGGCGGCGGCCAGGCTGTCCGCCATGAGCCTGGCGGATCGCAAGGCCTACGCGCTCAAGGCCGGCTCGCGAATCTTCCCCGAATACGCCGACATGGCCGAGGGCTCCTTCTCCATGTTCTGGCACCGCGCGCCCTACAACCTGGGCGGCTGGGCCGAGTGGACCGAGGACGGGCGCAAGAAATACTACCCTACCCTGCTGGAGCCTCAGGGCCGACTGGTCCTGGCCGGCGAGCACCTCAGCTACCTGACCGGTTGGCAGGAGGGGGGCATCGAGTCCGCCTGGCAACAGATGCAGAAGCTGCATGCCCTGGCTCAGGCAGCTTGAGGAGGACGGCTTGAGGAGAAAGAGCGTGACCCTGTTCCAGCGTATCCTGTACGCGGCGGCCCTGACAGCCGCCGCCGGCGCCAGCGTCCCTACCTTGGCCTTGGCCGCCGAAGACGGCGCCAGCCTGTTCCAGGAGAACTGTTCGGCCTGTCACCAGCCCAAGGGCCAAGGCGTGCCCGGCGCCTTCCCGCCGCTGGCCGGCAACAAGTTCGTTCAGGGCGATCCCAAGGGGCCGGCCTATGTCCTGACCCACGGGCGCGGCGGCATGCCCAACTTCAGCGACGACCTCAATGACCAGCAGATGGCCGCCATACTGAGCTACATCCGCGCGGCCTGGGGCAACAAGGCGCAGGGCCCTGACGCCACCCTGGTGGCCTCGGTGCGCAGCGCCAGCGCCCCGCCCGACGACACGGGCGCCAACCTGCCGTTCCACTGAACGGCGCGGTGGTCCGCTCCCGTCTCTTGTTGTGCGCCGGACTTGCGGCCCTGGCTCTCCCCGCCAGGGCCGCAGATGTTTCCGCCGCTGCCGCCGGCGACCTGAAGCGCGGCTTCGCCGCCGCCGCTGTTTCGACCAGCGAAGAGCCCGCCGTCCGCGCCGAGCGGGCCAGGGCCGGTCGAGCTGGGGGCGAGCCCTCGCCGGGCTTCATGATCGGCGCGGCGCTGGGCGCATGGTCCGCCGCCCGCGACCAGCTCGACTACGACCTGAAGAACCCGTCCGCCGCCGGCCCGCCCCACGCCAGCCAGGGCCCGGCCGACCTCGACGCCATCGACCAGGACTGCCGCGACGAGAAGGTCGCCTTCGAGCGGCTGGAGATTCGCAGCCGCGCCCTGGACCTGGAGCCGGCCGAGGTGCTGAAGGCGGCGGCCATGGCGGATGCGGCCCTTCTGGACGCCTGGCGCTCCAGGCGCAACCGCGCCCCCGCCTTCACCGCCCGCTGACCTGACGGCAAAAGAAAACGGGCGCGTCCTGCAGGACGCGCCCGTCTGCACGGTGGTCCGGGAGGCCAGAGCCTCCCGGCCGTTCCCCGCCCCTTAGAAGCTCCAGGTCAGGCGGCCATAGTAGAAGCCGCCGTTGTAGCCGTAGGGCGCCGCCGAATATTGGGTCGCGAAGCCCGACGAGTCCTTGGCCAGCTGCGAGTAGCGATAGCCGTAGGGGAGTTTGTTCGGATAGACATTGAACGCGTTGTTCGCTCCCATGGCGAACTTGAAGCCATGCGGGAAGGTGTAGCCGCCCTCGAAGTCGGTGAGGAAAGCCGAACGCGAGAGCAGTTGCACGTACTTGCCGCTCACCGAGTCCTGACCGTAGGTGAAGCTGGATCCGTAGAAGTTCTCGCGGACGTTCAGGCTCCAGGGCCCCTTGGACCAGTAGGCGTTCAAGGCCGCGCGCCACTTGGGCGTGGAGTCCTCCAGACCCGAGACGGCGCCCTGGTCGAGCAGGACCACGTTGGGGCTCACGTTGGTCGGCGGAGGCAGTATCTTGACCACGTGCGTGTCGTTGTAGTTGGCCGACAGCGAGTAGTCGATGTGGCCGAACGCCCCGTAGCTCATGGCGTAGGTGGCCACATAGTCCAGGCCGTAGGTCTGGGTGTCGACGCCGTTGACGAAGGTCTGCACGCCGATGCTGCCGCTGCCGCCCGCCGCGATGGTCTGCTGGATGACCGGAGGGATGGTCACGCCCGCCGCCGTGATCGCTTGGAGCACCGAGGGCGAGATATCGTTACGCGGCGTGCTGTTGGCGCCGTAGATGGCGCCCGACTGCACGATGCGATCGGTGATCTTCAGCGCATAGGCGTCCAGGGTCATGGTCAGGCGGGGCAGGAAGTGGGTGACCACCCCAACCGAGTAGTCGACCGACTTCTCGGGCTTCAGTCCGGAGAAGCCGAGGAAATGGGCGCCCGCCGAGTTCGGCGCGAACACGCCCGAGATCGACGTCGGGCCCACGTTGATGCCCTGGTAGAACTCTTCGGCCGCGGTCGGCGCCCGGAAGCCGGTGTCGATCGTGCCGCGCAGGGCGATCATGTCGTTGAAGTCGTAGCGGCCGGTGCCCTTGTAGATCACCGCGTCGCCGAAGTCGGAATAGTTCTCCCAGCGGACGGCGCCGTCCAGGCTCAGCTGCTTGACCGGCTTGAAGGCCACATCGCCGTAGACGGCATGACTTTCACGCTGGTTGTAGCTGGCGTTGGCGGTGGAATAGCCGAAGAAGGACTGGGCGCCGCCCTTGTAATAGGAGAGCGGATCGCCGGCCTTCAGCTGGTAGGTGTCCACCCGGGCCTCGGCGCCGGCGGCCACGGTGATCGGCTCGGACAGACCCACGTCGAAGGGGCGGGTCAGATCGAGGTTGTTGGTCCATTCAGTGCCGGTGAAATCACCGTCGTGGAAATTGGTGGGCGTATAGCCGAAATCCTTCAGGGCGTCGGCGTTGGCCGTGCCCAGCACATAGATGCGGTCGTAGTTGCGGCCATAGGTCGAGGCGAGGTTGTAGGTGGCGCCGGCGACTTCGCCCTTGGCGCCCATGGTGAAGGCGTAGTCAGTCTCGCGGATGTTCTCCATCGGCGAGAAGCCGGCTGGATACAGCAGGCCGCCGGTGGCGGTCACCGCCACGTTGGGCAGCCGGTAGTTCTCATAGGCCCGGCCGTCCTTGTAGCCGAAGGAGCCGAAACTGTAGAGGCTGATCGCGGAAGAGATGTCGTAGCCGGCGTTGTAGAGCGCATTGGTCAGCTGGGTCTGGCCGTCGCCCGAGATGTAGTTGACGTAGGGATAGCCGGGGAAGCCCGCCGTCTGCGGATAGGCGGTGATGATCGAGGTCTTCGTCCCGCCCGGCAGCGTGACCTGCGCCTGATTGGACGCCACCGGCACATAGCCGTAGCCGGGCACGTTATAGCCGCCGTTGGCCTGGGTCGCCAGGTTCACCACCCGCGGGTCGAGGCTGCCGCGGAAGCTGTTACCCTGGAATTTGCTCTCGACCGTGATGTTGAGGAACGAATTCTCGACCGGGGCCAGACCGATATTGGCCTGGAAGTCGCTCGTCAGACCGCCCTGGTCCATGTATTGGCCGCCCTGGGCGCTGATCGAGCCGCCGTGATCGGCCTTCTTCAGGATGATGTTGACGACGCCGGCGATGGCGTCGGTGCCGTACTGGGCCGCCGCGCCGTCCTGCAGCACTTCGATGTGGTCGATGGCCGAGGTCGGGATATAGTTGAGGTCGGCCGCCGCGTTGCCGCCGAAGGGACCGCCGGAGACCGCGACGTTGGCGGTGCCGTGGCGCCTCTCGCCGTCGATCATCACCAGGGTGTCGTTGGGGCTCACGCCGCGCAGCTTGAACGACTTGTTGAACTGGGCCTCGTCGGAGCCGAAGGTCTGGGCCTGCAGCGACGGGATATTCAGCGCCAGCGACTGCACCAGGTCTGGCGCGCCCGTGCGCTTGAGAATGTCGGCGCCCAGCACCTGGACGGGCGCGGCGCTGTCCACGGCCTTGAGCCCCGTGGTCCGCGTGCCGGTCACCACAATGGCTTCGACATCGCCGCTGGCGTCCTTCTGGGCCTCGGCGGTTTGGGCCAGCGCCTGGCTGGAAATCGCGGCGGCCAGGACAGTGATGCTGGCTCCCGAGCACAGCACTTTCATTACTTTCATTTCAGAAGATCCCCTCGTTGTTTGGGCCCTCTGAACGCTTCCCCGCCCGCTTCAGCAGCGGAATCCGAGTTTGAGTACGCAGAGATACTTTTTACCCAAAACAAAACCTCGGGGCACAAGCATCCCACAACAGCTCGGATGAGCTGGCGCACCACAGCCGAATTCTCATGTTCTAGGGTGAATGAAACCGCGCCAGCGATATGTAATAAATCAGAAAAGAGCGGATTCCTGGATGCACATTTCTACGCACAGGATTCGGGCTTTTCCGCATCTATCTGTATATCCACCGATCATATCGGTCGGGATATCCTGATCACACACGCCGTTTTATACAGAAACGTCAATTTTTCGAAGTATTTATCGAAGCTGTTCAAAAAACTTCGTCCGGGCGGCTCCCGGCGGCGTGCTTCCAATTTCTCCTCACCGACGTGCAAGTCCTCGCCGGGTTTGTCTATGCTGGCCGAAGCGCCTTCAGCATGACGGGCGAGATTCGGAGGAAACGCGTGCGCACCCAGGTCGCCATCGTCGGCGGCGGGCCGGCTGGCCTGCTGCTGTCACAGCTGCTGCACGTGGCGGGGATCGACAGCGTGGTGCTGGAGCGGCACAGGCGTGACTACGTCGAGGCGCGCATCCGCGCGGGCGTGCTGGAGCAGGTCACCGTCGACCTCCTGGAACAGGCCGGCGCCGGGGCGCGCATGCGGCGCGAGGGCCTGCCCCACGGCGGCGTGAACCTCGCCTCGGACGGCGAGATGTTCCGCGTCGATTTCCAGGCCCTGATCGGCAAGTCGGTGCTGGTCTATGGCCAGACCGAGCTGACGCGTGACCTCAACGATCTGCTGGCCGAGCGCGACCAGCCGGTGTTCGAGGCCGAGGACGTGGCCCTGCACGACCTCAAGAGCGATCGGCCCTGGGTGACGTATCGCAAGGATGGGCGCGAGCATCGGCTGGACTGCGATTTCGTCGCCGGCTGCGACGGCTATCACGGGGTCAGCCGCAAGAGCATTCCGCCGGAGGCCGGCAAGGTGTTCGAGCGGGTCTATCCGTTCGGCTGGCTCGGCATCCTGGCCGACACCCCGCCCTGCGACCACGAGCTGATCTATTCCAGCCACGCCCACGGCTTCGCCCTGGCCTCGATGCGCTCGATGGTGAGGAGCCGCTACTACCTGCAGGTTCCGCTGGACGAGAAGCTGGAGGACTGGCCCGACGAGCGCGTCTGGGACGAACTGGCCGTGCGCCTGGGCCCCAAGGCCGCCGCAGGCATGGTGCGGGGGCCGTCGATCGAGAAGAGCATCGCGCCCCTGCGCAGCTTCGTGTTCGAGCCCATGCGCCACGGGCGGCTGTTCCTGGCTGGCGACGCCGCCCACATCGTGCCGCCCACGGGGGCCAAGGGCCTGAACCTGGCGGCGTCGGACGTGCATTACCTGTTCGAGGCCCTGACCGGCTTCTACCAAACCGGATCGCAGGCTGAGCTCGATGGCTATTCGGCCAAGGCCCTGGCGCGGGTGTGGAAGGCCGAGCGCTTCTCGTGGTGGTTCACCACCCTGATGCACCGCTTCCCCGACACCGACCCCTTCACCCGCAAGATGCAGATCGCCGAGCTCGACTACCTGCGACGCTCACCC
>Ga0265338_10007123_pt1 | contig 14004 bp, 10 predicted proteins | sample 42126metaG_FD_193579 | JGI IMG/M metagenome (GOLD analysis project Ga0265338, IMG submission 193579) | Rhizosphere microbial communities from Carex aquatilis grown in University of Washington, Seatle, WA, United States - 4-21-26 metaG | ecosystem: Host-associated > Plants > Roots > Rhizosphere... | reverse complement strand
AACGTCGGGTCAGTTAGGCAATGGAACTCGGCAAGCCCCGCGCTGACCCAGTCTCCCTCCGGTTCAATTCGGTTACCGCATTATGCTCACAATGGAAGAAGCCCTGAAGCAGAGCAACCTCCGCTTTGCCGCAGGCGAAATCGTCAAAGGCACCGTCATCGAAGTCCGCCCCAAAGAAGTCCTCGTGGACATCGGCTATAAAAGCGAAGGCGTCATCTCCGCCGTGGAATTTGAAGACATCAAAACCGTAAAAGTCGGCGACCAGGTCGATGTCCTGATCGAAAAACTCGAAGACAAGGAGGGCATGGTCATCCTGTCACGCGAGAAGGCCGAGTTCAAAAAGAATTGGGAACGCATCCTGACCATCTGCAACGAAGGCGGCACCATCAACGGCAAGGTCAAAGCCGTCGTCAAAGGCGGCTTGCTCGTCAATATCGGCGTCGAAGCCTTCCTGCCGGCGTCGCAAATCGACATCACCACGCCGAAGAACCTCCAGCAATACGTCAACAACAACTACGATTTCAAGGTCGTCAAAATCAACCAGGAGCGGCAGAACATCGTCCTGTCCCGCCGCGAATTGATCGAGCAGGAACGCACCGAACGGCGCCAGAAACTTCTGTCCGAGATGACGCCCGGCGACATCCGCAAGGGCACGGTCAAGAACATCACCGACTTCGGCGCGTTCATCGACCTCAACGGCATCGACGGCCTGCTTCACATCACGGACATGAGCTGGGGCCGCATCGGGCATCCCTCCGAAATGCTCAAAGTCGGCCAGGACATTGATGTGGTGGTGCTCGACATCAACCGCGAAAAGGAACGCGTCAGCCTGGGCTTCAAACAGAAGATGGCCAACCCGTGGGACAAGATCGAGACCAAGTACCCCATCGGTGCCAAGGTCAAAGGCAAAGTCGTCAACCTCGTGCCCTACGGCGCGTTTGTGGAACTCGAGCCGGGCGTCGAAGGCCTGGTGCATGTCACCGAGCTTTCCTGGACCAAACGCATCGCCAAACCCTCCGATGTGCTCAAACAGGAGCAGGAAATCGAAGCTGTCGTGCTCGGCATCAATCGCGAGGAGCAGAAGATTTCGCTCGGCATCCGCCAGCTCGAGGCGAATCCGTGGGACAAAGCCACGGAGAAATATCCGCCGGGCACCAAAGTCAAAGGCAAAATCCGCAATCTCACCAGTTACGGCGCCTTCATCGAATTGGAAGAAGGCCTGGACGGCATGATCCACGTCTCCGACATTTCCTGGACCCGAAAAATCAATCATCCCTCGGAAGTGCTCAAGAAGGGCGACGAAGTCGAGGCCGTGGTTTTGGAAGTGGACCGGGCCAACCAGCGCATTGCGGTGGGCGTCAAACAGCTCTCGCAGGACCCGTGGGCCAATATCGACCAGCTCTACAAAGTCGGCGACCTCGTCACCGGCAATGTCACCAAGCTGGCCAGCTTCGGCGCCTTCATCGGGTTGCAACACGACATCGACGGCCTCGTGCACATCTCGCAAATCAGCGAGGAACGCGTGGAAAAAATCAAGAACGTGCTCAAGGCCGGCCAGGAAGTCACCGCCCGCGTCATCAAGATCGACAAGGCAGACCGCCGGATCGGCCTGTCCATCAAGGCGGCGAATTATTCGCAGGAGCAACTCAAGGCCGAGCAGGCCGTCCTCGACGCGTTGCGGCCGGGCGAAGACCTTGTCGCGCTGCAACACGCCTTCGACGCCGCGGACGAAGCGCGTCAACAGGACGACAAACCGGAATAACGGCAACCTGCGAGTTCCAGGATTCAAATCGAGCCGGCGGCCCGTCACGGTCCGCCGGCTCCTTTATTTGCCCGGATTTCCGGGTTGTGTTGGGAGGATGGTCCGGTTTGAATCTGCCAGATGACGGCGTGGCTCAAACATCCGCTGCGGGTGACGGGACGGCTTTTGTGGCTCGCCGCCGAATTCGTCCTGGCGGCATTGAGTTTCGTGCGGCGCTGCTCGTTTTGCCCCAAACACTCGTTGCCGGCCGCGCGGGCCTCCTGGCTGCAACAGCACTGCCGCCGGGCGTTGCGGGTGATCCATGTTGAATCGCACGTCGCCGGCCCCATTCCGTCGAACGGACTGCTGGTCTGCAACCATCTGAGCTATCTCGATATCCTCGCGCTTGTCGCGCTCACGCCCGCTGTGTTTGTTTCCAAGCACGAAGTCAAACACTGGCCGGTCTTCGGCTGGTTCGCCCGGCTGGCGGGCACCATTTTTGTTCACCGCGGAAAGCGTGCGGCGACTGGCAGGGTAACCCGGGTCATTGAGGAAACACTCCGCAGCGGCGTTCTCGTGATCTTGTTTCCCGAAGGAACGAGCTCGGGCGGCCAGACGGTGATGCCCTTCAAGTCGTCCCTGTTGGAACCCGCCACGAGCCGAAACTTCCCCGTGTCCGTGGGTTGCATCCGCTATGAACTCGACGACGGAGATCCCGGCGAAGAAATCTGTTATTGGAGAGACATGACTCTTGTGCCGCACGTGATCAACCTGTTGAGCAAGCGCGTCATCCGCTTCTCCGTTCGCTTTGCTCCACTGCGCGAGGGCAGCGCGGACCGCAAGGAACTGGCCCGGCAATTGCACTCGGAAGTCCTGAAACTTAAAGCCGCCATCGGCGACTGATTCAAGATGATCGGTCACCCACCGTCGCGAAACTGCAGAGACTCGCGGTCCATTACCACATAAACAAACCGGCAAGAAGTTGCGTTCATTTACCCAGCTTCGGAATCAGGCGCCCCGCCAGCAAGTCCGCCGCATTTTCGAGGGCCGTCTTGGCCGCAGTCTGCTCCGCCACATCCACCCCGACACTGGTTTGACGGTCCACGGCCAGAATGTTCCCCGTGGCAATATCGCGGGCTTTGATCTCAATGCGCGATTTGCAGGAAACCAGGTTGCCTTTTCGCATGCCATAGGCGCTGAAGGCTTCACCCGAGATTTCGACAGCCGGTTTGTTGGTGGATTTATCGTCCGCCAACGTGAACCCGCATTGCTGCAGAATCAGCGCCAGCTCGGTCTCCGCGGCGGGATCAATGATGTGCGGGCCGTAATGCTGTTCGCTGATTTTCACCGAAATGACCGGCAGTGTCTTTCCGTTGAGCGCTTTTTTGAGCTTGGCAACCCGTTCTTCGCGTGTTTCCACTTGGGCCACCAGCGTATCACCTTTTCCCGACACATCGGCGGCGATTTTCTTCGCGAGGCTGGCCGAAAGGTCAACGAGGGTTGCCGACGATCCGCCCTGCACCATTTCGCCGTAAACCCGGCTCGTTTCGGTGCCGATGATCTTGGCCACGATAAGCGTCTGGTTGTCGGCTTTGAATACCCGGCCGGTGACCAGGACTTTGGCGCCAGTCAGCTGCCCGACTTTGGCTGCGCTGTTCTGATCAATAGTGCCGGACAGGCCCAGTTCCTGTTCGCCCAGGACCTTTTCGAGATCGGCGCGTTCGACCGTGATGATCTGCGGATCGGCGGACAAGTTGACGTTGATCAGCTCGGCCACCTTGGGGCCGAGGTCGCGTACGGCTTCGTCCTTGGATTCAAAGTTAAATACGGCAACAGTGAAAACGTCATTGGACGTCGCGCGCGCCGCCGCGCCGGCAGCCACGAGCAAGGCCAGGATCAGTGGAATTCGTGTTTTCATTTTGTATTTCGTTTCATGGTTGATGAGACAAGCCGGGTAAAGAAAAAGGTTCGGGATGCAGCGCCAACCGGCAAACCTGAATCAAGTTTAACTGGGACTGTGGCCTTTCGGCCAGGTTGGATATCAAATCCGCCTGAACGACCACGACTGCGCTTTTGCCTTCCGGCACGAGATAAAACGAGGGTTTGATTTCGTCACGCGGCGGCGGCGGCTGAATCCAGACCACGGCCACGCCTTTCCGGGCCATTTCTCGAATGGTCCGTGCCAGACCTTCACGCATTTGCGCCTCCGCCGAGAACGGTCCGATGATGGCCAGCCGGCCCTGAAAATCCTCCAGCGCCGCCTCGCCCAGGTCCACAAATTCGAGGCGGCTCTGCTTGAACAACGGCCTGAGTTCGTTGTTTGGATCAAGAATACCCCAATGGGCATCGCCCAACAGGGGCCTTAATTCCCCCAACAAGTTCGCCGGGTAAACCAGCGCTTCGGTCCTTCCGGCGACACGATTGGTGGCCTCCAGCCATTGGATCAGGAACCGCGTTTCTGCGGTCACAGCCGGGAAGTCGATGAGCGCGGATTCGAGCACGGTCTGGCCGGGTAGAAGGGTGATTGTCTTCCAGGGTTTTTCCGACAATGGAGCCGCCGTCCCAGAGCTGGCTTGATAAAGCCTTATCCGCAATTCCGCAGTGACGGCGTGGTCGCCGGCATTGCGCCAGGCGGCGGTGATTTTGAGCGCCTCGCCGCCAAACACACGCTGCGGCTCCCGATCGGGCAGGAGCTGCAATTGGGCGCGGGCCATTCCCGCCCCGCAGCAGGCAATTCCCAGCAACAGCCATGTGCCGAGCCACTTCATTTCTAATGATTATGACCATTCCTGACTGAAAATCCTTTGATGAAAGCAAAGACGGCATTCATGGGATTCGCCGGGTTGATTCATAGCTCTGGAATCCAGGAACTGCGCCCATGGCGGACGCGATTGCGTTCAGCTCTTGAAGCATGCTTGGGAGGATTTGTCTGGCGTGGTTGAGTTCCTCCTTGGTCATTTTGGATTCAAGTTTAGCAATCTCCGCGTTGGCGCCGTCCAGATCGCCCCTTCGTGCGGCGAGGGTGAACCAAAGCCAGGCTTTGGTAGCGCTCGCCGGCACGCCACGGCCCGCGACGCACATTTCACCGAGTTGCATCAGCGCTTGGGAATCGTTCGCGCGCGCTGCTTTTAGATACGTGGAGATCACCGCAAGAAAGAGATCGCTTGCCTGCCCGCTGTTAGGCTTGCAGAGCTCGATCAAGGAGCGTTCGGGGCTTTCGCTGAAGCTTGCCACGGGGCGGCGTTTGGACGGGACGACAATGATTTTGTCCTGGAGGAAATACCCGCTCACGCCTGTCAGCGCGGCCCGGCAATACCACTCGACGCCGGCGAGGATGTCACTATCGGTGCCCACGCCGTATTCGTGGCGGAAGATGATTTGATCGTAAGCCCATTGGACGGTGCTTTCATCCTGTGCCTGACGATTCTCCGTGATTCGCCGCAAGATCTGCATGGGGCGGTCTTGTTCGCTACGCGGTTCGCCAATTCCCCGGGCGTACAACTGGACGAGTTGGCGCAACGCGTCCATGTAGCCGTTGTCGGCTGCTTTCCGGATCCACTCCAGGCCGTGTTCTTCACTTTGCTCCACTCCCTGCCCCTTGATGTAGCACAGGCCAAGCTCGCATTGAGCTTCGGCGAAGTTGCTGTCGGCTGCGCTCCGATACCATTTGACGGCGTCGGGCATACTGGCAGGCGGGGCGGCTTGACCTGGGATGCGGTGCGACTGTGGGGAAGCGAAATGATGGGCCAGTTCCGTCTGTGCCGCGGCATTGCCTGCTTCAGCGGCTTTGACCAGCCATTCCTTTGCGGTCCGGCGGTTCTCCGCAACGCCACGCCCCTCCCAGTAACAGCAATACAACCTAAGTATGGCGTCAGCCTGCCCCTGGCCGGCGCTCTCCTGGTACAGCTTGAATGCCTTATCATACCGGGATTCAGTTTCATACAACAGTCCGAGATTAAGCAGGCCCAGGGAATCGCCTTTTTCGATGGCGATACGGAACCACTTCTCCGCTGCCTCGCGATCCTCGGGGACCCCCTGGCCGAATCGATACGCGCGGCCAAGCTCAACCATCGCGCCGCTGTATCCCGCTCCGGCAGCCCGCTCGAACCATTTCCGCGCCGCCGTGAAATCGCGGGGAACACCCAATCCATCCCGATACACGAAACCCAGATCGGCTTGCGCCGGCGGATAACCGGCATCCGCCGCACGACGATAATAGGCCAACATCTTTTCGTAATTCTGGGGCACTGCCTTTCCACGCTCGTACAGAAGTCCCAGATTATTGACTGAAGGCAAGTATCCAGCCTTCGCCGCCCGTTCATACCAGGCAACCCCGGCTTTGGAATCCTGGTTGAAACGGATTCCTTCGGCATAACAATAGCCAAGGTAGTGCTGCGCGGTAAGGTCGCCTTCCTCCGCCGCGCGAGTGACTGCTTCCACCGGCGTATCGCGCCATTTGTCGAGGACCTCCTGAAGCGAAGGCCAACGGGTGGCAGTGATAGTTGCCATGTCCGAAGCCAAGACCGCGCGCGCACTGAACAAACACAAGAAGAGCAGCGGGCCGATCGCAGCTCGAAGCTCTCGCAGGACATATGCGTTGAGAGATAAATTCATTATTCCGGCGTTCATCGGGAATTGGCGTTGGTTTCGATCGTCGTTTGGCTCGTTGCCTCAAGATCGGGTCTTTCCCGAGCCGACTTTCGGAGTGCTTCCCATCGCCGGTCCAAAACGGACTTGGAGATGAGCCAGTGACCTGCCTGGTCAGAGCAACCCACCATGACGCCTTTGTCCGTGACCAGCCACTGCGGGATGGTCGGCCCGGCCGGGTTGGGCGGGGGACCTCCGACCCGTAGATCGAACGGGTCAATGACTTTCCCGTTCCTCTCGAATCGCAGCGGCATGGAAAATGCCTGGCGTATGTCTGGCTCGAAACGAAACAGTGTGGCATTCCGGTCATCAGCGAATCGAACGGGCTCTTCCGGTGGGTAAGCAAACGACCAACGGAATTTCCGCGGCTGCAGACTCCAGAGACATTCTTTTTCCGGGACAAATGATGGAAAGTCCAGACGAAATGGTTCCGGCCAGCTCCATCGCGGCTGGTCCTGGGACAGGCCTTCCGCAGCGGAATCGGGTGGATTCTTTCCCGCCACTTGTTCCAGGAGCAACTCCGGCCTGGTATGATTTGCCGAGAACTCGACCAAGTGCCGCCGGGCTCCCGGGCTTTGGAACCCCCAAGAGCATAACTGCCAAACCTGGCCCGGAGCAAACCACGAACTTCGCGACCGCGGCGGATGCTCCGGCACTGCGACCTTTTCCCACACACGCCCTGCCGGATCGAACAGATAAAGGTCGTTGGTTGTCAGTACACCCAATTTATTGCTCCATGCAGCAAAGACGCCGGCTTGGGGCCCCCACATCGAGTCCACTTCATTCGCAGGCGGGCGCCGGCGCGAGCTGGCCAGCATCTGAATTGCGTGCGTCTCAGGGTCGACCTCCAGCAGGCTTTCGGCATTCGCCAAATACACGCGACCGTTCAGCGCAGTAATACTGCCGCTGGATTCCGTGGGCAGCGGCATGCTTTCCCAGGCGCTTTTGTTGAATCGATACCGTGCCAGTTGATTTTGCAAGCCCACAAATAATGAATCGGACGTCACGTCAAAAGCCCGACCCGGAAAACCCAATTCTTCGGGGAACGCGAGTTCTTCGCAATTGCCGGTCTCCGGATCAACCGTGACAAAGGATGTCGGCGAATTGAACGGTGTTCTCGAGGCGGTCTCCACGTAACAAACCAGCGCCCACAATTTGCCATTGCGCAAAAGGAGTTTTTGCATCTGGGGATGCAGCCCCGCCCAGATCGGGTTCGAGCGCAATATCCACGGAATGAATTGTATGATCTCTGGTTGGGCGGCGGGTGGTGACAAGCTTCGTTCCCGCTCCGGTTGTGTGGGACCGCTTGGAGCCGGCAGCGGCGTCCCCGTTGCCCGTGCCATCGTTTGCATCTCTTCCTGCAACCGCGCGAGAGACCACTCGTTTGAGGACCATCTTTGATTCAACTGTTGAAGCAAAGGCAGCAATTCCTGCGCGTCCGCCATTGCGTAGGTCTGGAAATCGTTGTGGAAGAGCTCGCGGAACGCCATCTCGTTCCAATCGGTAGCGTTCACGAGATAATCTTTGCGCAGTCGTCGCCGAAAACTTGCGAATGGCTCGTGGTCAAATGGGATTAAGAGTTCATAGCCGTATTTTTTCTGGAGCGCTTTCTGAGTTTGGGTCAGCAGGGAGGCCCGTTCTGCGTTGGCATAGAGATTCGTCCTCTGTTCCCACATGGCGGCCAGCAATTCGTGCTCCGCCGCTTCAAGACTGCCCGTCCCATCGTGGGGCGTTCGGAGCATCGCGAGATAAAGTCCGGCAAGACGAACTTCCGGGTCGGATGACGCACACAGTTCTCCGAGGAACTGTTTCATCACCTGTGGAACACGCTTCCGATCTTCCCAAGACCATCCGATGATGCGCGGCAAATCCTCCGGGACATAGCCTGCCGCAAGCATTTCACGGAACAGGGGCAATGCGTCCTCGGGTTTCTCAAAACACACTCCGCCCTGATCCCATTGGACCAAACGAAGCCGGTCATAGTTTTGGAACGCTTGACCCTCAAAACGCAAGCCCTTGGGACTGCGTTTTCCAGGGCTGAATTGCCGGCGAATATCCCCGACCAAACGCGCTTGCGCATCCAGATTGGGCAGCAATCGGCGCGTTGCGTCTCGCAGTTCGGCCATGGATTCCTCGTTTCCGCGCTGCAGTTCGGCGGTGTGATAGAAACCGTCCAGCAACCCGGCGGCTCTCTCCAGTGCCTTGACCCCCAATTCGAACCATTCCAAATCCGGCCTTGCGATGTTGGCCAGGACCAGCGGAGAGTCCTCGCCAAAGAGCGTCAAGGCCCGGGTGGCTGGCCGAAGGCTCGCCGCGTCCGGTACTGCTGGTATCATGATGTTCCAGGAAGATCCGTCAATCGGCCAGATGGAGTCCGAATAGGCGCGGATGCGCAAAGCTGCCAGATCCTTGCTGCGCCTGCCCAGAACCCAGGCTGATTCGCTGGCTGACTGCGCGATTTCATAAAGGCCCCAACGCAGCGCCCACCGGGCTTCCTCCTCGTATTGTTTCGCCTCTTCGGCTGGTTCCCATGGCGCGGTGCCAGGTCTGACTTTTAAACAATCGAGGATCTTCACTGTAAGCTGACTTACGATCTCCGAAATGTTGGTGCGGCTGCCGCTCACCTCAATGGGCAACGGCGTGCGGCCTCGCGGGGGAATCAGGCGCGCATTCAGAGTTATTTTGTCCGCCGAATAACCGTCCCGATCAAGTGTCCCTTCCAACAAATAGCCGCCCCCCCAGAACGCGCTTTCATCAGCGTTTTCCCATTCCTTCTCTGCGCTCAAGAGCTGCATCCGCCGGCGTTCCAGAACAAACACCTCACATTCCCGGCTCAAACGTTCTATTGCGAGGAAGGTCACGTTGCGCTCCAATTCGCGATCCGCCGGTGATTGGAATGCCGACCGCAGGTTCACCACGGAAATGGGCACTGCGTCGCGCACGGGCACCGTCAGCTTCGGAAATAGCGGTTCAAAATGGTTTGCAAAACCACCGGCCCAGTTCGTCGGGTCTCCAATCGGCCAAAGAAAACGTTGACTGGTCATTACAATACCCGGTTTGACCGCAATCAACCGGATGTTCAAATACTCGTTCGCGTCTTCCTGGACCGTCTCCAATAAGAGCAACCCATCCGCGCCGAGCAATTGGCCTAACTTCAAATAGTCCCTGTTCGCCGCCGACAATCCCTGTTCGCGGTAAACCTTCTCAATTTCATTCCGCTCCAGCAGATGGATTTTGGGATTCCTGGAAAGCTGGACTGTTAAGACATCCGAGGCGGCGGACGCCTCGCCCGTTTCCGCAATCAATGCCAGGCGCACCGGCTCGTTTGATTCCGCCAACAGACGCGTTGCCAAAATTAAAATAGCCGCAATCCCGGAACATTTCTTCACGGAAATCATCAGAGAGTTATCGAATCCAAATTCCTGGCCTCAATTTTCAAGCCTCGGCTCTCGCCGGCTGGCAGGCCGCTCGACCAGGCAAACCGGGTCCCCGTCACGATCACACTTCCAAGCGCGTCCGAAAGGATGGTGACCTTTTGCCCGGCAATTTCAAGTTCCTGGCCGCTGAAGGTCACCAGCGACCAACACTGTTTACCATCGCAGATGTGAACATAAATCGGCGTCGAAACCGGCATGTCCTGCTGGTCGGCCAACACTAGTTGTACGCCGTGTTCATCCTGAACTATGGCGCGGACGCGGTTGGGGAAAAGTGTAAATACTTCGCGGAGCAGCTTCCCGTTTTGCAGCAGGGCATAAGGATCGTCCTTCGCCACCCGGCCATGCCAATGGCCGATGGCAAAGCCAATCATCAAACAGGCAAAGGCAATGCCGTTGCCCCACGCCAGCCGAGGCAGCCATCGGGGTGCGACCGGACCCTTCGCGGAACCGGCGCGCAATTGCGCCAAAACGAGCCGCGGAAACGACTCCCAATAATCCTCATCTCGCGCCGGAACCCGTGCGGCCTTCAGTCTCTTCTCCAAATCCGAGTCATTCATTCCGTACTCCTTTGGCGCTCAACCAGCGTTTCAACTTCCGGCGTGCGGTGAAAACGCGCCAGGAAACCGTCGTTTCGGAACAACCGAGGATCTGCGCCGCTGCGGCGTGGTTATGACCTTCGTAAACCGTCAACACGATGGCGGCGCGCTGTTGGGTCGGCAGCCGCATCAAGACAGTTTGCACTTCCTGACTTAGCACGTCCTCGTTCGAGGAATCCCCTCCGGATCTCAAGGCCTCGTTTGATTCGGCCCAATTGGCCTGAACTTGTTCGCGTCGCCTTTCGCGTTGCCGCCAGTTCAAGCAGACATTGACGGCAATACGATAGAGCCAGGAGGAAAACTTTGACATTCCCTGGTAGGAATCCAGCTGCCGGTAGGCGCGGATAAAGGCTTCCTGCGCCAGGTCTTGGGCATCCTCCAGAGACCCCGTCATGCGAAACGTCAGCGAATGAATCATACGTTGATGCCTGCGGATCAGCGATTCGAAGGCCGCAGGATCACCCTTCCGGCTTTGCAACACCCAGAGCTTTTCTTCATCCGTGTCGCCCATGCGGCATTCTTTTACCAATTAGAACAATCAGGGACGACAAATCCTTTGACAATTCTCACGGCCACAACTTGGGTTTTGAGGAACAATATTCGATCACTCCCGAAATGAGGTCGCTCCGGATGTTTCTGCGTCGGCCAAGACGGATGACGCGGCATGCCACCTCCTATCCTACAATGTGGAGGAGTCGGTGTTTCTTTGGGGAACTTCTGGCGCACCGACCTGTCCCGTTCGGCAGCTTTGTCGAGCCGGAACACGGAGTGATTGCATGACAATGTGGTTGACTCGCGAGAGGGGAGTTCACCACGGCAGGGTGATGCCGGCAATCAACGCCGGCTGTTGCCGCGCCTCCAAAGCCACGTGCAGGATGCCGCCGGACTTGAGGGTCTTGAGCAGCTTCAGCACAACTTTTTTTTCCGCCTGATGCGTTCCGAACTGGTAGGACGTGCCGAGATCGGCGGAAAAGCCTTGCGCGATCGGCGTGGACAGGGCCAGCTCGAAAACGTGGTCGCCGAAATTCCGGAAGTGATAGCGCGCGTTCCCCAGCAGCCACACGGTGTCCCCGTCCTTAACCGCCCAACTTAAATACGCATACGGATCGGTGCGGAACGGGCGCACGCCGTAGCGGAGAGGGCTGCCCTCCGACTGCTCGTTCCACCAGGAACGCTCCACCGACCGGTATGACGGGTCTAGCGGCGAGACGCTTTGCTCTTCGACACTGTCGAGCGAATTCCAGAGGAAGTCCGCCGCGAATCCCTGCCGCTCGCGCATCCACTCCAGGACGGGCAGGTCCAACCCCAGCGCCGCATCCCGCGCGCTCGAACGGAAGGTGTTCACAAATGCGTGCCGGGCCTCGCCGGCCTGATAATCGGAGAGCTGGCTGAAACCCCGGTCCATCCACCGGGCGTTCCAGTTGCCGAGGTTGAACGGGTGGAATTGATCCTCGAACACTCCGGCGGCGCGGTGGTCGAACGCAACCTTGAACAGCCCCCAAAACGTATCCGTGTCTTCCGCGCGTAGATTGCCGGACAGCATCGGACTTTGTTCGTATTGCAAACCGGCGCTTTGCTCTGCCGCCCACGCTTCCGCCGCCGTGACCACCGCCGTACAAAACCACATTAGGAAACGAGCACGCACAAACGTTGGCTTTCGCAGGAGGGCATCGGCAACGAAACAAGGATCGCCGCGACCGCGCGCGGGGCGATCCCCGCGGCCCGTTCCGATGTGGAATGGCATGCGTTCATTTGCGGTGGCTTACACAGGAGGCGTTGGCCTCTCTGAGCATCCATTTTGGATGAATCGTCCGATTTTCATGACCAAGCAATAGAACCCGAAAACCGGGCGGGCGCTATGGGGTGTACACCGTAGTCTCGAAGTCGTCCTAACCTCATCCAGCCTGCGCGTCAGCCAGTCGGTGGACGAGTTTTCCAGGGACGTTCTTTGGAGGTGTCCTCGCGCGTTACTTTTCGGATGGAGGAAGTGGGAGTGGAAGAAACATCCGCCGAACAGCCCAATCCATTGGATGGAATCGCGGAATTGCCCATATCCGCGAATATGTCAGCAAAGTGTCAGCAAGTTAACACTCCTCTGTTATTTCCTTCAAAAAAGTGGTGCCCGCGACAGGACTTGAACCTGTATCCGGTTAAGGACTAGAACCTGAATCTAGCGCGTCTGCCAATTCCGCCACGCGGGCACTGCGGCATCTGCCGCCGTTTAATTACGCATCGTTTGCGCTTCGGGCAAGTCAAAACCCACGGCCGTTGCCGTCGCTGCACGAAATGTCCGGGCTAATGGCTCATTTCACCGCGGCGGCTTTGACGATTTCAGCCACGAGTTCATCCGGTGTCCACTGATTGCCCACCAGGATTTTCTGCACGTGACCGGAGGCGTCAATCACCGCCGTTCGCAGATTATGGCTGATGCCACCGGTTTCATCATGTCCGAACGCCAGGCCGAACTGCTCGCCGATGGCGGTGATGTCCATCAAATCACCCGTGGCAAAAACCCAGCGCGCCGGATCGTAATGGTGGCTTTCCGCGTACGCCTTGAGCACGGGCGGTGTGTCAAACTCCGGATCGAATGAAATCGTCAACAAGTGCCAGTTCGCCGGGCCGTTCGTCAGGGCCAGCAGCGTTTTCTGCGCCTGCTCGAAATGATTTGCCATCAGGGGACAAAACGTCGGGAAAGGGCAGCGTGTAAAGAGAAACTCAATGGCAAGCGCCTCGCGCTTGAATTGGCCGGTGCGAAAAACCCGGCCCAGTTGATTCGTGAATTGATATTCGGGCAGCAGAGCGCCTTCGTTCAACGGCTCCACATCGCGGACCAATCGAAACGGGCCGGTCGTCGGAAGCATATTCGTTTTCGGGCCGATCTTGCGGATTTGATCGACCCAGCCTTCCGTGTCCGTGACGTTCAGACGAAATAGAACCGGGTCGCCGGCCTCAATTCCGGCAAGCTCATTCGTGTTCCTCACATCAAACGGCATGGTCATGGACGGCATGTATCCCGGCACTTCCTCGTGCTTGATCGTCACGGATTTTTCGCGCGGTTTCACTTCCAGGACGACGCCTTTGACCTCGAAAATCCGCGGGTTGGTGTCTTGAACTGTGACGGGAGTCACGGTGCCGGAGTTTGTGGACTTGCCGCAGCCTGCTGCGAAAAGTGCCGCCGTCAGGTCCAAGATCAGAAACACACGGAACATACCCGACATGTTCCTCAGACTTCTCCTGTTTTGCAAGCTGGGTCGATTTGCGGCAGTGGTACATTTTACAACTTTCGGTCGGGCGAGCGTCCTCGCGCCTGCGCCGCCGACCCGCTGCGACGGCGCGTCAGCGCGGCGAGAGCGGCTTCGTCGCCGCGAAGGCGCGAGCCGGCTCGTCAGTAGCCTCGCCCCACCAAAACGTACCACCACCCGATTTGCGGTTTTAACGTATCCGCTTGCAACTTGCCGAGCGTGGAGCATTGCTCCGCCGATCTCCTGCGTGAATTCGCGCGGAGCAATCCTCCGCGCTCCGATCGAATGGATGCGCCACCGATTTGAGGCAAGCCGCATGGTTAGCGGGGTGCCAACTCTTC
>Ga0265338_10007121_pt1 | contig 14005 bp, 12 predicted proteins | sample 42126metaG_FD_193579 | JGI IMG/M metagenome (GOLD analysis project Ga0265338, IMG submission 193579) | Rhizosphere microbial communities from Carex aquatilis grown in University of Washington, Seatle, WA, United States - 4-21-26 metaG | ecosystem: Host-associated > Plants > Roots > Rhizosphere... | reverse complement strand
TGCTCGATTTGAGCGCGTACGAAACCTACCTTTCCGGAAAACTTCAGGACGCTTGACGGAATTTATGATTGATGATTTACGATTGATGATCGGCCGGGTAGAAGGGGCTGACCGCCGCCGTCCTTACCTTTAACGTGCCGCCAAGACTTTACCGCCATGTTTTTTTCAAATCGCAAATCATACATCAGAAGTCATCAATCCAAGCCTATGAAAACTCACATCGTCCGTTTCATCCTCGCGGCCGGCGTCACGCTGCTGCCGTTTTCGCTCCAGGCCCAGCCCACCGCACATTACACGCCGGGCAGTGAAGGCATCAAAGGCGCTTCATTGCCGCCGCCGGGATTTTACGTGCGCGATTATAATCTGGCTTACTATGCCACGCGCGCGAACGATGCGTCGGGCAATAATGCCCATGTTCCTGGTTTCAGAGCGTTCACCTACGCGAACGTGCCGCGCGTGATCTGGATTTCGGACACGCAGGTTCTTGGCGGCTACGTGGGGGTGGACGCATTGCTCCCGTTCCTTTACCAAAGTTTGAGAGTTCCCGGTTACGACGACAGCACGTTTGGCGTCGGCGATTTCTTCGCTGAATCCACACTCTCCTGGCATCCCAAGCAGTTTGATTTTTCCGCCGGATTGGGTGTTTGGGCGCCCACGGGTGATTCCGGAACCCCAACCCGCGCCGGGCTGGGCTATTGGACACCCATGCTCACCGCCGGTGCGACCTGGTATATTGACGAGGAAAAAACCTGGGCGGTGTCGGCGTTGAACCGATACGAATTCAACACCGAGCAGCGTGACACGCACATCACACCCGGCCAGGCGTACACGCTCGAATGGGGCGTGAGCAAAACCGTGGCCAAGGTCATTGATCTGGGAATGGTCGGCTATTATCAGCAGCAGGTGACGACCGATCGCGGCACCGGCGCTTCCCCGAACCGCGACCGGGTGGTGGCGGTCGGTCCTGAAATCAATGTGGTTTTTCCCCAGCCGATGTTGTTTGCCTCGTTCCGTTACAATTACGAGCTCATGACGCAATCCCGTGCGCAAGGGCACACGTTCACGCTGACGCTGACCAAACGATTTTAAGTGCCGCAAAAGATTTGCCGGCGACCGGTTGAATTCCTTTCGCCGATGAGCGAATTTTGCCCGTGGAAGTTTCCGGAAAAATTCAGTGTCCGTTCTGCGGACAGGCCTTCGAACTCGTCGTGGACACGAGTGTGGCAAGCCAGCGGTTCACGACGGATTGCGAGGTATGCTGCCGGCCGTTCGAAGTGTTCGCCGAATGCGAGCCGGGCGAAATTCTGAGCTTGGACGCGGTGTCGGATTGAGGCAATCTCCGCGCGATGCACAATTTTGCCGATACGGTCCTTTGGATTTATATCATCCTGCTGCTGGTCGGCGGTTTGTTTGGATTCTTCAAGGGGAAGAGCAAAATTTCATTGATCACGTCGGCGGTGTTTGCGGCGGCGCTGGTGCTGACGGCGGTGCCGGGCGTGTTTCAACCGGCGTTCGCGTTGGGATTGGCGAACACCATCATGGCCGTGCTGCTGGTGGTTTTCGCCATCCGGCTGGCGAAAACGAAGAAATTCATGCCCAGCGGCTTGATGCTGGTATTGACGATTGTGGCGCTGGCGTTGCGGAACCTCAACTTTCACTGAGCCGCCCGTTGGGATGGGGGGAGCCGGGAATCGGGCCGGGAACCTTCAATTCTTTGCGTCACCCTGACAAAATCCCCGGAAATAGGTTGCGCGCACGGAGGGCGGCCCGTAAGTTTCCTACCCTTTGGGCGCACCCATAGCTCAATTGGATAGAGCGTCTGACTACGGATCAGAAGGTTATAGGTTCAACTCCTATTGGGTGCACCAGTTGGTATCAACCGGATTCGCAAGCGTGTAATAATGTTGGAGGATTCAATCCTTCCCCAATAACATTCCTCAATATGAATCGAAACCTCCCCAAACTCGTTCGCCCGGTATGGTTGACCGGGTTGATTTCCCTGGCCTCGCTGGTCAGCGCTCTGGCGTCACCCGTCCGGGTGGCCTGTGTGGGGGATAGCATTACCTGGGGCTATGGCCTTTCCAACCGGGAAGACAATTGCTATCCGGCGCAACTGGCCGTCATGCTCGGGACGAATTGGGTGGTCCGCAATTTCGGCGTCAACGCCACTACGCTCCTGCATCAGGGTGACCTGCCCTATGTCAAACAACCGGCCTGCCATCAGGCACTGGGGTTCAAACCCGACGTGGCGGTCATTGATTTCGGTGCGAACGACAGCAAACATCCCGGCGATGGCAGTCTGGAAGCGACCAACGCCGTCAACAACTGGCAGTATCAAACCAATTTTGTCCATGACTACGAGGAGATGATTGCCGCCTTCCGCCAGGCGAATCCCGACGCGAAAATTTTCATCTGCCTGCCGACGCCGGATTATCCGGGCCGTTGGGGCATCAACGACAGAACCATCCGCGTTGAAATGATTCCCATGATCCGGCAGGTAGCCAGGGAATCCAATGTTCCGGTCATTGATCTTTACACGGCGTTGAGCGGCCGGGAGGAATTGTTTCCCGACACGGTGCATCCTGATGCTGCCGGAGCCCGGCTGGTGGCGACGGCGGTTTATCGCGCGTTGACCGAACCCGCCCCGCCTGCCGGCACAAAGTAAACGCCGCCGGCCGGGTCATGGCGAATGATGGACGAAGGCCATTAAACTGGTCCAACCGGCCCCCGCGCCAATGATGATGGTGGAGAGAACCAGCGTGGCGATGCCGGCAGCGATCAAGCGGTGCGCTTTTTTGCTGGAACCTTTCCATTCATGCAGGATCCAGCCCCACATCGTGCTGAAGATGATGATGCTGGCCATGTGCAACGTCCAACTGGCGAAGTCATACTGGCCCATCTTTTCCGCGCCCATGGTGTAAAAGAAGAACTGGAAATACCAGCAGGTGCCGGCCAGCGCGGAGAACAGGTAATTGGCCAGCATCGGTACCTTAAAGTTGGTTGGCGCCACGGCAAACGTCACGCCCGGCGGGGAAGCATGTTCGGGACGGAGGTGTGAAGAAAAATACTGGTAGCCGCTGCGATTTTTGATGTTCAGCAGCACGCACCAGACAAAATTGGTGGTGAAACCGCCCAGGAGAAGGACGGTCAGGGCGGGCAGGCCGGTCCAGATTTTGTCCGTGCCGGCGGCGAGCGACGCGGCATTGATCGGTTTGCCGGCCTGCAACGCAAAGGCGAAACACGCGCTCATAATTCCCGAAAACGTGGCCACCAGAAAACCTTTGGTAAAATTGAATTCGGCGATGGTTTTTTTCTTCTGTGCCTCGGGCATTTCCTTTTCCTTCGCCCAGCCCGCCAGGGCCGCGATGCCGATGCCAAGCAAACACACCGCCACGCCCGCCAGAATGACCTGGCCCGAGGTGGAGGTGGCAATATCAATGATGCTCGATGCCACCGGAATACCGGGCCGGATGGCTTTGAAGATGGGTGGCAGCAAGGTGCCAAACGCCGCGCAATAACCCAGGGCGATGCCCATGCCCAGCGACATGCCGAGGTAACGCATCGTCAGGCCGAACGTCAGCCCGCCGAAACCCCACAGCAGACCGAAGAAATACGTCCACCAGAGTGTGCCGGCGGATTGCTGCCTCAACACGCCCGGCAGATCGTGGGTCATGAAGGCCGCGATCAGCCACGGGCAGATGATCCAGGAAAAGAACCCGCCCACGAGCCAATAGGTTTCCCACGACCATTTCTTCACACCCCTGTAAGGCACGTAAAAACTGCCGGACGCCAGGCCGCCGAGCCAGTGGAAGATGACGCCTAAGAACGGATTAGCCATATGATGAGTGGGTGTTGAATTTCAAACGGCGGATTTACCGGCGCTTTGACAATCGATTCTTTTCGTATCGCTTTACTTCCGCCAGCCAGGCATCGCCGACGGGAACATTTTTCGATTCGCAATAAAAATTCCACACCGCGCCGAACGGCAGCGATTTGATTTCCTCCTGTAACGCCAGGCGTGTGGTGTAATCGCCGGCCGCTTCGGCGGCGCGCAGTCGGGCCGTCGGTTCGAGCAGGGCAATGAGCAGCGCGCGGAGCAGATTGCGCGTGCCGATGGTCCAGGCGGCCACCCGGTTGATGCTGGCGTCGAAATAATCAAGGCCGATGTGCACGCGGCCGATGAAATCGTTCGCCACAATCTCGCGGGCGATGGCCAGCAAATCGTCGTTCAGAATCACGACGTGGTCGCTGTCCCAGCGGACGCCGCGGCTGACGTGCAGCAGGATTTCCGGCAGATATTGCAGCACGCTGGAAATTTTGTCTGCGATGCCTTCCGTCGGATGGTAATGCCCGGCGTCCAGCGTCAGCAGCTTCTTCCGGCTGACCGCGTAACCGAGGTAAAATTCATGCGAACCGACGACGTAACTTTCGCTGCCGATGCCGAACAATTTCGGTTCAACGGCGTCGAGATTGAATTTGAGGGGCTTTTTGAAAATCTCGTCCAACGACTCTATGAGCCGTTCACGGGGCGCGTTACGGTCGGCGGGTGTGTCCTTCATGCCATCGGGAATCCAGACGTTGGTGATGCAGGTTTTGCCGAGGGCATTGCCGATGGCCGCGCCGATTTCGCGGCAGCGGATGCAGTGCTCGATCCAGAACCGCCGGATGGCCTGGTCCCGGTGCGAAAGCGTGAAACCGTCGGCAGCCTTCGGATGTGAGAAGCAGGTCGGGTTGAAATCCAGGCCGATGCCGTTTTGCTTCGCCCAGGCGATCCAGTTCTTGAAATGGGCCGGTGTGATTTCGTCGCGGTCCACCTTTTTGCCGCCGAATTCGCCGTAGAATGCATGCAGGTTCAGGCGATGTTTGCCGGGAATGAGCGAAAAGGTTTTCTCCAAATCGGCGCGCAATTCCTCCGGCGTCCGCGCCTTGCCCGGATAATTACCCGTGGCCACCAGTCCGCCGCCCAGCGTCCCGCCGGAATCCTCAAAACCGCCAACATCATCGCCTTGCCAGCACTGCAGCGAGAGGGGAATGGTTCCCAGGGTTTTCAAGGCGCGGTTCACATCCACGCCCAGTCCGGCATAACGCTCCCGTGCCAGGGCGAAGGCAGCGCGTAATTTTTCGGACTTTGAATCCGTGCGTTTCATGAAAGCCAGGCTCCAAATTGGGGGAAATCATCCCGGGAAGTCAATTCAACGCGACGTGGTCGAGTCGCCAGCCTGTGGTGGTCGATTCGCCCCGGCGCAGTCCGGGCCATTGGCCGCTGAAAGATTCTCATTATTTGTTTGCTCCGCATTGACATCACAATTTTCAAGCGTAGTCTTTTTTACTTTCCTCACAAATGGTGCGTGTATAATTGAGTCGTGGCTGAAAAAGACGATTATTTGGCAGACGTGTTGGTGGACTTGGGCGTGGTCAACGCCGAACAGGTCGCCCAAACGCGCCGGGAAGCCGAAACTTCCGGCGTGGGGGTGGTGGATTTATTGCTGGCCAACAAGCTCGTCCGCCAGGCGGATGTCACCCAGGCCAAGGCCGCGCAGTTCGGCGCGGAAGTCATTCAGCTCGGCGGTTTGCGGATTCCCGACGACGTCATTACCATCATTCCGCGCCACATCGCCAAAAAATACCGCGTCATCCCCGTTTTCAAAAGCGACGGCAAGGTTGCCGTGGCCATCGCCGACCCGTCCGATTTGAACACCATTGACACGCTCACGCATCTGCTCAACGCGGAGATTGAGCTGCGGGTGGCGTCGGAGCCGGACATCGAAGCCGCGCTGAACAAGTATTACGGCGGCACGGGCCAGACGGTGGTGGACAAGGCGATTCAGGAACTTACCGAAAGCGAAGTCGTGGTGCCCCAAGGCGGACTGGATGACGACAGCGCGGTGGTTGACGCGGACGCGCCGCTCATCCGGCTCGTGAATCAAATCATCGTGGACGCCTTCAAGATGCGCGCCTCGGACATCCATCTGGAACCGTTGAGCAAACGTTTCCGGCTGCGTTATCGCATTGACGGTGTCCTGCACGAGATGAAGGCCCCGCCCAAACGGTTGCAGGCTTCCATCATCACCCGGTTGAAGATCCAGTCCAACATGTCCATTTCCGAGCATCGCATTCCGCAGGACGGACGCATTCAGAGCAAGGTGGGGACCAAGCTCATTGACCTGCGCGTTTCGTGCCTGCCAACCTACCACGGCGAAAGCATCGTTATGCGTATTCTCGACAAGGAAGGACTGCGGCTGGGTCTGCCCGAACTCGGATTTTTTACGGATGACCAGCAGACGTTTGAGCGCATGATTGCCCTGCCCGACGGCATTTTGCTGGTGACCGGGCCGACCGGTTCCGGCAAAACCACCACCCTTTATTCCTGCCTGCACTTCATCAACCGCCCCGACCGCAAAATCATCACCGTCGAAGACCCGGTGGAATATATTCTGGCGGGCATCAATCAGGTGCAGGTCAACGAAGCCGTCGGCCTCACGTTTGCCGCCGCGCTGCGCTCGATTTTGCGCCAGGCGCCCAACGTGGTGATGATCGGTGAAATCCGCGACATGGAAACCGCGTCCATCGCCATCAACGCGTCGCTGACCGGCCATCTGGTTTTCTCCACGCTGCACACCAACGACGCCCCGACCGCCGTTACCCGCCTGGTGGACATCGGGGTGAAACCCTTTTTGGTCGCCTCGTCCACGCGCTGTCTCATGGCGCAACGCCTCGTGCGCAAGGTCTGCCGCAAATGCGCACAACCGTACCAGGCGACGGAGCCGGAAATGCGGGCGTTGAATCTCTCGCCGGAAAACCTGCAAACGGCGACGATGCAAAAGGGCCGCGGCTGCAGCGACTGTTCGAACACGGGCTTCCGCGGGCGCATGGGCATTTTTGAAATTTTCATCATTGATGACGAGGCGCGGAAACTGATTTACGACAAGGCGTCGTCATCCGTTTTGCGCGCCCGCGCCCGGGAGATGGGTATGCGCACGCTGCGCGAGGATGGCATTCGCAAGGTGCTCGCCGGTTTGACGACGCCCGAGGAAGTCATCCGGGCGACCATCGGCGACGAATCCTGATGGAAAGGAAGAATTAAGAATGAAGAATGCAGAATTAAAATCAGACTTCGCGGCGGAAATGAATTTCTGCATGCTGCGTTGCACATGCAGGAGGAACTTCATCGTGCCGTTTCCGTGGTTAAACTGTCCAAACTGAAAATAGCGTTAACTTAACATGTCATACTCCATGTCCGATTTGTTGCAGTTGGTCGTCTCCGAAGGCGCCTCCGACCTGCACATCCGCGTGGGCACGCCACCGACCATCCGGGTGCACGGCATCCTGCACCGGGTCGAAGGCCCGTCGCTCAAACCGGAGGATTCCGAGGAATTGATGCGCAGCATCACGTCCGAGGAGCACATTCAGAGCACGCGCGAGCAAGGCGGCGCGGACTTCGGCTTTGCGTTTGGCGATGCGGCGCGTTTCCGTGTCAGCGTCTTCAAGGAAAAGGGCAACTTCGGCCTGGTGCTCCGGCAGATTCCCAACAAGCTGCTGACCTTCGAGCAAATCGGCATTCCGCCCAGCGCCATGGAACTGCTGTACAAGCCGCGCGGCCTGGTGCTCGTGACCGGGCCGACCGGTTCGGGCAAAACGACCACGCTGGCGACGATGATCAACATTATCAACGAGCAACGCGACGAGGCGCACATCATCACCATCGAGGACCCGATCGAGTATTATCACCACCACAAAAAGGCGCTGATCACCCAGCGTGAAATCGGCGTGGACGTGCCGAACTTTGCCGAAGGTTTGCGCCGCGCGTTGCGCCAGGACCCCGACGTGGTCATGGTCGGTGAAATGCGCGACCTGGAAACGATTGACGCCGCCATCACCGCGGCGGAAACGGGCCACCTGGTTTTCGGCACCCTGCACACCACCGGCGCGGCCAAGACGATTGACCGCATCGTCAACGCCTTCCCGACGAACCAGCAGGAACAGATTCGCATTCAACTTTCCACCGTGATGCAGGCGGTCATTTCGCAGTTGTTGATTCCGCGGGTGGACAAACCCGGTCGCGTGGCCATTTTTGAGATCATGATCAACACGCCCTCCATCGCCGCGTTGATTCGCGACAACAAAACGTTCCGCATCCAGTCGGATATTCAGACCGGCGCGAAATTCGGCATGGTGACGCTCGACTCGTTCCTGATCGAAAAGTACCAGCAGGGCATGATTGCGCGCGAGGAAGTGATTACCAAGTCACAGGATCCGACGACGATCCAGCAAAAATTGCAGGAACTGGAGCTGGCCCAGTCCCTGGGCTCCGACGCCACCCCGTCCAAACGGTCAAGATGATGCTTTCATAATAATATGCCCGAAGAAGTTTCAAGTCCGTTGCTGTCCCTCGTCCGGGAGTTGGGGCTGATTGACGACCTGCAGTACGAGGAGGTCGCCGCCGAACTCAAACGCGGCGGCACGCCCGCCTTCCAGTTGTTGCAGGATTTCGGCATCATGCAACTCGACGACATCCTGCAGGTGATGGCCAATTACATCGGCACCAAGGTGGTTTCCCTGCGCGACGTCCAGTTTACCCCCGAACTGCTGCAGACCATCCCGGCCAATGTGGCGCGCATGTATCAATGCCTGCCCGTCGCCCAGCAGGATGGAACCGTGCAGATCGCGCTGGCCGATCCGCTGGACCCGGCGCGCGCGGACGAAATCAATTTTGCCATCAAAAAGAATGTACAGGTGGTGGTGGCCGACCCCGCCGAAATCGAAAAGGCGATTGATCAGCATTACGGCCAGGAAATGGAGGATTACTCCGAAATTCTCAAGGAAATGGGCGAGGATTCCGAGATCGCCCGCGAAGTGAGCGAGGCCGGCGCGGCGGACGACGAACGGCTGGTGGAAAATCTCGCCAACGAGGCGCCCATCGTGAAATTTGTGAACCTGGTTTTGTCCCAGGCCATTCAGGACCGCGCGAGTGACATCCATTTCGAGCCGTTTGAAACCGAATTCCGCATTCGCTACCGCGTGGACGGCGCCCTTTACGAAATGTCGCCGCCACCGAAACATCTCGCCCTGCCGGTGATTTCGCGCCTGAAAGTCATGTCGAACCTCAACATTTCCGAACGGCGGCTGCCGCAGGACGGACGCATCAATTTTTCGATGGGCAAGCGCCAGATTGATTTGCGCGTGTCCACGCTGCCGACGCAATTCGGCGAATCGGTCGTGTTGCGCGTGCTCGACCGCGGGGCGGTCAACCTGGACATCGAGACGCTGGGCTTTCCCAAATACGTGCATGATTACGTGACCGAGGCCATCCTGCGCCCCAACGGCATCATGATTGTCACCGGCCCGACCGGTTCCGGCAAAACCACCACGCTCTACTCCTGTTTGCGGCGCATCAACACCATTGACGCCAAATTGCTCACCGCCGAAGACCCGGTTGAATACGACATCGAGGGCATCATGCAGGTGGCCATCAACGAGGCGGCGGGCATGACGTTCGGCAAGTCATTGCGGTCGTTTTTGCGCCAGGACCCGGACATCATCATGGTGGGGGAAATGCGCGACCTGGAAACGGCGCAAATTTCCATTCAGGCGTCGCTGACGGGCCATCTGGTGTTGAGCACGCTGCACACCAATGACGCGCCGGGCGCGGTGACGCGACTGCTGGACATGGGCGTCGAACCGTTTTTGATTTCTTCGACGTTGATGGCGGTGCTGGCGCAGCGGCTGGTGCGGACCACTTGCGCGAACTGCCGGACGCCGTTTGAACCGACGGAGGAACAACTGGCCTTGTTGAACCTCTCGCCGCACGACCTGGGCGACAAGGTGTTTCATTATGGCCGCGGCTGTTCCACCTGCAACGACACCGGTTACAAGGGGCGCAAGGGCATTTTTGAATTGCTCATCATCAGCGAAGCGATCCGCACGTTGATCAATGAGCGCTCGCCGACGGTGGTGTTGCGCCAGAAAGCAGTCGAGTTGGGGATGGTGACCTTGCGCGAAGACGGCTTGCGCAGCATTTTTGAAGGTGATACCACTATTGAGGAAATCGTCAAATATACCTGAACCGGAGACCCGCCATGCCGAAATACAGTTACGTGGCGCTCGATGCGCACGGCAAAGAAACCAAAGGCACGATTGAAGTCGCCAGCCAGAACGAGGCCATTGGCCGCGTCAAGGAAATGGGATTTTTCCCGACCAAAATCGTTGAGGCTGAAAAACCCCAGGAAAAGATCACCCGGAAAAAAACCAAGGGGGCCGCCCGGGCGGCGGGGGGCAAAAAGCGGGGCGGCGCGTTCGATCTTCAAATCAAGATTCCCGGGCTGAGCGGGCGGGTGAAACCCAGGGTGCTGACGACCTTCACGCGCCAGCTGGCCACGCTGGTGGACGCGGGCCTGCCGCTCCTGCGGGGTTTGCGCGTGCTCGAAAAACAGGAGCGCAACGCCACGCTCCGGGGTATTCTCGGCGAACTGGCGCTCGCCATCGAAGGCGGCAGCACCTTTTCCGAAGCGCTGGCGCAGCATCCGAAAATATTCAACCGCCTGTTCGTCAACATGGTCAAGGCCGGTGAACTGGGCGGTGTGCTCGAAGTGGTGTTGAAACGCCTGGCGGAATTTTCCGAAAAAGCGCAAAAGATCAAGGGCAAGGTCAAGGCCGCCATGTTTTATCCGATCGCCGTGCTCATCGTCGCGACGGGAATCATGATCCTGCTGCTGACGTTTGTGATCCCGAGGTTTCAGGGCGTTTTTGCCGGCATGAATGTCAAGATGCCGAAGTTTACCCTCTTTGTGCTGGCCATCAGCAGCGCCGTCAAGGATCACTTTTTCGTGACGTCTATTTGTGTCGGCGTTTTCGTGGCGGTGTTTTTATTGGCCATCAAAACCAGGGTTGGCCGGCTGGTCTGGGACAAATTCAAATTGAAAGTCCCCGTCCTCGGCCCGGTCATCAGCAAGGTGGCCATCGCCCGTTTCACCCGCACCCTCGGCACGCTCGTCAGCAGTGGTGTGCCCATCTTGCAGGCGCTGACCATCGTCAAGGAAACGGCCGGGAACGTCATCATCGCCAATGCCGTCGGCGGGGTTCATGAAAGTGTCAAGGAAGGTGAAACCATCACCGCGCCCCTGGAAAGTTCGGGCGTCTTTCCGCCCATGGTCGTTAGCATGGTGGATGTCGGTGAACAAACCGGCGCCTTGCCGGAAATGTTGTTGCGCATCGCCGACAACTACGACGAAGAAGTGGACAATGCCGTGTCCGCCATGACTTCACTCCTGGAGCCGATCATGATCATATTTCTGGCCGTCGTCGTCGGCAGCATCGTCATCGCCATGTTTTTGCCGTTGATCGCGATGATCAGCCAGCTCAGCGGGTCAGGTGGCGGGGGTCCGGGAGACTAGATTTTTGTTGTCAACCACAGGCCGGTTCGTCTCAGGTTTGATAAAAACCATTGACAAATAATGGCATCCATGCGTAAATACATTGTAAAGACATTGCATGGGCGTGTTATTTACAATTAGCTCATTATGGAGTTTGATTGGAATAACCCGCCGTTTGAAACAGATGGTTCTTTGACTCGGTTGGAAATTGAGGAGTCCTTTGAAGACCCGTTTGCCATCCGGCTGTTGCCGGACTCGCCGCGGTTCGGCGTGCAGGCGCGCTTTTTTAACCTCGGCATGTCCGCGGGCGGCATTGGAGTTTTCAGCGCGTATCGGACGAACGGACGGCTGGTTCGCGTGCTGCTGGCGCGCCCGTTCGAGCCGGAGGAACGGTTCTTTTACCAGCGAAAAATGGACCAGACCTTGAGCATGGGTGAAAAGTGACGAATCCGGGGTTTGGTGTCCGGGGTCCGGGTGTGGACATGGGATCGGCCCCGGAACCCGGACACCAGAGCCCAGACCCACATTTGACATGAGAACGTTTGCCAATTGGGAAGAAGTTCCGCTCTTCGACACCGAAGCTGCCGAGGCGGACTTTTGGGCGGAGAACCGCCCGGACTTGCGCCTGATGGAAGGGGCGGTGGCCGGCAGCGCCGAATCCGCCGAATCCGTGACCATCACGTTGCGCATGGATCCGCGAATGCTGGCGCGCATCAAGCGCCTGGCGCGGTCGCGGTACTTGAATTACCAGAGCATGATCAAACAGTGGCTCAGTGAACGAATGGAACACGAGGTGCGTGAACGATGAAAACGAAACAGAAATTGCCGATTGTCCACCCTCCGCAGGGCTACGGAGGACGGGCCGATTGCCGATTGTCGATTAAAAAGCAAAGGGTCATTGTGTTTCCCGGTTCAATCGTAAATCGTAAATCACAAATCGTAAATGTTCGGGCCTTCACCCTGGTTGAGTTGCTGGTGGTCATCGGCATCATTGCCGTGCTGGCCGCGCTCATTTTGCCCGTGGCGGCCGCGGTGAAACGACAGGCGTATCTGCACACTGCCCAGACCGAAATGGCGCAGCTGGAAACCGCCATTGACCGCTACAAATCCGCCTATGGATTTTATCCCCCCGGCAGTGTGAACGGCCCGCTGACCAATCAGCTTTATTTTGAGTTGTTGGGCACGACCAATTCGGATGTCAATAATGGAGTTTTCAACACGCTCGATAACAGTGCGCAAATTTCCCGCGTTAACGGCGACTTGAACAATACGTTCGGTGTGAGCGGCATCATGAATTGCAGCAAGCCGGGCGCCGACGAGTCTTCGCCGCGCGGACAAAATTTTCTTCCGGACCTGAAGCCAGGACAAGTTGCCACGTTATATACCAACGGCAACGATGTGGTGAAAATCCTCGTTTCGTCCGACAACGGTCCGGATGGGGACTATCAACCGGTGGGAGTGACGGGCATAAACCCCTGGCGTTACAATTCCTCCAATCCCACCAACAATCCCGGTTCGTACGATTTGTGGATTCAGCTGGCGATTGCCGCGAAAACCAATCTGATCTGCAACTGGACCACCCAGGTGCAGCTCAACAACACCTCGGTGCGCTAGGTTTTTTATGTGTGCCACCGCAAAATCAAGACCCCGCCGGCCCGGACAGCTTGTGACCGTTGACTGGCACGACGACGCGTGGCGTCCGCGCGTCACCATTCAATGCCCAATCGTGGTGCAGTTTGGTGGGGCGAGGCTACTGATCCCGCAATGCGGGACGAGGATCACCGCAGAGCGGGACAGGCCGCTCGCCCCACCGAAAGTTGCAAAATGCACCGCCGTCCACTTCGGGACGACAGGCATGTGTTCCAACGATTTGCTCCGGGATGGCCGAAAAATCCATTTTCCAACCCTATGAAAACTAAAAAAAGTGACAAGTGGCGAGTGACGAGTGGCGAGACCGACGCGGCAGGTGTGGGGCATTCCCGTCACCCGTTACGTGTCACCCGTCACCTCCTCGCCTTCACCCTCGTGGAACTGCTGACGGTCATTTCCATCATCGCCATTCTGGCGGCGTTGCTGTTGCCGGCCTTGTCGGCGGCCAAAATCCACGCCCAAAAGACCCAGGCGCGGTTGCAAATCGACAGCCTCGTCACGGCCATTCAAAACTATGATTCGGCTTACAGCCGCTTTCCGATTTCCAGCCTGGCGCAAAACGCGGCGTCAGCGAATGGTGGCAGTTTCACTTACGGGACAAATGGAGTGGCCAATGCCACGTTCCAGCTTCTGAATCCACCTTTGATCACCTACAACACAAACAATTCCGAAGTCATCGCCATTTTGATGGACATCACCAATACAACCGTGACGGTGGTGAACGCTAATCACCAGAAAAACCCGCAGCAAACAGTTTTCCTCAATGCCAAGATGGTAAGCGATCCAAGCCTTCCGGGTGTGGGGCCGGATTTGGTCTATCGCGATCCGTGGAAAAATCCCTACATCATCACTATGAACTTGAATGATGACAACTCGGCCAAAGACGCCTTTTACGGCCTGTCGGCCGTGTCGGGCCCCGGTGGATTAAATACGAATCCCGGATTGAACGGTTTGGTCAATCCCGATGGCGCCGCTGACAATTTCCG
>Ga0265338_10007119_pt1 | contig 14006 bp, 31 predicted proteins | sample 42126metaG_FD_193579 | JGI IMG/M metagenome (GOLD analysis project Ga0265338, IMG submission 193579) | Rhizosphere microbial communities from Carex aquatilis grown in University of Washington, Seatle, WA, United States - 4-21-26 metaG | ecosystem: Host-associated > Plants > Roots > Rhizosphere... | reverse complement strand
GTCTCTCTTCGTGACGCCTCGACGTGCGAGCTTCCCCACGCCACGACGTGCGAGCTTCCCCGGACAATCAGCGGGTCGTACCGGGTGCCGCCAGGACAAACGATCCAGTCACCCGCCTTCAGCTTCCCGAGCGCCTTGTCGAGTTGCGCCTGCGTTGTTACATCAATCTGGGCCATAACCCATTCGACTCGCCGGGCCGCTCACGCCGCGCCTCCGCGTTCGTCCCGGATCCGCTGCTGGTTCAGGCGGCGGAGCTCACGCAACGACAGCCCGGCCGGGTCCGGGTCGGTCTGCTGGGCCCGCGCATCCCGCTTCTCAGCCTCCAGGTCTTTCAGGAACTGGGCGCACGATTCGCACACCCTCGGGCGGAGCGGGAAGTGCCAGCAGCCACGACGCACCACTACTGGCAGCCCCGGCGTCCGCACCGCTTCACCTTCATATTGAAGCCGTTGTCGTTCTGTGCGGCGGTGATGACGGGGCGGCCGCAACCGGAACAGATCCCGGTGACGCACAAAGCCGGGCCTCTCCCGTCAAGGACGACCATCGACGACGGCACGAGCGAACGGCCGGCGGCTTTCACGACCGACGCCCGCAGCGCCTGGTCGAGCAGCGGCCTGTCCCTCACGCCGCCGCCTTCGTTTTCCCCTGGCCGAACACCCGCTCGGCCTGCGCCAGATGCGGATAGCAGTACCCGATCGTGAACCCCGACTCCGCCAGCCGTGTCTCCTGCCAATGCAAACCGCAGCCGAACACCGCACAGATGTCGCGGTGCTCACCGCGGGCAACCAGCGGCGCTAAACGTAGATCCATTGGGGAACGTGTCTGCATACCCGTCACCCTACAGCCCTGCCCGCACAGGTTTCAAGGGCGCCCACAGAAGAAAATGTCGCTATTTGCGGGAAGTTCCGTTCCGGCGCCTCTGGAAACCGGTGTGGTGGCGCGGTAGCCTCCCGGTATGGTTATCCAACTAACAGCCGCCCAGGCGCATCTGCTCGAGGAGCTGCTCGAGCAGCATCAGACAGTGATGCACGGCAACCTCGCCGCGATCGCCGCCCTGCCCGAGCTCGCAGAGGTTCAAAACGAGGGCGAGGGATACATGGCGGCGCAGATCGACCTGGCCGAATCGATCCTCGCCGAGCTCCGTCCATGAGCTTCGACTTCCACTTGGCCGCGCTCATCTCCACCTACCATGAAGGCACACTCGCCGCCGCCGCGATCCGTTCCTGCCTCGACGCCGGCATCGAGGTCGTGTGCTTCGAAGGGCCGGCAGGAGAAGGCCGCTGCGACCACGCTCCTGCCACCGAGACCGGCGCCGTCGACCCGGCCCGGTTCATCTGGCATCACGGCGAATGGGCAACCGACGCGCACAAACGAACCGAGATGATCACCTACGCGAAAGAGCGGTGGCACACAAAACCGCTCTGGGTGCTGTGGCTCGACGGCGACGAGATCCTCATCAACGGCCACCTGATCCGTGACGTCTGCCAATCGATCATGTGGACAGACAAAGCAGCCGGCGCGAACATCACCGACCCGGACAACCCGCCGACCGGCGGCGCCCCCCTCCGACTGATCGAACCAGACGGCTCCACCAGCTTGCTGAAAGGCCGGCTCGTCCGGGGTGACCTGATCCGCTCCTACATCGTCTCGAACCTCGTCCTCGAAATGATCACCGGCATCTCGTTGCGACTCGGGAACGTCCAGACGAAAGTGGAGGACATGCCGCACGTCCAGGCCGCCCTGCACCTCGGCCAGCTGATCCAGGAAGCCACAGGCACGAAGAAAACCGAGCTCGAGGAGAAACTCCAACAGCTCTTCGGCTTCCTCTACCTCGACCCGCCCCTGCCGGGGGAGCCGGTGATCGTGCACCGCTCACACCTCAGACATCCGGAAAGGCAGAAGCTTCGGATGCATGAGCAGGAAGCAGATCAGCTCGACATCCTCGGCCTACCAACCGCATGAGCGATATCAACCTCGACCGGCTGCTCGAACACCGAAAGGTCATCCGTCTCGGACATGTCCGAATCTACCGATCCTTTTTCCCCGCGCTCGGACTCAAACGCCTCTTCGGGTTCTACTACCTGAGCGTCGGAACAGTGAGAATCAAATGGCGGGCATGAAGTTCACCGTCAAGGATGTGTCGGTGCTGGTCGCGCACCTGCCTGAGGTTGACAGGGCGATCATGCTGCCCGACGTCGTTCGCGCTTACGAGAACGTTCAGGGTGTCGGTGAGGTGATCGTCGAGTGGGGCGGCACCGCCGGCGCGAACTACAACCGGGCCGCCGCCCGGGCCAAAGGTTCGGTGATCTTCATGGCGACCGACGACCAGGCCCCGCAGACCGGCGCGATCCAGGCCGCCCTTGACACCCTCGACGTCGACGCGAAAGTGATTCCGGTGAACCGTGTTTTTCGGAAAGACGGTGAGCCGGAGAACGCAAACTATGATCTCCTCGGGCCCGGTGTGTCGTTGGACTGGACCCGCGCCCCGTTCATCACCATGGAAACGTTCCTCGAGGTCGGGCCGCTGGAGGATACGACGTGGTACATGGACCTCGACTACTCCGACCGGCTGCAGCTTGCCGGCTACCGTCTCGTCTCCTGCCCCGGCTTCTGCCTCACCCATCTCGAGGGGTCACGGGCCTGGCAGGAGGACGGCGCCGCCGACCGTGAATATCGGCGCTACCGGGAACGAGCAGCGCTCAGACGATCCAAACCCGCCTAGCTGTACTTGCCGGTCAGGAACAGGTGCGCCTCAGCCTGACGGCGCCGGACAAGGCCGGGCAGCACCGCGGAACCGGCGTGGGTGTACTCACACAGGACGGCCATCGCGCCGTGGTCATCCCCGGCGTGCAAAGCGTGGGCGATGCCGCCCATCAACGCACCCGGGCCGCAGTTGAACGCGAACGACACCAACGCGTCGAACTGCGGCTGTGTGAGCTGCACGCCGAGGCTCGAGACGGCCGCCGCCGCATGACCGGAATCGGCCGCAAGCAGGGTGAGAGCTTTCGCCTTCGTGAAACCGGCCCACGCCTTCACATCCGCGGGACGGGTCGGACCCATGTGCAGGAGGTGGCCGACACCGACCGTCGCGTTCCCGACACCTGGGCGGCCGCCGTCGTCGTAGGGGTGCAACACGCACCCCTCGAACCCGGCGATGAACGCGAGCCCCTGCGGACTGACGTTCATGCGGCGTAGACGATCATGTAGCCGGGCGCTGTCGTTTTCGTGATGTCTGACGGATCTCCGCCCGGGCCGCAGTTGATCTGCTCCGCCTGGTTCCCGTCGTTGTACTGCACCTTGTAGGTGGCCGCCCCGCCGGGAGTGTCATAGTCCCAAACCGTCCACGGTCCATCCCATTGTGACGAGTTGCCGGAGTCGACAGACCACTGCGCGACCACCGTTGCTCCGCGCACGAGACGGAACGCGATCGCGCCGCCTATGACGATCCCTGGAAGATGGATGTTCACCCAAACCGACTGGGATCCGTAGTTCGCGCCTGCGCCGGTCATCAGGTCGTGCCAGGACGTATCGCCCGCCGTCGTGACGGCAGCGGTGAGGTTCGCGGCGTCCAGGATCACGCCGGGAGCCTGCTTACCAACTGGAATCAAAGTCACCATGCCTCCACGAGTACATATCCGTCGGCCCCATTGCCGCCGGCACCGCCTGTTGTTCCTCCTGCGCCGCCGCCGCCGCCACCGGCGCCCCTGAACCCGTTGCCGCCGGCGCCGCCGGTGGTGGTGCCGGAGCCGCCGCCGCCGCCGCCGGTTCCGGCAAGCCAGCCGTAGGAGCCGTTGCCGCCCGTGCCGCCGGTCGCGCCGCCCGCCGTGCCCGCCGCGCCGCCCACGACCGAAGGAAGCACGGACGTGTTGCCGACGATCCCGCCTGCGCCGCCCGCCGTGTTGCCCGGGACGTTCGTGACGCCGCCGCCGGAGCCGCCGCCCGCCACGCCGGCTGTTGCAGCCGATGGCACCGATCCTGCCGCCGCCTGCGTGCCGTTCGCACCGGCCCGCCCCGGGGTGCTCGTTCCCGGCGGGAAAGCGTTACCGAACGCGCCGCCGGATCCGCCTGCCGACACGCCGGTCGTTCCTGCCGCGCCGCCGAGCCCGTGCGCGGCGGCGAGGATCGCGCCGAAGGTCGTGTCGCCGGACCCGTCCGAGCCGTTCACCGTTGACGCACCGCCCGCGCCCCCGGTCCCGACGGTCACGGCCACGCTTGCCGGAAGATCGCTCGCCGCGAACATCGCCTGCGCGACCGCGCCGCCGCCACCACCGGCGCCGCCCGACGTGTTCTGCGCGGCCGCTCCGCCGCCGCCGCCGCCGCCAGGAGCGATCGCCGTCACACGTACGACGGTGACACCGGCCGGTTTCGTCCAGGCGCCGGACGCGGTGAACGCCGACAAGTAGACGTAGGTCGAGCCTGCCGGCGGCGACGACCCGCCACCAGAGGCTTTCGGACGCCAGTTCCCCACCGGGCTACAGTCCTCCGAGGGCTTGCATCATCGGCATCTGCTCGGCGATCTCCGGCGGCATCGCCGCGAACAACGCTTCCTGCGTGCGGCCGCGGGCCTGCTCGACCGCGGCGATCGCGACGAAGTACTCACGGGCCTTCTCGATCAACGTCTGCTCCTCGACCGTCCAGTCTTTCTGCTCATTCTGTGTTTCGGACACTGTTTTCCTTTCCCCATGCGTCGAGCTCCTCGCGGAGCGTCAGGATGTGGCGCCGCTCGATCAGCCACGCGATCGCCAGAGTGGTCATCGCGAACACCGCGACGACAACGATCATCTCCGACCGTTTCACCTAGAAGAACACCCGTGACGGTGCCGCCGGCGACCCGTCACCACGATTCGATGTGCCGGACAGGATCCCGAACGCCGACGGGTTAAAGAACACGAGGGTGCCGCAGCCCAAACATTTCCCGCCCGGCTTGTCCGCGTAGGCGCGTTGCGGGTCACGGGCCGAGTAGCCGACGACGAGCTCCGGCTCGTCTTGCAGCTCACGGTGGGTCTGGTAGCAGACACGGCAACACACTTTCGCGTCATGGTCGACAAGATCGCGCACCCCTAGTGGTCGTCTCCGTGAACGTCGGTCAACACACCGACGCAGCGGACCTCGATCCGTGTCGAGTGCGGTCCGCTCTTGATCTGCAACGTGAGCCGTTCGCCGTCTTGCACCTCAACCGCCTGCAACCTCGAGGCGGTGAACACGCACGGGAGGGCGCTGTAGCCAGGTGTGGTGTTCGTGAACGAGACACCGTCCCACGGTGAGTCGTTCACGTTGATCAGCGCTTCTCCGCCGCCGGTGTACGGTGCGCTCCAGGTGTAGCCGCCCGCGTGCACATACATTCGGTGCAGCGCGTACTTCTGCATCGGCTCGCTCTCGAAGATGATGATCGTGGCGTTCCCGTCCGCGTCCGTCTGGCCGGACTTCACGAACCGCCACCCTTCTCTGGTGCGCGGCTGGAGCTTTTCGAGCAGCCGGCCGAACATCTGCTCGACCGCAGCGAACCGGTCGACAACGAACCGGACAAACGAAGGCCCATACTCGAGCCCGCCTGTGTCGCTGTAGGTGGTCTCGACCTCGGCCGGCTCCACGTTGGTTGGGCCGGCGCCGATCTCCGACCTCATGACGCGAGCCCTTTCAGCTTCTGCTCGAGCGCGTCGACCCGGCGACGTTCGGCTCCGAGCGACTGCGCGATCGACATCAGCGCAAGAAGCGTCAACGCGAGCATGATCACGATCGTTTTCTCGTCGGTCACTGTTTCTCCGTTTCGCGTCGCATCATCTGCACCAAGATGTCACGGACCCAGCCGCCCCGAGATTTGTACGCTTGGGAGGCTTTCCTGTCCACCCATTGACGCACTTCTAGAGGGATGCTGGCGGAGATGTTGACCACCTCTACACCATCCCGCTTCACGATCTCCCCTGTCACGCTGCACTCATGCAATAAATCTAGAGCAAACAGTGGACGGGTGCAAGTGCCGGTAGGTAGACCCCGTGGTGATGCAGGGCGTAGATGTACTCCATGCGGTCGCGACGATCACGATCGCGTTCCTCTTCATCCGCGCCCTCCAGGCCCTGACCGAGCACTACGCGCCCGGCACCGGGGCCGTCAAAGCTGAGCGTTTCCTCTACGGCGGCCCAGGCTAGAGGGCCGGGCCGGAAAGGACACACCTATGGCCGGTAAGGCAGCAGCAGCTCCGCGGCAGGTGACGATCCCGTTCACCGGGGCAGCGCACGCCTACCGCCGCAAGTACTACACCTCGACCCCCGCGATCGTCGGCTCCGCGACCATCGACGCGTCGCCGGCCGCCAACAAGATTTTCGCGTACGGGTTCCTCCGCGCCCACGCCGTCCATGTGACCGCAGCGACCGCCGCGAGCTCGGGCGGAACGTATGCGACCGGCGGTGTCTGGAACGCGATCTCGAACCTGGTCGTCAGGCAGCCGGGCGGGCAGGAGATGTTCGGCGGGCCGAACATGACCGGCTGGCTCAGCTACCTCGCGAACAAGCAGGCAGCCTGGAAGCTCTACAGCGATCCCGCGCTGTATCCGAGCTACAGCTCGTCGGTCACGAACCCGAGCTTCGTGCTCCGGTCGATCTTCGAGATCAACTGCCAGTCCGGTCTCGGCTCGTTGCCGAACCAGAACGACGCGGCGCCGTGGCAGGTGACCGTCGTGCAGAACACCGCGACCGGCCTGTTCACGACCGCGCCGACGACGACGAACCCGACGTTGAAGTACGACTACTTCATCGAGTGCTGGACGGTCCCGTCGCCGCGTAACCCGTTGCGGCCGAACGTCAGGCAGATGACGCAGCCGCCCCTGCTCGGGACGCTGAACAAGTGGACGACGCAGCAGTTCCAGGTGCCGGGCGGCTCCCAGTTCGACGTGCCGCTCGTCCGCAAAGGCAACAGTTTGCGTAACCTCGGGCTGATCACGTTCAACAGCTCGAACGCGCAGATCGCGACGTCGAACTTCCCGAACCCGCTCACGTTGCAGTGGGACGGCACGCTGATCCGCGCAAACGACGATCCGGCCCTCTGGATCGATGACGAGTACATGGTTCGCGGTGGTGCGGCGGCGACGACACCGGAGACGCAGGACACCGGTGTGCTCTTCTACAAGATGAGCGACCCGTCCGGCATCGACGTTTCCGCGACCGGCATCGACGGTCTCGGGATGGTGAAGCAGTGGGGCACCACGCAGACCTCGACGATCACCGTCGGCGGCACCTGGGGCGCCACCGTTTCGTACATCGTCTTCTTGACGAACGATGTCCAGTACGTGCTCCCGTCGCCGAACCCGTACGCTCTCGCGGCCGGCGAGCCGTTCCTCTCGAACATGGCTCAGCCCTCGGCGGTCTAGGTGCCAGGCGACATCTACCTGACCGACTACGACTACGGTGCCGGACTGGGATACCAGCCCGGCGCCGGAGCCGACACCTACGGTCACAGCGAAGGGGCAGAGCCGGGCCACACGAGCTTCGTGATCTGGCTCGTCGTCTTCACCGTCGGCAGTCTCGTGATCCTTCACGGCCTGCGGCTCGGCGGCTTCACGTTCGTGTTCCGGCGATAGCGAGAGGAGGATTTCGATGCCATCAGTCCATTGGGGTAGCCTGATCGTCGGTGCCGTTCTCGGCCTCGTCGTCTACCACTTCATGAAGAGCAAGGTCGCGGCGTAACGTCATGTTTTCGACGTTCGCGAAGGCGACCTATGCGACGGTCGTGTCGGCTCTCGGGTCGCTCTCAGCGGTGCTCGTCGGGCCCGGCACGTCGTTCGGTGCGATCACGTCCGGGCAGTGGGTCACGGTCGCGTTGGCGGCTTTGATCGCGGGCGGCGGCGTGTACGGCATCACGAACCTTCCCAAGCCGACAAGCGGCGGCAGCGGTGGCGCCGGCTAATGGGCGTTGGCCGCGACGTCCGCGCACGCTCGATGGTGCTTGGGATGCGATTCAGGATTTGCGGGAAGAAATCGACGGGATGCTTTCCGCCGAGATGATCGCTGATGCCGCACAGGCGGGCGCAGCCCGCGCCAGATCGCAGTGGTTGACAACAGGCCGCGGCCTGTTTGTCGTTTTGTGTACGGCGGTGACGGCGGTCGCGGCGCTCATCACCGCGGCCCATAGCTGGGCGGGGTGAGCTGGTGCTGCTCGCGGCTGCGATCGGTGTCGGCATCGCCGGCTTCTCACTCGTCATCTCCGGTCTGAAAGGCTCCGGTTTCCCGGTGCACGACCTTATCGTCGGGCGTTGGGGTTTGACGGCGGCCGAGCAGGCGGCGCAGGCGAACGCGGCGAACCCGAACGGTGCGACACAGGTGCCGGTGCCAGGTTCGGGCGGCAAGATCGCCCCAAAAGACCCGGTGACGGGGAAGGCGCCGGTGTATACGTGAGCCCGGAGACCGCACGGAAGATCGTTGTGTTGTCGGCTCTTGTTGGCGGCGCCGCGGTGATTTGGGCCGGGCAGAAGCAGGGCGCCTCGGCGGCGACCACCTACCGCAGGGTTTGGGGCTTGCTGGTGCTGACGGCGGGAGGTGCGGTGCTCGCGGATTTCGCGCCGCAGATCGCCGGCCCGTACATGCTTTTGGTTTTGATCGGGTTCCTGATGTCGAACAAGGTGGGGCTCGGGATTTTCAAGACGGCCGGGCAGGCCGCATCGTCCACGCAGACCGCGACGTCGTAGAGGGGAGGATTTCATGGGTGCAATCAACAGCCTCGGTAACATCATCGGCCTGATCGTCGGCCTCGCGATCATCGCCGTCCTCGCGGCGAAACCCGCGATCGTCGGCACGTTCTTCACAGGGGTTTCCGGCGCAGTCACGGCGGCGAAGGCATAATCAGAGCTGTGCTTCCGTCGATTCTGACCGAGCCGTACGACCTCCCCTACCAGCAAGGGGAGTCTCCGCGCGGCCACGACCCGAACACGTCCCCGGATGGTGGTGACATCACCGGGTCTACGTGGAACGCCGACTGGCGCGGCCAGGACTTCTCCCCGAACCAGTATCAGGGGTTCGGCGGCCGTGACGGCACGCTGATGGGCGGCCAGCCGACGACATGGTCGAGCTACACCGGTCTTGTGGAGTCGGACCCGGAGATACACGGCTACGGCGGCGGCCAGTGGCTGCAGGAGCAGTCAATGCACGACCTCAGGGCGGGGTCGACGATCGAGTTCCCGACACACGGGCAGGCCGGCGAGGGGTTCGACGCGGCGATGTTCGAGATCCCGTTCGATTCCGGCAACGATGTCGGCTGGCAGCAGTGGAACGACGCGACCCGCCGGATGCTCTTCCTCGAGCCGCCGACCTACAGCGAGCAGACCGATCCGATCTCGGCCGCCGGCTGGCCGTAGGAGACGCTGAGTGGCCGCTGAGACGACACCGGGGAAGCCTGGTCTGATCCACAACAAGAAGGTGATGATCGCGGTCGCGGTCGCCGTCTTGGCCGGTGTCGCCTACTACCTGTACCGTCGAAACAAGAACCAGGCGACCGCGGCGACCACACCTGCGGTCGATAACTCGACCGCCGACCCGAACGCCTCACTCGGCTCGGCCGGTCTCTCACCGACCTCCGGTGACGCGTCCGGGTCAGGGTCGAGCTCCGGCTCCGACCTGGCCGGGATCGAATCTCTGCTCGCGACCGAGCAGGCCAACAATGCGGCGTTGAACGCTGCGAACGGGAACCTGTACGGCGGCGTCATCACCTCGCAAGAAGGCCTGATCGCCGACCTCGCCGGCAGCGTGCAAACAGTGTCGCAGACCGCATTGCAGCAGCTCGGTTCGGTGGCCGGCTCCGCAGTGTCCGGGCTCACGTCGGCCGCGACGAAGGAGCCGTCTACGGCAGCCGCCCCCGCCCCGGCACCCGCACCCGGTGATGGCGGCGGAGGGGCGCCCGCCGGCGGTGACGGGTCCGGTGTGTTCACTCCGACGACACCTGCGGCCGGTAACCCGGCGCCGGCGGCTGTGCAGAAGGCGGCCTCGAGCGCGTCCGGCGCCGCCGGTGTGAAAGCCGGTACGACGAAGGTGAACTACCAGGCGAAACGGCAGCTCTGATGGACCTCCGTGCCGCTGACAGCGGCATCGAGCTTTTGGTCGGTGTCGGTGCCGGCACCGGTGTGTTCTCGATGGTGCACTCGTCGCTGTGGTCGGCGCAGAACTTCGGCGACAATCCCGCGTCCGCGAGCTCGTGCAGGAGTTACGGTTGGCTTGCGGCCGGCGCGACGGTCACGGTGACCGGGATCGGCTCGCTGATCTCCAAGTCGATCTGGCCTCTCTTGGGTGGTTTGCTCGTCTCGATCTTCATGCTGATCGGCTACCGCCGCTCGCTGGCGAAGGCGAACGGGACGAAGCCGCAGCCGCTCAGCCTTGATATGGCCGCCGGGGAGTATGCGTGAGCACGTTCGCGACCGGTGAGCAGGAGCAGGCCTACATCGAGCAGGCCGCCGCCGCCGCAGGCCTCGACACGAAAGCGGTGCTCGCGGTCGCAGCGCACGAGGGTGTGAGCCTGCCGGCTGAGGTTGGTGACAACGGCACATCGTTCGGGCCGTGGCAGCTCCACGCGGGCGGCGCCCTCCCGAAAGAGATTTGGCAGCAGGGACCCGACTACGCGAACGCCTGGGCTAACAGCGCAGCCGGCATCGACTACGCCCTCGCCGGGATCCGGAAAGCGGTCGGGTCGCAGACCTCGGGGGCGGCTGCGATCAGGGCGATCGTCTACAACTTCGAGAAGCCGAAGGACCCAGGGTCGGAGACGGTGCTTGCCGAGCAGACCTACCTTCAAGGCGCCGGGCCGTCGGTCGACCAGGCCGGTGTGAACGCCGCCGGATTAGGTGTGCCGGGCACACAGCAGACCCAGGGGACAACATCGATCCCGAACTACACACCCGGGTCGAGCACCACGTCGCCGGTGTCGATCACCTCGAGCCTGTTCGGCGGTGTCGAGAACGCGTTTTTTCGTGGCGGCGAGATCATTTTGGGTGTGATCCTGATCGGCATGAGTCTGGCCGGCATCTACCTGGCCTTGGCGAAAGGGAAGACGTCGCCGCTTGCGTTGATTCAGGCGCCGACCGCCGGCGCCGCGACCGGCGTGAAGAAGCAGGTTGCCGGGCACCGGGAGCGCCAGCAGGTGAAGGCGCAGACGGTGAAACGTGAGGCGACGGCGGCGCGGAAGGAGCAGCGCACCGAGGAGATCCACACCCAGCGGGTTCAGGTTGGCCGCGCCAACGTTCGCACCGCGAGGGCGAAGGCCCGCCGTGAGGAAGGCTCCCGGCCGAAGGTGGCGCGGAAGCCGGCGACGGTGCAGCTCGAGGCCGACAAGAAACCGGTGAGAGCGCAGCGGCCGGTGAGCGCGCAGACCGAGGAGATCCCGTTCTAGCCTTGCACCGGACGGGTGCCAACCACTATGATCCATTCAACTTGAGAGGACGGAACCCATGCATGTGAGCGATGTTCTACACGCGCTCGTCGACCAGGCCCGTTTCGGCGCCGACACGTTCGACGACCAGTACGGCAAGCTGAACGCCCACGCCGCGATCGACGCCGCATCGGCAGCGAGTAACTGGCCGGAGGCGGACCACATCGAGCCGGCCGAGCCGAAGGCGCAGGCATTCCCGGTGCAGACCGCCGCGATCGACTACGAGAAGCTCGCGGCCCTCGTCGCGCAGAACCTCCAGCACGGCCAGGCACCGCCGACACCCGCGACGGTGACAGCGGACGGTACGGTGCTCTCGGTCACTCCTCCGAGCGTAGGTTAGGGGCAAGTGCGGCACCCCCGCGAAGCGCGGCAGCACCCTCACGGGGGCTGCCGCGCACCCCTCTTCTGATGGCTGACATCGCGAAGATCATGCGGCGCCTCGCCGACGAGATCGAGGCTGAGGACGCGGGCGAGCAGACCAAGAAGCAGGAGGCTGAGCGGGACGAGCGGATCGCGAAGCTCGAGGCTCAGCTGACGAAGGCGTCGCCGGCGGAGTTCCAGGAGGCTGTCGAGGAGCTCTCGGATGAGGAGTGGGAGCTGATCAAGGCGCACCGGACAGGCACGCATGAGCCGAAGGCTGAACCTGAACTGGAGGCTGAGGAGACGAAGGATGAGAAGCGGCCGCGGCAGAGGTTGACGTCGCAGATCCCCCGGATCTGGAGTGGCGCGGACGAGCCCGACCATGTCGAATATTTGGATGAGGATGGTGCGGTGAAGGTCAGGCCCGGCCGGAAGAAGGGTGTTCCGTACGCGCATGAGATCACCGACATCCCTGACGCCGACGATGAGGAGGCGGTCGCGTGAGTGACGGCCTGACCGCTTTCGACCGGTGGCTCAACCGTGTCGCCGTCTGGCTCGAGCAGTTCGACGAGCCCGCGAAAACGGCCGCCTACCGCTCCGGGTCGAGAACGGGCCGGCTGCTCGTCAGAGTGGAGCGCTACAGGCTCTGGTGGCTGCGTGAGTTCCGCCGCGGCCTCGAGGAGACAATGAATGGGTAGGCTGCAGGACTTCCAGAAGGCGCAGGGGCTCTCCGACGAGGGTGTCGCCGATCTGCTCTCGCAGCGGCTCGGTGAGCCTGTCGACGTCGAGCAGGTAGCGAAGGCGAAGGCCCGCGGCGACAAACGGCTCCCGAAGAGCTACGTGAGAGCGCTTGAGCTGCCCGAGGAGCCGACCGGCCGCGCCTACCGCACAGGTGACGGTGACCTGTCGCCGGAGCCGGGCGAAAAGAACCCGATCGTGAAAGAGAAGGTGAAGGCGCCGGTTCCCGGGGTGGACGAGCTCGACTGGCGGAACGCCCGTGAGGCGGTGATCGCGATCTACGTCTCGATCGGGAAAGGCGTGTCGATGATCACGAAAAAACCGCACATCGCGCAGGTGTTCGCGCAGGGGGCGCCGGTGCTCGCCGACGACTGGATCAGGCTCGCGAGGGTCGATGAGCGCACCAGGGCGGTGCTCGCGAAGCTGACGGTCGCAGGGCCGGGCGGGCAGCTCGCGATGGACCACATCATCCTTGTCGGGAAGCTGATCAGCCTGGAAGGGGGCGCCCGTGGCCGTGTCATCGTCCCGGACGCAGAGACGCTCGCAAACGCGACAGCAGCAGCCGGTCACGGTGCCAATGGTGCCATGGACGACGCTGGAATCGCATCTGCGGCGTAACTGGCAGCCCGGCCAGCACGCAACACTGCTCGGGCCGAACGGCGCCGGCAAAAGCCACGTCGCGCTCACCCTCGGGGAGCTTTGTGCTCATACCGTTGTGATCGCGACGAAGCGGCGGGACCCATTGGTGCAGGAGTTGCAGGCTCGCGGCTACCAGCTCGTCCCTGACATGGACGATATCCCGTTCGCCGAGGTGCACACCGAGAATGGCTCCCGGCGTGTCCCTGTGCACCGGCGGGTCTTGGTGTGGGCGAACCCTCAGACGAAGACCGCTTCGCATCGGATGGTGTTGCAGAAGACACAGATCCAGCAGACGTTGAACACCGCTGAGCGGCAGGGGAACTGGTGCATCGTCCTCGACGAGACAATGTGGCTGTACGGGAACTTGGGGCTCGCGGCCGAGCTTGACAGCATGTGGTTCCAGGCCCGCTCCAGCCAGGTCAGTGTGGTTGCGTGTGCCCAGCGGCCGGTGCAGGTCCCCCGTCAGATGATCGCGCAGGCATCACTCCTTTTCCTCTGGCATATCGGCGACAAACGCGACCTCGAGTCCCTGCGTGATATGGGCGGCGTGATCCCCCGCGACATCATTGAAGACACGTTGCCGAACCTGTCCTGGGAGTCGCACGAGTTCCTGTTCATCGAGCCGCACACCGGGTTCGTCTGCCGGTCGATCGCGCCGCCGAGATAGCGTGTGTCGCTCTCCATTCCGAACACGGCGGCGACAGCGGACTACCAGGAGTGGGGCGGCGGCAGCCTGTACAAACGCGGCGGCTACCTCTTCATCGGGAACGGTGCCGTCGACGTCCAGCTCACGAAAGGCGACAACACCGGCATCATGTTCGACGACGGCCCGTTCACCCTCGCGGCCGGCTACTACCCGTTGGACC
>Ga0265338_10007118_pt1 | contig 14007 bp, 13 predicted proteins | sample 42126metaG_FD_193579 | JGI IMG/M metagenome (GOLD analysis project Ga0265338, IMG submission 193579) | Rhizosphere microbial communities from Carex aquatilis grown in University of Washington, Seatle, WA, United States - 4-21-26 metaG | ecosystem: Host-associated > Plants > Roots > Rhizosphere... | reverse complement strand
GGGTGATGACCGGGACGGTCGGTGCGCTCTCGGCCTTCTATCCGGACTCCATCGATGTCACCGATCCCAAGCAGCGCGAGATCTCAACCCACCGCCTGATCGCCAAGATGCCGACGATGGCGGCGCGCGCGATGAAATACTGGCTGGGCCAGCCTTTCATCAGCCCCCGCAACAATCTGACCTATTCCGAGAACTTCCTGCGCATGTGCTTCGCCGTGCCGGCGGAGGACTATGTGCTGAACCCGGTGCTGACACGGGCGATGGACAGGATCTTCATCCTGCACGCCGACCACGAGCAAAACGCCTCCACCTCGACCGTCCGCATGGCGGGATCGTCAGGCGCCAACCCCTTCGCCTGTGTCGCGGCCGGCATCGCCTGCCTGTGGGGTCCCAGCCACGGCGGCGCCAACGAAGAAGCGCTCAACATGCTGCGCGAGATCGGCACCGTCGACCGTATCCCCGACTACGTCCAGGGCGTGAAGGACCGCAAACGCCGGCTGATGGGCTTCGGCCACCGGGTCTACAAGAACTATGACCCGCGCGCCAAGGTCATGCAGCAGACCGCCCATGAGGTGCTCGACGAACTCGGCAAGCACAACGACCCCGTGCTCAAGGTGGCGATGGAGCTGGAGAAGATCGCGCTGAACGACGACTATTTCGTCTCGCGCAAGCTCTATCCGAACGTGGATTTCTATTCAGGCATCATCCTGAACGCCATGGGCTTCCCGAGCGAGATGTTCACAGTGCTGTTCGCCGTGGCCCGCACCGTCGGCTGGGTCGCCCAATGGCGCGAAATGATCGAAGATCCAGACTTCCGCATCTCGCGCCCCCGCCAGCTCTACAAAGGCGCCACGGAACGCAACTACATCCCGATCGACCAGCGGGGGTGACCCTCGGGCAGATCGGCCGGGCGACGAAGCCGTCGGCTACTGAGCGTCAGCCTGCTGGTCCTCTGGAAAATCCTGGCCTGTGAGCAGCGCTATGCGGCGCAGCGCCTCATCCGAATAGTTGAACGTCCGGTGCGACATCCGCCCGTCGCTCCTGCGATATTCATAGAGCACCGTCGCCGTACTGAACTGGCCCTTGGCCGCCACATCTTCGTAAAGGGGGACGGCGAGGTCGGCCCGACCGACGTGGGCATAGGCGGTGGCGAGATTGAATTCATTGCCGAGGGTTGGGTTGTCGCGATAGGCCTTTTCCGTCACCGCCAGCGCGGCCGACCAGTTGCCCAGCACGGCCGCATTGCGTTCCGCTCGCACCGTCGGCGCGCCCAGGGACAGATCAGACTGACCCAGATCCTGCGCGCCAGCCGAGGTTGAGACCCCCAAGGCGCCGACAATGATGACGATGTCGATGAGACGCGTCATGTCAGCGCCCTCGGGGTCCCGCCAGCCCGCCGTTAACGCGGCGTCGATAGACTTGGACCGCCATCGACTGGAGCCGTCAGGTCGTAAGGCTGACCCGTGAGTTCAACCAAGCGCCTGTTCGCCTCGTCGGTCATATTATAGCTGACGCGCGCAGGCCTCGGGCCAGATCTGTAGTCGTATTGCGCCACGACGGTCGTGTACTGGCCGTTCGCCGCCACGTCGGCGTAGAGCGGAATGGCCAGCGCGTTCTGACCTGTATGCATATAGGCCGTGGCCAGGTTGAACTCATTGAGCAAGCTCGGGCTCTTGCTGTAAGACGCTCCAGCCAGCGCGACTTCCCGAGCCCAGTCGCCCGCCTGACCGGCTTCCTCCGCCTGTTGCTCCATGCGGGCGGCCGATGTCGAGCCAGGCGCTACTGTGCGACCGGCTGCGAACGCCGATCCCGCCACAAGGGCCGCGCCCGATATTGCGATCAAAAATGGAACGAAGCGGTTCATGACGAAATCCTTCTACTGTCGCAGCCTGGCGCGCGGCCAAGATGTCCGACCCCGGCCGTCCCGCCACAATCTTGCCTGCTCTTGCAGACCGCCGACAGAACGCAGTATATGTTCTATGGTTCCCGACCATCTGTGTATGACGGATTGACTATACCGCTCTCCAGCTTGACCATGTTGTACGCCAAGCGTGACTGTACGATATTAGTCTTGGATGGCACAACCTAAGCGCCAGTGCGCAAAAACCAGGAAATTTTCAGATCATTTATACAATGTTATGGTGATATGAATGTTACTTTATACAAAAACATAGAATATAGGAAATTTCCATACTTGGTGCTGCACAGGCAGTCGGGTGATTATTCGTGATTCATCGGCGCTTCCTGGGCGCCTGTCTCACAGAGAATGGCGAATTTGGCGGACCCGGACTTCAGGGAGCCCAGGAAAATCTAAGGCCAACCCGGGTCTGCCAATTCTCGGCCGTCGCTATGGGGGGAGCTGGTAGAGTCGCCGTCTCCGCGGGCCTGATCACAAAAGATGATGATCCCCACGCCAAAGTCACGGAACCGACCGCCTACGAGCTCGTGGCCACGTTCACGCGGGCTACTCAGCCCGGGGTGTTCGCTTGGCCGGTGAGTTCGGTCAAACGCCTGTTCGCCTCGTCGGTCATGTTGTAGCTGACGCGCGCTGGCCTCGGGCCGGTCCGATAGTTGTATTGCGCGATCACGTCCGTGTACTGACCGTTCGCCGCCACGTCGGCGTATAGCGGAATGGCCAGAGCGTTCTGACCCGTATGCATATAGGCCGTGGCCAGGTTGAACTCGTTGAGCAAGCTCGCGCTCTTACTATACGACGCTCCGGCCAGCGCGACTTCCCTAGCCCAGTCCCCCGCTTGGCCGGCCTCCTCCGCCTGTTGCTCCATTCGCGCGGCAGATGTCGAACCAGGCGTTACGGTGCGACCGGCTGCAAACACCGATGTCGCCAAAAGGGCCGTGCTAGAGATTGCGATCAAGACAGGGACAAACCGTTTCATGATGGTGCTCTCAAATTTGGCCGCAGCATCCCTCGCGGCCAAGATATCGATCCTTGGGCACTCGGTTTAAATCGTGAAGATTTTCTGCGGATCGAAGAATAAACGAACAGATGTTGAAATTGTTCCGCCGTTAACGAATGCACATGTCGAAATGTGTCGATATTTCCTTCAGAGGAATAAACAAGTGCGATTGGCGCGCGGTGATATTATTCGATTTCTTTGCATACGGCTGCCATTTCGTTGGATAATTTCGCTTCCTTCGGCTGACTTCATCGAACAGGCGAAGCGATACCCGCGCCTGAGCCCAGACGCTCTGCCGGGGCGGACCTGGCTCCCTTATCAATACGAGAGCTTGAACGAGTCCAGGAACGCGGCGCCCTGCCCAGGATCTGCGGGGCCTTCAGTGCTATAGGACACTTGGTAGACTCGATGGCCCACCATCAGCACGCGCCTTAGCTCTGTGCCGCCGTTCGAAGAGGCGAAGACGCCTTGGAGAGCGGGTTTCTTTCCCAGCAGAACTGGCCCCGTCGATACCAGACGACTTGAGGTTTCGACGGCATGACCGCGAAGCAGCAGTTGGTAGGTGAACGGAGTCGGATCAGGGACGCGGATGCTCTTCGGGTATTGATCGATCCTGACCGAGAACGAAATTCCGTTCTCCTTGACGAGGTAGGTCCAAGAGCCGGGGGCGTCATCATTCTGCGGCGCATGAGCGTCGACATCAGGGGGCCCTGGGAAGGCAATGCTGAAATCGCTGTCCGGATACGTGTAGACGGACTGCGCCCACGTTCCTGCGTTTTCTGGCCAGTTCGGCAGAACCATCGCCGTCGCGATCGTGGCGACAGTCAAAACGATTGAGAAATGACGCATCATACTCCCACCGCGGGTCCAATCTGGTTCACCAAGGTGAATGCGCAGGCGTCCGGGAACCATGGCAAGCCCTGCGCCAGCTCAAGTCGCTGGCAGGCTGGTCCGCGTAGACTTTGAGGACCTGCTTCCACTGGATTTGATCATACGTCGGACGCCCACGCCAGATCACTGATGGCGCCCTGGCCCTGCGCCGACACCATCACTCCACCGCGAGGCGCAGGATCAATAGACGGAAGGAGTCCGCCGCCGTCCGTCGAACCGGCGATCGCGTAGCTGCAACGCGAACAAGTGGACTTTAGAGACTTCGGCCCCTCTCAAGCAACCTGCCGTTCATCGATCTCGAGTAAGCTCGCACCCTCTCAAATGAGTGCGCCCGCGGATGTCGACCGAGCCAACAGGCCAGGCCTTGATCATCGATCCCGACGAGCTGTCTGCAGCCGCCCTGGCCGACGCCTTGAGCCACACCTGGAAACGCGAAGTCCATTGGGCGACGACCGGTGTCCAGGGCTGGGCGACCTGCGCGCAGACGTCGCCCGACCTGATCTTCGTGGAGCTGAAGAGTCCCGGGCTCGATGGCTTGGCGTTCACGCGCAGGTTACGGTTCAGCGACCTTTCCTGCCGCAAGGCCCCGGTCATCATGCTGGGCGCTGGACCCACGCGGGTGGACATACTCGCGGCCAGAGACGCCGGCGCTCATGAGTTCCTGCGCAAGCCCTACACCCTGGCGCAGCTGAACCAGCGCGTTGAAGCGGTGACCCAGCACGGTCGGGACTGGGTGGAAGGCATCGGCTACGTCGGGCCGGACCGCCGCCGGTTCAACTCGGGCGCCTATCGCGGCGTCAGCAAGCGACGCATCGACAAGAGCGAGTCGGTGAATGAGGCGCGCATCGGTCAGGCGCTGAAGATCATGAAGGCGGCGATCGAGGCGATCGACAGCAATCCTCGCCAGGCGCTCCGCGCCCTGCGGGCTCAGGCCGACGATCTGCAGGCGGCCGCCATCGCGACGAACGACTTCGCCATGGCGGGCTCCGCCCATGCGCTCAAGGAATATCTGGACGCCGCCGCCCAGACGGGGCGGTTCTCAGGCAGCCAATTCGCCGCCGACATTGGCGGAATGTTCGCGACGTCGAACAAGCCGACACGCCCAAAGAAGAGTCTGCTGCCCGTGGCGGTCTAGCCTCGAAACAGCCCTGATTCGACCGTCGTATCGCTGATCTGTCGGAGGCGTAGCCCGTCCCGGAATATGCCGAGCCTGAAATGCTCCCGCCGCAATGCGGGCGTGTGGTATAGGCGAGCGTCGAAGAGGATAGTTCATGCTTTACAGGACGGTCTTTCTTGCCTGCGCCCTGGGGCTCGCTGCGACCCCTGCCGCCTACGCCCAGGCGGCAAGCGACCAGGGACCGGTGACGACGTCCGGCGCTTCGACCGCAGCGTCGACCACAGATGAGCTCATCGCCGAAGCGCTGCATGACCAGGGCTCGCCAGACCAGCCCCCTGACCAGGGAGGCGGCGTCGCCTCCCCTGTCGACAAGGCCATCCACGGCGAAGTTGGAGTCGGCGTAGGCAGCGGCGGATACCGGGAAGCCTACGGCGTGGCGACCGCGCCTCTCGGCCAGCACTCCACCGCCACGGTTGCGGTTGACGACACCCAGTTCGGAGGACGAGGCCACAACTTCCAAAGCCGATCCCTGGCTATCAGCCTGGCCTTCGGCGTGAATGGCGCTCCGCCGCCCCCGACGGACCTGTGCGGCCCGGCCCTGATCGATGGGCGCTATGCCGAGCCGCAGTGGACAACGCTGACCCGGCGGGACCTGAGGGCTGCCGGCGGACCCTGCGCTGAGCCCTTGCCTGGTGATCCACAGCCGCTTCGCTAGGACCAGCGCGCCGCCGAAGGTTCTGGCAGGCCTCCTGAGAGCGCGCGAGAATTAAGGGGACCTGATGCTTGTTCAGGCCGCCCAACCTCGGCTAAAGGGCACGGGTAAGGCGGTCAGAAGAGCCGCCGCCTGTTCGGGAGCCATCATGAACCTTCTTCCAAGGCGCGCCGCGCTGCTAGCCACGGCGGGACTGGCGATCGCCACAGCCGGCGGGTCAGCAGCCCTCGGCGGCCCGTCCCCCCCCGCCGCTACGCCGGCCGATTGGGCGGCCCTCGCCAAACTGCCGGACTGGACCCGAGGCGTGTGGCAGATCGATTGGACGGCCTTGTTCGGCAAGGGCGGCCGGCCGGTCCCGCCGTCGTTGACGCCTGAATATGCCGCCAAGCTCAAGGCCTTCCAGGCTGGCCAGGCCCGGGGCGAGAATGTCCAGAACGACAACGCCAACTGCGTGCCGCCGGGCATGCCCCAGATCATGCAGATGCCCTACCCTCTCGAGTTCATCTATTCACCAGGACGGGTCACCATCGCGATCGAGACCGACAGCCAGGTCCGCCGCATCTACACCGACGGCCGGCCACATCCAGACGATCCGGATGACACCTTCAACGGCGATTCCATCGGCCACTGGGAGGGCGACACCCTGGTGGTCGACACCATAGCCCTCGAGCCGCACGTCTCTATCGCACCCGGGGTCGGCCATAGCGACAAGGTCCATATCGTCGAACGCATCCATCAGACGGGCCCCGACAATCTGGAGATCGCCACCACCATCGACGATCCGGCGGTGCTGACCCAACCCTGGACCGTCACTCGACCTTATCTCCGGCACGCGGACTGGCAGATCGAGGAATATGTCTGCGAGCAGAACAATCACGATTCCGCTGACGACAAAGGCCGGGCAGGCTTCCGCCTGGGTGACGATTCCGCCCCGCCAGCCGCCTCCGCGCCGGCGCACTGACATGGAGACGAAGATGATGCGTACGTGCCTGCGGGCTGCGGCGGCCGTGCTGGCCGGCGCTGGCGCCCTCGCCGCCGCGGCCCCTGCCCTGGCTCACCACTCAACGGCCATGTTCGACATGGACCACGAGGTGCAGCTCACCGGCACGGTCAAGGACTTCCAATGGACCCAGCCGCACACCTGGATCGATTTCCTGGTCACCGACTCATCGGGCGTGACCGAGTACGGCGTCGAGGGGATGAGCCCCAGCTATCTGAGCCGCAACGGCTGGAGCAAGCATACCCTGAGCCCGGGCGACAAGGTGACCCTGTCCATCCATCCCCTGAGGGATGGCCGCAAGGGCGGCTTCGACGCCAGCATCACCTGGCCAGATGGAAAGGTGATGTACAACCTGCCTCGGCGCGGCGCCGACGGCGCGATCAAACCCTGAGACCTCGGCGGATCAGCCGTCCGGCGGCGGCAGCATCCCGACAATTGCGTCTGCCGCCCGTTCAGCCGTCGGCGCGCCGCCGCGGCCGAGCTTGTCCAACGCCTGGTCCTGGGCGGCGATTTGCTTGATCCGCACGGCCGGGTCGGAGAGCCTGAGAGCGATTTCGCGGGCCAACTTCGGTCCTGTACAGGCGCCCTGGATAAGCTCAGGCGCCGCCGCAGCATCAACAGCGATATTGAACAGGGTTATGTACCGTGTACAGATGATTATCTTGGCGATCTGATAGCTGATCGGGCCCAGTCGGTAGGCGACAATCACCGGGCAGCCGGCGGCGGCGATCTCAACCACGGCTGTGCCGCTGCAGGCGAGGGCCACGGTGGCGGCGGCCATGGCGTCATCCTTCTCCGCGGACTCAGACAGGATGTGGGCGCGGAAAGGCCACGCGGCCACTTCGGCGGTCACGCGCTCAGCTACGGTCGCCGCCGCCAGGACCACGATCTGCAGCTCTGGCCGTTCGGCCTTCAGGATACGGACTGCATCTGCGAATGGCGGCATGAGCCGGTCGATTTCCGAACGGCGGCTGCCCGGGAGTACGAGCAGGATCTGATCTTCAGGGCCGGCGCCGATCCTCGTGCGCAGGCCCGCGGGATCTGTATTGGGCGTGTCGCGCGCCAGCGCCGGATGGCCGACGAAGCTGACGTTCGCCCCGGCGGCTTCGAAGATCGGTGGTTCGAAGCCAATGATCGACAACAGATGATCGAAGGTTCGCGCCAGAGCCTTGGCCCGTCCGGGACGGGTCGCCCAAACCTGCGGCGCCACATATTTGACCAGTGGCAGGGCCGGCAGCCGCCGCCTTAGCTGGCGGGCTGTGAGGTAGCTGAACCCCCAGGAGTCGATCAGCACCGCTATCTCGGGCCGCTCACGCTCGGCCAGGGAGGCCATCTGGCGGGCGCGTCGCCTGGCGCGCCCGAAGGCGAACAGTCCATCGACCAGGCCAAGGATTGAAAGCTCGCCGATAGGAAAGGCGCTGATCAGGCCTTCACGGGCCATCGCATCCCCACCGACGCCGATGAAACGAACCCCTGGTCCCAACCGGCGTTTCAGCGCCCGCATGAGCTCGCCGCCCAGGGCGTCGCCCGATGCCTCCGCGGCCGTCAGCATGATGCAGAGGCTCACTTCAGAGGGTCCGGGAGACCGAACACGAACAGCCCGAGACGATCCACCGCATCTCGAACCTGGGAGCCGCCGACGATCAGCAGGCCGCCGGCTTCGCCGACGATCCCCGCCAGTCCGGCCTGGGCCGCGCGCTCCACGGTGGCGAGACCAGCAGTCGGCAGATCCACCCGCCGATCCTGGGTCGGCTTCGGCGCCTTGGCCAGCACGCCGCGCCGCTGCTCGGGCGAGCCGCGCAGGGCTGAAGGCAAGGCGGCGACGCGCGCCAGCAGGGCGTCGGTCCCCTCCTGGGCCTCCACCGCCAGCACCACGCCATCACACACCACGACAGCTTGACCGATATCCAGTCGGCCGATCTCGCGGGCGACCCGGAGCGCCTGCGCCATGTCATCCTGGTGCTCGGGCCCCGGCGTCAGACGCCCAAACGGGCCCGCCGGCAAGACCAGGCCCGTCGCTAGGTCCTGGACGCTCTCGATGGTGAAGCCTTCCTTCTCGAACACGGCCAGCACCGCGCGCAACAGGGCGTCGTCCCCATGGCGCGCAGCGCTGACGACTCCCGGCAGATGCTTCAAAGCCTGAAGATCTGGCTTCAATGACGCGAAATCGGGCCTTCGCACGACCCCCGCGAAGGCCACGCGGTCACATCCCGCGCGGTGCAGCGCTTTCAGGCAGCGGCCAAACTCGACCAACCCGACATCAGAGCCTGGAAAGGCGTCCAAGGCCGGGTCGGCCATGCCTTTCAGACGGATCACGAACACTGGCCGGCCTGCCCGCGTGCAAGCCTGGGCGACCTCGATCGGCAGGTCCCCGGCCCCGGCGATCAGGCCAAGCACGCCCACCGCCGGTCTCAGGTCCTCGGAAAGCAAAGTGGCCGGCTCGCGTCGGCGCGGATGAAGTCTACGATCTCCATCACCTCAGCCGAGCTGCAAAAGACCCGAGCGACGTCTTCCACCCGTTCCTGGAAGGTTCCCTCCTCAGCGAACAACATCTGATAGGCCGCGCGCAGATCGTTGATGACGTCGCGACTGAACCCCCGGCGCTTCAGCCCCACCAGATTGATCCCTTCCAGACCAGCGTCGTTGCCGACCAGGGCGTAGGGGATCACGTCCTTAGTCACCGGCGCCAGACCCCCGACAAAGGCATGCCGGCCGATCCGTGAATGCTGATGCACGGCCGAGAGGCCGCCCATGAACACCTGGTCGCCGACCTGGACGTGGCCGCCCAGGGTCGCATTGTTGGCCAGCACCACCCGGTCTCCGACAATACAATCATGCGCCACGTGCGCGCCCACCATGAACAGGCCATCTGAACCGATCGTGGTCACGCCGCGCCCGAGCACCGTGCCGGTGTGCATGGTGACATGCTCACGAACGACGTTGCGCGCACCGATCGCCAGCCGCGTCGGCTCGCCCTTGTGAGCCAGGTGTTGTGGCGGACCACCCAGGCAGGCGAAGGGGTGAATGACGCACCGCTCGCCGATCGCGGTCGAACCCTCCACGACCACGTGGGACAGCAGCCGCACGCCGTCGGCAAGAGCGACCGAGGCGCCTACGATGCAGAAGGGTCCGATCTCCACATCCGACCCCAGCCGGGCGCCATCGTGGACGATCGCCGTCGGATGGACAAAGGCCATCAGCCGGTGTCCACCACCATCGCGGCGAACTCCACCTCGGCGGCAAGCTTATCGTCGACCAGCGCCCGGCCTCGAAACTTGAACACGTCGGATCGCGCCCGCGTCACCTCAACCGGCATGCGAAGCACGGAGCCCGGACGCACCGGGTGGCGGAAGCGGCCGTTGTCGAGCGACATGAAGAAGATGGTCTTGCCGGTTACGTCCGCGTCCAGTGACTTGGACATCAGCACCGCGCCGGTCTGTGCGATGGCCTCGACGATAAGCACGCCCGGCATGACCGGGTTTCCGGGGAAATGCCCCTGGAAGAACGGCTCGTTGATGGTCACGCATTTGATGCCCACGATCGACTGGTGCGGACGATAGTCTTCCGCCCGATCGACCAGCAGGAACGGATAGCGGTGCGGGATGCGCCGGGCAATCTCGGCGTAGTCGAGGTTCGGCCCAGGCTCTTCGATCTTGCGGTTCATCGCTCGGCGCCCCCTTCCCGTGCGCCCGCCATCTTCGAAAGCCACGCCGATTCACGCATGAATCGCCGCATCGGTTTAGCCGGAACGCCGCCCCAGCGCTCGCCGGGCGGCACATCGTGCATCAATCCCGAACCCCCGGCGATCTGAGCGCCAGCGCCGATGGTCAAGTGGTCGGCTATGCCCGCCTGCCCGCCGAACATGACGCCATCGCCGACGGTCACGCTGCCCGACAGGCCCACCTGGGCCGCGAGCACGCAGTTCCGTCCGAGACGGACGTTGTGGCCGATCTGGACCAGGTTGTCGATCTTGCTGTTCTCGCCGATCACCGTGTCATCCCAGGCGCCGCGGTCGACGCAGGTGCAAGCCCCTATGGAAACATGATCCTGGATGATCACCCTGCCGAGCTGCGGTGCGTCCATGATCCCGGCCTTCCCGACCGCCACGCCGAAGCCGGTCTCGCCGATCACGGCGCCAGCAAGGATCCTGACATGGTCGCCGATGAGGGCGAAGCCGATCACGGCGTTGGCGCCGATCGAACAGTCGCGCCCGATCGCAACCCCCGGCCCGATCACCGCGCCCGGCCCGATCTGGGTTCCCCGGCCGATGCGCGCGCCGGGTCCGACCACGGCGCCGTAGTGCAGGACGACCCCCTCTTCGAACACAGCGGACGGGTGTATCGCCACATCTCCGGCGGCGTGCCGGCGGATCCGGTGAAGAGCGATCGCCGCCCGGCTGAAGGCGGCCTGGGGCTCAGAGGTGATCAAGGCTGCGCAGCCTTTCGGCAGCCGGTCGGCGTAATCGGCGGCGATGAAGCAGGCGGCCGCCCTCGTCGTCATCAGGTCCGGCAGATAGCGCCTGCCGGAAAAGAAACTCACCGCCTGAGCATCGGCCTTGTCCAGCGGGGCGACCAAGGCGATGGGGCGACCGCCAGCCGCGCCCGAAGGCGCTTCGGCCTCGGCGATGGCCGCAAGCTCGGCCGCCGCGATCGGACCCATGTCCTCATAGAATCGCGGATCCGGCATGGCCCTCGCCGAGAACGCCGCCCCTGGCCGAGGCGACTACTGCCCGCCGGGGGCGGCCGTCTGGGGCTGATCCAGATGCTCGCGGTCGAAAGCGAACTGGGTGATCCTCGCATCCAGTTGCCGGACGACTTCGGGGGTCAGGTCCATGACCGGCGCGGCTTCCAGGACGGCTTGGCCGTTCAGCAACAGGCTGCAATTGTGCTGAATGTAAAGCTGGCGCAGCAACGGATTGATCTCGGTGGAAATCCTTTGGACCGCCTTCTGGTTGGTGAGTTCCAGTTCGCGATTGCGCAGGTCGGCCTTGCGTTGAAGCGCCGTCACCCACTGGTTAATCGCCAGGGTTCGTTGCTGGCGCACATCCTCGGCGATAGTGGCCTTTTGGGCTTCCAGCGCGCTGGCGTCGGTCTCGATGCCGGTCTTTTCCTGGCTGAGTTCCGCATTGGCCTGGCTGGCAAGCTGCTGGATCCGCTGTCCGACAAACTTCCCGACAGCTGACAGGCCGACGGCCCCCTCTTCGGAGAAGACGCAGATGCCCGGGATCACCGGCCCTTGGGGGATCGGCGTCGGAGCCGCTGCGGCGGCTCCGGCCGGAGCAGTTGGTCGCACCGCAGCGGGTCGCGTCGCACTTTGCGCCATGGCGACGCCCGAGAAGGCGATCAGGCTTACGGACGCCACGGTGGCGGCCAGGAGCCCGAGTTGATTGCGTTTCATGAGTTCAGAACCTCGTGGAAGTGGAGAAATAGAATGTTTGCGGAACGTCATAGGGCGCTTTCTTGATGACCTTGCTGAAGTCGAACTGCAGCGGTCCCATCGGGGACTTCCATCTTACGCCAAGGCCGATGGTCATCCGGAAGGCCAGGTCATCGCGGATGTTGGTGTCGATCGTCCCGTCCGGGTTGCGCAACACCTGACTGTCGAGCAGGCCCATGGTGCCGAAGTCGCTGAATATCGATGTCTTGATGCCGTACTGACTCGGGATCGGTGTCGGTATGGTCAGCTCGGCCGAACCGATGGCGAACATATTGCCGCCCAGGGCGTCGCCGATCGTCGAGCCGGTGGTTGCGGCGATGCTGGTGTCGCGAGGGCCGATCCCCGCAATGGCGAAGCCACGGAAAGAGTCGCCGCCGCGGAAGAAGCGGTCGTTGATGCGAACAAGATCGCCGCCCCAGGCATTGATGTAGCCGGAGTGGCCTTCCAGGCTGAAGATCCAGCTGGGTGTGAAGCCGTAATACCAGGCGCCGTCCAGGGTCGATTTGACGTACCTGACGTCGCCGCCGAGGCCGGCGAAGTCCTGGGCAAACTCCAGGTAGAAGCCGCGCGTTGGCAGGATCGGATCATTCCGGCGGTCCCAACGGACCGAATAGCCCACCGATGACGTGAAGCTCGAGCCGGCCTCATCGCACAGGCTTTGGGCGTAGCCGGTGATGCATTTGCCGGTGGTCGGATCGATGACGTAGCTCGGGATCGAGACATTATCGACGTGGACGGCATAGCGGAGCCCGACCGTGGCGTACTGGTTGATCGGGAAGCCGGTCCTGAGGTTGAGGCCGGTCGAGGAGGTGGTGAACGAGGCCTGGGTCGAATAGTCGTTGTAGTAGGTATAGAGGTCGACCCCCGCGCTCATGTTGCGGCCCAGGAAGCGCGGCTCGGTAAACGACAAGCTCACCCGCTTCTGCAGATAGCCCAACGAGACCTCGAAATCGACGGTCTGGCCGCGGCCCCGGAAGTTGGTCTGGGTGATGCCGACATCGCCCACGATCCCTTCGAGGGAGCTATATCCAAGGCTGAAGGAGAGCTGGCCGGTCGGCTGCTCTGTCACCTTCACGCGCAGGATGGTCTTGTCCGGCGCCGATCCCGGCAGTTGCTCGATGTCGACGTCCTTGAAGAATCCAAGCGCCTTGATCTGGTTCTTTGAGCGGTCGACCAGCACGCGGTTGTAGGCGTCGCCTTCCGAGACCCGCATTTCGCGACGGATGACCCGGTCCAGGGTCTGGGTGTTGCCCACGATGTCGATCCGCTCGATGTAGACCCGCGGACCTTCCTTGATGTCGAAGGTGACATCGACGGTCTTGGTCTCGGGATGGGCCACGTAGCGAGGGCGGATATCCACGAAGGCGAAGCCGTTGGCGCCGGCCGCATAGGTGAGGCTGTCGGTCGCCTTCTCGATCCGCTCGTCCTCGTAGAGCTGACCCTTGCGGATGGGGAGCAGCGCCTGCAGCAGCTCGCCGTTCAACCGCTTCAGCTCGGTCTGCACCTTGAGCTCGCCGAAATGGTAACGCGGCCCCTCGTCAATGGTGAAGGTGACGACAAAGCCGTTCTTGTCGGGCGACAGCTCGGCGACGGCGGAGATGACCCTAAAATCGTAGAAGCCGTGATTTCGGTAGAACTTCCGGAGTTGCTCGCGGTCGTACTCGATCCGGTCAGGGTCGTAATTGTCGTTGGACTGGAAGAACTTGTACCAGTGCGACTCACGGGTGACGATCACATCACGCAGGGCATTGTCGCCGAAAGCGCGATTGCCGATGAAATCAATGTGCAGGATCCCGCTCTTGGGCCCCTCGTCGATCTCGAAGATCAGGTCGACCCGCTTCTGCGGCAGCTGGACGATCTTGGGCGTCACCGTCGCCGAAATCCGCCCCGACCTGCGATAGAGCTCGATGATGCGCTGGGCGTCCTGCTCGACCTT
>Ga0265338_10007117_pt1 | contig 14010 bp, 33 predicted proteins | sample 42126metaG_FD_193579 | JGI IMG/M metagenome (GOLD analysis project Ga0265338, IMG submission 193579) | Rhizosphere microbial communities from Carex aquatilis grown in University of Washington, Seatle, WA, United States - 4-21-26 metaG | ecosystem: Host-associated > Plants > Roots > Rhizosphere... | reverse complement strand
TCTGCGGAAGCTCTCCAAATCCTGTTCAAATTCGATACCCAACGAATTCGTAATATGTTACAACAACGGAATACACCGGCATCCCAAATATCCGGCCCTGCACCCGTATTACAAAAAAGTAATGGCGGCCCTGAATCAGTGAGGCAAGAAGAATATGCTTTTGCAGGACATGATCCAAATGATCTCCAAGTGGATTGTCCTCACGAATGGGAAGTCGCTACACATAGCTGTTCACTATGTGGGAAAAGTTGGAATTCGATTTTTTGGAGCGGTAAACCTTGTTGTAATGGTGGAAATGGTGGACCGGCATTATACAGTGCAGGCAAGTGGCACAGCACCGATTGTGATTCTTTGAAACCTCCTGCACCAAGTGATCCATATAATCTTTTACCCTCAACGGATTACAGACCAAAACCCTCTTTTAGTTGTCAGTGCGGAGCCCAGGCCACCAGTAACCCCAACTGCCATAGTTCTTGGTGTCCGGAGTACAAAAAATGACCAATCGAAATCCTGTAGTATATGGACAAAAAACTGCAGGCCAAAATTATCGCGCATTTGCGCAGAATTGGATATCTTAATGTCACATACAAAGAAGCAATGGCCGGGGCACACCGCGACCGTGGACAATGGGAATGCGCCGAGTGTAATGGGTTGTTCAAACGCACCGAACTACATGGGGACCATATTGATCCCGTCATCGATCCAGCAACAGGGTTCGTGGGCTGGGATTCCTATATCAAACGACTCTTTCTCGGCGCCATACAACCCCTATGCATCGGGTGCCACAAATCCAAATCCGAACGAGAAAACAGCATCAGAAGAGAAATCAGACGCAATCATAAAAAGACGCTGTCCGGACTGTAAACTTGCTACTACCAATTTATATAAATGTAATCCATGCTGGGATAAAACATCCCAAGATGAAATAATTAAAATATCCGATAACGATATTAAAGCACCTATCTACAAAGAAGAAACAGCTTTAAAGTTCGATAACAATAAACCCGACATGAGTCAAATCTCAGCTGAACTAATGGAGCATGTTGCTCTAGTCCGCATGTTTGGCGAAAAGAAATACGCACGCAATAACTGGAAAAAAGGCTTTAAGGTTACTCGCTCGCTGGCCGCGGCGTTGCGACACATTTTTGCTACTTTGCGCGGTGAATTGTACGATCCTGAATCAGGGCTTTATCACGTGGCCCACGCCATTTGTTCCCTCGAACACGCCCTATATGATCTAATTCACCACAAGGAGAATATAGATGTTTAAGCACTACCAAATAAAGTACACCGGATATTCAGACTATTCTCCAATTTTCCTAATGAATGGAACCGCAGGTGATTTCGTCATCCGCGCTTCCCAATTAGATAGTGACTGGTCGAAACCCGGTTCAGTATATTGCAAACTTACAGACACTGATAATGATCTAATAATTGATTTAGAAGGACGCAAAATCAAACTCAATTATAGTGAAGCTGAAATTCTTCGTCTTGCCCTAAAAATAAATGCGCCCGATGTAAAACTGTACGAACTCACAAAGAAAAGAGTTTTATGACTAGACAAGAAACAAACATAGAAATCTTAGATAATTTATATGATGTAATCGTAGCCAATCCGAACTGGCGTTTTGGCCAGGTTCTGCAAAATACCTTAGTCGTTGTATTATCCGCAAACACCGATACCTGGACCAAGGAGTTCTACACTGAGCCCAAAGACATATTGGACAGAATGGTAGTGAAGTTTGAATAAATTCTTCTTCGTCGACCTTGAAACCACAGGACTCGATTCTCGGGAGTGCAAAATTCTTGAGGTTGCAGCAGTTATCACGGATAATAAGTTAAACATTTTAGAAGAATTCTCCGCCCCAATAAAAGTTCACTCCGAAGACCTATCCCGGATGGACGAATGGTGCCGCACCACCCATACCCAATCACGTCTTTTAGAAGATATTCAAGACGCCGGTATTGATCTTGACGAAGCTGAAAAAGCTCTACAGCGGCTCAAACGAAAACATTTCCCCGTGTCTAAACCCCCCATTTCTGGCTCCAGCGTGCATTTCGACAAACGATTTATTGATGACCATATGAAGTCTTTTACAAAAGAAATCTCACATCGCATCATCGATGTCAGTACATTCATGGGTGCACTTGATGCTTATTGGGGATTTAAACTTCCCACACAGCCAGAACCCGCTCATAGGGCCCTAGCGGATATAAGACAATCTATTTCTTATTTGAAGCAATACTTAGAGGAATTTGGACGATGAAACCTAAAATACTCGTTGTTGATATTGAGACCTCGCCCATAGAGGCCTATGTATGGGGATTGTATGATCAAAATGTTTCGTTGAATCAAATCCAAAAAGACTGGAGAATTATTTCCTGGGCCGCCAAATGGCTAGACGAAAAAAATGTAATGCAGTACGATCTTAGTGGCGGTCTTGACGAAGCAGATATTCTTTGTAAACTTTGGTGGCTATTCAATGAAGCTGATATTGTCATTGGTCAAAATTCTAAACAATTTGATGTAAAGAAAATCAATGCACGATTTATTCAACATGGAATGAAACCCCCGTCCTCTTTTCAACAAATTGATACTAAACTTCTTGCAAAGAAGCATTTTGGATTTACTAGTAATAGCCTTGAATATATGTCAGATAAACTATGTAAAAAGTATAAGAAACTTAAGCATAAGAAGTTTCCTGGCATGGAACTTTGGACTGAGTGTTTAAAAGGCAACAAGAAGGCCTGGAAGGCAATGGCTGAGTACAACATTTTTGATGTGCTTGCCACCGAGGAACTTTATAAGAAATTGGCACCTTGGGGCGTCGGAATAAATTTTAATGTGTATTACGGCGACGAAGATGCGCGGTGCACTTGTGGGTCCGAAGACTTTCGTAAGAATGGGTATGCCTATAGTGCTACGGGCAAATTTCAGCGTTATTACTGTAAAAAATGCGGCGCTGAGTTAAAATCGCGCCAAAATCTAATAAAAAATAAAAAACTATTGACAACTGTAAAAAGATAATATACAATAAACTATGACGAATGATGAAGTCCAACAAATCCTCGAAGAAATCATAGAGTTAGCACATTTATTAGGTTGGACCAGTGCATTGGCCCAAGATAAAAACGAACAAATTTTAGGCATGTATATAGGCGAAAACTCCTGGATAAATGCTAAACTAGGTAATACAGAACAAAAACCCACACATTAAAGGACTTATGTTAGCTTTACTACTAATGCTTTTCACCGCCCTCCCCGCCCATGCCATAACCTATACCCAATCCAATTCCGTAATGATTCTTAGTATCGATAGACGAATGGGTGGAAGTGGATTCTATGTAACTACAGATAGTGGAAACAGTTATATAATAACTAATGCACACGTATGCGGAGAAGATCAATACAAAATAGTGACTCCCCAAGAGGGGCTTGAATTTAAAGCACAGGTTTTGTTCAAAGATAAAGAAAAGGACTTATGCGCCGCCAGATCTAGATATCCTCATAAAGGTTTCAAACTTGCCAAAAATTTACCCCTTTGCGGCGAATACGTAATATTCATGGGTTATCCTCAACTAGAGCCATTTACTGTGCAGGCTACAGAACACTGCGATAGAGTCTTATTGACAACAGTAAAGCATGGAAATAGTGGCTCTCCCGTATTAAATTTGGATTTAGAAGTTGTTGGTGTCGTCGATGCCATGTTTAAAGACTCAGAAGAAGGTTTCATGGTAAATCTAAAGCTGATTCGTGACTTTTTAAAAGGAAAATGAAATGAAATTAGCGTTATTTGCATTAGGTAGTTTATTAGTTGTAGCCGCAGGCTATGAAGGTGGCAAAAGCCTATATAAACAGGCGGAAGTTCAAGGATGCGTTAAAACGGTCCTATATGACATCCAAGCTAAATACGGCGACATTCCTGACGATATTAAAGCCAAAATTGTAACGGATCTCAATAAAAAATGTCCCCAAATATTATAACGTTGGATAATCCAATAATACCGGCGCTTCCCTATACATGGAGAAACGCACTTACTCAAGGGAGCACAGGCATCATTGCTACACCTAGCGATACGCAAACTAAAAACATTGTTCAACTTGCGAATGACCTGGTGCCTGTTATTAAGCTCATTGGTGCATGTACCGTTTCTTCTTGGCTACGTACTCCGGAACACAATGCTGCAGTGGGCGGGTCTTTGCACTCTGCTCACTTGTTGGGGGTTGCTGTTGATCTTGTTCCGAGTGTTTACCCGGTAGAGGAATGTAAGGAATTAATTAAAGGAATGGTACAACCGCGGGTTCTGTTTTTCGAAATAAACACAACCAACTGGATTCATTTGGACTTTATTCACGAGCACGATTTTATAGCATGAAAGAACTTACTGAGACTTTAGCGCTATTACTTTTGATGTCCCTAGCGATGGGACTCATCGCAGCGGCTATGTTTGGGCCAATTATATTTTTGCTAATAAAATTAATATGAGAACATTTAAATACAAACGTACTCCTAAACCCGGCACTGTGAAATTATGCGATATATGGATTATGGAAGACCCGCAAATTTCTCTAGATTTTGGCAAAAAAGATGAACTTAAGCTGAATAAGGATTTTGTTGCCGATTCAATTGAATATTATTTGACATATTTAATAAAATTAGCCCTGAAGGAGACATCAACATGCCCCTCAAAAAAGGTTCAAGCCAAAAAACGATCAGTAAAAACATCGCAGAAATGATTAAGGCCGGACATCCAAAGGCCCAAGCAATAGCCGCGGCCTATAGTAACGCTGGCAAATCGAAGAAGAAAGGCGGAAAGAAAAAATGACACAACAACTAATATTTATAGGCGGCATTCTAATAGCTTTTTTATTTGGGTTATTTGCCTCACGAAAAACTTCCTCAACCGACGCAAAAATCATTGACTTAACGGGCAAAATAAAAGATAATCAAACAAAGGCTGACGCTGCACAAAAAGACGCTGACCAAAAAGTTAAGGAGTACCAAAATGCCCTCAAAGCTTATGATCCTACTTTTCACGACGACGATGATGGCGGGAAACCTGCAAGCTGACGAAGCCACGTGCCGTTCTGTTCTTCACGACTGTGACGCAGCAGTTACTGCACTTCAAAAAGAAAACACCCTACAAAAACAAATAAATTCAGACCAACAAAAACGGTTCGATGATCAAAGTTCAGAGTTGAAGTCTGAGCAGTTTTGGCGTCCGGTGGCTATGGGTGCATTAGCAGCAGCCATTATTGAAGGTTTAGTTCTATCCTTTAAAAAATAATAACGAAGGAATTAAAATGGTACATATTGCTAATAGAAAACCTAAACGAGGCAAAGAAGTTGGGGAATTGATCGTATATTCTATGACACGAATTTACCCTTATATTGCGGGCACAGATATAGAAGAAGTTAGGAATAGAGCAATACAGGACATAACTGAATATTTAAAAACAGCAAAGATTGAAAAACCGCCTAGCGCTAGAAAATATCCTCAAGCAAAGCCGGTTTCTTTTATTACGAAACTCAAGAGACTATTTACCCCTAATTATTTGGACTAAAAATGACATCAGATCCCAGAAAATTCGTCCGGCTGTGGCTAACTAAACACGGGGTTACAATTGACGAGCGCGGTGGGTTACAATCAGGTGACAATCGCGACAATACAGAAATTTTCGACACGATGTTTCTAGACTATTGTGAGCAGATTGCACAATATAATCGAGAAACAGAGCGTCGAATAAAAGCTGTTCCTGAAACTCTCCTACAAAAAGCCCTAAATGAATTAATATCGCTTCACGTGACTGAAGAGCGGAAAAAACTCTTCTCCAAAATTAAATTCACAGGTGCCGAATCCCTTTCCGAACTTCAGAAATTAGTGGCAGCAACTTGTGGGGAAGTAAATAGCACCATAGTAGGAGTCTTGGCGCATTTTCTATGGGCAATTAAGCGCCGCCTCATTGGACAAGACGTCCTTTTTCACATCATGCCCATTTTGCTTGGCAAACAGGGTGCGGGAAAATCCGTGCTCGTTGAAAAGCTTTTGGGGCCCATTCAAAACCTGACCCTCGAAATAAACCTCAGTGATGTAGTTGACCCTCGTTATCATATGTCTTTTAGTAAGAACTTTGCAATCATCATAAATGAAATGGCGGGTGCGCATAAAACAGACGTTGAAAAATTAAAAAATCTCATTACCGCCAAAAATAACGATGTGCGTAAACTGCATACAAATACGGTTACAAAAGTTAAACAGAATGCCAGTCTCATCGGCACCACTAATAAACCTGTAGCGGAAATCATATACGATACCTCCGGCGCACGCCGCTTTTATGAGATCAGAACGCTTGATCTAATGGACTGGAATGCTATTAATGGAATCGATTATGCCCTATTATGGCAGGGGATTAATGAGACTCGGGCACGTGGCTATTATGAAGAATATCAAGATGCCATTGTGCGAGATCAGGAAAATTTGACAGGACTTGAAGAGCTTCAAGTTTTCTTAGATCTATATAAGGTTAGACCCGGAGGCAAAGAAATTTCAGCGCCGATCCTATATGATGCTTATAAACTATGGTGTGAATCTAACGGAGTTAAAAATCCATTCAATAGTGTGTGGTTTAGCCGACGGCTCGTAGGTAAAGGGTTCAAAAAACCTCATACTAAGTCTTTACGTGGAAAAGCAACCTCCTTTTATTGTATAAGCGATGAAGCAACGGAACTGCACAGCAAATCGTCTTACGATCCACTAGCGATAGTCAAGGAGTTTCAATAATGGGTATAATACCATTTCTAGAGGTCTTATTTGATCGAGAAGACTATACATGCTATAGCTTAACTCCTAGAGGTGTTAATATTTCGTGGGCACATTATATTGTGGGCATAGATGATAATGCCGCTTTTTTCTCGATAAACGCAATGAATCAGGAGAAAACCCGTGCCGATTCTTCTGTTATTAAATACCGTAACATTTTAATCGAAATGGACAAAGTACCCTTAGAAAAACAAGACCAGCACATAACTGAGATAGGTATGCCCTATAGCACGGCTGTCTACAGCGGGTCTAAAAGTATACATTATATCATTTCCTTGGAAACAGAATTACAAGATGAACAAATCTATAGATCAATGGTTAAGCGAGTGTACTCCGCGGTGGGAAATAACCTGGTGGACCATAATTGTAAAAACCCTAGTCGCTTTTCTCGTTTGCCAGGTCATATCCGATCAGACACCGGGAAAGAGCAGAAGTTGCTCGCTGTCAAAGAACGCGTGTCAAACCTCATTTTAGAGCAGTGGCTTCAAGGGCGGGGAGTGGGACCAGAGGAAGTATGGGATAATCTGACACCTGAGCCGAGATCAACTTTTAAGAATCCTAGCCGTCTGTATGGAGCTACTAAAAACTTTTTAATGTTCGGTGCACCGAGGGGCGAATGGAACCCAAGACTCTTTAAAGCAAGTGCCGATCTGTGTCGCTGTGGATATACGGAAGACGAGGCTATTTCTGAGCTTATGAAAATTACAGGCGTTCTAGATATGTTTGATAGGCGTACGATTGAAAGTGCCTTCAAGAATGAATTGAGTAAAAAGAATGCGTAAACTATTTAAGCATCTAGGCATGACCTTTTTGTTTACATCTACGGTGCTTTTGTGGGGCGTAGCGCTTCAATTCACCCAGCTTGAAATAGTCTTAGCCGCAGCATCTGTTGTAGTAATATATTGGACAAACCAGGAGTAACTGTATGGCCCGACCTAGACCTAAGATTAATCCGCGAGTATTGATGGAAAAAGCGCTTCAATTGATAGAGAATGAACTGGCTCACTTGAAAGCCGCATCAAAATTGGGGAAATTAGAAGGCACCAATCCCACGGAACTAATTCGATACGCCGATGCCCTGCTTAAATATGTTAAGGACGGTATAGGACAAGAGGAAGAAGAGAAAAAGGCCGTCTCTAAGATGACCGACGAAGAGCTTTTAAAAGCTGCGGCAGACTTAGCGGCTAAGGCTAAAAAATATTAATGCAATTTCGCCGTAAGCGCTTCAAAACGGCCTTTTTGACCGCCCTGGTGCACCCCATTCCCCTTCTTGAAGCCCTAAAACAACTTCAGGAAAATGGCGATATCGAGTGGTTTGAATTCGGCAAATATAATTGCACAATTAAATTGACAAAGTTCTCAGGTCTTGCTATGATGATCAAAGAAGCAAGTCAACCCGTAGCAACACCCCGACCCAACATAAAGAACAAAACAAATGAAACAGCCCCCAGAAAAATTAAAGGCTAAATGGAATAAGAAATTGGCAGATAGTGGATTTGAAGATATTGAACGACCTGACGGCACCCTTAAACCTGAAGTGGATTATAGAAGCCTCGATTCTACAAGAGGAGATAATTTGCATGATGGGCGGCAAGAATATTATCACGCGGCTCAAGACTTCCTGAACAGGGGAAGTTTTAATAGTCTCTTAGATTACACAATATGGAAATTGCATGCAGATGGCATTTCGTATAGGGCAATTGGAAAAGAATTAAGGGCGACGTTTTATAAAGTGCGTACCACGATAAAGAAAATTCAAAAATTGGCAGGAGTGAGAAAATGAGTGACCCCGCAAACACTTTTGGAAAATCTGGGCCCGATCAAGGTAGCGATAAACCAGGATGTTCTGATATCGAGGACTTCAATGCACTCTGATATAGAAATTAGGGACGCCTATATGGAGGATTTATCTTTCATTTATGCAACGATGCTTAGATCCTATCGTCATGCAAGTACTTTTGCCCGTAAGATCTCTAACGAAGTATTTTACAAGTATCATCATATGTTTCTAGAAGCTTATTTTAAACGGAATGGAAGCAGAGTATTTGTGGCACATCCAAAAGGTTCGCCAGATGTTATACTGGGCTATTTGCTAACAGAAAAGCGCGAAGATGGCACTGACGTCATACACTATACATATGTAAAAAAGTCCTTCCGGCAAATGGGAGTGGCAAAGGCTCTTTGGGGACTTTTGGAAGATAAGAGCTACACGATTACACATTACACTGTTGATACTGATTGGATAATGAAAAAACACTCAAATTTAACTTATAATCCGTATCTTTTATAGGAGAAGACATGGCACGAAAAAAGACTGAAGAACCTGCTAATCCCGCAATAAAAATTAAACAAGATATCGCTAATCTATGTACCTCCATTGGGGATAGAAGTTTTGTAATTCGCCAAGCTAATAGCGATATTACTTCATATTATGCACAAATAGATCAACTGCGTGAGCAATTGCGTAAGTTGGAGGTTCCAAGTGGAACTCAAGACCCTAAGTAATATTGAACTCGCTAATGAGATGAGCAGGCTTACCCATCGTTATGGAGAACTTTCTCAATGGATGGAAGAATCAGATCGACGAATAAGGGGCCTAATTTTGGAAGGTCCTGATAGTGCGCTGCAAAAGCAAATCGCGGCGGATGCTTCTCATGGAGTGGTGAGTTTATACAGTTTGACGGGAACAATAAAGCGAGAGTTAGATTTAAAGCAACAAGCTGAAGTAGAACGATATACCGTATTAGCGGACCTTAAGAAAATTGAACTAGAAATAGACAGGAGAGTTGAATAATGGAAAATAAAGTTTTTGGAATTGAATTGCACGCCGGAGTTAATTTTGGTGGATTTGTAGGTGGAACAATCAACATACATAATGCACACAATCTTACCCTAACTGAAGAGACTAATGGTATTAGAGTTAGGGGTCCTAAATGTAACAAACTGCTTCCCTGGGCGGCCATGAAGGGTGTAGACTATCTTAATGAAGATGGATCAGAACCTGTACTTGGAAAAAGCCGAGTATGACGATGGAAAATAAGACTGAGATTGCACGGGAAGCGGGACCTGATCTAGACTCCGATATTCAAGAAGCTTTCTTTGGGGCGGTTGGTAGAGATGAACCCCGGTTCTACTCTACAGATATTGAGCCCGCTTCTGCACTGCTAGATAAACTTCACAAGGAGGGCTGGTTTTGGCGCCTGGATTCAGTGCCCAATGGCGTTATTTGCACGGTGCAATGCCTTACCCCGAATGGAAAAGACCCCAAAAATCCAGAACGTAAAACCTTTCAAGTTGGCGCTCGCACTATACCACTCGCGATTTGCCTAGCGGCTTTGCAGACTCGAAAATGATAATCAAAGTTGGACCAAATGGAGAAGTGGAATTAGAACAGCTATTCACCAAGCAATTCATTAAAAAGATCGGCTCTTACTCCATAGATAAGTCTGCCACTTCAATCAGAATACAATTTTATGATCTGCGGGGAAATGAAATCCCCGCGAAATTGAGAAAGCGTGGCCAAAGCAAAAAAACCCCCTAAAAGTTTATCTCCTGAGGCTATTTTAAAGGAATTGACCACTAGGGCAGCGGCACCAAAATTCATAATTGAAGATTACTGTTTCTCAGAACAACTAGCATTCATAAAAGATCCTGAGAGTTTTGCGACTGCTGTGTGTTCAAGACGTTCGGGAAAAACCGTTGGATGCGCATCTGATTTAGTGAATACAACACAAGTCAGACCTGGAACTATTTCTCTATACATAACACTTTCTCGGGCATCCGCAAAGAGAATTGTCTGGCCGGAAATTCTAGAGATTAATAGAAAATTTCAACTCGGGGGCACGACAAACATTGCCGATCTTTCTATGACATTTCCAAACGGGTCTGTAATTTACCTTTCCGGTGCCAAAGACAAATCTGAAATTGAAAAGTTCCGAGGACTCCCCTTAGCTCTCTGTTACATTGACGAAGCACAGGCTTTTGGTTCATTTATTCAAGAACTTATTGACGATGTAATTTCCAAAGCTTTATATGATTACAACGGTCGGTTACGCGTAATTGGTACCCCACCTCCAATACCCGTCGGATATTTTCATAAAATTTGTCATAGTGATCAATGGAGTCGGCATCATTGGACGATGCTCCAAAATCCATGGCTATTAAAGAAATCCGGCCTTACTCCAATGCAACTTATAGAAAAAGACTGTAAACGTAAGGGTGTCACATTAGATGATCCTGGAATACAACGGGAATGTTTTGGGAAATGGGTCACTGACTCAAATGCCCTAGTTTTTAAATATACAACGGAAAAAAACAATTATGAAGAACTACCTACGGTTAAAGGCACTGGAAACTGGAACTATATTATCGGTATTGACCTTGGGTACGATGATGCGGATGCTCTTGCTGTGCTGGCCTATCATGACAATCTCAACGCGGTGTTCGTTGTTGAAGAAATTACCCGAACCAAACAAACTTTATCAGATTTGGTTGACCTCATCGCAGCAAAAATCGGGCGCTATAATCCTCACTCGATTGTTATGGATGCTGGTGGTCTTGGAAAGAAGATTGTTGAGTCTATCAGTAGCCGATTCTCGATCGGAATTAAGGCGGCGGAAAAATCGCGAAAATTCGAATACATAGAGCTTTTAAATGATTCTTTAAGAACGGGGAAATTTTATGCACGCGAGACGGGTAAATTTGCGGAAGACACGCAGAAAGTTGAATGGGACCGCGATAAGAGCACGGGTGATAGACTTGTTGTATCCGATCGCTTTCATAGTGATATTACTGACGCCGTTCTTTATGCATTCAGGGAATCCCTTCATTTTCTTTCTGAGCCTACTGCGGATAAAATAAAGCCGGGTAGCGATGCATGGCGGAAACAGCAGGAAGAGGAGATGGAGGCGGCGGCTGTAGCGGCTATGGAAGCCAATAAAAAAGACTCTTTCGACCCCGGTGCCGATGGTTCTGACCTTGATAAGCTCTTTTCCGACTCTTAGTGGCTTTTCAAAGAAAAACACTTTGACAAACTCTTTAAATACTGATATTCTCTTTAAATGAAAGTATTCGCTTTAGCTTGTATTTTTGCAATCTCCTTTAAGTTAGTATTTACCTCATTTATAAGCTATGTATTGGCGTGTTCTGTTGCAGGCGCTGTCTGTGGGGGCATAAAGGGAATGATGCAGGTTAATTCCCTGAGGAAATTATGACTGATAAAGAAGCATATGAAATAGGACTTAGGGTTGGAACTCTCCAGAGAATGCTCGATATCACAATGCGAACACTCAAAGAAATCGCAGGTGAGGACTTTCGCGGTAATCGACCCGCTAGCGCCACCAAAGCATTTAGAGCATTAGAAGAAGTGGCTAAACTAAACAAAGGCAGGATTGAGACAGGTAATGTACCAGATGAAAAAGATTAAATTTAGCGAAGATGAATGGTACCCAGTCTTTAGTATGCTTCCAGATGATTCCAAATGGGGCTGGGAATTCGAAGCCGATTTGTCTGAGTTAGAAATTAAAGAATTTGGTGAAATACATGAGAAGTTTGAACAGTGGCAGCGAAGATTAAGGCGTATGAGAGATTTAATTAATTACCCTGAAACAGGTCTTAAGCCTGTTGAAAAGAAGGATTAAATGAAAAGTACAACTACGAGCGAAAGTACGACATTGCTCTTTCCTGACAGTGTGGAAGAGTGCGGGATTATGGCGTGGTTAGCTAAGAGGTTCGAGGGTAAAAAAATAACTCTAGAATTCGATACCACTACCCATGCCGATAACTGGTGTTTCCCGGCCCTATGGATTCATAGTGACGCAGGTTCAAAACCAGGGGAAAAAGAATGACTTGTTGTTGCTCAAGTCCAACATGCAGATTGTACGGTTGTCAGGCTGCTAAACAGATTGGTCAATCCTTTGGGACTTATGGACCGGGTGTCGATTGGCAAAGACAAATGCAATCTGATCAGCATGCGTCCGCATCTCGATGTGAATGTCATTCGTGCACTCAATATCGAGCGTCTCAGACACCGTTTTACAAAGGTCCGGAACCAGTTGAAAAGAAGGATTGATATGTTTAAAGAACAGAAAAACTTTATAAATACTAAAAAATATATCGTCCCTTCTGGACGAAAGATGGGAAAGAGTTCACTGACTGAAAAATGTAATTCTTGCGGCGCCCAAAATGGAACTCACAGTCTAATTTGTAAAAAGATACAAGACGAATTCAAAGAAATTTAAATAGCGCTAGTTGTGAACTATGTAAAAAGGATGAGAAGTGAGGGCTGTTATTGAGTTTGTAAAAAATCTTCCTTGCTTATGCCACGAGGAACTAGAGCCTTCTATTGATCTTTGCGATAGGTGCAGGCTCGTAGAAGTAGCTCTAAAGGGATGTCCTTGTTGTGGGTATCCTGATTGTGGTCATAAGCATAATGATAAAAGTGTAAAAGGTTTCCAACCTGTTGCAAAGGATAAAAAGTGACCGAACACGCTAAGAGAGTAAAAGAATATTATATTCAGCCTGCAATCTCTCTAATTGAAACTGAGCATCAGAAGAAACAGATTGGTTATCAATTTCTAATAACAACTAAAATTTGGGTAGATCAACACCTGCCAGAGTACCGGGTTGTTATTCCAGAAGAGGTAAGTTGGAGGCATAACACAAAAGAGTTTTGTTCAGCATCGGACTGGCAGCCTGGAGACGATATAGAAACTAGATTTTTAACCTATATACCCACTGGCAGAGTTGTGTACGACACCACTAAACCTCACAAAGAAGCTATTGTTTACGAATATATTTTGGAAAGTCTCTTAGGTAAGAAAGACTTGATTCACACTGGTTATCCACCTGTTTCACGGCCGGATGATTGATGCTCGGGGTATGGCGCACGTGTGAGCGCGGGACCGCGGTTAAAAGGAACTCCAGGGCGAGGTTAAACTCCTCGGGCCTCGAACATGAATCTTTTTATAAAGGTTTCCAACCTGTTGGAGAGAAATGAAAACTATCGTTGAAATAGAATGGGATGAACCTCAATTGCAAGAATGGCTATGTGCTGATAATATTGCAATTGCACTTCATGCGTATTGTACAAATACCAAGTTTAAAGTCCGGGAGTTAAAATCTTTGGAACAGATTAATAAAGAGCTTTTTGGGGAATCAAAAGAGTTTACTGTAGACGATATTAAGTTT
>Ga0265338_10007116_pt1 | contig 14011 bp, 13 predicted proteins | sample 42126metaG_FD_193579 | JGI IMG/M metagenome (GOLD analysis project Ga0265338, IMG submission 193579) | Rhizosphere microbial communities from Carex aquatilis grown in University of Washington, Seatle, WA, United States - 4-21-26 metaG | ecosystem: Host-associated > Plants > Roots > Rhizosphere... | reverse complement strand
CAGCTCGCCGTAGAGAGAAGGCACTCCCCCTCCCTCAAGGGGAGGGGGAGGTCATTGTTTCTTGCGAGTTGACCACCGGCCGGCGAGGCCGACCCGCCCTGAATGAAACAGACGGATCGCCGGGGAGAGTAGGCACTCCCCGGCGATCCGACTGTTTCATCCAGGGTGGGTCGGCCACGGGCCGGTGGTCAATTCGCAATGACAGGGCGCTCGCTACCTGACGCGGTTGTTCCCGAACAGACACTAAGCATGTGCGGGGCAGGCGAGGGGACCACCACAAATTGGCGTTGACGTTCACGTGATCGGCCGCCATTTGGGGAAAGCACCAGTGCCCTGCGGAATGGTTTGCCGGCACGCGGTTTTAACCCGACGATCAGCCGGCTCGGAGTCACGCGCCGCAGCCCGATGTCGTAATACGCTGCTTCTCGCCTTACGAATTCTTGGCCACGAGCAATGTCGTGGCGTCCGCCGCGAGACCCTTGCCGTCCCGGTGCCAGCCCGGGACGGCAAGACGACTCGGTGGAACGTCAGCTATGCCAGCGGAACTCCTGCGGCTTTCGCGCCGAGCCCTGGCTGAGCTTGACATTGACCAACGCAGGTCCAGGGAAGTTCATCGCCTCGTCAAGCGCGCCACGCAGGTCCTTCGGATCCTCGACATAGGCGCCGTGGCCGCCGAAAGCCTTCATCATCAGGTCATAGCGGGCGCCATAAATCAGCGAGTTCGGCCGCATGTTGAGCATCGGGTTTTCCGGAATCTCCGGCATGCCCGGCCCGATGCCACCATTGTTGAACACGACGATCTTGGCCGGCATCCCATAACGGCACAGCGTCTCCATCTCCATGCCGGAGAAGCCGATCGCCGAGTCGCCCGATACGTGGACGATCGGCTTGTCGGGATGCACGGCGCAGGCGGCGACGACAAACCCCAGGCCGACACCCATCGTGCCATAGCTGCCGGCATCAAGCCGCGAGCGCGGATTGAAATTCGGCAGTTGGGTCCTGCCGATATCCATCGTGCTGGCACCCTCGCTGCAGATGATCGCGTTTTTCGGCACCCACGCGGCCACGTCACGCAGCAGCCGGTAGTAACCGCCCGGCGCTGAATCGTCAGCGATCTGCGGCGCGATCTGCGCCGCGTTCTCGGCCGACTTCTTGGCAATCGCCCCGTGCCATGCCGTCTCCTTCGGGTAGAACCACTGGCGGGTTTCCAGGGCCTTGTTCAACTGCCCGACAATCGCCTTGCCGTCGCCGCACAGCGCGACTTCGGCCGGTTTGTTCTGGTGCATCGCTTCCGGCTCGATGTCGAGTTGGATGACCCGTACATCCTTGTTGTAACGCGGCGGCAGGCCGAAATGCATGATCCAGTTGAACCGCGCACCCATCAGGAAGACGACGTCCGCCTGTGACAGCGCCAGGCTGCGGGCGGCGCCAACCGACAGCGGATGGTCGTCCGGCATCACGCCCTTGCCCATCGGCGAGGCGAGGAACGGCAGGCCCGTCCGCTCGATGAACGCGCGCACCTCGTTTTCGGCGTGCGAGAAGGCCATGCCCTTGCCGATGATGACCAGCGGCCGCTGCGCCGATTCCAGTACGTTCAGTGCTTGGTCGATATACTCCGGCATCGTCTGGATGCGCGGCGGATCGGGGCATTTCGCTGCCACGTGCGCCTGATCCACGTCGCATCCACCGGTGATGATGTCGTCGGCGATGTCGAGATAGGCAGCGCCGGGCCGGCCATAGATCGATTGCCTGACTGCCATTTCTACATAGAACGGGATGCGGTTCACATGCTCGATCGCATGCGCCCACTTGCAGACCGGCGTGGCCGCCAGCACCTGACGCTCCTCCTGGAAGGCGCCCATGCCGTTGCGGTAGGTCTCCGACGCGCCGCCGATCAACAGCATCGGCCAGCAATTCTGCTGCGCGTTCGCGAGGCCCGCGAGCCCGTGGATGACGCCAGGGCCGGTCACGACGATGCATGAGCCCGGCCGGCCGGTCAGGTAGCCGACGGCGCCGGCGGCATAGGATGCGGCTTGCTCATTCCGCATGCCGATATAGGGAAGGCCGACTCTTTGTGCTGCTTCGGCGAGTGGTCCGACCGGAAATCCGACTACGCCAAACATATACTCCACGCCCTGTTCCTTGAGGCTTTTCGCCAGCAAGTCGGCGCCCTTGATTTCAGCCATGTTCCCTCCTGTCATCCGGCCACCGCGATCGGGCCCGGTTACGATAAAATCCGAACGACAGTCACATTACGCATATTTGCCGCCGCGGCAATGGAGGCGCCGGCGGCGCGACCTCGTTGCGCCCCAGCACCAGTCAGGAGAGTACGCTGGACCTGCCCAGGTCGTCGCGCGACGCCACGCCGGCGGCATGCGGGGCCGCCGCCGTCGCCGCGTCCACGGATGGAATCCCGCCTTACCCTACGACGCTTCGATCGTTTGATCTGGATCAAAGCCGGCGCCCGGTCGAAGTTCGTAACCTCACCGGATCACATCATCCTGGGAGAGCCTCATGAGCCATCCGGAAGCAGCGCTCGCAAACCCCGGCCTGCTTGGCCGTGTCCTTGACTGGATGCGGGCAAGGTGCGGCGCCGGTGACGATCTCGCCGCAATGTCGCGCGAGGAAATCCGCGACCTCGCCGGTGACCTGTCACTCAGCGAAGGCGACCTGGTGGCGCTGTCGTCGAGCCTCAAAGACAATACCGCGTTGATGGAAGGCATGATGCGTGCCCGCGGATTCGACCCGGATCAGTTGCGCCATTCATTCGGAACATTGATGCGGGACGTGGAGCGGGTGTGCTCGCGCTGCCATTCGACCGGAAGGTGCCGGCGCGAACTCGACGCCGGAACCGCGGCCGCACATGCCCACGCATACTGCCCGAATGCCGGCACGTTCGACGATCTGATCGACTACGTCACCGCCGGTTAGAAGAAGGCACTCCCCCTCCCTCAAGGGGAGGGGGAGTCTGATACTTGCGAGGCGCGTGACCGACGAAGCAATCTCCCGCCCGACAACCCACCTAGACTCTTGCCGCAGCGGAATAACTCCGCCGCTGACCCACCTCCCAACAACACTATGGGCGACCAGCATCGCCCCGGCACCTATTGCGCAGCGTCAGGCCGGCCGGCGCGATGATAGGGATGTCCGGAAGCGATCGACCGCGCGCGGTACAATTGCTCCGCCAGCATGGCGCGCACCAACAGATGCGGCCATGTCAGCGCGCCGAGCGACAGCACGTAGTCAGCACGCTTGATCACCGTCGCGTCCAATCCCTCGGCACCACCGATGACGAAACACACCGGGCGGCCCGACCCCAGCCAGCGTTCCAGCAGGCTTGCAAGACCTGCACTGTCCGGCGCCTCGCCTGCGTTATCGAGCGCCACTGCGAACGCCGAGTCCGGCAGTGCGGCCAGCAACGCAGCGGCCTCGCGTCGCTTGATCTCCGGCGGAGTGCCGCGCGCCTCCGGTATTTCAGTAATAGCAAGCGCCGGCCGCAGCCGCGCCTGGTAGCGAGCGAAAAGTATCGCCTCGGGGCCGTCGCGTTGCCGTCCCACGGCAATCAGACGCATCATCGTGTTGCCTCACAACCGAAAGCTTGCCGACTCCTCCGCTTGGTGGCAGAGCAGGTGACAGGGTGCGTGGAGGGGATACGCATGGAGTGGCCCTCGCAACAAGGAACCTTCGACGCCGGCGACGTCACGCTGCAATCCGGTGCCGTGCTGCGCAATGCGCGGCTGTCATGGAAGACGCATGGCACACTGTCGCCGGGCCGTGACAACGTCATCGTCTATCCCACCAGCTATTCCGCGCAGCATCCCGACCTGGAATGGCTGATCGGGCCTGATGGCGTGCTGGACCCGACGCGCTGGTTCATCGTCATCGCTGACATGTTCGGCAACGGGCTGTCCTCCAGCCCATCCGATTCGCCGGACTATCCCACGTTGGTGTCGATCTTCGACAATGTGCAGGTGCAGCGGCGGATGTTGTCTGCGCAGTTTGGCATTGATCAAGTCGCCTGTGTGTATGGCTGGTCGATGGGAGCGCTGCAGGCCTATCACTGGGCGGCGCTCTATCCGGATGCCGTTGCGAGCATCGTGGTGAATTGCGGTGTGGCGCGGACCTCGGTGCACAACCAGGTGTTCCTGCATGGGCTGATGGCAACGCTGGAAGCCGCCCCGCAGCATATTGGCAATGGCCGCTTCACCGCTGAGCCGCGCGCCGCGAAGCGAGCGTTCGGCCGCATCTATGCCGGTTGGGCGCTCAGTCAGGATTTCTATCGCGCCGGCCTGCATCTCGCGTCAGGTCCGTCGCCCAATCTTGGCGCTCCCGATCTGGAGACTTTCCTGCGCACCGATTGGGAAGACCGGTTCGGAGCAAGGCCGGCCGCCAATCTCTACGCCCAGTTGCGCACCTGGGACGCGGCGGATATCAGCGCCAACACCCTGTACGACGGCGACCTGACCCAGGCACTGCGCGCCATCCGCGCTCGTGTTCTGCTGATGCCCGGCGAGACCGATCTGTATTTCCGCGTTGCCGACAACGCAGCCGAATTGCCGTACCTCGCGCACGGCGAGTTGCGGCCGATTCCCAGTATCTGGGGACATCGCGCCGGCAACCCGGTGCCAAATCCCGCCGATGCCGCATTCATCAAACATGCCGTGCGGGACTGGCTCGCGCGGTAAAGTAACAAGGGAAACGACCATGGCCGTGATCACCACCAGCAATCCGCCAACCGTGCGCGCCCCGGCCGGCTATTCGCATGGCATCCTGATAGAAGGCGCCGAACGCCGCTTGATCATCTCCGGCCAGGTTGGCCTGGCGTTGGACGGCAGCGTGCCGAATACCGGCGAGGGTCAGGTCGCCCAGGCCTTCGCCAATCTGCGCGCTGTGCTCGACGCGAATGGCATGGCCTTCACCAACGTTGTGAAGATGACGACGTTTCTCACCGACCGTGCGTTGCTGTCGGCGTATCGCGCAGCGCGCGGCGCCGTGTTTGCAGAGCATGCGCCGGCGTCAACGCTGCTGTTCGTCTCTGGTCTCGCCGACCCGCGCTTCATGGTGGAGATCGAAGTGGAGGCAGTAGCCTGATCGTCAGGTTATCAGTTTCCGCCGCACCCGCGCCGAGAGAAAATCGATCGCCGCGACGGTGATCAGTATCAGGATGATGATGAAGGACACCTCGTCCCAATAACGCACCTTGATGCGCTCGGCGATCTGCAAGCCGATGCCGCCGGCGCCGACCACGCCGAGGATCGCCGCGCTACGCGTATTGCTTTCGAACGCGTACAGCACCTGCGCCAGCAACACCGGCAGCACCTGCGGCAACAGGCCGAAGCGGATCGCCAATAACCGGGATCCGCCGGCGGCCAGCACCGACTCCGGTTGGCGCGGATCGGCATTTTCGATCGCCTCGGCAAACAGCTTGGCCAGCACACAGATTTCCGCCGCCGTGATCGCCAGCAACCCGGCCAGCGGACCCAACCCGACCGCTCGTACGAAAGCCAATGCCCAGATCAACTGGTCCACGCCACGGAAGCCGTCGAATACCCGGCGGATCGAGAAATGCGCCAGCGCGTTCACCACCACGTTGCGTGCGCCAAGCAATCCCAACGGCAACGCGATCACCGCGGCGACGAATGTGCCGAGGAACGCCATCGCTACGCTCTCCGCCAGTCCTTGCAGGATATCTGCCCATTGCGCCCCCGGGCTCGGCGGTACCATCAGCCGCAAAATCACAAACAGCCCCGACACCCCCCTGCTCAGCCGCGCCGGAGTAATATCGAACCATGCGCACAGCGCGCCCAGCCAAACCACGAAAGCCACGCAGCCCAGGACCCAGGCCGCACGTTGCCAAGGCGGCGGCCCGAACGCGCGAGGGAAGCGAGCACGGAACCGGGCGATATCGGCCACACCGCTCATCGTCACGCGCTCCGGCCGATGGCGAGCGTGCGCAACTTCTCCGACGTCAAATCGATCGCACTGACGCAAAGGATGACCAGCACGACGATGGCGCTGATCTCCTGGTAGTTGTTGAAGCTGATGACCGAATAGAGTTCCTGGCCGATGCCGCCCGCACCGACGAAGCCGATCACCGTTGCGCCGCGCACATTGATCTCGAAACGCAGCAGGATATAGCTGAGGAAATTTGGCGCGACCTGCGGCAGGATGGCGTAGCGCACCGCCTGTGCCCAGTTACCTCCGGCCGCGCGCACCCCCTCCCATGGCCGCATGTCGGCGTTTTCCGCCACCTCGGCAAACAGCTTGCCCAGCGCGCCGACGGTGTGCAGTGCAATCGCCAGGATGCCCGCCAGTGGCCCAACACCAAACGTCCAGACCAGGATCAGCGCATAGACAATGTCTGGCACGCAACGGAACAGTTCCAGAGCGCGGCGGCAGATAATGTAGACGACGCGGTTTGGTGCCAGATTGGCGGCCGCAGGAAAACACAGCAGCAGAGCCAGCAACGCGCCGAGCAATGTCGCGAGAGCGGCCATCTGGCTGGTCTCGAACAGCAGCCAAAGCCAGATGTCCAGCCGGTACATCCAATAGGCGAGCGAACCTTGCACCTTCGTGCCGGCGAACAGCACCGGCAGCCGCAGATCGGGCCACAACTTGACGAAATACTCGCCGGCACGCGACGCGCCAGCCAGCAGCGCGGCGGGATACGCCTCGGACACCCAGGCCGACAACAATAGACACACCAGCAGAATCGCAACGACGACGCTACCACCGACAATTCGAACGCGCCGGCGCGCGCGCCACGCGGTTTCCAGCGCGGCGACGCCGCCGTTCATGCGGCGCTGTCGCTCAACGCCGCCGCCGCTGCGCCGCTTCCTGCTGCAACATCTCGATGAACGGCTGGAAATCCTCGTGACGCACCGGCACCCAGCCCCTGCCGCTACCCATGTCCACGTTGTGGTAAATCTCAGGATACGCGGTCGGCAATGCAAGATGGAATGCCAGCATGTCGTCCTGAAACGATTGCGGCGTGTCCTTCCGCACCGTCAACGGCCCGTTCAGGATCGGCCGTGACCGCCAGATGATGCGCAGGTCCTTCATGTCGAGCATCTTCTTGTCGACCATCATGCGCAGCGTGCCGCGCGTGTAGCCCGTCGCCACATCGCCGATGCCGGACGTCCACGTCACCCCGGCATCGTACTGCTTGTTCAGCACGGCCACCACCGTTTGCTCATGTCCGCCGGCGAAACCCGTGTTGCTGAAATACTTGCCCGCCTCTGGATCGATGCCCATGGCGCGGAACTCGGCCCGCGGGATCAGGTAACCGGAGGCGCTGTTCGGATCCGCCCAGGCCAGCGAATGTCCCTTCATGTCCGCCAGTGATGCGATGCCGCTGTCCGCCCGCGTATAAAGCACCGACACATACGACGTCGCGCCATCCTGTTCCACCGACACAACCAGTGGTACGACGTTGCCATTGCTCTCCATCCAGGCGGACGCGTAGGCGGCGGGGCTCATATACGCGATGTCGAGCTGCTTCGCCGCGAAAGCCTGGATCACACCGGCATAGTCGGCCGCCACCAGCAGTTTGATGGGAACCTGGAACGTCGTCTCAAGCAGTTTCTTGTAGCCATCGACGCGTGCCAACCGGTCGGCGTCGTTCTCTCCACCCAGCAATCCCATGCGGATAACCGGAATTTGCGTCGCCCAGTCGCGCTTGCCCGGGGCCGGCATCGTCGCGGCTGGCGTGTCAGCCGCCCGGGCGTGCCATGTCAGCAGTGCGGAACCAAGCCCGAGGGCAAGCGTGCGGCGTGTGATCATCGGCGAGTCCTTTCTCCGGCGATGATAGCGCCGTGATCGGATTGTGATAACCTCCCATCGCGTCATATGGAGGGAACGTTATGCTGCTGTACAACTCGGTTGGCCCCAACCCGCGGGTCGTGCGGATCTTCATGGCCGAGCGCGGCATTGAACTGCCCCGCGTCGAAGTGGACCTGCGTGGCGGCGAGAACCGGGCCGCGCCCTATCTGGCCAAGAACCCCGCCGGCCAGTGTCCCGCCCTGGAGTTGGACGACGGCACGATCATCGCCGAGATCACCGCGATCTGCGAATACCTCGACGAGGTGACGCCGGGCCCATCGCTGATCGGCAGCACACCGCAGGAACGTGCGGAAACGCGCATGTGGGCGCGGCGGGTCGATCTCAAAATCCTCGAACCGATGGCAAACGGGTTCCGCTACGGCGAGGGATTGAAGATGTTCCAGAACCGTATCCATTGCATTCCCGCTGCGTCGGACGACCTGAAGCAGATCGCGCAGGAGGAGTTGACGTGGCTGGATGGTTTGATGGGCGGCAAGCAGTTCATCTGCGGCGACCGGCTCACGCTAGCAGATATTCTGCTGTTCGGGTTTGTCGATTTCTTCGATGGGGTCCGTCAGCCGATCAATCCGGCGAACCAGAATATCGTAGCCTGGCACGCCAGGATGAAGGCCCGCCCCAGCGCCGGTGCATAGCTAACCTCTCCCGCACGGGAAACCTCTCCCGCTTCGCGGGAGAGGTCGAGGTGCGCAGCACCGAGGGTGAGGGTAATCGGGTCGGCACGCTGCATTCTCATCCGACATCGCGACCCGATCACCCCTGCTCACCCCACCTCGACCTCTCCCACCCCGATGGCGACACCGACCTCGTCCCCATAGATCGCGACGACCCGTTCCTCGGTCAGCTCCTCCGGCGCACCATCGAACACCATCCGCCCCTGCTGCAACGCGACGACGCGGTCGCAGTAGCGGCGTGCCTCCTCCAGATGGTGCAGGTTGGCCAGCACGGTCAGTCCATCCTCGCGGTTTACCCGGCGCAGCGTTTCCATCACCACACGCGCATTATGCGGATCGAGGCTGGCGATCGGCTCGTCAGCCAGCAGCATCAGTGGCTGCTGCAACAGCGCGCGGCAGATCGCCACGCGCTGCTGTTGCCCACCGGACAGCGTGCCTGCGCGCTGCAAAGCAAGCTCCGCCAGCCCGAAACGTTCCAGCACCGACAGCGCCATGGCGCGCTCCGCCGCGGAAAACAGACCGAACAGACTGGGCAACGTGGCGCGGTGGTTGAGCCGCCCGATCAGCACATTGGTCAGCACATCCAACCTCGGTATCAAATGAAACTGCTGAAAAATCATCGCTGCACTGCTCCGCCAGTCGCGCAGTGCCTGGCCGGTCAGTGCCGTGACGTCAGTGTCCCCGAACCGGATTGTGCCGCCGGTCGGTTCGATCAGCCGATTGATCAGCCGCAGCATCGTCGATTTGCCGGCACCGGAGCGGCCGATGATGCCCAACACCTGTCCCGGCGGCACGTCGAGGTCGATGCCATCGACCGCGACCACCGAACCGAATCGCCGACTCAGATTTCGCAGTCGCAGAACCGGCTGTCCATGCGAGCTGTCAGGCAGGGGCACTCGCCTTGTCGATCTGCGCGATCGCGTCGCTATCCAACTTGATCTCCGGCGCGCGCATGATCTCCTGCAACTGATCGACGTTGGTAGCACTGGCGATCGGCGCCGTGATGCTAGGTCGTGCGATCATCCAGGCCAGAGCAACCTGCGCCGGTTTCGCATCATAGCGCCTGGCGACATCATCCAGTGCCGTCAACACGCGAAACCCGGCATCGTTCAGGTACTTCTCCACGCGGGAACCGCGCGCCCGGCCCTTGGTATCGGCCGCCGAACGGTACTTGCCGGTGAGAAACCCACTGGCCAGTGAATAGAAGGGAATGACGCCAACCTTCTCCTTCAAGCAGAGATTTTCCACGTCACCTTCGTAGTCCTTGCGTTCCACCAAGCTGTATTGCGGCTGCAGGCTCTGATACCGCGGCAGGCCCTGCGCGGTGCTGATGCGCAGTGCTTCCGCCAGCCGTCCGGCGCTGAAATTCGACGCGCCGATCTCGCGCACCTTGCCTTGCTTGATCAGTTCGGCATAGCCGGACAGCGTCTCCTCGAGCGGTGTGTCGGGATCATCCCGGTGCGATTGGTAGAGATCGATGTAGTCGGTTTGCAGGCGGCGCAGCGACGCCTCAACCGCTTGCATCATGTAGTTGCGCGACAGGCCCTTCATGCCGGGCCCCATCTCGATGCCGAGCTTGGTGGCGATGATGACCTTGTCGCGGTTACCACGCGCCTTCAGCCACTTGCCAAGGATGACTTCGGACTCCCCGCCCTTATTGCCCGGATGCCAGCGCGAATACACGTCGGCACTGTCGATGAAATTGAACCCGGCCGCGACAAAGGCATCGAGCAACGCGAAGGAGGTTGCTTCGTCGGCCGTCCAGCCGAATACGTTGCCGCCGAAGGCGAGCGGCGCGATTTGCAAGGATGATTGGCCGAGCCGACGCTTTTCCATTCCGATCTCCAATAGTAAAACCCTCTCCCGCTACGCGGGAGAGGGCAGGGTGAGGGTGCAACGGCACGCACTCACCACCCTCACCTAACCTCTCCCACAACGTGGGAGAGGGACTACTGAGCGCTCGCCCGCACCAGCCGCCCCGGCGTGGCGCCAGTATATTCGCCGTTCTCGAACGTCGTTGCACCCGAAACGAACGTCGCGCGATAACCATCCACCCGCTGCACCAGCCGCCGGCCATTCTTCGGCAAATCGTAGACGACCTCCGGCACGTGCAGCCGCAACGCCTCGTAATCGATCACGTTGATGTCTGCCTTCTTCCCCGCCGCCAGCACGCCGCGATCATGGAAACCGAAGAAGCCGGCGGTCTCGCTGGTCTGCCGCTTCACCACCATTTCCAGCGGCAGCCGCTCACCCCGAGACCGATCGCGCGCCCAATGGATCAGCATCCAGCTTGGCACGCTGGCATCGACGATCGACGAGCAATGCGCCCCACCATCCGACAGGCCGAGGATCGTCGCGTCATCCGTCAGCATCGTCCGGATGATGTCATGATTGTCCTCGTTGTAGCCGACGATCGGGAAGAACAGGAACTTCTCCGCGCCACCCGCGAGATAATCGTACGCAACCTCGTCCGGCGTGTGATTGCTGCGCGCAGCGATGGCCGCGATGCTGTCCCGCGCCTCCGGCTCATAGTTCGGCGGGTCGCTCATCGGGAACATGCGGTGCCAGCTTGTGGTGATGCGCTGGCGGAACTGCGACAGCCGGTGGATAAGCTCAGGCGAGGGCGCCTCGCTGAGGATCTGCGCGCGCATCGCCGGATCCTGCAGCCGCCGGATGCGCTCCTCCGGCGGTAGCGTCAGCAAAGCCTGGTAGCTTGGCCGGATGGAGAACGGGTTCAGCGCGGTGTCGATACCCAGCAGCACGCCGACCGGACGCCCCGCTACCTGCGCGGTCACCATCGCCCCCTGCGCACGAGCCTTGTGCACGCCATCGATCAGCCTCCGCCAGCGTGCCGTGTCGGTTGGGCGATCGGTCAGCAGGAACCACACCGGCCGGCCGGTCTCCTGGCCAAGCTTCGTCATCCATCCCAACTCTTCGGTCTCGATGTCGAAGTCGCTGTTCACCCCGAAGGCGCCGTAACCCAGTCCCTTGAACGCCGACCCGATGCCGAGCAATTCCTGCACTTCGGAATAACGCCCCGGTACCATCTCGCCCGTCGGAGTCTTGTGCGAGTTCGTGCGCGATGTGGTGAAGCCGAACGCACCGGCGCGCAAACCCTGCGCCACGGCATCGCGCATCGCCGCGATGTCGTCCGCCGTCGCCTTCTCGCGATTGACCGCGCGTTCGCCCATCACATAGACGCGCAACGGGTGATGCGGAATCTGCGCCGCGATATCGATCGCGCGCGGCATCTGGTCCAGCGCGTCGAGGTACTCCGGGAAGGTCTCCCAGTTCCACTTCAGTCCGTCGGCCAGGGCGATGCCGGGGATTTCCTCCACCGCCTCCATCAGACCGATCAGCGAGTCATGGTCGGCGCGGCGCACCGGCGCGAACCCAACGCCGCAATTGCCGAACAGGATCGTCGTCACCCCGTGCCACGAGGACGGCGCCAGCAGTGGGTCCCACGTGGCCTGGCCATCGTAGTGCGTGTGCGCATCGACCCAGCCCGGCGTTACCAACAATCCGTCCGCATCGATTTCGCGCTTGCCGGGGGCGGCCTTGCCGCCGACCTGGGTGATGCGGTCGCCGTCGATCGCGACGTCGCCGGTGAAACGCGGCTGGCCGGTGCCGTCTACGACGGTTCCGCCACGGATGACCGTGTCGTGCATGGATCTCTCCCAAGGGTTCGTTGGGTGGTATGGGAGAACGGTTCGCTCGCGCGGTCAAGCAAGCCGGTCGAATTGGCTCGTCGGGCCCGATTGTCCTTGCGAGTTGACCACCTGTCCTTGCGAGTTGACCACCGGCTTGGCGGCCGATCCGCCTTGGATGAATCAGTTGGGACGCCGGGGAGATAAGGCACTCCCCCTCCCCTTGAGGGAGGGGGTTGGGGGGAGGGGTGCGTACAGCCACCGTCTTCGGCTGTACGCACCCCTCCCCTCAACCCCTCCCTCAAGGAGAGGGGGAGTGCTTTGTTTCTTGCGCGCAGCGCAGCGACAACGCGACGGTCCGCGCGGCACGTGGCGGCTATTTCACAGGCCGGAATTGCGTCGCTGTTCCCGCCCTCGCGACGAACCTCGCAAGCCCCCTTTCGCACCATCAGCAAGCGCCTATGCTGACACCCCGCCGCAGTTCACAAGGTCCCGTCATGTCCCAGGTCCAGCTCCGCCACGGCATCTTCCTGCCGCCATTCCACCCGATGGAAGAAAACCCCACGCAGTGCCTCGAGCGCGATCTCGAGTTGATGTCCTGGTTGGATAAGCTCGGTTTCCACGAAGCCTGGATCGGCGAACACCATTCGGCGGGCTGGGAGACGATCAGCTCGCCCGAACTGTTCATCGCTGTCGCGGCTGAGCGCACGCGGTCGATCCGCTTCGGCACCGGCGTCATCTCGTTGCCGTATCACAATCCCCTGATGACCGCGAACCGCATCATCCAGCTCGACCACATGACGCGCGGCCGGGTCATGTTCGGCGCCGGCCCCGGCCTGCTTGCCTCCGATGCGTTGATGCTGGGCATCGATCCGAACACCCAGCGCGACCGCATGGCGGAAGCGCTCGACGTCATCCTGCGCTTCTTCAAGGGCGAGATCGTCACCGAAAAAACCGACTGGTACACCTTCGTCAACGCAAGGGCGCATCTGCTGCCCTACACCAAGCCGCATCCCGAGGTGGCCGTGGTCAGTGCGGTCACGCCGTCCGGCGGCCGGCTGGCAGGGAAATACGATCTCAGCATGATCTGCGTCGCCGCCACCAATCCGTTCGGCTTTGATGCGCTCGACGCCAACTGGAAGATCGCCGGCGACCTCGCCGCAGAGCATGGCCGCACGATGGACCCCGCGCGCCTACGCCTGGTCGGCCCGATGCACATCGCCGAAACCCGAGCCAAGGCCTATGAAAACTGCAAGTTCGGCTTCGAACGTTATCTCGGCTACCTGAACAACAACCAGCCACGCTTTCTGCCGCCGGCCGGCGCCGATCCGGCGGAATGGTTCGTGGAGCAAAAATTCGGCGTGATCGGCACGCCGGACGACGCCATCGCGTTGATCGAGCGGTTACAGGCCAAGCAGGGCGCATTCGGCGTGATGTTGCAGCAGGCGCATAACTGGGCCGATTGGGAGGCGACCAAGCGCTCCTACGAACTGTATTCCCGCTACGTCATGCCCCGCTTCTCGGGCGACAACGTGCCGCGCGTCGAATCCTTCGACTGGTGCACCGCGCATCGAGACGAGCTGACCGAGAAGCGTTCGTCGGCGGCCCGGGCAATGTTCGACAAGCACGAGGCAGAGCAACGCGCGCGACAGGCGGCGGCCACGGCGCGGCCGACCAAGGGGCGGGAGGCCTGGTAGCCGCCCACCGCACCTGGTTGCGCAACGCCCTAGTACCCTATGTCGTTGATTTTGGTGTGGATCTCTGAATCGATGGCTCCGCAACGACGGAGATGCATCGTGACCGCGAAACAAGCTGGCATAAAGAAGTACATCGTGAAGCTCAGCGACGAGG
>Ga0265338_10007115_pt1 | contig 14011 bp, 15 predicted proteins | sample 42126metaG_FD_193579 | JGI IMG/M metagenome (GOLD analysis project Ga0265338, IMG submission 193579) | Rhizosphere microbial communities from Carex aquatilis grown in University of Washington, Seatle, WA, United States - 4-21-26 metaG | ecosystem: Host-associated > Plants > Roots > Rhizosphere... | reverse complement strand
CGGCCCGCCCGGCTCCGGCATGAAGACGGTCATCTGGCTCGGCTCGAACACGTCGCAGTCGAGGGCGACGTAGACGGCGTCGACCCGGCCGAGCACTGCGTCCGCGTTGTCATGGATACCGGCGGCAGCGATGAACTCGACCTCGGGAGGGTCGAGGTCGCGCGCACCGACAAGGGCGACGTCCTGCGGATCGACCGCGCCGCCGTCGATCAGCATCCGCAACGGCATCCCCCACTCGTTCCCGGACGGTGTCGTCTCCGGCGTGTTCAGGTCGCCGTGCGCGTCGAGCCAGATCACGCCGAGCCGGTCGTGCCGCGCCGACAGCGCCTCGACGGCGCCGATGTGGGAGCAGCAGCAGCCTCCGAGGACGAGCGGCCGGACGGGAAGATCGGACGCGACCGCGAGCGTCTGCGCGATCAGCGAGTCCTCCTCGACGACCGCAACCTCCGGATAGTCGAGCTCGAGCGACGCAGCCTCGATCATCGGCTCGCCGCCGTCTCCCCAGGCGCGCGGCACCCGGACGAGGCCGGCGGAGAAGGTGCGTCCGCAGGAGTGGCACTCGTAGTCGGCCCCGATCGCGACCGCCGTGTAGCCGTGGCAGGTCGGACACTTGCCGCGCAGGAGGCTCACGCGAGCGCCTTCTCGAACACGACCGACTCCATCTCGACGTGCATGCCGATGCGCTCGTAGAGCTCGGTCGCGCCGGTCGGATTCTCGGCGTCGACTCCCAGCGTGACGCGCATCTGGCCGCGTCGCTGGAACTCCGCGAACGTGTGCAGGAGGAGCGCCTTGGCAAGTCCGCGGCCCCGCCACGGACGGCGAACGCCGATCCCACCGACGTAGCCGCCGCCGTTCCGCTCCGGTTCGTTTCGTACGGTCGCCGCCACCTCGTCGCCGTCGCGGATGAGGAACCAGAGCGTCGGGTCGTAGCCGGGTGCCGCCTGCTTCTGCTCCCACCACTGCTCGAACGGAGGCGGATGGTGCTCCCAGTGGTCCTGGAACGCCTCGTCGAGCGCGTCGTGGAACACCCGCGCGTCCTCCTCCACGAACGTCTCGATCGCCAGCCCGTCCGGCAGCGAGGGCGGCGTGACCGGCTCCGTCAGCTCGATCGCCATGTCGTAGAAGCGGCGCACCTCACGGTAGCCGCGGCTCTCGAACAGTTCGGCCGCCGCGCGGTCCGCCGCCGGCGTGAAGGTGTGCGCGCGGGCGGCGCCCACCGCCGCCGCACGGCTCTCGCCGAGGTCGACGAGCTTTCCGCCGAGGCCACACGACTTCGCTCCCTGCGCGACGACGCCGACGTGGAAGCCGATGGGGCCGTGGGACTCGAGCCAGCCGACTGCGACCGGCCGTCCGGCCTCCTCGAACATCCACGAGTTGTGCTCGAGGTCGATGCCCGACCACCAGTCGACGACGTCGATCGCCGTCAGCCGGGACGGGCGGCCGAGCAGTTCCGACTCGTCGTCGGCGAGAAGCGCCGCCACGGCGGCCGCGTCCTCGTGCGTCGCCGGTCGCTGCGTGATCGTCCCCGGAACCGTCACGCCGGGAGGCTACCCCGAGACGAGCCCGTCCAGCGAGCGGCCGAGGCCCGTGAGCGAGTGCAGCTCGACATCGGGCTGTGGCACTGGCTCCTCGCCGAGCCGGTTGATCCAGATCGTCCGCAGGCCGAGCTCCTCTGCCGGAGCAACGTCATGGAAGAGGCTCGCCCCGACGTGGACGTGGCCGGCCCGGTCGGCGCCGGTGCGCTCGAAGAAGACCTCCCAGTGGCGCGGCCCCGGCTTGTACGAGCCGATCTCGGACGCGACGATCGCAAGCTCGAACGGGACGCCGATCTTCTCCATCGACGCATCGATGTAGTCGCGGTCCGTGTTGGACAGGATGGCGAGCTTCCAACCGCGGGCGCGCGCGTCCTCGAGCGACTCGCGCACCTCGTGGAACGGCTCCCAGGTCGGCAGCGAGCGCGAGAGCGCGTCGCCCTCGGCGTCCGGAAACGCGAGTCCCTCGGACGCGGCGAGCCGCGCCAGCGTCACGTTGAGCACGTCGCGGTAGGCGCGCACGGGCTCCTCGCGCTGCACCTCCGGCTCGATCTCGTGGTAGCGGTGCAGGAGCCGAGGCGCGTTCGCGGCGCCGAACAGCCGCTCGAGCTCGCGCCCGATTCCGCCGTTCCAGTCGATCAGCGTCCCGTAGCAGTCGAAGGTCGCCCAGCGGTCCACCGCGCGAGCCTAGTCGACCGATTAGGGTCTGCGCATGGCGACGCACTACCGCTGGGACGACCTGCCGCTGGAGGAGCTCGGCCCGCTGATCGGACGGCGGCTCGTCACCGGCGAGCGGCTGATGCTCGCGCACGTGTACCTGGCCAAGGGCGCGATCGTGCCGACGCACTCGCACGACAACGAGCAGCTGACGTACATCCTCGAGGGCACGCTCCGCTTCTGGCTCGGCGACGACGAGTCGGAGGTGGTGGACGTGGCCGTGGGCGAGGTCCTGCACATCCCGTCGAACCTGACACACAGGGCCGAGGCGCTCGAGGACACGCTCGACGTCGACATCTTCGCGCCGCCGCGCGCGGACTGGCTCGACGGCAGCGACGCGTACCTGCGCGACTAGGCCGCGGGGCGAAAAGCCAGCAGCTCGGGGCCGTGCCGGTCGAGCCAGTCGCGCTGCGCGCGCCAGTTCGGGCGCCGCTTCTCGACGAGCCGCCAGAAGCGGCGGGAATGGTTCGGCTCGACGAGATGGCAGAGCTCGTGGACGACGACGTAGTCGAGCACGTCGAACGGCGCGAGGACGAGCCGCCAGTTGAACGACAGCGTGCCGATCGTCGAGCACGACCCCCAGCGGGTGCTCTGGTCCCGCACCTCGATGCGGCGGTACGACACACCGAGCGCCGGCGCCTCCTCCTCCACGAGCATCGTCACGAGCTCGCGGACGGCCCGGCGCGCGTCCACCTCCGAGACGGCCCGCGGATCGAGCCGGAGCCGCGGAACCTGCTTCGCCCGCTCGTGCGCAATCCAGTCCCGGTGCGCGTCGATCACGCGCTCCACCTCGTCCTCCGGCAGCCACATCGGCACCGTCAGCCGGGGCGGATCGCCCCACGGAACGGTCAGCGACCACTTCCGCGCACGGCGGGACCGCACGACCTCGACGAACTCGTCCACGCGGACGAGGCTACCGGCCTGTCCGGCGAGCGTCAGCCCTGGAACTTGCGGAAGATGACGCAGGCGTTGTGGCCGCCGAAGCCGAAGCTGTTCGACACGGCCACGTCGATGTCTGCGTCGCGGGCGACGTTCGGAACGTAGTCGAGGTCGCACGCGGGATCCTCGACCTCGTAGTTGATCGTCGGCGGGAGCTTCCCGTCGCGGACGGCGAGCGTCGTGAACATCGCCTCGATCGCGCCGGCGGCGCCGAGGCAATGGCCCGTCGCGCCCTTCGTCCCGGAGACGGGTGTCTTGTAGGCGTGCTCCTCGCCGAGCGCGTACTTGATCATCTGCGTCTCGGACGCGTCGCCGAGCGGCGTCGACGTCGCATGGGCGTTCACGTAGTCGATGTCGGTTGCGACCAGGCCCGCGTCGCCGAGCGCCATGTCGAATGCGCGAACGGGGCCCTTCGGATCCGGGTCCGTGATGTGCTTCGCGTCGGACGAGAGCCCGTAGCCGACGACCTCGACGTAGATCTTCGCGCCGCGTGCCTTCGCGTGCTCGAGCTCCTCGAGGACGAGAATCGCGGCCGCCTCTCCCATGACGAAGCCGTCGCGCTCGCCGTCGAACGGCCGCGACGCGCGCACCGGATCGTCGTTGCGCCGCGACAGCGCGCGCATCGCGCCGAAGCCGGCGATGCCGACCGGGCACACGGCCGCTTCCGTCCCGCCGCAGAGCATCACGTCCGCGCGGCCGAGCCGGATCGAGTCGAGACCGTCGCCGATGGCCATGTTCGACGCGGCGCAGGCGGTGCACTCGGAGAGGAGCGGGCCGCGCGTCCCGAGCTCGATCGAGACCCAGCCGGCACCGAGATTCGGGATGATCGACGGGATCGAGAACGGGCTGACGCGGTCCGGTCCGCGCGTGGTCAGTGTGTCGCAGCAATCCTGGAACGAGCGCAGGCCGCCGATCCCGGTCGCCACAGCCGCGCCGATGCGATCGGCCTCCTTCGCGATGTCGATCCCGGAGTCGGACTCCGCCTGCCGCGCCGCCGCGAGCACCAGATGCGTGAACCGGTCCATCCGGCGAACCTGCTTCTTGTCGATCCAGTCGGCCGCGTCGAAGTCCTTCACCTCGCAGGCGAAATGGACCGGATAGTCGGTGTGGTCGAACTGGGTGATCGGCCCGGCACCGGACTCCCCGGCGATCAGGTTCGTCCACGTCGACTCGACGTCGTTCCCGAGAGGCGTGACCGCGCCCAGCCCGGTGATGACGACGCGCCTGCGCCCGTTGTGTGACCCGTTTTCGTCGTTCACATTCCCAGCCCGCCGTCGACGAGGAGCACGTCGCCCGTGATGAACGAGGCCTCGTCGGAGCAGAGTAAGCGTACAGCCCCCGCCACGTCCTCCGGCTCGCCAAGCCGCGCCAGCGCCGTGTTCTGGAGCATCGCCGCGGTCGCCTCCTCCGGCAGGACGTCGGTGAGCCGCGTCTTCACGTACCCGGGCGCGACGACGTTGGCGCGGACGTTCCGGCTGCCGAGCTCCTTGGCGAGCGACTTCGTGAAGCCGATGATCCCCGCCTTCGAGGCGGCGTAGTTCGTCTGCCCCCAGTTGCCGTGCACGCCGACGATCGAGGAGATGTTCACGATCGAGCCCGCGCGCTTCTTCATCATCGGCCGGGTGACGGCACGGCACGTGTAGAAGACGGACGAGAGGTTCGTCTCGATCACCTCGTGCCAGTCGTCGTCGGACATGCGGGCGAGCAAACCGTCGCGGGTAAGGCCGGCGTTGTTGACGAGGATGTCGAGGTCTCCCGCCTCCGCGACGAGCCGCTGCGCGTCCTCCGGGCTGGAGACGTCGGCCTGGATCGCGCGGCCGCCGATCTCGCCGGCGAGCGCCTCGGCCTCGTCGCCGGCCGCGCGGTAGCCGACCACGACCGCCGCGCCGGCGCGCGCGAGCTCCCGCGCGACCGCCGCTCCGATCCCACGCGACGCGCCGGTGACGAGAGCCGTCTTCCCTTCGAGCGAGGCGAAGCTCACGCGTCGGCAAGCAGCTCGTGGAGCTTGTCGAGCGACGCGAGGTTGTTCACGGACACGGCCTTTGCCGTCTTGTCGATCCGCTTGACGAGCCCGGAGAGGACGTTGCCGGGACCGACCTCGACGAACGTGCGGACGCCTTCGCGCATCAGCTCCGACGCCGCCTGCGTGAAGCGCACCGGCGCCGTCAGCTGGTCGACGAGCAGCGGGCCCATCCGCTGCGCCGACTCGATCCGCGCGGTCACCGTCGACATGAACGGCGCCACCGGCTCCTGAAACTTGACCTTCTCGATGGCCGGGCGCAGCCGGTCGGCGGCACGGGCGACGAGCGGCGAGTGGAACGCGCCGGAGACCTTCAGCTTCACCGCGCGGCGCGCGCCCTCCTCCTGCGCACGCTCGCAGCACTCGTCGACGGCGTCGTTCTCGCCGGAGACGACGATCTGGCCCGGGCAGTTGTAGTTCGCCGGCCACACCCCGAGGATCTTCCGGCAGAGCGTCTCCACGACCTCGTCCTCGAGGCCGAGGATCGCCGCCATCGAGCCGGGATGCTGCGCGGCCGCCTCGGCCATCGCGATCCCGCGCTCGCGGACGAGCTCGAGCGCCTCCTCGACGGTCATCGCGCCCGCCGCGGCGAGCGCGGCAAACTCGCCGACGGAGTGTCCGACGACGAAGTCCGGCTCGATCCCGCGCGCCCGCACGGCCGCGAGCACGGCCAGCGAGGTGGCGACGAGGGCCGGCTGCTGGACGGCGGTGTCGACGAGATCGTCGGCAGCCCCGTAGAAGCAGAGGTGCTTGAGGTCGAGCCCGGAAGCGGCGCTGCCGCGCTCGAACACGGACATGGCCTCCGGGACGGCCAGGGCGATGTCCTGGCCCATCCCCTGCTCGATCGACCCTTGACCCGGAAAGCAAAACGCGATCTTCGTCAAAGGGTCTCCTTCATTGGGTCTCCTTCGTCCAGCGGATCAGCGCGCTGCCCCAGGTGAGGCCTGCGCCCATGCCCGTCATGAGCACCAGCGCCCCCGGGCGGAGCCGTCCGTCGGCGGCCGCGTCGGCCAGCGCGAGCGGAATCGACCCGGAGGAGGTGTTGCCGTACCGGTCCACGTTCACCACAACCTTTTCTGACGGGACTCCGAGCTTCCTGGTTGCGTGGTCGATGATGCGCACATTGGCCTGGTGGGGGACGTAGACGTCGACGTCGTCGATCGAGACGCCGCACTGCTCCAGCAACTCCTCGGCCGACTGGACGAGGACGCGCGTGGCGAACTTGAACACCTCGCGCCCGTTCATCTTGACGTATTTCTCGGGATCGTCGAAGGCCCTGGAGCCGCTGCCGGGCAGCCAGAGGCTCTCACCACCGCCGCCGTCCGCCCCCAGCTCGAAGCCGAGGAAGCCCCGCTCGGGCACCAGCTCGAGCACGACGGCGCCGGCGCCGTCGCCGAAGAGCACCAGCGTCGAGCGGTCGTGCCAGTCGAGAATCTTCGAGAGGACGTCCCCGCCGACGACGAGCGCCCGCTTCGCGAGCCCCGATACGAGCATCCCGTACGCCTGGGCGATCCCGTACATGAATCCGGTGCAGCCGGCGGAGAGGTCGTATGCCGCCGCGTCGACGGCGCCGAGCGTGTTCGCCAGCAGGGCTGCCGTGGACGGGAAGGCGAAGTCGGGCGTGACCGTCGCCACGAGCAGCAGGTCGATGTCCTTCGCCTCGACGCCGGCGTTCGCCAGCGCGGCCTGCGCCGCGGGCAGCGCCAGGTCGGAGAGCGCCTGCTCCGGAGCCGCCATCCGGCGCTCGCGGATGCCGGTGCGCTCCATGATCCACTCGTTCGAGGTGTCGACGTGCTGCGCCAGCTCGTCGTTCGTCACGACCCGGTCGGGGACGTAGCAGCCGAGGCCGGTGATCGAGACCGCGGGCCCGGTACCGGTGGCGCCGATCATTCCGCGACGAAGACGGTGAGCATCGCCTCGGCCGCGAGCTCCCCGTCCACGGTCGCCCGCCCCTGGCCCTTCGCGATCGGGCCGCGGACGCGGACGAACTCGCACTCGAGCGTGAGCACGTCGCCCGGCTCGACGACGCGCTTGAAGCGGCAGTCGTCGATCCCCGCGAAGAACGGGATCTTTCCGTGGTTCGCCGGATCCGCCAGAACCGCGACGGCGCCTGCCTGTGCGATCGCCTCGATCGTGAGCACGCCGGGCATCACCGGCCGCTGCGGAAAGTGTCCCGGGAACCACCAGTCGTCCGCGCGGATCTCACGGCGGCCGACGACGCGCTTTCCCGGCTCCAGCTCGAGAATCTCGTCGACGAGCAGGAATGGCGGCCGGTGCGGGATCAGCTGCTCGATTACGTCCCGCCCGAACGGCGCGACGGGAACGGTCACGCCACGTCTCGTTCCCCGAGCCGCTCGCGCATCCGGTTCCGCCCGCGGTGCGCATGGCACTTCGCGGTCCCGACAGGCATCTCCGTGGCCTCGGCGATCTCCTCGAAGGAGTAGCCGAGCGCGTCCTTGAGGACGATCACCTGCGCCTGGTCCGCCGAGATGCCGGCGAGGGAGTCGCACAGCTCGCGACGCAGCTCCGAGATCCCCGCCGCGCGCGCCGGGTCGCCCTCGGGGCCCGCCCGCAGGTCGTCGGCAAGCGGCTCGTGCGTGCGCGTGCGACCGCGCTCGGCCGCGTCCCGGCACGTGTTGACGACGAGCCGGTGCAGCCAGGTCGAGAACTGGGACTCGCCGCGGAACTGCGGCAACCGGACACAGAGCTTCGCCAGAGCCTCCTGCGCCGCGTCGCGCGCGTCCTCCGGGTCGCGCAGCAGGTGCCGCGCCAGGCGCTCGACCTTCGGCGCATGCCGGGAGCACAGCTCCTCGAGCGCGAGGCGGTCGCCGGACTTCGCCCGTGTCACCAAGATGGGATCGCTCAGCCGTTCGTAGACGAGGCTCCGGTCCTGCCGGAGCGGTTGCCGAATCGGACGGCCTGCGCCACGTAGCGGTTGCACCGCACTAGTCTAGTTCGGCGTGTCCGACCTCAGCCCCGAGTTCGTCCTGCCGCTGCTCCGCGGACGGCTCGGGAAGCCGTACAACTTCGTCGACCGGTGCGCCTCGACGCAGCGTCTCCTCGGGGAAGACGACCCGGAGGGCGCGACGGTCGCGGCGGACGAGCAGACGGAGGGGCGCGGGCGGCTCGGCCGCCGCTGGGAGGCGCCGCCGGGCCGGGCGATCCTCGTCTCGGTGCTGCTGCGCCCGGATCCGCCGATGCCGCTCTGGCCCGAGCTCTCGCTCGTCGCCGGCGAGGCGGTCGCAGCTGCCTTGCGGGCCGAGACCGGCGTCGAGGCGTCGCTCCGGCATCCCAACGACGTCGTCGTCGCGGGGCGAAAGCTCGTCGGCGTCCTGCCGGAGGCGCGGAGCGGACGCGTCACGCTCGGGATCGGCGTCAACGTGAACCAGACCACGGACGAGCTGCCACGCGACACGGCGAAGCCGCCGACCTCGCTCCGGGTCGAGCTCGGACGCGAGGTCGAGCGGGCGCCGCTCCTCGCCGCGATCCTCGCCGAGCTCGAGCTCCGCTACGACGCCTGGAGCAAGCCCTACTTGCGCCGGTAACGCACCGACGAGCTGTTGCCGGCCGCGTCGACGGCGGTGAGCGTGTATGCGGCGGGGCGCGGACGCAGCCAGAAGCTCACCGTGCCCGGCTGCCGCAGCGTTCGCGTGTAGCGCTTCGCGCCGACCGCGAGCGTCAGCGTCGCCGGCTCCGAGATCCGGAAGGTCAGGTTGGCGTACGAGACCGGCGTGATCGCGGGAGGGGTCGAGTCGACCGTCACCGTGGCGGAGCGGGTAAACGTCAGCGCCGGATCCGTGATCGTCAGCGCGAGCGTGTAGACGCCGTCAGGAGCGTTCGTCCCGTCCGCTAGCTGCCCGTTCCACGTGAGCGACTGCCGGCCGGGCGGAAGGCTCGTGACGGTCGGTGTCGCGACGACGGTGTTGCCGCGGAGCACCTGGAACCGCGCCGGAACCGGCCCTGCGGTGATGGTGAAGCCGGCAACGAAGGCGCCGCCGTTCGCGAGTGAGGCGAGCGGCGGCTGGACGGAGAAGCCGTCGAGCGTCGGGTCGACCGCGATAGGCACCGGCGCGGTCACCGTTTGGCCGAGGCTGCCGGTCGCGGCGAGCAGCAGGGTGTACGCACCGGTCAGGAGGCCCGGCGGCGGCGTGAAGACGAACGACTGGGCACCGGCCGGCTGGGATGCGACGAACGGCGTCGCCACCGTCACGCTGTTTGCGTCCACGAGCGTCGCGGTCACTGTCGCCGCCTGCGTCAGCGTGTACGAGACGGTCGCCGTGTCGTCACTCGGATCGCCTCCCGGACTGATTTGCGCAGGCGACGCGGTCGCCTTCTGCAACGCGAGCGCGGCAACCTTCGCGCCGAGCGTCCCGGACGCACCGAGCAGAGAAGCAGGCCCGGCGATCGTCCACGTGTACCTGTCCGGGGGCGCCGATGACGACTCCCACGTCCAGCTCAAGTTCGGTCCCGTACCCGCGCCCTGCGCCACCTGCGCGCCTGCCGAGTTCGTCACCGTCACCGTCCACGGCACGGCGCCGGAGAGCCGCCCGCTGAAGACCACCCGGCCTCCCAGCTTCCCCGTCACCTCCGGTGCGTACAGCTTCGGCAGCCCGATCCGGGACACGTCCTCCGCGATCCCCGGCAGCTCGGCGTACAGGGCATTTCCGGGGCAGTCCGTGAAGTACGTGTCCCGATGTCCGGAGATCGCCCGCAGGAACACCGGCGTGCCACGAGGGAAGCGCGGATTGCCGGTCGATTGCCAGTTGAGCGTCGACAGCGGATCGACATGCGAGAGATCGAGCTTCCACGACAGCAGCTGCTCGAGCGAGCGCCGGGCCGCCGCGCTGATTCGCGTCGAGTTGTAGTCGCCGAGCACGGCGACACCGACCGAGCCGGCGTTGAACCCCATCGAGTGCGCACCGATCACCGGCCGGTCGACGCCGCCGTACCGCCCTTCGAAGACCTGGCCGTACTTGTCGACGAGAAAGTTGTAGCCGATGTCGTCCCAGCCGTTCGCGACGACGTGGTAGACCTCGATCCCGCGCACGATCGCGGCCGACTGCGCCGGCGAGTACGCGTTCGAGCCGGCGGTGTGGTGGACGACCGCGAAGTGCACGGCGTCGAAGTACTGCGGCGGCGCACGGCGGATCTCCTCGTTCGCGCCCCACGAGGAGCGCGGGATGATCGACGGCGCGCCTGCGATCGTCAGCCGGCGGACGCCGAGCTTCTCGACGGGACTCTCCACGTAGTACGCGCGGAGGCGCGCCACGGATCCGCGCGTACGGAAGCGGATCGCGGTCGACTCGCCTGTCCACGCGAGACCGCCGAGGTGCCACCCGGGTAGGCGGTTCTCCGCACTGCCGGAATCGGGAGCGATGTCGGCGTCCGCCTGCTGCCAGCCGCTCCAGCGGCCCGCGAGGCCGCGCGTGCGGAGGAGCACCGAGCCGGAGCCGCGCCAGTGCACGGCGACCATGTCGAACCGCGGCGCGCGCGTCTCGGCGGCAGGCGCGCGGCCCTGACCGAGCGGTATCTCGCGCGCGGTCATCGTCACCCCTGCGACCGCGGAAGCAGGCGCGACGAGCACGGCGACGACGATTGCGAAGAGCGGCTTGGACGGCATCTGACCCATCGACCGGTTCGGCGCCAAGGGTAGATCACCCTCCCCATGGCTACACTTCGAGCACCTGTGAACGCGCGAATCGTGCGGGTTCTGCTCGCCGCAGTCGGAGTCGCGGCGGCCGCGCTGTTGCTCGCGGGAGGCGGCGGAGCGGCCTCGTCACAGCCGAAGGTGCTCGCGATCACGTTCGGGCCCGACCTCGAGGTCAACCCGGTCACGCAGGACTACCTGACGAGCAAGCTGTCCCGGGCGGCGAAGGACGGCTACGACGCAGCGGTCATCCTGCTCGACACCCCGGGCGGCCTGTCCACGTCGATGAAGACGATCTACACGGCCGAGCTGAACGCGAAGCTGCCCGTGATCGTCTACGTCTCGCCGAACGGCGCGCGGGCGGCGTCCGCGGGCGTCTGGATCGCGCAGGCAGCCGACGTGCTGGCGATGGCGCCGACGACGAACATCGGCTCGTCGACACCGATCGACTCGAGCGGCGCGAACCTCGGCTCGGACCTGCGGCGGAAGGTGATCAACGACGCGGCCGCCTCGCTCACCGCCCTCGCCGTCGCACATCACCGCAACCCGCTCTGGCCGCAGAAGGCCGTGCGCGTCGCGTCGAACCTGACCGCGCAGCAGGCGCTGAAGATGAACGTGATCGACATGATCGCGCCGACGCTCCCCGCGCTGCTCGACCGGCTGCAGGGCTACCACACGAAGGACGCGCAGCGGCCGTACACGCTGAACCTGGCCGGCGCGCAGATCGACACGGTGAAGCCCGGATTCTTCACGCGGTTCCTCAACGCGCTGATCGACCCGAACATCATCAGCCTGCTCTTCCTCGCCGGGATCGCCGGGATCGGCTTCGAGATCTTCCACCCCGGAGTCGTGCTGCCGGGAGCGCTCGGTGCGGTGGCGCTGCTCGTGGCGCTGTTCGGGTTCTCGGTGCTGCCGATCTCGTGGGTGGGGATGATGCTGATCCTGTTCGGCGTGGCGCTGCTCGTGATCGACGCGCACGTCGTCACGCACGGCGCGCTCACGGTCGCCGGCCTCATTGCGCTCTCGATCGGGATGATCATGCTGTTCCACAACGCTCCGGCGCCGTACCACACCTCCACGCCGCTCGTGCTCACGATCACGCTCGCCCTCGGCGCGTTCTGGGCGCTCGCGCTCACGAAGGCGGTGCAGGTGCGGCGGAGTCCTGTGCTCGTCGGTACGAAGCGCGTCGTCGGCGCCGAGGGGATTGTCCGGACGCCGGGACAGGTCTACGTCGACGGGGAGCTCTGGCGCGCGAAGCGCGGCGACGGGGGCGAGCTCGTGCCCGGAGACCACGTGCGCGTCGAGGCGATGGACGGTCTCGAGCTGACCGTCAAATCGGAGTAGTAGGGTTTCACTCGTGGCCATCGGTCTCGTCGCACTCGCCGTCGTTCTTTTCTTCCTCGTGCTGTTCCTGATCGCAGCCGTCAAGGTCGCGCGCGAGTACGAGCGCGGGATCATCTTCCGGCTGGGCCGGCTCCTGCCCGAGCCGAAGGGGCCGGGCCTCTTCCTGCTCATCCCGATCGTCGACCGGATGGTGCGCGTCGACCTGCGGACGATCACGCTGAACATCCCGCCGCAGGAGGTCATCACGAAGGACAACGTGCCGGTGCGGGTGAACGCGGTCGCCTACTTCCGCATCGTCGAGCCGAAGGACGCGATCGTCCAGATCGAGAACTTCATGGTGGCGACGTCGCAGATCGCGCAGACGACGCTACGCGCGGTGCTCGGGCAGCACGTGCTCGACGAGCTGCTCTCCGAGCGGGAGAAGATCAACGCGATCCTTCAGGAGATCATCGACGGCGCCACCGGCCCGTGGGGGATCAAGATCTCGATCGTCGAGGTGAAGGACGTCGAGATCCCGGCCGGCATGCAGCGGGCGATGGCGCGCCAGGCGGAGGCCGAGCGCGAGCGGCGCGCGAAGATCATCAGCGCCGAGGGCGAGTTCCAGGCGGCCGAGCGGCTCAAGGACGCCGCGGTCGTGATCGAGGATCATCCGGTCGCGCTGCAGCTCCGCTGGCTGCAGACGCTGATCGAGATCGGCTCCGGCAACACCTCGACGATCATCTTCCCCGCGCCGATCGACCTGATCCGCCCGTTCCTCGAGCGCGGCGGCGGCGGCGATTCGAAGAGCTGACGCGCGTCAGGCGTGGCCCTGCTGCGCCTGCTGTGCCTGGAAGCGGCGCGCGGCGTCGATGGCGGCGCCGAGGTTCAGCCCCTTGTCCTTGGCCTGCTTGATCAGCATGACCGTCTCGAGCGCATCGATGTCGTAGATGCGCTGCTTCTTGCCCTTGGTCGGGATCTGGGCCTTGTTCGTCCAGTAGTCGAGCTGCATCTTCGAGATGCCCGCGATCTGGCACACCTGCCCCAGATAGAGCTCCACCTTGTCCAGGTGGTCGGCCAGGTTTATGGGCTCTAGAAGATCTACCTGCCTGCTGATCACAATACGTTTCCCCGTATCAGTTCGGAATCAGACCCAACGGGGGAGTTATAAACGGCATGAACCCCGTTTGGAAGGCTAATCCTCGTCTTCCGAAGGATCGTCCGCCTCGGCAGGGTCGTCGGCAGGCAGATCGGCCGTCGTGCCGGCAGGCATGTCGGCGTCGGGCATTTCGGCTTCGTCCTCGTCCGACTCGACCACGGGCGCCAGCGAGGAGACACGCTCGTCGCCGCGGAGCCGCATCACGATCACGCCCTGGGTCGCCCGGCCGAGGCGCTTGACGTCCTCCACGGGCATCCGGATGACGGTGCCGCCGGTGGAGATGAGCATCACCTGGTAGCCGTCGCGGACGACGCGCGCGCCGGCGAGCGTTCCCTTCGCCTCGGTCAGCTGGATCGTCTTCACGCCCAGGCCGCCGCGGCCCTTGATCGGATAGTCGGAGACTCGCGTCCGCTTTCCGTGGCCGTTCTCGGTGACGACGAGCAGGTCGGAGTCGTCCTGCGCAATGTTGAGCGAGATCACCTCGTCGTTCGCGCGCAGCCGCATCCCCTGGACGCCGGACGCGTCGCGGCCCATCGGGCGCACCGCGTTCTCGTGGAAGCGGATCGCCTGGCCGAGCTTCGAGACCATGAGGATGTCGTCGTCGCCCGAGGAGTGGCGCACGGCCACGAGCTCGTCGCCCTCACGCATCTTGATGGCGATGATCCCGTCCGCCTTCA